>ERZ826396.2049-NODE-2049-length-18555-cov-11.793514_pt1 | contig 18555 bp, 11 predicted proteins | sample MGYA00519926_ERZ826396 | MGnify/ENA primary metagenome ERZ826396 (study PRJEB31778, sample SAMEA3449230) | human gut metagenome | biome: human gut; feature: human-associated habitat; material: faeces | place: United Kingdom | collected 2010/2012 ... | reverse complement strand
GCCATTGCCCGAGGCCGGCGCGCCCGCATCGGCCCCAGCGCCCGTCGCGCCTACGCCGCCGCCCGCGCCCGCCGCACCCGCATCGGCCCCGGCACCCGCGCCCGCATCGGCACCGGCGCCCGCGCCCGCGCGCCCAGCCGCAGCGCCCGCCATCTCACTCATCCCCACGTCCCTTCTTCCCTATCAACCCGCCCAGCGGACGGTTCGCCAGCTTCAGCACCTCCATGAACAGCTTCTCGAACACCGCCGACAGCACCATCACCACCACCGTCCACGCGAACAGATCCGGCGTGTCCAAAAACGTGCGCGCCGTGCTCATCTCCTTGCCGATGGACGGCTTCGGCGTGGCCAGCACCTCGGCCATGATGCCGCTCTTCCAGCTCATGCCCAGCGACAGCTTGGCGCTGCTCATCAGAAACGGCATGAACGCCGGCCGGTACACGTACAAAAACGTGCGCCAGCGCGACAGCCCGTACACGCGCGCCATCTCCAGCATCTGCCTGTCCACGCTCTCGAAGCCCGTCACCATGTTCGTGTAGATGATGGGCAGCACGATGAAGAACGCCAGAAACACCGTGAGCGCCTGATTGCCCACCCAGATGAGCAGCATGATGATGAACGACACCACGGGTATGGTGCGCAGAAGCGACATGATCGGGTCCACGAAGTCGCGCACGAGCCGCACGCGGCACGCCGCCAGCGCCACGAGGAAGCCCACGACAAACGACAGCAGAAAACCCAGCGTGATGCGCCCGAACGACGCGCCGCAGATCACCCAGAAGTCCAGCTGGACGACCTGCTCCGACAGCGCCTCCAGCGTGCGCAAGGGGCCCGCCAAAATGAGGCGGTTGTCGGCGATGCGGTCGGCGATCTCCCACACCACCAGCCAAAACACTATGATGGCCGCCTTTTTGCAGAAGTTCTTGCGCCCCTGCTTGGCCTCGGCGGCCGCGCGGCGCTCGGCGGCGGCGCGCTCGTCGGCCAGCCGCCGCTCGGCCTCCTCGTCGTCCATGACGCCCTGCGCGTGCATCACGCGGATCACCTGCGACGCGGAAACGCCCAGCGACGTGAGCATGGAGAATATCTCCTGCGGCTGCACGCCCTTCGACAGCGCCATGCCCATCATGGCGCCCATCTGCGCGTCGGCCATGCCGTTTTGGCGGATCATCTGCGCGATCTGCGCCACGCGCTCCTCGGGCAGCCCGATCTTCTGCGCGATGGCCGCCATCTGCATCCGCGGCGCGTCGTCGGCCGCGGCGGCCCTTCCCTTATTTCCCTTATTCAGCAGCACTCGTGTGTTCCACCGCCTCCGCAAGACCCGCCTGCAGGTACGCCTCGTCCAGCGCGCCTACCGGAGGCAGGTAGTAGAAGTCGTCGCCCGGCAGTGCGCCGCCGATGGAGTCGGGGTTCGCCGTATATAGCTCGCTCAAGAAGCCCGAGAGCGCCGTGCGCATCTCCACGCCCGTCAGGTTCACCATCGAGATGTAGGGCATGGCGTCCAGCGCCACCTCGTTGTTCAGAAACGTCTCCAGCTCCTCCTGCAAAGCGGCGGCCTCCTGCATGTTCTCCAGCGTCCACGCCACCGACTGCCCCGCCATGTTCAGGTACTCCACCACGGCTTGCTCGTGCTCCTCCAGAAACGCCTTGTTCACGATGGTGGTGGTGGTCACGGCCTGCGAACCGGTGTCGGCGAAGGCCGCGTTCCACTCCACCGTTAGATCGACGGGGATGTACAACGGACTCACCAGCACCTTCGCCAACGACACGAACGGCTGCGGCAGGATGGCCACGCAGTCGGGGCTTTCCTGCATCATGTTCAGCACCTCCATCGGCGAGGATTTGAACTCCAAGTTGAACGCGTCCTCCATGCCCAGCTTCTTCAGCAGCGCCTCGATGGTGTACTCCGGCGTGCCGCTCTCGCCGTAGCTGTACACCGTGCGTCCGGCCAGGTCGGCCAGCGACTGCACGCTCTCGCCGTTCGTCATCACGTACAGCACACCCAGGTTGTTCACGCTCACCACCTGGTAGTCGTTCTTCAGCTCGTCGTTGTTGTACAGGATGGGGCCGATGTTCGACGGCAGCGTGCAGATGTCGAAGTCGCCTTGGTTGAACATGGCGGACAGGCCCACGTAGTCCACGTTGTTCACGGTGAAGGAGAAGCGGTTGAACGTCTTGTTCGCGTTCGCCGCCACGATGAACTGCGAAAGCCCCATGCTCGGCGGCCCCATGATCAGGCCCACGCGCACGTCGCACGCGTCGGGCGAGCCCTTCAGGTCGCGCTCCTCGGGCTGCGCGGTGAGCGCAGGCGCGCCCTCGCCGGAGGCCGCCCCGCCGCCGGATGCCCCGCCGCCCGCCGCGCCCTCGCCCGACGAGCAGCCCGCCAGCCCGCCCAGCGCCGCCGTCGCCGCCGCGCACGCCGCCACGCCCAAGAACGAGCGCCGCGTGAGCGCGACGCGTTTGCCCTGCATCGTTTCCATACGCTTCCCTTCCCGAAAGGTGGCCGAAAACCAGTTTGCTCATGCTAACAATTACCACACAGCCGCCCCCTCTTCTGTTGCAGAAGTCACATCGGGCTTACTTTCCACCCAAAACCCCGTTTCTCCCCCGCCCTGCCCCGCGCTCATCCAACCTTCAGCGCGATTCTCTTTATCGCTGAAAATCATTTTTGCGGGGTTTTCACCTCCGGAGAAGAGCCCACCTGCGAAAACGATAGACTCGAAGCGGGTTTCTCTTTATCACTTCTTTATCATCCAGCCCGTCCAGCCGCCGACGCGAGCCCCAACCCGAACCCCCATCCTCGTCCAACTCCCCAAATAAAATCCGTCCAACTCGCTAATTCAAAACGGTCCAACTCGCTCAGTTAGCGCCTGGAACAGGAGTTATGAGGACGAAAAAAGGGGGAGGCCCCGAAGGGCCTCCCCCTTGGCGAGCCGAAGTCGGCTGGCCGTGCTTACCTCGCGGCCTTCTTGCCAACTCGCGGTCGCCTTGCCAGCTCGCGGCCGTCTTGCTAGCTCGCGATCTTCTTGCGGTTGCGGTAGGCCAGGGTTCCGGCCACGGCGCCGCCCGCCACGGCGGCCCCGCCCACGAAGCCCACGGCCACGGCCAGCGCCGGGTTCTGGGACAGCGCCTCCACGGCAGCCTCCGCGCCGTTCTTGGTCGTGCCCTTGCGCGACGAGCCGGATCCGCGCGTCGCGTTAGGCGAAGACGCCGAACCGTCCTCCAACGCCGACAAAGCCTCCGCTTCGGCCGCAGCCTCGTCGGCCACGCCGTCCATGCCGCTCAGCGCCGCCAGCGCCTCGGCGGGCAGGGTGCCGCCGCCGGAGTTCGGCACGCCGGTGAAGTTCATCTGGAACGTGGCATTCCACGTGAAGTCCCGCTGCCCGTTGAAGATGCCGCCCGCGATGGTCATCGCCAAGTCTCCGATGTGCACGCTGGCGCTGCAGCTCTTGGTCACCACGGTGTCGGAGCCCCGCAGCACGCCCAGATCCACGGTGATGCTGCTCAGGCCGCCGCCCGAGCTGCTGGAATCCACGATGTTCAGCCCGGAGATCGACTTCACCGACATGATGCGCGACTGGATGACGATGGGCACCGTCACCTGCGCGCGGCCCGAGGAATCCACCCGCAGCGTCGCGTTCTTCTGCACGGGATCCTTCGGCGGGAACGCGCTGTTCGTGATGTGCGGGTTCAGCGGCAGCCCCGTGGTGGCCTTGTCGAACCAGATGTTGGCCGACACCGTGTACGTGCCCGCCGCCAGCAGCCCGTCGTCGGTCACCGAAACCTGCCCGTTGGCCGCGCCGCCCGAGCCGGAGCCCGAGCCGGAACCCGAGCCGCCGCCCGAGCCCGAGCCGCCACCGGTGCTCCCGCCAGGGTTGTCGCCCCCGCCGGTGTTGCCGCCGGGATTGTCCCCGCCGCCGGTGTTGTCGCCCCCGTCGTTCGGATTCGTCGGGTCGAGGGCGGGAACCTCCGTGGAATCGCTCACCCTCTCCAAATCCGAGTAGTCGACCTCCAGCTTCAAGGCGGTGTCGCCGCTCGGCCTGATATCCGCGTCCAAAGGCGTCGCGTACAGATGGCTGCCGGTGAAGACGTAGGTCGCCACGCCCTCTTCCAAACCGTCGGTCAGCTCTGCCGACATCTTGTGAATGCGCCCGGGATAGCCGTCGTCGGCGCCCGCGCCGTCGGGAGCATACCTTCCCGTCGGATATTCGTCCAAGCTGTACGGCGTCGTCCACTCCACCTGCACGTTGCTCAGCTCTTCGCACACGCCCAAATCCTGCGTGGTGAACACGGGGTTCTTGATGGGCAGCACCAGCGTCCTCGTGCCGTCCTCGCCCACGACGAGCGTCGCGTTCATGCTCTTCGGCGAGGAGGGCACGCCGCCGCCCACTTCGGCCGGATCGTTTTCATCGTATTTCCCGAAAGGATTGTCCGGGCTGTTCGCATACACCGTCAACCCCGCGATCAGCGGGTTGTACTCTCCCGGCATGCTCAGATTCGCCGTGATGGCGTACGTGCCCGGCGTAAGCTTCTCGGCTTTCGTCACTTTCAGCAAACCGGGAAGGTAGGAGAACGAGTAATTGGCAGCGCTGCCGCCTTCGGGCACCAACTCGTACTCTCGCCCTTCCTCAATGCGCTCGGGCGCGGAAACCGTGGGAGCCACGTAATCCTTTGCGGTTTCAGCTGTCTCTCCGTTGACGAATCCGGAAACCAGGACTTCGAGCGCAGGTTTTCTGTTCTCGGGAATCTCTTCGCCCGCGTACGCAGCCGTCAGCTCGGCTTTCTCGATGGTGTACTGCAAGGGAACGGTTTCGCTTCCCCCGTCAGCCCACACGTATCCGTCCTTGGGTGTGGCCAGCACCGTATACGTTCCAGCGTCGACGGCAGAGGCCTCGCCCGTCAGATCGTATCCTTCGCCTTGCTCGACGCCGGTCTGCTCTTGCCCGTTGTAAACGAGATCGGACGCCGCAAGGGGTTTCTCGATAGGCTGGGGAGCCTCGTCGGCAACGACGATGTACCCGATGGGCGTTGTCTCGCTCTGCGGCCCGCCCGTGTTCCCCTCTGCCCCCGAAGCCGCATTGAACAGTGGGAGAACGGGGTTCTCAAAGCCCGTGCTCTCCTTGGTCAGGTAAACCAAAGCGCGATTCTGCTCAAAACTCGCATCGATCTTCTTGACGGAAGTGATGCCCGACCCCACCGTGCCGTAAGCGTAGTACACGACCGAGGAGCCGCTGCTTATCGGGACGGACATCCAAGCGGGGTTTCTCTCCGATAGAAAACTGTAGTTGTCTCCGAAGGGCGTTACGGGAGCGCCCATCATCAACTCGATAGACCATCCGGCGCTGTACATTCCCGATATCGCAGGGTTCTCGATGTCTTCGAGTTCGCCGATCAAATCCAAAGCAGACTGCGTCGCCGAGGAATCGGCGGCATCGGAGTAATAGTATGCGAAATAATCCTTGTACCAATCGAGGTACATGGCACCCTGATCTTCGGTTCCTCCCATGATGACGCCATCGAACTTGCCATCCGTCGCATATCCGAACGACACGCCCGTCGAGAGATCCGACGACACGTACGACCATGCCCATTCCTCGACGGATTGGCCGGCGTCCACGAGAACAAAGTACCCCAGCTTCGACACGTCGAACGACAGTGCGCCATCCTGGAAAGAGACGTCCAGATCGCCGAGAATCGCGCCGTCGAAAGAGAATGCTTTGGAACCGTCTGCCGAAGCGGGAATGCCCACCCGCACCTCCGCGCCGCCTTCAAAGGAAACGGCCTCCCCGTTCGCCACAAGTTGAACGGAATACAGGGCGAACGCTGGGCTCTCCCGGTATTTCTGAGCCAAGGAAGCCTTGACGCTCTCGTACGCAGAACCGCTTTCGATCTTTCCTACGGAAAGTTGGGCTGTCTCCAAAACGGGAATGAGATCAGATCCCTCTTCGGCGGCGACGCGAACGGACACCCCCGTCGATTCGTCGGTGAAAGTTTTCTCATAATCCCCTTCGATATGGCGAACCGCGTTTGCCAAGTCGACATCGACGTCAAGATCGTTGGAAAGCCTGCCGTTGTCCGGATCGCTCGTGCCCAGCGTGGTGGCGTACTCCTTGCAGTTTTCAAGCACGTAAACGCCGCTCAAGTCCTTCAGCTGCAAGGTCAACTGAGAAATGCGCGTGCTGATGCCCGCATTTGCAAGCCCTTGATTGTACTCCTCATCGCCGTCTTTCTGCTCGATCGGAGAGGTTTCGTAATCGAGGACCGTTATCGTCGAGCCGTCTCCAACCTGCTGAATCGTAAAGACCGGATTCACCAGATCGACCGTGAGCACGCACGAACCATCGGAGTCCACCACAAGCGTGGCGTTGTTGGTCTTGGGCATATTGGGGATGCCGCCGGCACCGCCGATGCTTTCGGGATTGAGGGGGTTGGTCGTGTATCCGCGCACTCCCGGAATGGGGGTCATCATGGACACGTTGGCGCTTACGGTGTACGTTCCCTCCGCAAGGCTTTCGACCGAGGAATGGATGCGGTCGGATTCCGCATCCCGAGGAGAAGCGGACATGAGCAGCGCAAGGCTTTCAGGCGCCCCCTGCTCGTCCTCGCCAAGACCGTCGTCGGCTTCCGGCGATTGCTCGACCACGGCGTCCTGCGCATCCGTCCGCTCGTTGCGATCTCGCTCGTCTGCCTTCTTGGCCGAACCCGAAGGCTCAACCCCCTGTTCGACCTCATCCGAAGCCCCTTCGCAGGCTTGGCCCTCTTGCGCCCCGCAAGAAGATCCGCCGTTTTCAGAATCGCCCTCGACCTCGCCAGATGTCGAGCTCTCTCCACCCGCAACGGCATCCCCCTCAACGGGCGACGCCTCTTCCCCGGTGGATTCAGCTTCATTGCTTCGAGCGTCGTCGTCTAGCGAGTTCCCCTGCTCGAACGAGGCAGATGCATCTTGGTTGGATTCGTCGGCATAGGCGATAACCGGTATTTGGCCGAACGCCAAAACACCCGACAGAAAAACAGCGAGGGCAAGCCGTTTGACGTCAAGGGCTCTCGATGTAGTTTTAGATTGCACGATCACACTTCTTTCATCAGATCGAAGAGAATTCGATGGCGTTGCCGCAACGATCAGATCCTGCCAGCTTCCATCTTCCGAACGTATGGGGAAACCAGCTAGAAAGAGCGACGTCCCGAGGGTGGAAACGCGGCGCTTCCACCCTCGGGCATGCAGTCGCTCAATGCTTATTCGAGCCGTTCGGCCATTCTGCCACCGCTCCCGCCTCGAACAACATCCCTACAGCTCGGCGATGAGGTGCAGATCCCAATCCTTGTCGCCCTTGTAAAGAGGGAACGTAGCGTACTCCTTGCACGGGCTGAACGTGGCGATGGCAGCGCCGCCGGCGAAGTTCGTCACATCGAACGTGATGGAGGTTATGCGCTGCTCATAGGGAGTGGACCATGAATTGGGAGCGGTCCAATCCCCCATGGCGACATCGACAACGGAAACGGAGCCGTCCGTGGAGACGTCGGAGATGGAAAGGGCACCGAAGGTGTCGTTGACGATGGGCACCGTCAGCAGCTTCTTCCCATCGGCAGTGACTTCGAGGGTCGCATTCCCCTCGACAGGAGAGGTGGGCATGTTGAAGGGCGGGTTGCCGTCATTGGTGAGGTAGGCGTTCTTCTTGATGGGCGTGTCCGCTTTGTCAACGTACACGTTGCCCGTCACCGTGCGAGTCTCGACGACATCGGCCCGTCCGGAAGCGGATTGCGCCGCAAAGGCTTTGCCCGCGCCGACGTTCGGCAGCACGCTGCCGGCGGCGGCGACGGCGATCGTCGCACCGGCGGCGGCTTTGAAGAAGTCGCGACGGGACAGGTTGGTTGTTTGCAGTTTGCTCACAGCAAACTCCTTTCTTGGGACGCGCCTTCCGAAGGCGTCACCCCTCTCTGGAATTAACTCGAGCTAACATTTACCGCAAAAAACCGGGCTTGTCTGTTGCTATGGTCACCTTTATCTAACTTTTCAGATTTTTTCTTGGCATTGGCGGCTTTTTTGGCATTGGCGGCCCTATCGACCGTATCCCGCCCGTCCAGCGAACCGCCCTCACACCAGCCCGCCGCTCCACACTCGCCCGAGGACGCGACCACATCCCACCGAAAAGCGCCACCCCGCCGTCCGGCGGGCCGCCTCCGCGCTCGCCGAGCACCCCGCCGTCCGGCGGGCCGTCCTCGCACCGGCCCGCCGATCCGCGCCCGTGCGCCCACGTCCCCGCAGCCCCCCTACTTCGACACGAGGTACAGCTTGTCGGGCGGTATGCGGATCCACAGCTCCTCTCCCTCGCGCGGCAGCTCTTCGGGCGCCGCGGCCAGCTTGTCGACGCGCCAGAACAGGTGCTGGTGGAGGTACTTCATCTCGTCGTCGGTGCGCGCGACCGCCGGCGCGGCGCTCGCATCGCGGTCGAGGAAGCCCAGAAGCGCCGTGCGCTCGAAGCGCGAATCGCTCACGCGGTCCACGCGCACGCGGTAGCAGTTCTCGCCGGGTCCGTCGGCGCGCTCGAGGTAGAACGCGCGCACGCCGAGCGTCTTCACATCCGCGGGAACCTCCTCGCGCGTCTGCGCCTCGATGCCCCACTTCGGCAGCCGCACGCGCCGCTCGCCCACACGCTCGGCCGGCGTGGCGTTCTTGCAGCCCGACAGCTTGATGCCCGCCGTCGACTGCGGGCGGTTCACAAGGTCCTCCCCCGTGCCCGTCTCCATGATGCGCCCGGCCTCCACCACCGCGATGCGGTCGCAGAAGCGCAGCGCCTCGTCGATGTCGTGGCTCACGTAGAGCACCGTGCCGCGATAGGCGTCGAACAGGCTCACCAGGTTCTGCTCGAGCACGCTCTTCAAATGCGCGTCAAGCGCGGAGAACGGCTCGTCGAGCATGAGGATGCCCGGTCGCGCCGCCAACATGCGCGCGAGCGCCACGCGCTGCTGCTGCCCGCCGGAGAGCTGCGCCGGATAGCGCTTGCCGAACCCCTCCAGGCCGAAGCGCTTGAGCTCGGCCGCCACGCGCTCGTCGCGCTCGCCCTTCGGCACGTCGCGGCCGATGCCCGCGCCCACGTTGTCGGCCACCGTGAGGTTCGGAAACAGCATGTAGTTCTGGAACAGAAGCGCCGTCTTGCGCTCCTGGGGCTTCAGGTTCACCTTCGGCTTCGACCCCGCCGCGCGGTCGAAGAACACCGTCCCGTTCACGACGATGCGGCCCGCATCGGGCGTCTCGATGCCGGCGATGCAGCGCAGGGTGAGGCTCTTGCCGCAGCCCGACGCGCCCAGAAACCCGAGCGTCTCGTCCCCGGCCTTGAACGACACGTCGAGGGTGAAATCCGAGAACCGCTTCTCGATGTCCACTTCCAAGCTCATGCGAACCCCCTAGCCCTCGGTCTTCTTGCGGTACTTCGTCGTGCGGCTGCTCCACAGGTTGATGAACAGGATGACCACGAAGCTGAACCCGATGATGACGGCCGTCCAGAACCACGCCACGCCGTCGTTGCCGTTCATCCACTCGAAGTAGATGGCGATGGGGATGGTGCGCGTGACGCCCAGGTAGTTGCCCGCCAAAAACAGCGTCGCGCCGAACTCGCCGAGCGCACGGGCGAACGCGAGCACCGTGCCCGCCGCGATGGAGCTCCACGACAGCGGCAGCATGAGCCGCAGGAATATCCGCGCGTTGCTCCACCCCAGCGTGCGCGCCGCGTCCAGCATGTTGGGGTCGAGGTTCTCGAACGCGCCGAGCGCGCTGCGGTACATGAGGGGAAACGCCACCACCACGGCGGCGATCACCGTGGCCGGCCAGCTGAAGATGAGCGGGAACCCGATGTCGATGAAGAACTGGCCGAACGCCGTGTTGCGCCCGCACAGCCACAGAAGCACGAAGCCGCACACCGTGGGCGGCAGCACCATGGGGATGGTGAACACGCTGTCGAGGACGTTTTTGGTCCGCTGCGACACGTGCAGACAGAAGTACGCCGCCAAAAGCCCCAGCACGAAGATGATGACGATGGCCACGCCGGTAGTCTTGAGCGTCACCCACAAGGGGCTCCAGTCGAGCGTGCGCAGAAACTCGGCGGCCGCGTCCAAACCCGTCGGCGCCGCGACGATCTCCACGTCGCCGGGCGCGACGAGCCGCCCGAAGTCGGCAAAGGAGGGCTTCGCGTAGTTCGGGTTCTCGGAATCTGTGAGGTCGGAGCCGTCCGCGCCGATGACGAACGCGTACACGTTGCCGTCCACCACCTGGTCGAACTCGAAGCGGATCGCGCCCACCTCGCAGACAGGGTCGCTCGTGAAGCGCCACGTCTCCACGTCGGAGAGCGCAAGCGAACCCGCCGCCTGCCCGGCGTCGAGGGCGACGAGGCACAGGCGCAGCGCCTCTTGGTCGGCGGGGTCGTTCGCGTCGAAGCCGAGCCTTTGGGCCTGAGCGGCGGGCACGTAGACCACCGCGCAGCCGTCGATTGCGACCACCTGCACGAAGGCTCCCTCCTCCTTGCCCACCAGATACGAGTAGCCGCGGTACGCGCCGCCCACCTCGCGGTTCGTCCCTTTCTGGGCGCGTGAGAAGTCGCCGATGGCGAACGCGGCGCCCTCGATGAGCGCGGCGTCGCCGTCCTTGGACACCTCCACGCCCGCAGCCTGCGCCCCGGCCTCGTCGGCCGCCTCGCCCGCCGCAACCGCGCCGCCCTCGCCGCCCGCGGCCACATCGGCAGCCGCGTCCCCGTCGGATTCGCCTCCCGCATCCCCGCGCGCGCCCGCGGCCGCCGCCGTGCGCGGGGCGTCGACGTCGCCCAGCGCGTCTTCGGCGAACGCCTGCGGTGCCGTCGCCGGAAGCCCCCCGAGCGTAAGCGCGCCCGCAAGCGCGCACGCAACGACCAGCCTTCTCGTCCGCATCGCTTCCCCTCCTCGCATCTCGTCTTCCAACGCGCGCGGGGAGGACGGGCCGAAACGCCCGTCCTCCCCGTCATCGCCTCAACCGTCCTGAAAACGGACGCCCCGCCAAGACGCCCTGGACGGGCCTACGCCAGCTCGAAGCCCCAGTTCTGCCAGATCTCCTGGGCCTTCTCGCTCGTCAGGCACCAATCGAGGAACTCCTGCGTCTCCTCGGGATGCTCGCTGATCGAGGTCACCGCACCGGGATAGACGATGTTCTTGTGCGTGTCGCCGGGGACCGTGCCCACGATCTCCACGCCGCCGAAGCGGTACACGTCGGAGGTGTAGACGAACGCCACGTCCACGTCGCCGGACTGGGCGTGCTTGCACACGTTGCCCACGGAGGTGTCGAGCACGGGGCTGTAGCCCTCGGCGAACGTGCCGCCCTTGCCGGAGATGTCCTTGCCGGTCTTGCCTTCCTCGTCGGCGCCGGGGACGTACACGCCCACGGTGGAGAGAGCCTGGCAGGCGTAGTTGCCGGCCGGCACGGACTCGTCGCCCACGCAGAAGGTGTAGGTGCCGTCGGCGATGTCCTCAAGCGCGACGTCGGAGAGGCCGGAGCCCTCCTTCGCGACGATCACGAGGTCGTTCACGAACATGTCGACGCGCGTGGCGGCATCGGTGTAGCCCTCTTCCTCGGCCGTGTCCATGGAGCCCTTCGACGCCGAGATCAGAAGGTCGGCGTAGGAGCCGGCGCCCAGCATCTCGTTCAGCTCGCCGGAGGACTTGTACTGCGTGTCGGTGAATGACACGCTCTCATGGCCGTCGGCGATGTAGGCGGCCTGGACCTCCTCCATGGCCTTCGACAGCGAGTTGGCCGCGAACACCTGCAGCTCCACGGCCTCCTGCGGCTCGGACTGCTGCTCCTGGGCAGGCTGCTGCGGCTCCTCGGCGGCCTGCTCGGTGCCCGAGCAGCCTGCGAGCGCGAACGCCCCTGCCAGGGCGAACGCGAACGCTGCGGCAAGCACGCCGCGCATGCGCTTCTTCTTCATGGATCCCCTTCTTTCCGCTGTGCCTTGTTTGCGTTCAAACCGTCAGGCACCCCTCGCGAAGGCGCCGGCTGGTCTGCCCATATTATTCTGTTTTCGAAATATAGTCAACCAGAAATATGGAGGACACAGCCGAGAAACGACCAGGACGCAGTCGGTGGAAAGAGGGCGCGAATCCCAAACGGCTCGCAAGACGGCATCAAGCCGCAAATCCGTCGCACGCCCCCATCACGATCGCTCGCCTTTCGCAACCGTTCTTGCGCCAAAGCCTCGCGTGCGATCCGAACGCGGTGCGCGCAGGTCAGCCGTCCAGGGCGTCCAGGCGCACCACGCGGGTGGCGATGCGGTCGACGAGCGCCGGCGAATGCGACACGAACACAAGGCCGATGCCGCGGCGATCGGCCTCGTTTGCGAGGAAACGCCAGATCTGGGCTTGCGTGACGGCGTCGAGCATGGTCGATATCTCGTCGGCCACGAGGTAGCGCGGGTTCGCAGCCAGCGCGCGGGCGATGCAGAAGCGCTGCAACTCGCCTCCCGACAGCTCGTGCGGGTACCGGCGCAGCCATTCCCGCCGAATGCCCAGGTCGTCGAGCATCCGCTCGGACACGTCTCCCGCCTCCTCCAGCGTCCACGCCATGCGCATGCGCGGGTCGACGGCCTTCTCGGGATGTTGGAAAACGAGCTGCACGGGGCATGCGCCGCGCTTCGGCAGCGGCACGCCGTCCGCGAGGACGCTTCCCGCCTGGGGGCGCTCGTAACCGGCGAGCAGGCGGCAGAGCGTCGTCTTGCCGAAGCCAGAGGGCGCGCTCAGGGCCACGCGCTCGCCAGGCCGCACGGCCATGTTGAAACCGCGGTACAGGGGAGCGGACGCGCCGGGATGCGCATAGGTGACGTCGCGCGCCTCGAGCGCGCGACCCGCCTCCTTTCCGGACGCGCGCCGCCGACGAGAAGGCGGGCGGCACGCGTCCGCATCCTGCGGCGAGCAGCGCAAGACGGCCCCCGTATCGGGCGCTGGAGCCCCCGCAGCCCCCGGCGCCGATTCATCCGCCGGAACCCCCGACGCGCAGCCCGACGCCATCGCGGCCGCCCCGAGCGCTTCCGGCTCCCCCGCCGCGAAACCGTGCTCGGGAAGCGCATGCCACAGCGCACGGCTGAACGGGTGCGCCAGCAGGTCGGGGCAGACAAAGCTCGCAACCGCCGTCTCCTCGATGACGGTGCCGTCCTTGAACACCGCCACACGGTCGGCCGCGCGCAGCGCGAGCTCGATGTCGTGAGTGACGAGCAGCACGCCGCCGCCCGCGTCCGCGAAAGCGCGGAAGTCTTCGAGCGCGCGCACGGCCAGATCGAGGTCGAGGCCGGGCGTGGGCTCGTCTGCGACGATGATGCGCGGATCGTCCATGAGCGCGCAGCACAGAAGCACGCGGCGCGCCATGCCGCCCGACAGCTGATGGGGATAAAGGCCCGCCGTCTCCTCGTCCAGACCGTAGCGCGCGAACAGCTCCCTGCGGCGCGCTCGGCGCGCGGAGGGCGAAACGCCGGACCGGGCGAACCCCTCCACCTGCCGGCCCACCTTCATGAGCGGGTCGAGGTGGTTCACGCTTTGCGGCACGAGCGAGATGCCGCGCCCGCGCAGGCGCGAAAGCGACGCGGCGTCCTGCCGCACGCCGTCGAACCAGATGCGGCCGCGCACGACGGCATTCGGCTCGAACAGCCCGAAGACGGCATCGACCAGAAGCGTCTTGCCCGAGCCCGACGCGCCCACCACCGCCACGATCTCGCCGGCGTGCACCGAAATGCTCATGTCCTCGATGACGGGCACGACGCGCCGCTTCGCCCGGAAGAACGGCGCGTCCTCGTCGTACATGCGAAAGCCCACCTCAAGCCCCTCTACCTGCAGCAAGTGGTGACCGCCCTCGTGACGCGATCCCGCAGCGTGCGTGTGGCGATGGTGCGTTTGCGCGTCCCTATGGCACGTGCGCTCATGCTGCTCTTCGGCCATGTCGTCCATGTCGCCTCCCTCCACCTTATTCCTGCGCGCTATGCGGGTCGACGAGCTTGCGCAGGCTCGACCCCGCCCCGTCGAACAAGAGCACGCACGCGATGAGCGCAAGGCCCGGAAACACCGCGAGCCACCACATGCCGGCCGAGAGGTAGCCCATCGATTCGCTGAGGATCACGCCGATGGCCGGCTGCTCGGGCGGCAGGCCGAAGCCGAGGAACGTGATGGCGGCCTCGTGCAGGATGGCGTGGGGGAACAGCAGGATGAGCCCCACGATGAACTGAGGCAGCACGTAGGGCAGCATGTGCCTCGCGGCGATGCGCACCGGGCCCTGTCCCAGCTTGCGCGCGGCGGCCACGAACGCGGACTGCCTGCACTGCAGGATCTCGGCGCGGACGACGCGCGCGAGGCTCGGCCAGTGCGTGACGGCCACGCCGACAGTGACGCCGAGCGCGCCCTTTCCGAGCGCGAACGAGACGAGGATGAGCAGCACGATGTGCGGCACGCCCATCACCAGGTCGATGAGCCAGGTGACCGCCGCATCGACCCGCCTGCCCCCGAGCGCGGCCGCAGCGCCCAGAACGAGCGCGATCGCCGCCGACACCCCGGCCGCCAAAAGCCCCACGAGCACGCTCGTGGACAGGCCCGCCAGCGTGCGCAGGAGCATGTCGCGCCCCATCCAATCGGTGCCGAAGGGGTGCGCCCAGCTGGGAGCGAGGTTCTTCTGCGAGAAATCCGTGGCCGTAGCCGCGTCGGCGACGAGCGATCCGGACACCACGACGGCCGAAAGCGCCGCCACGGCGAGCGCCAGGGCGGCCAGCGTGAGCGCGCGGTTGCCCATCCGCGCCGCGCGCGGACGGTGCAGCACCTCGGCACGCGAGCCGAAGGGCGAGGGAGCCGAAGGCGAGGGGGCGGTGGCGGGCGTCGCGACGCGGGAGCTCTCGGCCGCGGCGGCCGCGCCGTCCCCGGTCGAGGCGGCCCGAATCCCGGAGGGATCCCCCGACGGCGCGATGCGGGGCGCGCCGTCGCCCTCGCAAGCAGCAGCCCAACCGTCTTCTCGAACGCGACCGAAAGACCCTGCGCGGCAAGCCCGCGCGAACGGCTTCTCACGCATGAGCCCCGCTCCCTTCGCCGCGACGGATGCGCGGATCGACCGCGCCGTACAGCACGTTCGCCACGAGGTTGCCGCCGAACACGAACGCCGCCGACAGCACGGCGATGCCCGCGAGCAGCGCCACGTCGCCGCCGAGGCCCGCCGTCACGGCCGCCTGTCCGAGGCCCGGATACGAGAACACCTGCTCCACGAGCACCGACCCGCCGAAGATCTCCGAGATGGACGCGAACTGCAGCGTGAGCGCCGGCAGTGCGAGGTTGCGCAGACCGTGATGGCGCAGCGCGCCCCATGTGCCGAGGCCTCGCGCACGGGCGAAGCGCACGTAGTCGCTTTCCAGCACGTCGATGGTCTTCTCGCGCGTGTGCAGCGCGATGTTCGCCACCCCCGTCACCGACAGCGTGAGCGCCGGCAGCGCGAGGTGGCGCAGCGCGTCGGCCAGCGTCACGTCGGACGCCGCCACGCCAATGGGCACCGAGAACCCGAACGGGAACCATCCGAGCCATACCGAGAACACGATAAGGAACACGAGCCCCAGCCAGAACGTGGGCACCGAGGCCAGAAGGAAGCAGTAGCCTTTCACGACGCGATCGACGAGGCGCCCCCGGTTCGCGCCGGCGAGGATGCCGAGCGCGAAGCCCAGAACGCCGCTCGCCACCCAGGCCGTGGCCATGAGCGCGAGCGAGTTGAGCGCGCGGGCGGCGATGACGTCGGCCACCGGCGCGTTGTAGCGCAGCGACGTGCCGAGGTCGCCTTGCGCAGCGGCCGCAAGCCAGCTGGCGTAGCGCTCCCACAGAGGCGTGTTCGCACCCCAGTACTCGGCCAGCTGGGCGCGCTTGGCCTCGCTCATGTTGACATAGGCCGCCTGCCCCACGTTCGCCTGCACCGGATCGATGGGAGATACGCTCACCAGCACGAACGTCACCAGGCTCACCGCCAGCATGAGCAGGACGAACTTGACTATGTTACGGGCGATGAAACGAAGCATGGACGATACTGCAACCTCACTTTTCCAACGATGCCGACGATAGGCGGCGGGGCACCCCGCCCTGCCCCCGCTTCGCGCGCGAGGGCAGACGACCAGGGAGCGGAGCGAGACGCATCGCGCCCCGCGGCATCGGACAGTTCCAGCTGCCGGCAAGCGGACGGGGCCCTAGGCCCAGCTCCACTGGTCGACGTTGTTGACGAGCGACCAGCCGTGCCCATGGGGATGCGGCTTCTGCTCGGCCACCTTGAGGCTTTCCCTCACGAAGTACAAATGGTCGACGTTGGCGAACCACACCCAGGGGGCGTCTCCCTGCGGGGCCGCGCCCGTCGCCCCGTCCCATTGCGCCTTCTTCCACAGATCGAAGGAATCCCCCACGTTCGACTTGCTCAGCGCCTCGTCGAGGTAGTCGTCCACTGCGGCGTTCTCGTAGCAGGCGTAGTTTCCCGAGCCTTGCGAGTAGAGCAGGTTGTACGTCTCCACCGGGGCGTTGGTGCCCCAGCCCCACACCACCGGATCGGTGAACTGGTGAGGATAAAGATCGTCCCAGCTCGCCCCTTTGACGTTCACTTCGATGCCGAGCCCTTCCATTTGGTCGGCGAACTCGGCGGCGATGGCCTGACGCACGGAGTCGCCAGCCGCATAGTACAGCGAAAGCGAGGCGCGCACGCCCGCCTTCTCGCGAACGCCGTCCGCGCCGAGCGCCCAGCCCGCGTCGTCGAGCAGACGCTTGGCCTTCTCGGCGTCTGTTTCGCACCGCATGTCGGGCGAGGACCACGGCATGCCGTCGCCCACGCTGTAGGCCACGGTGCCGTAGCCGTTCAGCACGTTCTCGATCATCCTCTCGCGGTCGATGCCGTAGTTGATGGCCTGACGCACGGCGAGGTCGCAGGTCACGTCGTTTCCGACAGCGTACTCGCCGCCCTCGTCGCTTTTGGTGCCGCCCGCAGGGACGCACGGAAGGGAGATGCCGCGCGAATCGACGGACGCGCAGTTGAGCAGATCGTAGCCCGCCGGCTGGTTGGCGGCGTACGTTGCCGCTGTATAGGCCACATCCACCTGGCCGGACTGCGCCGCGGCAAGCGAGGCGTCCTCCTCCATGAACACCACCACGACGCGCTCCATCTTCGGCGCCTCGCCGTAGTAGTCGGGATTCGCCACGAGGATGGCCTGCTGGCCTTTGTCCCACTGCTCGAGCAGGTAGCGCCCGCTGCCGACGGGGTTCGCGCCGTAACCCTCGCCGTAGGCGTGCTCGGGCACGATGCCCACCACGGCCAGCGTGTACAAAAGCGCGTTGAACGGCTTGCTCATGTGTATCTCAACCGTCGCGTCATCGACGGCCACGGCCTCCCGCACCATCGACAGGTCGCACTCGGACGCCTCCGCGTTGACGATGCCGTTGATGGTGAAGGCCACGTCGTGCGCCGTCAGCGGCTGTCCGTCGGTGAACCGCACGTCGTCGCGGATCCCAAACGTCCACGTCATGCCGTCTTCCGAGCATTCGTAGGACGTGGCGAGGTCGTTTTTGAAGTTGAGGTCGGCGTCGGTTGCGATGAGCGTCGACTGGATGAGCGGCTCGTGCACGTGCTCGCCGCAGCCCCACGACACGAGCGGGTCGAATCCGGCCGCCGGCTCGGAGCCGGGCGTCATGGACACGATGACCTGCGAGGGCCGTGCGCCACCCGCCGCGTCGTCGGAGCCCTTCGAGCCGTCGGAACTGGAGCCGACCGAGCCGCCCGCGCACCCCGCCAACACGCCGCCGAGCGACAGCGCCACCGCTCCCGTGCCCGCCAGCTGCGCGAACTGCCTACGCGTGATCAAATCCATCCGTCTCCCCTCCTTGAGTGTTACGAACTTAAATTGCGTAACACACTATAGCAGAGAAGGCTTCGCTATAGTGTTACGAATTCATAATCCGTAACTTTTCCGGCAGACGGCGCGGAAAGAACCGCCCACGGGAAAATGCGCCTCCTGATCCAAGGCTTTCTGCGATGTACGGACTAGTGCAGCACATGGGCGGCTGCGGCGTGCGGGGGGGGGCTCCGTCCCGCATATTGCAGCGACCTGCCTCGTTCCGACACGAAAATCGCCGTCCATCTAAACCAAGATCGACGTAGGCGGGCCGGCCCGCCGCGCAAAGCCCCGTCCGATGCCGCGCAGATCTCTTCGATCTCGGCAGGCGGGTAGCCCCCGCCCACGATGCTGCTGCGCGACCGTCCGCGACACGGCGGCCACGGCTCGGCGCAAACGGACGGCTGCGTACGCCGCGTCCGGCCCGAATCGCCTCGCCAAGTCGCCAAGCGCGCCCGCCCCCACGGCGCGACGCCTTCGGATTCAAATCGGCGGGCGCTACTCCCCTGCCGAAGCCTCCGGCGTCTGCGGCACCTCGCCCGTCTCGAGGATGCGCAGCAGCGCCGCCTCGTCGAGCACCGGCACGCCCAGCGCAACGGCCTTGTCGTACTTGCTGCCGGCGGCCTCGCCGGCCACGACGAAGCTCGTCTTCTTCGACACGCTGCCGCTC
>ERZ826396.2026-NODE-2026-length-18781-cov-8.251362_pt1 | contig 18781 bp, 15 predicted proteins | sample MGYA00519926_ERZ826396 | MGnify/ENA primary metagenome ERZ826396 (study PRJEB31778, sample SAMEA3449230) | human gut metagenome | biome: human gut; feature: human-associated habitat; material: faeces | place: United Kingdom | collected 2010/2012 ... | reverse complement strand
TGTACTATGCCGAAATAGATGGACACTTTGTATTTGCTTCTGAAATTAAGAGTATCCTTGCATTTCCAGGCTATGAAAGGAAAGTAAATCAGAAGGCACTGGAGCAGTATTTGTCATTTCAATATTCTCCTCTGGAAGAGACCTTCTTTAAGGGAATTTATAAACTGATGCCTGGACATATGCTTTTATATAAAAACGGAAGCTATGAAATAAAGACTTATTTCAAACCAAAGCTTACACCAGGTCAGTGGAACCATAAGACGAATATGGCGCAGCTGCGGAGCCAGCTTTCCGAGATTTTAAAGGATTCAGTGAAGCATCATATGTTAAGTGATGTGGAAGTCGGCGCATTTTTATCAGGTGGAGTGGATTCCGGTTATCTGGCTTCTTCCTCCGGTGCAGATCAGGCATTTACAGTGGGATTTGATGAGGGAGATCGATATAGTGAAGTAAACAAAGCTGCCAAAGTGGCAGAAAAAGCAGGTTTGAAACACCATGTGAAAATCATATCCAAGCAGGAATTCTGGGATGCCCTTCCAGATGTGATGTATCATATGGATGAACCCCTTGGGGATGCCTCTGCAGTTGCACTTTATTTTCTTTCCAAAGAGGCCGCAGGGCATGTCAAGGTAGTCCTTTCCGGGGAAGGCGCAGATGAACTTTTCGGTGGATATAATATTTACAGAGAACCGGAAGCATTAAAGAAAGTTGCCTGGATTCCATTCAGGCTTAGACGTGCTGTTAGAAAACTGGCCGCAAAGCTGCCAGATGAGAAAGGTCGGGATTTTCTTATCCGCGCGGGAATGAAAGTGGAAGAACGTTTCATTGGAAATGCGTATATCTACCGTGAAAAAGAGAAAGCGCAGATTTTGAAAAATAAAGTAACAGGACCTTCCACGCAGGAATATTTAAGACCATTTTATGAAGAGCTTGAGGCAGAAAACAGAGGATCACTTCAAGACATGGAAAAAATGCAGTCTGTAGATTTGAACTACTGGCTTCCTGGCGATATTTTGCAGAAAGCAGATAAAATGAGTATGGCACATTCCCTGGAAGTCAGGGTACCATTTCTGGATAAAGAAGTTTTTGACTTTGCAGCAAAGCTTCCGAAAGAAACTAAGATTGCAGCAGGTACAACCAAATATATTTTCCGTAAAGCTGTTTCAAAATTTCTTCCACAGGAAACCGATGAACGTAAGAAACTTGGTTTTCCCATTCCAATCCGTGTGTGGCTGCGGCAGGATGACTGGTATCAGATGGTAACGGATTTATTTACCTCAAAAGCGGCAGAAGAATTTTTTCGTACAGAGGAACTGCTTCAGCTTCTGAAGGACCATAAAAATAAAAAGGCAGATAACAGTCGTAAAATCTGGACAGTTTTAACATTCCTTATCTGGTACGATAGATTTTTTGCTACATGTTCGAAGGGAGAGTTGGTTACAAGGCTGCAATAATAAAACTTCAATATATTCTTTTTTATATTCATAATAATGCACTAATTAGGTGTCTGGAAGAATTTAAGAAAAATAAATTTGTACCTGTAGAAGAAGCTGAGAAACAGATTAAACTTGGAGCTGTGATTACCAGACTTAACAGTACCATACGGAGAATCAAAAAGTATCTGGATGGAAGCATCCCATGCCTGGAGGAATTGGAAGAAACGCGACTTCCATACTTTGAGAAAAATGCGGACAAACGTGAAAACCGCTGGAGCCAGATCATTAGTGGAAGTGATCTGATTGATACCATCTAAAAAGCAGACAGCCCGATATTTTCGGGCTGTCTGTCATTGGATTAAGGAAAGATATGAGGCAGGAAATACAGTCATTTTTTGCAGCATATCTTTTTTTGTATCATTTTGTCTATATTTTAAAGAATCCTGTTCATGTACAGGGGTTCATTAGTTGGTTATACTAATAAAAAGCGGATGTGATAGTTTATGCAGAAGAAAATCCGGCCGAATACCGGAATTCTCTTCTGGCATTAGCGGCAAACTTTATAATAGTTTGCGTAGAAATTCATCACATATAAGATATAAGCTTTTAAATTTTTCATTTCGTTCACCTCTTTTCTTAACTTACAAGTGCATTATAGATCACCTGAAAGCGGATTACGTGCCAAATGAAAAGAAAAAACAGACAAAATTTGCAGAGGAGAGAAATTATGTTTCCGGTTTATGAAGAGAAAAAAGAAAACCTGCATTTACATTCCCGCATTGCCAGACATGAATCCCCTCATCTGCACAATTCAGTTGAATTCATCTATCTTACAGAAGGATGCTTGGAGCTTGGAATGGGCCAGGAACTCTTTCACATGGAGGAAGGTGATTTTGCAGTCCTTTTTCCGGAAGTGATCCATCACTGCCAGGTCTTTTCAGGAGAGAATAATAAGGCATGCTATCTGTGGGCGCAGCCCATACTTTGCGGACAATTTGCTTCTGTTATGCAGAAATACTGTCCGAAAAATCCTGTGATTAAAAAGCCGCAGGTCCACCGGGATATTGTAAATGCAATTCGGTGCCTGAAGCTCGATAAAAAGGAGCAAAATCCTAACCTTGTTGTAGAACAGGCTTATGTGCAGATCCTTTTGGCCAGAAGTATCCCGGTATTTAACTTACAGGAAAAGAGCAGTGTGGAGAGCAATGATATCATTTATCAGACGGTCTCCTATATTGCAAAACATTTTAAAGAAGAAATGTCCCTGGAAAAGATGGCAAGAGATATGGGAGTAAGTAAATTTACACTTTCGCGTGTCTTTTCCGGAACTTTTCATAGAAATTTTAACCAATATTTAAATGAACAGAGATTAAACTATGTCTGTGTTCATTTAGAGTGTACTGACAAAAGCATTACGGACATTTCCATGGATGCAGGATTTGAAAGTCAGCGGACTTTTAACCGGGTTTTCAGGGAACGCTACAAAATGACACCAAGAGAATACCGGAATCTGTACAGAGAAAAGTTTGTTCTGCAAAATGAAATCATATAGAAAAGAGAGGATAAAAATATGCTGAGTGAGAGTATTGCAAAACTGGTACAGTATGGAGTCGAGACGGAACTGATACCAGAATGTGAGAGAAATTACACAACAAATCTTCTGCTGGATGTATTTTACGAGGATGATTACACTGCACCGGAACAGGAATTTCAGAACATTGAACTTGAGAAGGTTCTGGATGAACTGTTAAAAGAGGCAATTGATCGGGGATTGATTGAAGACAGTGTTGTCTATAAAGACCTGTTTGATACCAGACTGATGAATTGCCTCATGCCACGACCTGCAGAAGTACAGACAACGTTCTGGAAAAAATATGGGGAGAATCCAAAAGCAGCTTGTAGGCGGTTCTATTTTAAGCCATGACCATTTCCAGGGAGGACATTATACCTTCGCAATGGCTAAGGCACCGATTGAAAAGCATGTGACCATTCCTGGATTTGAGGATGTGGAAGCGGGAATTGTAAAGTGGCCGTTATCAGTGCTCCGTATCCGTCATAAAAATCCAGAACGGTTAATTGACCTTGCAACACATGTGCTGCAGGCATGGAGAGGCTATACAGATGAAGCAGCCTTTGTATTTGCCAATACGGACGGAAAACCACATAATACCATAACCCCAATTGCCCGTAAAGTGGAAGATGTATACGAGCTGGATCTGACACTTCGCAATAATATTACGACGAAAGAACATCCACTTGGTGTATATCATCCACATGCACAGTACCATCATATTAAAAAGGAAAATATCGGACTGATCGAGGTAATGGGGCTTGCAGTTCTTCCGGCCCGATTAAAAGAAGAGCTGGAGCTTTTAGAGGAATACATTTTATCTGGAAAAGATATTTCTTCAAATGAAAAAATAGCAAAGCATGAGGATTGGGTGAAAGAATTGCTGGAAAAATATCCGGATATTAATGCAGAGAACATTCATGCAATTCTTCAAAAAGAAGTAGGACTGGTGTTTGTACATGTGCTGGAAGATGCCGGAGTTTATAAATGCACACCAAAAGGAAGAGAAGATTTTATGCGTTTTGTGGACAGTTTATAGGACGTATTCTGACCGTGATTATAATGAATGCTGTAGTATGAAGTACAAAACTACAGAACAAGAAAATATTTTATAACAGCAGTTGCAGCCGGTATCTCATGATATATAAAATGAGAATATCGGCTGCTTTCATTATTTATTTTTACCCTAAAAAGGTAATCTGCTGAAAACCAAAACTGTAGTTTGGATCTCAACTGAAAAAAATTAAATTTTTCTGTTACCATCCACTATTTTTTACGATATATAATATGAATGGAAATATTTTTATTCAAAAAGGCGCCTTATCTGTTGCTGGTCAGATTATGGACAGTGACTTTTATCTTAAAGAAACCCGGAGGACAACCTGTAAATGAATGATGATGAAATTATAAATCTGTTTTTGAAAAGAGATGAGAATGGAATTATAGAACTGAGTACTAAGTATCATCCCTATTGCTACAAGATTGCCTGGAATTTATTAGCGAATAGAGAAGATGCCGAGGAATGTCTGAATGATACCTGGTTTTCAGTATGGTCACAGATTCCTCCTACGCATCCTCCTGTATTGGCACACTTTTGCGGTCGGATTACAAGAAATCTTAGTATTGACCGTTTAAGAAAAAAGTTTGCAGGCAAGCGCCCGGATGTTCATATGGCAGATGTTATGGATGAAATGGAGCAGCTAAATGTAACTTATACAGTGGAAGAACAGCTGGCAGAAAAAGAACTGATGGAAACCATAAATCGTTTTTTGGAAGAAATGTCTCCAAAGGACAGAAATATTTTTGTACGAAGATACTGGTTTTTAGATCCTGTTTCTGCAATCTCCAAAAGGCATCATATGTCAGCGGGAAGCGTGAAAATGAATTTATACAGAAACCGGAAAAAGCTGTTAAAACTGTTGGAAAAAGAAGGAGGACGCATATGAAAAAGTTTGATTTTTCAAAAGAATTTGGTAATATTGATCCGAAATATATAGAGGAAGCAGAGCGGGAATGGAGTGACAAAAAGGAAAACTGGAGACCAAAAGGGTGGAGCAAAGCAGCAGCTGCCTGTGTGATTGTCACCTTGGGTTCTGTTATCTTTTCTAATCCGCATATCCAGGCTTCAATAAAAAATATTACATTGTCCATAGGAGAAACCCTTGGTTTCCCCAAAAGCATTGAATCTTATACGGAAGTGTTGAATACCTCTAAGGAAGACAAAGGAATTACTGTAACATTAAAAGAAGTGGTTCTGGATAATGGGGTTCTGTTAACAAAGGTGCATGCAGAAAAAACATCTTCCGGGCAAAAGGGCACGGATGATGTCCAAGATGCCTGGACCTTTGCCAATACACAGCTTGACATTGATTATCAGAAAACTACAATAAATGGACAGAAAATTGAAGAATACGAAAGCGGACACTATCTGCCGTATTCGGATGAGGATTTACTAAATACCGGACTGGATGAAAATGTCTATGATGCTGTTCTGGAATCCCGCTTTTCCCTTGATGAGGATTTGGGAGAAAATCCGGAAGTACATTTGGTACTTGGTGCTTATCAAAATGAAAATCTTGGCGAAGATTATTTTGCAGAATTTGAGTTTGATTTTTCTATTCCTCATGCGGAGCTTATGAAACAGACAGTTCATAAAAAGCTAGAAGATATTTCTATTAAAACAGAAGAAGGAACCGTGAAATTAACAGACTTTTCCATGAATAAACTGCAAAGTATAATTGCGGCAGAAATTCCGGAAGAACTTGAGGAAAAGCTGTATAAAGGTAATGAGATGATGCTTATGGGGACAGACAGTAAAGGAAATCAGGTACAGTATGAACTGCGCAGTAATTCAGCAGATGGTAAATCTCAATGGAGTTTTAAAACCAGTTTCTGGGGCATGTATCAGCTGGATTCTGACGGTCCGGTTCTTTTACTCCCGGATATTGACAGCGATTATCTGGAATTACAGCTTTATACCAGAGAGCCTTATATGGCTGCTGCAGACACTATCTGGGTTGATGACGATTTTGTAGAAATTGGTGAGACTACAGAAGAAGTGGAAGAAGTTCCAGAGGATACTTTGGAGGAAGAAAATCCGTCAGATGCAGAGGAGCAGGTTGAAACTCAAATTATCGGAGGGGCAGTAGCTTCCACAGAAGTAAGGCTTCAAGACGATACAGACCAGAAAGAAAATACCGACGCAGCAAATAAAACGGATGAAGATTATGGAACCGAAGAAAGCGCATATGATGGAACTACAGGTGAAATCACTGCAGAATCTGACTGGACACCTGTCGGTGAAAAAATAAGGATTCAGATTAAGTAGAGAAACGTGAATCTTCTTAAAAAATACCATGTCAAAGAAGCTTTGCATACCTGTTTTTTCCACTGTAAAAGGTAAATTGCTTTTCATTAGGCAGAATTTTTTATATAATCCAAGTGAGAAGCAAAACCGATTGGAAGAACAGGAGCAGAGCAAATATGAACATTGGAACGCAGATATTAAAAATACGAAAAGAAAAGGCGCTGACTCAGGAGGAATTTGGAAAAATATTTCATGTTACCAGACAGACTGTGTCTAATTGGGAGAATGAAAAGAGATTCACGTTCATGGAAAAACAAATTCGTGCGATTTGACCAGATTGTGGGGAAAGCTGTTGTAAGATACTATCCTTCTTTTAAGTGGTTAGGATAATAAGAAACGCGAATATCAGTGGCTTATTTAGTACTGGAATATTCGCGTTTTTTATTTGATATCGCAAAGTTTTTATATTTTCAAATATATGTAATCAGTTGGCAGCCGGTTTTCTAAAAAGATTAAAAATTCCTGTCTGCTCAATCAATCTTGTGATGGTAAAGAAGATAAAGGAATCGATTGGCCACATGATCAAGTTCTTTACAGTACGCATTGGGAGGATTGCAAGGAATCCTTTTCCGTAGAGCATGTCCAGCCATAAGGTATTTAACAGAACATTTACAATCAGAACGACAACCAATTTTGCAATCAGCACGCGGCGGAAGGTGAGCTTATGTTTGTAGTAAAAACATCCATAAATAAATGCCGCGAGCATTGCGTTAAAGGTGAACCCAAAGAAAAATGGACCATCAGGGCGGATAAAGAATTTCACAATATCCAGCACACCGGCAAACAGACATCCGGTAATGGGTCCAAACAGATAATCAGCAATCTGGTTTGGAATACCGGAAAATCCAATTTTTACATAGGGACCGATATTGATAGAAGCAACTGAATTTAAAATCAGTGCCAGGGCAGCAAGCATTGCACAGACTGCCAGTGTAGAAGTGGTTTTCAGCTCTTTGGCTGAGGTGAGAAACATGTTCTTTGTTTTCTCCATAAAAAAATTACCTCCTTTTCTTTTTTCGCTCACAATAGGAGATAATTTATGGATTCATATTTATCTTCTGTTGCAGCGAGAAGCAATCCACGAACCGCAAGATTTCTCTTTTCGTCCTCCGGCAACTCTCCATCCGGAAGGCACTTTACGCTCATGAATTTACTCTGCATTACTTTACATGGGGCAGTATATAGCAAATTATTGGAAAAAGCAAGAAAAAAATATATAAAAATATAAGTTTTTGCAATTAAGAAAACAGACAAGAAATCGTGGCATTTTCTCCATATTTTCTAAAACTTTGTCCATATGTTTTTACAAAAATCAGACTATAATAAAAGAAAAAACCGTTCAGGAGGAATCATTATGGCAATTTTAGTTACAGGTGGTGTTGGTTACATTGGAAGCCACACGGTAGTGGAGCTTCAGAATGCAGGATATGATGTTGTGGTACTGGACAATTTAAGCAATGCAAGTGAAAAAGCACTGGACAGAGTATCAAAAATCACAGGAAAACCAGTGAAGTTTTATAAGGCAGACATTCTGGACAGAGATGCTTTAAATGATATTTTTGATAAGGAAACTATTGAGTCCTGCATCCATTTTGCAGGTTTGAAGGCAGTTGGAGAATCTGTGGTTAAGCCCTGGGAGTATTATGAAAATAACATAGCAGGCACTTTAACCCTGGTTGATGTAATGAGAAAACATAATGTGAAAAATATTATTTTCTCTTCCTCCGCAACTGTATATGGAGATCCGGCACAGATTCCGATTACAGAAGAATGCCCAAAGGGACAGTGTACGAATCCGTATGGCTGGACAAAATCCATGCTGGAACAGGTGCTTACCGATATCCAGAAAGCAGATCCAGAATGGAATGTTATGCTTCTTCGTTACTTTAATCCAATTGGCGCACATAAGAGTGGAACAATTGGAGAGAACCCAAATGGCATTCCCAATAACCTTATGCCATATATTACACAGGTAGCAGTTGGTAAGCTGAAGGAACTTGGTGTATTTGGAAATGATTATGATACTCCGGATGGAACTGGTGTAAGAGACTATATTCATGTTGTGGATCTGGCAAAGGGGCATGTAAAAGCGCTTAAGAAAATCGAGGAAAATCCTGGGCTTGCGATTTACAATCTGGGAACCGGAAAGGGCTATAGTGTTCTTGATATTGTAAAGAATTTTGAAGCTGCAACTGGTGTGAAAATTCCATATGTGATCAAACCTCGCCGAGCCGGAGATATTGCAACTTGTTATTGTGATGCATCTAAGGCAGAAAAAGAGCTTGGCTGGAAAGCAGAAAACGGTATCCGTGAGATGTGTGAAGATTCCTGGAGATGGCAGTCTGATAATCCGCAGGGATATGAAGAATAGGATGTATATTTAAAATAAGAGAGCTGTAAGATGCAGCCCTCTTATTTTTTTGAATAATTGACCTTATGTTATAAATGAACGCATTTTTTATCCTGAAATGTTCTATTTTTTTAAATTCTACAATTTTGTGCATGTTTTGTTAAATGTTGTTTATGTAATTTTGGGAAAGATAAAGATATAATTATATTCGGATTAAGGAAGTACGAAAATAAACCTAAAAAACAGGAGAAAGAGAAGGAAAACATGGAAGAAAAAAGATATTTGAAATGGTACAACAAAGTCGGATACGGTTCCGGAGATGTGGCTGGAAATGTGGTATATGCATTCCTTTCCACATTCGTAATGCTCTATCTGACCAATACTGTTGGATTGAACCCGGGTATTGTAGGAACATTGATTGCAGTATCAAAACTATTTGATGGAGTGACCGATATTTTCTTCGGCTCTATGATTGATAAGACAAAAACAAAAATGGGAAAAGCAAAACCCTGGATGCTGTATGGTTATATCGGCTGTGCAGTTACTTTGATCGGTGTATTTGCAATTCCGGAAAGTCTTGGACAGACAGCACAGTATGCATGGTTCTTTATTGCATATTCCCTGTTAAATGCAGTGTTCTATACAGCAAATAACATTGCATATTCAGCTCTTACAGCTCTGATTACCAAAAACAGCAAAGAACGTGTAGAAATGGGATCTTACCGTTTTATCTTTGCATTTTCTACCAGTCTTTTGATCCAGTCTGTTACTATCAAGTTTGTTGAGATTATGGGAGGGGGAGCTGCTGGATGGAGAATTGTAGCAATCATTTATGCCATCATTGGACTTATTATAAATACAGTTTCTGCATTATCTGTAAAAGAGCTTCCAGAAGAAGTCTTAAACGAAGATGCATCAAGCGCAGTAGATGAAAAATATAGCCTTATTGAAGCTGCAAAACTGTTATTTTCCAACAGATTTTATATTATGATCTGCGTAACCTACATTCTGCAGCAGATTTATTCCGCAATGCTCAGTATGGGTATTTATTACATGATGTATGTATTGAAAAACGAGGATCTGTTCCCGGTATTTTCCTGGGTAATCAATATCCCGTTAATCATTGCACTGGTTATTACACCATCTTTAGTAGCAAAATGGAAAGGGTTATATAAGCTGAATCTGGTTGGATATACCATTGGAACCATTGGACGTGCCCTTGTAGTAGTTGCTGCTTATATGGGAAGCGTACCGCTTATGATTGCCTTTACAGCCGTTGCTGCATTTGGTATGGGACCATGGCAGGGTGATATGAATGCGGTGATTGCTAACTGTTCAGAGTATACTTATCTGACAAAGCATAAACGTGTAGACGGAACCATGTATTCCTGTACTTCCCTTGGTGTGAAACTTGGAGGAGGACTTGGAACTGCGATTACAGGCTGGCTTCTGGAATTCAGCCACTTTAACAGTTCACTTGCTGTACAGCCGGATTCCTGCCTTAGCATGCTTCATACTATGTATCTGTGGATTCCAGTTGTGATTTGTGTAATCATTACTTTTATTATGTCACAGATGAATGTAGAAAAGGCAAATGAAAAATTAAAGAACAGTAAAATGCTGAAAGCAAAATAATCATTAAGATAACGAAATATAGCAATGGGATGTAACAATAAAAATGTCTAGAGGATGATTATGAACTATAGCGGCTTAAAAGAAGACAAAAGATTAATTGAAGCAGTACCGACCGCAAGACAGATTGCATATGAAAGTATGGAATTTTTCTGTTTCATTCATTTTACAGTAAATACCTTTACCGGAAGAGAATGGGGCGATGGAACAGAGCCGGAATCTATTTTTAATCCGACAGAGCTGGATGCAAAACAGTGGGCGAAAACAGCCGCAGAGGGCGGTATGAAGGGACTGATTCTTACCTGCAAACATCACGACGGATTCTGCCTGTGGCCATCAAAATACACCGAACACAGTATCAAAAACTCTCCATATAAAAATGGAAAGGGTGATATTGTAAGAGAAACAATGGAGGCTTGCAAAGAATATGGCCTGAAGTTTGGTGTTTATCTTTCTCCTTGGGACAGAAACAATGAATCCTATGGAAAAGGAAAAGAGTATGATGACTATTATGTGAATCAGCTTACAGAGCTTCTGACAGAGTATGGTGATATTTTTGTAGTATGGTTGGACGGTGCCTGTGGGGAAGGCGCAAACGGAAAGGTACAGAAATATAACTGGCAAAGATACTACCAGGTAGTTCGCAAGCTACAGCCAAATGCTGTGATCTCTATTTCTGGTCCTGATATCCGTTGGTGTGGAAATGAAGCTGGTGAGGTACGCCCAAGTGAATGGAGCGTGGTAGCAGCAGATATGAAAGATCCGGCTCTGACCGCAGAGTTAAGCCAGCAGGAGGATAATGAAGAGTTCCGTGAAAGACCATTGGATGAAACACAGTCTGATCTGGGAAGCAGGGAACGTCTTGCGAAGGAAGAACGACTTGCCTGGTATCCGGCTGAGACAGATGTCTCCATCAGACCGGGCTGGTTCTATCACGAAGAAGAGGATGATAAAGTACGTTCTTTTGAGAATCTGAAGGATATTTACTTAAAATCAGTTGGTGGAAATACTACACTTCTGTTAAACATCCCTCCGATGAAAAACGGAAAGATCCATCCAACGGATATTCAGAACCTGAAGCAGTTAGGTGGCTTTATCAAAGAAAGCTTTTCCAATAATTTAGTGGAAGAAGCTGGTATTACAACCATTCCACCACTTGACTGCCGGGAGATGTCCCCAGAAGTTCTTAGAACCGATGATTATGAGACTTATTTTCTGAATGAGGCTGGAACCAATAAACTGGTTATCAAGATTAAATGGATTGAAAGAAAAAAACTACATTATCTTGTTCTGAAAGAAGCAATTCCGCTTAGCCAGAGAGTTGAGGCATTTAATGTCTGCTATGAAGAAAACGGCAGCATAAAAAAATGCTATGAAGGAACAACTATCGGATATAAGAGAATCGTCGATTTGAAGGGAATCCATACAGATAGTCTGGCAATCGTAATTGAAGATTCCAGAGTTGCACCTGCGATGGCATTTGTGGGAGTATATTAAAATAGAAGAATAAGAAGTACATATGACTAGGGGAGAGCGTATGTAGAATATTAGTAATAAAAATAAATCAATTAAAAGCCCAGGCAGTTTTTGAACCTGGGCTTTCGTATACAGATCATTTCTTTTCTGGTTCAGTCATCTGATTCTCTTCATTTTGCCGCAGTTGTTTCCGAAACTGTGACGGCGAAGCGCCAAACTGTTTCCGGAAAAAGCGGCTGAAATATAATGGATTTTCATATCCAACCAGATTCGAAATTTCTGTAACATTGTAGTTTGTGGTTTCCAACAGAGATTTCGCATTTGAAAGACGCAGGTTCTGTATGTACTGGGCGGGTGTTGTATTCGTATATTGTTTGAAGTTCTGGATAAACCAGCTAACACTAATATTTTTCGAAGCTGCATATTTTTCAATATTAATCTGTTTATTGTAATGCATTCGGAAATAATCAACTGCCTGCGCCATGTCATCCATGATCATCGGATTCTTCTTGTGTGGTTTTACAAGAATCTGGCGGTGAAGAAGGATTAAAAGCTGCATAAAGTAATACACAAGAAGCTCTTCATAGTCATCTTTCCGCAGCTGCAGTTCTTCAATCATGTTCATGTACAGATGCTTGTATTCCATGGAGACCCCGGAATAAATCACATGAACGCCATCTACAATGCCGTATTTGCGGAGGATATTTTTGACGTTATTCCCAGTAAAATGAACCCAGTACACTTCCGGATGGTCGGCACCATAATAGTAGTAGCGCTGTTCTTCTTTTGGACGGTACAAAACCATGTTTCCAGCAGAAACAATTTCCTCTTTTCCATCAAAATAGAAATGTGCTTTTCCAGAAGCAACGTAAAGAAGCTGGTAATCAAGCCGACCTCGCGGCCGGTGCGTTGGCAGCTTCTTTATTGTATACAGACGGTAAGTACCGCAGCTCCCTATAAAAATAGGATGTTTTTTATCTTTAAAATCCAAGCGTGTCTGGTGCCAGTAAGCGGAGTTTGTGTACAATATAAATTACCTCCTTGTAAATCGGAACAGATTGTGTATATTTCAAAATTAATAAAAAAGTGTATATTTTTGTGTCTTTACTTGTTAAATTATATCATTTTGTGCATGTTTTGTCGAATAGAGTTTATGTAATTTTTTTAAAAAACAGGTATAATCATATCAGATGTTAAAACAGAAAAATATATAATATTGGAGGAGCAAATATGATCGTACCAAAACACTACGAAAATCTGAATGTGTTACATGAAAACACCATGCCCCATCGAGCATACTACATGCCTGCATCAAAGGATATGGGATCTCTTGTACATGACAGAGAGAAATCTGATCGTATGGAGCTTTTAAATGGAAACTGGAAATTCCAGTTTTATAAGAGCATTTATGATGTTCAGGAAAAATTTTACGAAGCAGGTTATGACACTAAGGGCTTCGATGAAATTCCAGTTCCGGGAATCTGGCAGAACTATGGCTATGACAGCCATCAGTATACCAATGTCCGTTACCCAATTCCGCTTGATCCGCCATATGTACCACAGGAGAATCCTTGCGGAGCGTACGTACACCAGTTTGAATATAAGAAAGATTCCAAAGCACCAAAAGCATACTTGAATTTTGAGGGTGTAGATTCCTGCTTCTATGTATGGATCAATGGTGTCTATGTAGGCTACAGCCAGGTGGCTCATGCAACCAGTGAATTTGACGTGACCGATCATCTGAAAGAAGGAACAAACACTTTAGCGGTACTTGTCCTGAAATGGTGTGATGGAACTTATTTAGAAGACCAGGACAAATTCCGTATGACAGGAATTTTCCGTGATATATATCTGTTAAAGCGACCAGAAAGTGTACTGTATGATTATTTTATCACTACATCTATAGGGGAAAATGGTGCAGAAATTGAAATTCGTGCGAATTTTCTTGGGGAGAGCAATGCAGCAGAAAATACTAAAATTGTAATCCGGAATCATGAGGGAAATACGGTGGCTACAGGTACATTTAAGAAATGTGACGATGAAAATTTTGCTTACAAAGCGGTATTAGATATCACAGCCCCTGTACTCTGGAATCCGGAACAGCCATATCTGTATCAGGTGCTTTTCCTTTCCGAGAATGAGGTGATCATAGACCGTATCGGTATCCGTGAAATCCACTGTGAGGGAAGCGTAATCTATATTAATGATGTAAAAGCAAAATTTAAAGGTGTAAACCGTCATGACTCCGATCCGGTAACCGGTTCCGCAGTAAATATGGAGCAGATAAAAAAAGATCTGATCATGATGAAACAGCACAACTTTAATGCAGTCCGAAGCAGCCATTACCCGAATTCTCCTTATTTCTATCAGCTTTGTGATGAGTATGGCTTATTTGTGATCGCAGAAGCTGATAATGAGAGCCATGGAACCCAGACACAGTACTTGAAAAATTCAGAGTGGGAAAATGTAGTTGAGCAGTGGAATAAAAGAATTGCAAATAACCCGGATTTCATCCCTGCAACCATGGACCGTACCAGGCTTTGTGTGGAAAGAGAAAAAAACCGCCCATGTATTGTAATGTGGTCTATGGGTAATGAATGTGGGTATGGATGTACCTTTGAGGAATCCTTAAAATGGACCAAAGAATTTGACCCAACCCGTCTTACGACTTATGAGAGTGCATTCTATCAGAGTACAGACCGTGAGTATGACTATTCCAATATTGATGTAGTTGGAAGAATGTACCCAGCTTTTTCTGAGATTGATGAATACATGGAAAAGAATCCGGATAAACCTCTTCTTCTGGTAGAATATTGCCACGCCATGGGAAATGGACCTGGAGACCTGGAGGATTACTTTAAATTGATCCAGAAGTACGACAGTCTTTGTGGAGGTTTCGTATGGGAGTGGTGTGATCATGCTATTTACAAAGGTCAGGCTGAAAATGGCAAGGGAATCTATTATTATGGAGGAGATCATGGCGAAGAAATTCACGATGGAAACTTCTGTATGGATGGACTGGTTTATCCTGACAGAACACCACATTCTGGGTTAAAAGAATACAAAAATATATATAGACCGGCAAGGGTTCTTCACTATGATCAGGAAACTGGAGATATGGTTCTTCATAACTATATGAATTATGTTGATCTTAAAGATTATATTTATCTTATATATGAGGTGTGCGTTGACGGAGAAGTTGACTGTGTAGGACAAATTGAATTAGATGAAAGTATACCAGCTCATGAAGAAAAAACAATCAAACTTCCTGTTTCAATACCAGATAGTGGAAAATGTTACCTAAAAGTATCTTATTGTTTGAAAAATAATACTCAGATTTTACATTCGGATGAGTCTCTTGGATTTGATGAAATCCTTTTAAAGAACATAGATGGAAGAAATCAGAAAGCCATTGAACTTCTTGCTGAAATGAATACTGATAATAGTTTTACTGTGGAAGAGTGTGACAGATACTTTACAATTCATGTAGGGCAGGAAAATACTTATCGCTTCAACCGACTGACAGGATTATTTGAAAGCATTACTGTAAAGGGAAAAGAACTTCTGACTCGTCCTATGGAATTAAATATCTGGAGAGCACCAACTGACAACGACCGGAAAATCAAATTAGAATGGATGAATGCTCATTATGACCAGAGCTATGCAAGAGCATATGAAACTTCCTGCATTACCAAAAATGGGAAACTACACATCTTAGGAACGTTAAGTGTTTCTGCACCTACCGTACAAAAAATTCTTGATGTGAAGTCAGAATGGATTATTACTTCGGATGGCGCAATCCAGGTAAAAATGGATGTAAAGAGGGATTTGGAATTTCCAATGCTTCCGAGATTTGGAATCCGTTTATTCCTTAACAGAGATTTTGACAACGTAGAATATTACGGAATAGGACCCGAGGAAAGTTACGTAGATAAGAGAAGAGCCGGCAGTCATGGAAAATATGATGCTAATGTACTTGAAATGCATGAAGATTACCTGCGTCCACAGGAAAATGGAAGTCATACCGACTGTGACTACCTTATCTTAAAAGGACAGGAAAATACTTTTGCAGCTGCAGGAGAAAGGACATTTTCCTTTAACGTATCCCCATATACTCAAGAGGAACTGACAACAAAAAGGCATAGCTATGAATTACAGCCTTGTGGAAGTACGGTCGTGTGCCTGGATTATGTCCAAAACGGAATTGGTTCTAACAGTTGCGGGCCTGAGTTGTCAGAACGGTATCGTCTTGATGCAGAACAGTTCAATTTTGAAATTAAAATGATAATTAAATAATACAGAATAAAGAAGCTGCCAGCTTAAACGGAGCAGGCTATGGCAGCCATTTCCCAGAAAGGAATCCGAATGACTATTACTGTACTTGCTTCTCTGCCAATCTTCGCGCTATATCCATTCATGCAGAAGTATTTCTCAAAAGGAATTATGGTGGGTGCTGTAAAAGGCTGACTTTAATAATCCCTGGCATTCGATCATAATGACAGATGCCGGGGATTTGTGTATTACAAACTAAAAAAGTATGCTGCATATAAAATATTGACCAGATAGTTGCTGTAAAAATTTATCCATAAAAAATTCTGTAACAACAGAGTATGAATTGGAGTGCAAATTCCGGCTCATCTGAGCACGATATCCGTAAGCGCTTAGATCTTGGGTAGCTTTGCTGTCTACGTTTTTAAACTCATAATGATAGTAAATAGATTTTTACTACACTCCGCTTGATAGGAGATAGAAATTTACTACATTTGGAGGTTTCATTATGAGTAAGAAACGTGCTCCAGGGCGTTCCCTGGACGAATGGATGGAACTGATAACCGAATGCAGACAAAGTGGCCTGATAGATGCTGCATGGTGTAATGAGCATGGGATATCTCCCAGCTGTTTTTACAATGCAGTTACCCGTCTCCACAAAAAAACCTGTCAGATACCGGATCCAGCCCCCAAAGACAGCTCTCTTGACCTTACATCCCATAAACAGGATTACAGATGAAGAAATTGTGTCAGTATCTCATTTGGCACCGATTCATGATATCGGAAAGACCGTGCAGACAAAATATCACCAAACAAAAGAAGAAGCACTGGCTATGTACCCGTTTTATAAACAGCAGGCGGAAGAGAAGCGGATTCCCGTCTTCAAATGTACCGTAAAAGAATTCCAGTCCTTCTGGCGTCATGCCCTTGATTATAACAAAAGTTATCATAGCCTTATCAAAAAATACATTATTCCCGTCCTGGGCGATAAACGCATAAATGATGTAACCACAGAGGAACTGATAAAGATCCTGAAAGAGACCGAGATCCCTGATACCAAAAACTTTCCGATGGAAAAATATTCTATGTTGTATGATGCAGTATCCAGTTTCTTTCGGAATGCCATGGAATTATACTGTGCAGGACAGGACAATGGTACGGCTGCTGCCAATGCCATAAGATCCAGTGGGCTGAGAATTTGGGACGATAGTGTTTCTTACGATACTTCCGAAGCTTATTCTTTCCAGCAGCTTTTGCAGCTACTGAAGATTTCCAAATGGAATGCCCCAACGCTTTATCTTCCCATGCTCCTGTCCGCCACTGCCGGCCTGCAGATTGCAGAGATTGTCCGGATTCATTTTGATGATATCGACCTTGATAATCATTGCCTTGATCTGCCTAGGACTCACAAAGACTACAACGGTCCCCGTTCCAATATCGTATTGTCCAGGGAAAATACCAAAACAGTATACCTGCCAGATATTATAATGAACGAGATCAAAAATCAGGAAAAACGTCTAAAAGCATTACAAGAACAGGATGCGAAATTTAATCCATTCCGGTATCTGATCTGGAGCCAGAACGGGAAACAACAACAGGAGAATTTTATCAAGAAACCTTATGAACGTATCCTATCCAAATGCTCCTTTCCTGCATTTCCATGGAGAAGCTTTCTAAAGATACGTTTAACAGACAAAGAGATAGACGAATTAGAAGATTCTTTAGGGTATGAGACTCCCATGAACTCTGGTGCCTGCGAGATTCCCATTGATAAGCACGATCTCATGGATCTTACAGGAACAACATACTTTTGAAAATACGGCATAGTCAGCTTACCCGGCTATGCCGTATTTTATTAGCAGCAAAGGTCATCCGTCCCCGATGCAGGCAGATACAACGCACAAATTAAGTGACCAAAACTGTTTTTCTTTCCATGTCAGGCAAAAAATTCTCTGTTTTTCAATAGAGCTTTCCCTATTTTAGTGACCAAACTGATTTATGATTGTATGCCCAAGCTAAAAACATTTGAATTTCTTCCATATTAAGTGACCAAGGCTGGCTTCTGATCCTATCGCAAGCTAAAAAAAGCCTCTTTTTCTATAATATTTCCAGCATGATTCTATATTCAAGCCGATTTCACAAACAAAGCTTGCGCTTCCCTTACTTCCTGTTATATAATAAAAGGCACTGTTAACGGTCATTACTATCATTATATGGGAAATAGTTTTGCAATTTTCTAAATAAGGAAGCTGTTTCTCACTAAAAAAGTGACCAAACCCACTTTTTAGCCCCATAATGAGCTAAAAAATAGGGCTTGTTTTTACAGATTATCAACAAGCTCTAAATCAGGCAGATATTCTATGGCAGCAATCTATGTTTTGCAAACTCTGCCGTCTTTATTGTAAGATATATACAAAATACGAAAGGAAAACTATGAGAAAATTAGCACTTAGTGACGAAATATTACTTAGTGTTGACAAAGCAGCCCGCTACATTGACGGTGAAGTCAACTCCATAATGAAGGATAAAAAAGAGGTGACCACCCGGGTCGCATTTTGCTTCCCGGATGTCTAGGACACGATTTTTTTACCTACTACCTTTTAAAAATCACTTAGTTCTATTTGATGTTATTTCCTACCTTTTTATCTGTATCATTTTGTATTATTTTGTGTTATTTAAGC
>ERZ826396.2020-NODE-2020-length-18840-cov-3.172638_pt1 | contig 18840 bp, 32 predicted proteins | sample MGYA00519926_ERZ826396 | MGnify/ENA primary metagenome ERZ826396 (study PRJEB31778, sample SAMEA3449230) | human gut metagenome | biome: human gut; feature: human-associated habitat; material: faeces | place: United Kingdom | collected 2010/2012 ... | reverse complement strand
CCCGGTCACTCCCCTATCTCTCAAGTATTGTTCCACATCTTTGTGCTCCATCTGCCTGCCCTGGTGCCGGATCAGGCGCCTTGCCTGGAAGGATAACTCCCCAGGGGCATAGGCCGGCCGGCGCATCCATTCCCTCGCCTTCTCCCCGGGATCCCTGTCCATTTTCCGATCCTTCAATCTATCATCTCCATTTCCTTCGTTTGTTTCGCTAAATGCCCATTTAGTTATCATCAAACTCTTTGCGTTTCTTTTCGTACAATGTCTTAATCCTATCCTCATCATCTGTTATAATGTCAAACTTATCCCCCGTGAATCCAACTGGAACTTCTTCTGTATATTCTATATATACTCTTTTTGGTTCTACTGGAGGAAGATATGGGAATGTGATATCTTCCATCCACTGTTTTGTAGTTCCACCGGAAAACCATGTTATCCCACCATTATCAGAGCATACGACTGAATCAATATCATGTGCAGTCCATGTCCCATCCGGAAGCACATCTTTGAATACAGATGAACATCTTTTGTTTTGAAAAACTGTCGCACCGCTTTCTCTTGTATATCCACATTCGTTCCATTCATCGTCTTCTCCTGTTAATGGCTGCAACGGCTTCCATTTCATCAATCTTTGCAGTGCATGGATTAAATAGCTTGCAGAAAAACCACTGTGCCCCTGTTCTGAAAACATTTCAATCAAATCAAGTATATTTTGATTCATCAAACTCTGCATTCCGTCATCATTATTCGACATTAGTCTGTCTAACTCATTTCTTGCATATTCTGTTAATTTACTCATAATTTATCCTCCACTAAATGCCAGGTTAGTTATTTTTTCTTTCTTACAGAAGTCTGCCGCTTAAGGGCAGCTATGGCTATTGCTGTATCTTTAAATTCTCCTTCATAATTGCACAGTCCTTCATGATTCATAACCGCATGCGTACCTCTCTCAATCAGTCGAAGGTTGTCCAGGACTACATTCTGCTTATTCCCGTCTACAAAGATTAAAATTGAGCCCTTAGGTATCTTTCCTCTGCTTTCTTCCCAGAGCACCCTGTGCTTTAATTTCCATTTATCGGGTTCGGCAACTTTTATTTCAATATAGCCATCCCTAGATACTCTTTCACTTCCAACTGGTCTATGGTTTTGCGGAGCGTGTCCTTTCTGAAACATAGTATGTTTCACTTTTTCATATATTTCTGGCGACATCTTCTTACCTTTATTCGCAGGCACATGCCCCTTCGAGAAATGCCCTTTTGTACCAGAGTTTATCTTATGGTTTGCCATGTAACCCTTAATCTGGCCGACTGTGATATCCCAATTAAATTTTTTGATAAAAGCCTCCTGAATCTCTTTGTATGTATGTCCCGGAATAAAATCTCTCATAAATGCTTTTTCCAAATCAGTATATTTATGCATATGGCTACCAGTCCTCCATCTTTTTAATACGATTCTGGAGATTTCGAACCGTCTCTTTCAGTTCCGTGTTCTCTTCAACTATTCATTTACTTATAACCCCAAGCATAGGAAGTTCCACTTTATCACCCTGTCCATATTCGTCAAGGTGCTTTTTCGCTTGAAGCGCAAGTTGTCCGTTATCAATAATGGTTTTAGCCACTTTCTGTACAGCCTCGCTCCGTTGAATTTCTTTATCCAACCCCGATTCATCAAGACTATCATCCTGCAGGCGTTCAAGCTGTTCAAAAAGATAATTGTTTAAATCTGACAGTGTGTTTTTCATCCTTCTTTTCCTTTCCTTCCCTAAATCTTAATTCAGTCTATCAAGTGGACATCTCCCGTCATTCCGGGTAACATCACACAGACCTTCCTCATCTGCCGTGTCCCTATACATGCAATAGTTATCGCAGATATCCTCGCATACTTGTTCTATAACCTTGATAACAGACTCTAACCCTTGTTTATCTGGTGTTCTTTCTGCCATATTGTATTTTCCTCCTAACTCCTAGTTAATCACGCGGCCACTCGCTTCCTGACGCTCCGCAGCGTGTCAGGCGTCGATTCCGCGTAGTATCTTGCCGTCACGCCCGGGTTCCCATGCCCGAGGATCTCCTGGATGCAGCCAAGGTCTACCCCCGAGTTCTTCAGGTTCATGCCAAGCGTCTTTCGCAGCTTGTGCGGATATACGCGGCACTGCATTCCAGCCCTCTTGGCTATCTGCTTGAGGCTGGCGCGTATCCCGCTGTTGTGCAGGCGTCCATATGGCGCCCTGCAGGCAACAAATAAGGCCTCGCTGCCGTCAGTTCGCCCCGCAATGTACTTCTGCAGGTAATATCTCGCTGGCTCGTCAAGATATATGGTCCTGTATCTGCCGCCCTTCTCCCCTCTGATCAGGATGTCTCCCGTCTGCCAGTCGATGTCCGCCGTATTGATCTGGACCACTTCTCCTACGCGCGCCCCCGTGCTGCGCAGCACCTCGACCAGTGCCCTGTCCCTTTCCGTCCTGCATCCGTCCCTTAGTTCCTCTAGTTGCGATGGGCGGAAGTAGTCGATTGGCTTGCGGGCCTCCTTCAGCGGCTCCACCGCCTCCACCGGATTGCAGGATACAAACCGTTCTTTGCGCAACCATGTAAAAAACGCGCTCAGGTATCTACGCTCGTTGTTGCAGGTGGATGCCTGGTTCTGAAGTCCATTATTGCAGACATTGCGCTGCTGGTACCATCGCAAGTAATAGTCTATGTCTACCTGGTCGACATCTGTCAATGGCTTGTCTATGACCGCCGCAAGGCTTCCGACCGCTCTTAGGTACTGCTCCATGGTCCGCGGTGACAGGTTCCTCTTCTTGATCTTAAACAGCTCGATCAGATATCGGTTCTTCTCCTCTGCAGTCTCGCTTATTTCCGAGGGCAGGGTAGTAATCTGCTCCATATTCAAAAAGACGAACTGTTCTTCTAGAATGCGCTGCAGCACGTCTATTGCCGCCTTTTCAATATACACGCTCATCTGCATCAGCACATTGTTAATCACGCTGCTCTTAATATCTACACTCTCTGTATACATGATTTTTCCTCCTTCGTATTGCCCCAAAAGAGGATATATGCTATACTCTTTTTAGGGAATTGCAGCAGATTCTAGTCTTGCCGGACGGTCTGCTGCTTGTTTTTTGCTCTCATGTATACTCACCCAATTACTACTATCTCCTTGAAATTCCCATCAGGTATTCCGCATGCAATGTATTGATGATCGGCGCAAATGCATACAGGATACCAATCAGAAACTCGTCGTTTCCGTATTTTTCCTTCAACGCTGTTACACGCTTGTTGAATTCCCCCATATCATGATCGTTCAGGTACTGCTTATAAGATCCCCAGCAGTCATTATAGATCCCTCTCACTTTCTGCTGGATCATGTCCGCATCATTCAATAATCCTGCACCTCGCTTTCCTATAACTGGTTTTTCGCCGTTTCCATTGATTCTCGCAGAAGCCGATCTGATCTACATAGTCATAACAGACTGGCTGTTCCTTCCCCTCGCACATCCTGGCGATCCTTCCAATGCTCTGCGTCACTACTGCGTAATCTTTCTTTGGAGTTGCGAGATACAAGCGATCAAGCCTCGGAATGTCCAGCCCCTCTTTTGCCAGGCTAAAGGATGCAAATAGGAAATGCTTTTTTCCTGCCTTCATATCCTCAAGCGCCTGTATCCGGTCAGCCTTTGCCTTCTTGGATGTCATCCTGCCGTCAATCATGGCGCTATCCTTTTTCAATTCTTCAGGCAGCATATTCTGCAGCAGATGCAGATGATCCAGTCTGTCCGATAGAATCAGATTCGAGTGATTTTGATTCTTGACCAAATCCTCCGCAATGATCTGGCATCGCGCAATGTTTCCGGTCAGATATTCCATCAGTTTGCTGTATACCATAGTCCCGTCCGTATCCAGGCATGACCGGCTTGTCATGATCCCCGTATCCCTTCTTAAGATCTCCACCTGCATGATCTTTTCCGCAACCGCTTCATCCGGCACCTTATACTGGATATCTCCCAGTATGGCGAATGTGCTTTTGATCAGCCCGTCAGATCTGTGAACCGTTGCACTGAGTCCGTATTTGTAACTTGCAGCCAGACGGCTCATAACCCTGTAAAACATCTTCATTCCAGATGGAGTTCCTGATACCCGGTGGCATTCATCCACGATAATGACATCCCATTCATACTTGTACTTCTCCAGATCCAGTTTTGAAAGCGTCTGCACAGTCGCAAAAGTCATATGGCTTCCAATCTGCACCCTGCCTCCTGTGATCTTCCCAAGCGTTTCCTCTGGATAATACTGTCGCGCCCGGTCATAAGACTGATTCAACAGATCTGCGGTGTGCGTCAGCCAGAGCGTCTTTCTCCCGATCCTCGCCGCAAGTGCGATCCCCATCTGAGTCTTTCCGGAGCCGCAAGGGCTTTGGAGAATTCCGCATCCAGCCCTTTTCATGGCGCTTACCGCCGCCTCTTGATATTCATACAGCGGAACCATGTCCGGGAATTCCAGCATCCCATTGTCTGCCAGGTCTTGTATGATCCCCGTATCCTCTGTCAGAAATCTTCGCACCTGCTTTCCAGTCCCGCACGGAAGAGCCAGCACATCGCCATCTACGTAGAAGAGATATAACTGCTTTTCCGTATTTCCAGTCCATAGTCCCATTCGCTGCTTCCTGGCGTATTCAGGATTAGGGATGATCAGATTTTCTCTTGCCCACGCTACTAACTCCGGCACCGGATTCCTGATATAGATCTCATTGCTGATTGTTACCTGCATCCCGTCACCTTCCTATCAAGGCGGTCCCGATGCTCGATCCAGCGTTCAAAGAGCCTTCCGCAGCGCATTAATTCATTTCTGGTCGCCTGCTTCGCTCCACTTTCCATCATGGTCGCAAGCATGCGGTAAGGCACCAGAATGACCATGCCCTGCAGCCTAATCGCAAAGAGTCCCGGGCGGTTCCCTGTGCTGCTCCATAATGACATCGCATTGTGCTGGTTCTCCTCTATCCTGCTCAGCCTGAATGAATCCCCCTGGCAATCCTTACAGTCAAAGACATAGGTCTCTCCATCTCTGGCCGCGATCACGTCAAACGGCTGCCCATTCTGGTTGTCCTTCATGCAGTGAGACCAAAAGCCTTTCTCTGCAAGCATCTGTGCAAATTCCTTCTCGAATGCTGTTCCATTGCTTTTATTGCTCATATTTTATTCCTCCTCTATGCGTACCCGCTCGTTTTTCCTCCTCCATTTTCGCTTGGTCTTACCTTTTTACGCGAAGGTCTTTCCACGTTTATGTAAAAAAACATGCCGCAAAGCCAGTAAAAACGTTGGGTCTTACCGTCTTACCCAAAAACACACCATACAACCACATATTTTTATAAGAAAAAAAAATTATTGTAATTTTTACTCCTACACGTATATGGTACATGGTAAGACAGGTAAGATGGTAAGACTATATATTATAAAGTGCGTATTCACGCTGTTTTATGGTCTTACATTTTGTCTTACCAAAATATTTGCGGTAAGACTTTAATCGAATGGAAGTCTTATCTGATCATTATCCACCGCGGTAAAACCATCCTCGTCTGCATCCGGCTCCATGTTTATTTTTAAATAACTTGCCTTGATTCCATGTACTTTTGTTTGATGGACAAATTTACCTTGCGTATTTTTCACAAGCCGGTTCTTTTCTGCCCATTTCTTGCTGATTGCTGCATAATCGAATCCCGTCTTTTCCAGAAACTCGCACAGCACATCCTTATTGATCACGGCTACTGGTGGCTTTTCCGGATGCTCCTCATCCTCATCGATCCTGCCCCAGACCTCTCCCTTATTCAGGGAGTCTGTCCCATTCGGGTTCTGGAACCGCACCGGGTTCTTGGCAATCCAGTTCAGCACTGCCTGATAGGACCGTTCTGCTACATCCACTTCATTTGCGCTCCTGAGATACTCTTTCACGTCAGCTATAGTTAACGGAATTTCGTCCGTAAAGATCAATTCTGTAAGTATCCGATCAGCCACCAATATACAGGACATCGCCATTGCCTGTTTTTCGGTCGTGTCGAGTTTGCACATGGAATCAAAAAGACGCTTATATTCTTCCTTCAATTTTCTTGTTTCAGTGCCACGCAGATAATCCACTAACATTTTCCCTGCAAATCCATGGTTTTCTTCTAATACCGACACGCTGTAATTTCCATCTTCAAGCAGCTTGGACTCAATTTCTATCTCTATCACCCGGTTCTTTGATCCTGCCCGGCTGTTCTGCTTTGTGATGGGCTCCTCGCCCGTAAACAGGAAGCTGTTGCACCATGTCATCGTCTCTTTTACACCTCCAGATGCCTTTCCCTGTCCACGCATAATGCCTTCGGTCAGCCTATAAATCAGTTTGTCATAGTTGGTTGTCCATCTATCTTTCACAGTCTGTAATTCATCTCCCGCGAATGGGATAGAGCGCAGGAATGCTGCTGACTCCATATAAAAGTACTGTGTATTGTCCATTGTTTTCAACAGTCCGCCCATTTTAGGATCCCCCCATATGGACATGGCTGCCATTACCGCTACTGTCTTGCAGGTGCCTGAATCACCACTCCAGATATGGAATACAAATGGAAGCGCATTTACCAAACTGAGCAATGGACTTGCCGCGCTCGCTGCAAATGCCATTCTTACGATTTTGTTTTTCCTGAGCACAGAGCAATGGTCTTTCCACGCATCAAAACTGCCTTCCTGTCTTATATTTTTGAATACTGCATTGAATCTTTCATCGCCATCATAGACAATATCCTGAGCATAAGGCATGAACTCATTCCCTGCCCATCCAAGCCGGTTAATTGACCGTTTAGGGCTTAATTTTGCTGGATTATATCCCACACAGTCACTGATATACTTCACAAGGCTCTTGGCATTCTCCGTGGTAACCTCGATACCGATCTTGCTCAATACCTTTACAATGGAGTTGTTATCTGCGCACACATCACGTCCAACCGTAACCTGGTTCCATGTCCCATACTTAAAATAGGACAGGCGGATCCGCTCATCTCCAGTATCAACATTTTTCAGTATCTCTACTGGAAGGATCGGGTGCGTGCAGGCATTGATAATCACCGGCATTCCCTTATTGTCAAAACGCTGCATGGTTACGCCCAGATCGTTTGCCCGCCACTGCCCGCACTCCAATTCTACCGGCTGGCCGGTAAAGGCGGTCTTATTTCCGGTTTCCTTCATCTTCTGCGCATAGTCTTGGAAGAAGGCCTTTAATGTCGAGTTAAACTCGCTGATCCGCTTCAATTGCCTGGCTCTGGTTTTCATCCCTTCGATATACCTTGTCCGCTCTACGATATCCTCTATCTCAAAAATCTTATAAAAAACTTCATCTGGGAACGGGTCAGCGGGAGTAAGCTCCATCATTCCATCCAGCAATTCGTCTTTTGATTTCTCCAAGTCTTCTCACCGCCTTCCTGTCTGCGTAGTACTTTTCCGGGCATTTCTCCAGGCAGTCCATCCTGTATTCCACAATGGACAGTTCCTGTAGCGCCTCCTCGAAATGCGGGGACGCGAAATCGTTCGCCGCCTCGCAGAGAAGCATCCAGTAGCCCTTCAGGATCGCCATTGCCATCGCCTTGAACTTCTGGAGTTCCCTGTATCTTTCCTGCCGCTCCTGACGCTCCCTCTTCTCTCGGTAGGAAAGCCCTTCCGTCTTTACAGGCAGGGAAAAGTCCTCGATCAGTTTCTTGCATGCCTCTTCATTGGTCAGGCCGAAAAGCCTTCCCACAAATTTCACCACATCGCCGCCTTCGTGGCAGGTAAAGCAGAAATATCCCTTGTCATGCTGGTAGATCTTCATGCTGGGATGGCTGTCCGCATGAAAGGGGCAGAGGCAGAACCCCTGCCGGTTTGTCTGGAGCCCGTAAAATTCGGCCACCTTTTTCATGCTTAATGCCTGTTTTACCTCCTCGTAGTCCTCCCTACATAAATGGCAGTTCTTCATCGATGCCATCCGGAATATTCATGAATCCGTTCTCGTCTGCCGGTCCATACTGCGAGGGCGTGCTGGCGGCTCCTGCATCATCCCCGAGCAGCTTGTCCTCCGGCACCTTTGCGTCCTTCAGGCCGTCTATGCTGCGGATCTGCGCTATCTTGGTTGCCATGCGCTTTTCCCCTCCAGACGTAAGGAATTCTTCCCTTCCCATAATTGCGCCAAATTTTTTGCCTACCAGAGTCTTTTCGTTATCCTTCTGGCCCCATGGGAAGGAAAATCCCGGATTTGATCTTTCAATGCTGGTCATAATCCCTTTAAATCTCGGCAACGCATCCCCGTCCATAACCTGCTTATGTACGCCTTTCCATTTTGCTTCAGGATCCTGGAGCCTTGCCGCCTTGAACTGCCTGTCATAGAATCCTTTCTGCTCTCCTTCTGCGATATCAAACAGGACGGCAATCTGGTCGCGCCCCTTCTGGCTCTGCACCATGCTCACCTGCTTGATAATGCATATGTAGCATCCAGCCGGAAGAGACGCAAACTCCCCCGTAAATGCCTGTGCTTCATCGTATCCCTGTGGCTTTGCTATCATAATGTCTCATCCTCTCTTTCTTGATTCTTTGAATTTTGTATGCCGTAATACTCCCTGATTCTATTGTCTACATAAAGAAGATCATTGGGTATCTCCAGATCCTCGAACATCCCTTCCGGAGACTTGCTGATCGCACCGCCATCTGACTGGGTGATAAATTTATGTTCTGTAAGATTGTTTACACTTCTTAGCACAATCGTAAACATCCCTTCCAGGCATATCTTCTCGTCCAGCAGTTTCCCGATCGTCTTTGCCTTCACGTTTCCGTAGTCGTCCGTATCCTCATGCATGATGACATAGACGATCTTATCCGCTGGCATCTCATTGATAATGTACTGGATCAGGCCCCAAAAATTGTCTCCAAGGGTATTATAGAGCCCGAAAACATCATTTCCCTTCCCCTTTGTGCTATGGTTCTTCATAAAGTAATTCGTAATAAGATAGCCTGCATCGTCAATAATAACCGACTTTGCCGGCGCCGACTTCAGTGCCTTATACACGATCTGATAGTCATCCGTTATCCAGCCATTGATCTTCCCCCTGAAAGGGAGCGGCTTATTCAGCACGCGGACCAGATTAAAGTCTTTTCCAACGCAACGCTTCATGCTTGCGGATTTTCCGCTTCCGGATTTTCCTATAATTAGAACTGGTATTGCCATTATTTCCCCTCCCCCATTCTGCTGAAATTAATCGCGAAAACAGCATCCATGATTTCTCTTGTATCATCCCTAACCCCGTCAAGCGGTGTAAATGCATATGCTGAATGCTCGTTTTTATACAGCAGGATGCCTCCGGATTCGCTTACGGATGCCGGTCCGGATGGCGCATTCTCATCTCCCAGCTCGCTCAGGTCGATGATCTCGCAGCAGGTTTCCGGCACGGCCAGAATGCTTCCGGACGTATTCTGCTGCAGAAGCCGCATCTGGGAATGCTGGTCTTTTATGACGACCGGCGTGACCGTATAGGCAAATCTGCATTTTCGCTTCATTTCTGGCAGATCATACAGGCTGTTTTCCGCTATCTCATACTGGATCGGCTCATCCTTCCTTGCCTTGAACATGCATCCCTGCTTGGGCAGCTCCCCGGTATATTCCATTACGGCCGCCTTCAGCCAGTTCGGTATGTACCCATCCTCCGTCCATGTGATCCATCTTCCTCCGGCTACGACCAGGCCCTCATAGACCCGCCCTACCGTGAGCCCTTCCCATCGGAAGGAGCTCTTGATCAATTGCTTTAACTTCGTCTTATTCAAAAACATCCTATTTCCTCCTATATTCATTCTTGCTTTTTCGGATCGCCTCCGCCACCAGTTCTATGCAGATCTCGCATTCATGATAGGTCGGCTGGTAGAGATGCCGGCCATTGACCAGCTGCTCCGTTATCACGCTGGCCGTCTTCACGATCTGGTTCATGCGGTATGGAGGGATCCCATCCATCTTCTTTTCATCCATACGGCTACCTCACATAATAGGACTTGCTCCAGAATCCACTTTCATGCATGTGCTCTATCCTGCTCTTCCTGACGAATTGCTGGTAAGCTGCCCATCCATACCTGGCGATCTTTTCGCCACGATCTTCCATTATCTTCCGCACGAGCTCATCTGCCTGGCCTTCCGCATAGTAATAGCGATCATATACATCTACTATCTTCTCATTCTGCTTGATCCATGAGCCTATGTTATATCTGTATTTCAGATGCTTCTTGCCCCTGTGGTCCGATATCCTTATGTTATTGCACACCCCGCAGTCAAGCTTCAGGTATATGCTCGACGTTGAATAGGCATCATACCGCTGGATGATGACCTTCTCGTCAGCCAGGCGGCCTTGGATATAATCCGCAAGCCCGGCAATCCTGCTTCTCCCTCCCATGGCCATCACCGGATGTTAAGATGCTTTCCGTATGGTTCCAGTTTTGCCCACTCTACCTCTTTGTCTTTCAGAAGTTCGCGGACCGCATCCTTGTCCACAACCGGATCCTGCGGAATCAGATATTTGCCAGGTATCTCACCAAGGTTGTCCGTAATTACCAGCGGCTGTTTCCCGCCATTCGATGATACGGAAAAACTGAATAATTCTGTCTTGAACTTTGTCTTGCCAATGAACTCAAGGTTCGCCTGCAGGGTATCCTTCAGCCACTTCGCACGATTCTCCAGCGCCTGCTGTCTTGCCTGCAGCCTGTCCTTCTCCCTCTTGACCGCTTCCGCCTCGCCCAGCATGTTTTTGATGATCTTTGCGTAATTGTCAGCCTTGTCCTCGATCTCGCCGTCAATGGATTCCAGCGTGTCCAGAATCGTCTGCTCGTCCGTCTCGTTATCATAGAGCAGGCTCATTACCTCATCGTATTGTTCTGTTAGTTCGTAAAGATTCATTTGCATTTTCCTCCGTATCTGTTATAATTTAATTGGTTAAATTTCTTGAGCGCCCGAGGCTTGCCGGCCTATGAAGGCGCTCTAATTTTTTGTATAGAACACTTTTCTGTCTATCGACAGTTCCGTTATCCCGTTTGGCCTGATGTCAATGGTATAATGTCTTCCGTCATCGTCATCGATGTGGGTTGCCCATATATGTCCGCCATCCGTGGCCGCAATGCTTACTATATCCATGCCAGCCAGCGAAGCGATCCTTGCGATCCCTTTCAGGTGCGGCTCCATACCAAGCCCGATGTCCATCCATCTTTCCTTCGTCAACTTCCTCACCTCCCTTCTACACTTCTCCATCTTCCACGCGGATTCGGATGTGATACCGATCCGTCTCAATAAGGTTCCTTCGATCCATATCGACCAGCACGCGCATGATGCTATCCATGTCGAGGTTAAGATTAAATGCGATCGACGCGTCCTCGACCGCGCCGTATGCATCGCTGATCGTGCTGCAGAGATAGTCAAACTCATGCCTCTCTGCCTGTATGCATATCCTATAATGCTTCATCCTAATTTCCTCCTTCTTCAAAATAACGGCCCCACCATCCGGCAGTAGATCAGCACTACTATAATTGCGCCTAGGCCTGCTAACATCGCGGCCAGTATTCCTAGCGCTATTTTTATAAGCCTGTCCCGCTTTCTTCGTTTATGCAGGATCAGTTTCCTGCGGTACCCCTCTTCGCTCATAGGCTTGTCCTCCCTTCTACCGCCTAAGCGGTTTTATCCTCATCATCAATCCGACGATATTCGTATGGCGTTCCCGTCTGATCCTCCAGCAGGAAGATCAGCAGATCCATGACCTGTTTCCCAATGTCAGCGTCCTTTGCTTCTGATGCATCCGCTGCCATACGATCCCTCCCTTCTTTCCACTATATGTATATGCCTTACGGTTTGTACTTGTTGCGATAATCTGGCATGATTTAAACCCTCTATCTCTTCTTGATAATTTTTTTCAGACCTCCTATACTGTAATTACAGGCTATTGCAGCAGCCAAGTACATAGAAAGGAGATACAATTATGAAACTTAACCCTGACTGTATGAGAGATATCCTTCTCGTAATGGAAGACATCCCGTATGACGAATCATTATCATTTTCCAAACTATCCAATGAACTTACTTCTTATAATGAAGATGACCTTCGCTACTCATGTCTAAAATTATATGAAGCCGGCTTTATTGAAGTTCTTAAGCGTGAAACAAATCACGGAACACTAATATTGAAAATAAGAGATATTACTTATACCGGACATCAATTTCTAGCAGATATCCGCTCTGATAATGTTTGGTCTAAGACCAAGGGCGTATTATCAAAAGTCGGTTCAAACTCTGTATCAACAATTTCACAGGTCGCCTCTGGCATTCTCACACTTATAATAAAAAGCGAACTTGGAATTACTTAAAAATATCTTTCAGCATATTTTTTACTACAAAGTCAGTACATTCTTTCAGTTCAGAATCACTTGGAAGCATGTACTGCTTTTTTTGAATGTAGTAAATAATTGCTCCACACGACACATACCTCTTAAGCCATCCCAAAGCACATATAATTGTCGTAATTGCAAATAGCACCGTTAACACTTACATCATCTCCTTCCCTACCTGCCCTGCTTTCTTTCTATAACTCCTATCATCAAACTGTTGCTTTTCAATCATCCATCTTTTATAATTTATGTACAGGAATTGTAATTCCAAGTACATAAGAAGGAGCCTCATATCACCTCGCTTTCCATTATCTGTAATATCGCTTGACTCTTAATTTTTTTAGAATTATTATAAGTATAGAAATTTAGTATTTTTACTAAAAGGAGCCTGTGAACAAGGAGGCATCTTAAGTGATAAAAAGTAAAACCGAATATGAAGACGTTGTTGTTAAAATACTAAACTATGTAATATCCGAACAAAATTTGTCTTATAGTGAATTCCCCGAATGCACTCCTGAAGTACAACGAAATATTTTATCAATGCGTAAAAGATGAACTAATCGGCGGTTACTCTGCTGTTGGAAGAACAGCAGATGGTATTCCTCATGTTCAAAAAACAGGAACATCCTTTGTTACTTTTAAGGGATTCTCCCTAATGGATTCCATTGCGCAGGCAAGAGCATTGGAAATTGCAAAATCGGCTGAGAAAAAGTCTATAGCAGCCAAATTCCGTGCTAATATTTCTATCATCATATCCATTTCAGCTTTTGTAGCAACGCTTTTAATCAATGTAGACAAGATAGTACATAATATCCGAATGATAATATCTTATCTAAGTTCGCTGTAATATTAATCAGTACTGTCAGTACGCCAATTATTATTGCTACATTTGCGCACCTGTCAGCAACTTTGTAATTACGCTCTGTCCTCTTCGGATGTCATATCTTTACGCTTCACCCATCCCTCCCTATCCAGCCTTCTTTTCAGCATCAGATTCCAAATTCTTAACCGCCTCAAGCATCATGCCAAACACGCGGTTCTGCGATGTTTCATCAAGGTATGGGGCCATAATCTTGATATTCTCCACCGTATCATCAGTAAGTCTGATGTCCTTAACAATATCCTTTTTCATTATTTCCACCTCACTTTCAGTTTGCTTTGTAAGCATATATTAACACAATGTAAGCACCATGTCAATACTTCATGCTTGCATTGTGAACATTTTTATGATATAGTAATTTCAAGAAGGAGGTTTCATAATGAACGAACGAATCCAAAAAATAAGAAAGCAATTAGGATTAAGCCAGAGGGAATTCGCAAAAAAAATAGATATAGGTGCATCTACTCTTGCGATGTTTGAAACAGGTGATCGAAAACCCAAAGATATACATATTAATAGAATCTGCTCAGAATTTGGCATAAATGAAGTCTGGCTCCGTACCGGAGAAGGTGGAGACGAGAATATGTTCACTAAAGTAAATGAAGATGACAGATTCTCCCTTAATTTAGGAAAGTTAAGCGTCACAGAAAACCAGATTGCCCGCAACATGCTTAATGCAATAGCAGAGGCTTCCCCTGAAAAACTACAGCACATAGAGGAATTCATGAAAGCGTGCTTAGGCATCGATTAAAAAAGGAACCGATTTAAAAATCAGTTCCCGCAATAACAACCAGTATAAAATAAATACGCCTCAGAATGACGTCATCTGTAATTTGGCCAACCATTTGAATAATTTGCTTTCTGTACTCATCGCTTTCCATATGTAATACCTCCGCACCACAAACATTTGTTCTACCCTTGAAAATATATTAGCACGGGGACTGAGGATGTTCAATAAGGTTTCGAACATTTGTTTGTACTTTTTTGTTGATAAGTATGTGGATAACTTTTCCACTCTCCTACTTATATAAACACATAATTGGGGTATATCTATTGGAAGTGCTTGGAATCAGTCGAGATCTCGACCACTTTATTTATATTCTGAATCAAAAAGGTCTGTGATATGGATATGAAGGCCTTTGGCTATTTTTTCCATGGTATCCATTCGAGGGCTAGAATGACCGTTCTTAATGTCCACTATGGTCGTATGTGGAATGCCGGTCATCTGAGATACCTGGTTTACAGTTAGATTTTTCTTATACATTATTTCGTCCAGCAGTATCTTCATACACTAATTCTACAATATAGATATCTAGATATAACTGGTAATTTATGGTATATATTTTTTTAAAGAAAGGAAAAACAAATGGGATTAGGGGATATTTTTAGAATTAACGAGTTCAAAGCCGAAATCGCGCGATTACAACAGGAAAATCAGAATTTGATTCAAAATAATCAAAACTTGCAGGATTCTACGGATAGTATGAAAAAAATGCTAGATGAATTGGGCGGATTTGATTATTTTAAAGTCAAAGAAATGACTGATGCATTAGACAAGGAGGCCCATGAAAAACAGATCCGACTCAAATATGAGTATTCTGAAAAGCAGAGAATTGCTGAGGCAGATCTGCAGAAAAAAATAAATGATTTGGACAGAATGATTTCAGATCGGGATGAAAAATGTAAAGAAGTTTTAAATACTTTGAATACTCTTCGTTTAGAAGAAGCGTCACTAAATAAAAAGGTTAAGACGCAGACAAATAAACTTAGCCGCTCGAAAGAACTCGTAAAGGCTATTAACTATACTTTTGATAAATATTTAAATTATGAGCCGCAACAAAGCATATTACGTTTCCCGGACAACGAATTGACTGATCTCGAAGAGATCAGCCCTTCCGTAATCTTAAAATTGCATTGCATGGACGTTAAGGACTTAAGAAAGGCATATAGGGAAAACGACAAGCAAATAGACTCTATTCTAAAAAAATATTCATCCAGATATACTACGAAAGCCAACCAAGCCATTTACCAGTTAATGGTAATTGCATTAAGGGCAGAGTTGCAAAATATTCTCTATAATTTAAAATACGAGAAATTAGATAATTCTATAGAAGATGTGAAATCCGTAACTAAGAAATATCTTAAAATAGCCGGCGATGGAAATCAAAGCATTGCTGGAACACTCACGAAATTTATAGGTGAAATAGAGTACCTGTTTATCAATGCTGTAAAAATCGAATATAATTATTATGTAAAGAAAGAGCAGGCTAGACAAGAACAATTGGCTCTACGCGAGCAAATGAGGCAAGAGGCAGAAGAGCGAAAGGCGTTAGAGGCAGAGCGTAAGAAAGTAGAACAAGAAGAATCGAAATATCAAAGCGAAATTGAAAAACTTAAAGAGCAACTGTCATCAGCAAATGATATTGAACTAGCAAAACTTAATGACCGCATCCTTGAATTACAGTCTCAACTTGCGGATGTTGTAGTAAAAAAAGAAGAAATATCCAACCTTGCTAATGGAAAAGCCGGAAATGTATATATAATCAGCAACCTTGGTTCATTTGGAGATAATGTGTTCAAGATAGGGATGACTCGACGCCTTAATCCCCAGGATCGAGTTAACGAATTAGGAGATGCTTCCGTTCCATTCAAATTTGATGTACATAGTTTTATCTTTTCTGATGATGCTGTAGGGCTTGAAAGCAAACTTCATCAAATTTTAAATAATAATCGCGTAAATAAAGTTAATATGAGAAAGGAGTTTTTCTACACCACAATTGACGAACTCGAAAAATTAGTAACTGATATAGAACCAACTGCTGAATTTAATAAAACCATGTTGGCAGAAGAATTCAGGCAATCCTTATCAAGTGACGAAAACTACTCAATTAGTTATATGCCAGAGGAAGATGAGGAAGAAGAATAATAATAAATAAAACCGCCCCATTTCTGAGACGGTTTCACAGATACTACCTGCCGGACGTGCCGGATGATAGAATCTCCTTCGCAAGAGCATTATATCATTTCTGGATGCGTCCCGCAAGTGGGCGTATTTTTTAAACCTTTTTTAATAGAATTTATAATCAAGGAAGTGATATGATGGGAAAAATAATTCGATGCGCAATCTATGACCGCGTATCTACAGACATCCAGGTTCAGCAGGGACTGTCTCTTGATACGCAAAAGGAACTCTTGACCGAGTATGCGAAAAGCCATGGATATGAGATCGTCGATTACTACATTGATGAGGGGCTGACGGCCAGAAAGAAACTCCAGAATCGGAAAGACTTCATGCGGCTCCTAGATGATATCAAGGCCAATAAGATAGATATTGTTCTTGTAACGAAACTTGACAGGTGGTTCCGCAATGTGAAGGACTACCACAATACGCAGGCCATATTGGAAGAACATAACTGCAACTGGAAAACCATCTTAGAAGACTATGATACTTCAACCGCTGATGGCCAGTTGAAGATCAACATCATGCTGGCCGTGGCACAGAACGAGTCCGATCGGACATCCGAAAGAATCAAGGTAGTCTTCGAGCACAAGAAGCGAAACCAGGAGCACCTTAATGGACCAATTCCATTTGGGTATAAGAATGTAGATAAGCATCTGGCAAAAGACGAGGCTACCAAAAGCATAACCGATGATATCTTCCGGTATTACTTTACCTGCTACTCTAAGCGCGCCACGATTTTTTATTCGCTGGAAAAATATGGAGATCGGTCACCTTCCAAGTACCAGGTGGACCGCATGCTGACAAGCGAAGTGTATGCCGGAATGAGGTATGGTAGGCCTGGATATTGCGAGCCGTACATCACTCCCGAGCAGCACGAGAAGATACTCAGGATATGCCAGTCCAAGACCTATCCTGGCACCAAGGTGCCGTATTTGTTCAGCCAGCTCGTGAAATGCCCTCATTGCGGGGCTACTATGACCGGATATACGAAGCGTCATACCTGTAAAGACGGATCGCGTACAGAGCATAAGCGCTACAGATGCGAGAAGAAACTTACGAAGCATACCGGGCCTTGCATTTCAGAGTCCGTCGTGGAAGAATATATGCTTGCTCATGTATATCCGGAACTACAGCATTGCATATATGAAGTCAAGAGCCTGCAGCAGAAGGCCGCCAAGAAGAAGGACAGCACCTACAGGATCAAGGCCGAATTAGACCGCCTGAATATCCTATTCCAGAAGGGCCGCATAACCATGGAATACTATGATGAGCAATACGAGAAACTGGAAAAGACGTTGGAGAAGGAGCGTCAGGACTCAAAGATTATTACTGTTGAATCCTACCGCCCTATCGAAACGAAACTTAATGGAAACTGGCGCGACGTCTATGAAAGACTGGATTATTCCCATAAGAAGACATTCTGGAAGAGTATTATTGAGGAGATATACATAGATAAGGATACCCACAAGATCTGCGGGTTTAAATTTTTACTCTGATGGTGTAGTAAACTATATAATTCAGTTGAATTCGAGCCAGGCGCCACCAACCTTGAAAAAGAAGGCAAAGGCTATGTTGTTGCCTCTCTCGGAACAGACAGCGGTTATGTGCCATACACTGCATTCTCCGCAAAGCAGAGTTATATTGACAAGAACCCCAAAGTCATCCAGGGATTTACCAATGCGCTGCAGAAAGGCATGGATTATGTCCAGTCCCACACGCCGGAAGATATTGCCGGCATTATAGCCCCTCAGTTCAAAGAGACCGATCTGGACACGATTACTATGATTGTGGAACGTTACTACGATCAGGATACCTGGAAAGACAATCTGGTATTTGAAGAAGACAGTTTCAACCTTCTGCAGGATATCCTGGAAGACGCCGGCGAACTGGATAAACGCGCGCCGTATAAAGACCTTGTGACAACAGATTTTGCTGATAAGGCTGCAAAATAATAAGGCAGCCCATCTACCTGCTTCTCCTTCAGGCTGAGCATGCTATGCTTCGGCCTGAAGTTTTTTCTGTCAGACATCTGCTCATCTTCTTGCCGTCCTTGTGACTGCAAGGCCGCCCATCGCAGTTTCCCGAAGCGATGGCGGAAGTTGCCCTTGCTCTTTCCCGAGATTCTCTGCATATTCCTCTCTGCCTCTGACTGCTTTCCGCAAAAGCAGGGAGTTTCATGACTGCCTATATATCAATCTGCATAGTAGTGTTTATATGATATTGCCTTTGAATACTCATACATTTCCTTTCTCTATTATTCGGATCGCCTTCTAAAATACAACAGTAAAGATGGGTATCAACTAATCTTACATTGATACCCATCTTTACTTTGATTCTTCAATCATTCTTACCTCTTTCTCCTGTATACAGGGTGTGGTAATTTTTTACTGATCTTTCTTAACCTTCTCTTCTGGCATCCTACCCTCCGGCATATGACCTTCCCGTTACTGTTTCGATCTTTTAATCTCCATCTCACGGTACTCTGCTTTCCGATATCCGCCTTCCTCAAGTCCGCTAATCTGAATCAGCACTCATAGTTTAATTCTTTGGTGGTCTGTACCTCCCTTTCATAAACTATAATTTGAATCTGCATCTTCACACT
>ERZ826396.2018-NODE-2018-length-18854-cov-4.263950_pt1 | contig 18854 bp, 20 predicted proteins | sample MGYA00519926_ERZ826396 | MGnify/ENA primary metagenome ERZ826396 (study PRJEB31778, sample SAMEA3449230) | human gut metagenome | biome: human gut; feature: human-associated habitat; material: faeces | place: United Kingdom | collected 2010/2012 ... | reverse complement strand
CCGGGGGCACAAACAAGGGAGACAAAACGGCATATGCGGAGGGCTGAGTAGTAACCGTTCCGCCTCCTTTTGTAGAAATAGTCTTTACAATATACAATAAACGGTGTTATCATATGTGGTAATGAAAACTGTATGTAATGGTGAAAAATATCGGAGGAAGAGATGAGCTATAAGATTGTGGTTGACAGCTGCTGTGAGTTGCCGGAGGAATTGAAGAAAGACGAACGTTTTGAGATTGTGCCCCTGGGGCTGGAAGTCGGAGAGTGGAGAATTCCGGATGATGAGAATTTCAATCAGGCGGAATTTTTGCGCAAGGTGGCTGAATGCCCGGAGTGTCCCAAGTCATCCTGCCCTTCTCCGGAACGATATAGAAAAAGTTATGAATGCGATGCTGAGAATATCTATGTGGTGACTCTGTCCGCGAATCTGAGTGGGAGTCATAACAGTGCGGTGGTAGGAAAACATTTGTATGAAGAGAAGTACGGAAAGGATACGAAAAACATCCAGGTGATAGATTCCTGTTCCGCTTCCTGCGGGGAGACACAGATCGCCCTGAAGGCAATGGAACTGGAAGAAGAAGGGCTGCCTTTTGACGAGATTGCCCGGAGGCTGGAACATTTTCGGGATGAGCTGACCACTTATTTTGTTCTGAATAACCTGGAAACACTGCGGAAGAACGGACGGCTTACCGGTGTGAAGGCGCTGGTGGCTTCCACGCTGAATATCAAGCCGGTGATGGGCTCCACACCTGAAGGCACCATCATTCAGCTGGGACAGGCCGTTGGACTGAAGAAGGCGCTGATGAAAATGGCACAGAGAGTGGCGGATGAAGTAAAAGATCCCCAGAAAAAATGCCTGATGATCACCCATTGTAACAATCCTGAAAAAGCGGAATGGGTGCGCGATATGATCCTGGAAAAGGCTGCATTTGCGAAAACGCTGATTATGGATACAGCCGGGATCAGCAGCATGTATGCCAATGACGGCGGGATTATCATTGCGGTGTAAGAAAGGGATGGAATTGCAGTAGGAGGGCATGGCCGAAAGGTCATGACCTCTTGTTTTTTGGGGAGTCGTTGGCTCTGTCTGGCGCATAAACTATGATTTCCATCACAAATTCACGGACAATAGTGGGTGCCCGTTTCCGAATGCCTGCATTTTTCCATGGCAAGTGCAGCCTCCCATTCCTCCTTGAACTGCCGGATGGACTGCTGTCTATGGGATCGTTTATCATTTACGGCTCTTATGGCAACGTCAAAGAGCGCATCGCCTAGCTGCCATCTGTCCTGTGTGCGGTTATACCCGCCAAAAAGAGCAAAAGCAGTTGCCCCAAGGGTATAGACGTTTGTAACCTCGTCAATGGTTGCTCCGATCTGGTATTCTTCAGGTGACTGGAAGCGAGAACTTCCCCACATACGTCCCATATCATTGGAACAAGGTTGCTTACGGAAGAAATCGATGTCGCAGATCGTTGTTTTGCCATTCTCAAAATCATACAGAATGCTTCCATCATAGAAGTCGATGGCCACATAGTTCTGAGAGGCGATATATTCAAAAAAGCGCAGTATGTCATGGAACACGGTCAGTCTGGCGTCAACGGGCAGCTGCATAAAGCGATGGTGCGCTGCAGGATACATCCTTCCCATGCAATCGCCAGAGGCCCACTTGAACACCATAGCAAATCCACCGCCAATATCCTTGGCTTCAACCAGTTCAATCAAGTTCTCATGTTTCAGTTCTCTATATATGGGCAAAGTCATTTTCAGTCGGGCAATCGCATCTGCAGGCTCACCGGTGTACTGTTCGGCAGGAGCGCCCGCGAATTTAATGAAATAGCGCTGACCGTCTTTTTTGGTTCCAAAGCAGATATTTCCGGAATCCTGACCGTCGAAGACTTTGAATACCGTACCATACTCGCTCAGGAAACTGAAATCGAAGGCACGTTTCAGCTTAAAAGGCACCCCATCAGCATACTGCAGATAGTAACCTTTGAAATACCAAGCAGGTATGGGATTGCGCATATTGTTGCACCAGGACAGCACTTCCCTGGCCTGATTCAGCATGGTATCCACTTCGGTCTGACCGAAAGGAATTGCCCAACATATGGAGGAGAGCGTATTGCTCGAAATATAGAGAGCAAGAAGTTTCCAGAACTTCAGCGGCACATCGCCATCAAAATAGCCGTTTACCATACCTGAGGCAAAGAGAGGTGACCTCTGGGCACACCAAACGATACGGTTAAACTCTTCCCATGGATCACCATAGTCGTTACGGTTGAAGTCAATGATGTAAAGCTGACCTTTTCGGTCGATCATCATGTTTCCGATATGGTAGTCTCCATGCTGATAAACCTGCGGCCTGCCTTTCAGTAAATGACGGTTCTCATTCATGTAGTCGATAAATGCCTGCCCATTCTCATAGTTGATGGGGCATTCATCGTATTTTCTGATCTTATCATCCATCTTCCGGTTAAATCGGCTTTCCCAGTCTTCCTGTGTTGCAGGAGCTGGTATAGAATGGATCTTGCGCAAGATGCGGCCGGATTCAAGCCCATAGATATACTGCTCTGTGTCAGACTGAGCTGATATGATTTCTTCAGCATTAACGCCGTCGATCCAACTTAGGACGGTATAGACACCCTCTTCACATGTGCCAAACTCGATTGGCTGGCACATGGGCACTCCAAAGGAAGCCACTTGTTTCATCATATCGAATTCAGACCGTTTCGCATCATACTGCGCAATGTCAGAGACCCGCAGAAGATACCGTGTACCGTTTTCATCAGTAGCACAGTATTTCTTATCGCAGGACCAACCTTTGTTTATTGGTTCTCTTGTTGCAAAATTCATCTGTGGCCTCCTGAAGATCTTTCTATTACACAAATTGGGCTTGCTTCGTTTTCGTCTTATAGCGAGCTCGCTGCCTCATCACGGATCTGTATGCTTTTGCGTCAGATATTTGATATATTCCTGCCCGAAGGAACGAATGCTTTCAAGCACCGGCTGAAATTTTTCTCCCATTTCGGTAAGAGAGTATTCCACCTTTGGAGGAATATCGTTGCAATTCATTGAATCTGACCGATCCATCGCTCAGATAATGGATAATCAGGAACGCCCATTTACCCTGGATCAGCCTCTGTGTTGTGTAAAATGGCAGCGTCCAAACCGTTCCTCCATAGATCAAAATTCTCCTTTCAGGAAATCCTTATACGTTAAAGGATTCCTTCTGTCCAAGTGCAGTACAGATCTCAGCTTTTCCGTTCTCTAAATGAAACATTCCCGGCTGATAACCTGTCTCGTCGTTATACAGTTTCTGCATGGCAGGTGCCTTAGCCAGAATGGCCTGCGCCAGCGCGTCATTTTTTTCTATGACTGCTTCACCATCGTAGCGAAGAAATTCGTCCCCGTCTACGGCGAGGATTTCAACATGAGGATTCGTCTTCATCTGCTGAAAAACATTTTTAAATGTCCCCGTCCCGAAGTAGATTGTATTATTTCTTAAAAGATGGAGACGAAATGGGCGTCCTTTGGGCTGGTATCCGTCGACGGTCAGAAAAACCATACGCCTGCCCGGTCAAGAAACTCGTTAACTTTTTCTGCATTTGTCATAATGATTGTCTCCTTTACTTTATCATATTTCTGGTTCAATAAAAAGAACCGATATAGAAAAATACCGCGGTTCATTGTTCTGAACCTGACTAATATTATAAATTTATGAAAACTAAAAACAAGTACGATCATCAAAGATACCAGGTATCACAGAAGATACAATGACATACAAGTTGCACTCGTCCAAACCCAATAAAATGTGCTATAATACAGGAAAAGAAAGGAGGAGGTTTTTCTATGTCAGACAATCATCAAGAAATCCCGCTTGCAAAGGTAATTACGCCCCCCGTGATCGATCACGAGAAGGAAGGCATCTGTTTTAAGGAAGGTGTGGAATACGTTTCCCATGACGGAAGGGCGTACCGTATGGACATTCAATATCCGGCGAACGCACAGGGAAAACTGCCCGCCGTGATTTGGGTGCATGGAGGAGGTTGGTCGGATGAGAACCTGACCAGAAAATATCTTCCTTCCCGGGAGATTGCGGATCTGGTGAAAAGAGGATATGTGGCGGCCAGCATCGATTATCGGTTAAGTCAGGTGGCCCGTTTCCCGGCTCAGATCGAAGATTGTAAGAGCGCAGTGCGCTTCTTGAGAGCCCATGCGGAGGAATATCATGTGGATCCGGAACATATCGCGGCTTGGGGAGAATCTGCCGGAGGACATCTGGTGGAACTGATGGCATTCACAACGGACGATGAATTTGTTGATTCCAACTACCCGGGTATTTCCTCCAGGATTCAGGCTGTTATTCCGTGGTATGCGCCGTATGATTTGAGGGAAAAGGAAGGAGAAGAGGAAGAGGGAAAAGAAGTTTACCGCAACCTTTTCGCCTATGAAGATGAACAGGAACGCCGGCGCGTGAGAGCGGCGGCAAGCCCGGTCACTTATGCGGCACGCTCCAATCCGCCCACGCTCCTCATGCATGGGGACTGCGACCTGTTGGTGGATTTTGCTGACAGCGAGCGGATGTATGAGGCCATGAAAGCTGCGGGCAACGATGTGGAACTGGTGAAGGTGACGGGCCAGGGCCATGGATTTTTTGACGGAGAGGAATATTACCTGAAAATTTACCAGTTCCTGGATGACAAACTGAAGAACGGGTAATGTGGAAATGGATAATGTAAAAATGAACCTGAGGGTTTATTTTTTACACGGCAGGCGGAATGAATGATAATTTTCCGATTTTCATTTCCCTTTAATCTTTCCTGTATAGACTGAAGGCATCAAAGAAAAATATACAGGAGGAAAGAAATATGGAAAAATTATTGGCAAAGAAACGCGTGCTTCTGACAGCGGCTGCTGCTGTAGCTGCTGTCGTTGTAATAGGTCTGGCGGCGGTGCTGTTTCTCAGGGTGGACAGCGGCCAGGCACAGAACATTGCGCTGGAGCGTGCGGGCGGCGGTGAAATTGTCCGGGAAGAAGTGGAGCGGGAAGGCCTGCTGAACGAATACAGCTATACGGTTGTCAACGGTGACAGCTGGTATGAGATCGAATTGAACGGCTTCGGAAGAGTGACGGAAATGGAAAGCCGAATGGGAGAAATGCGAAAGGACTGAGAGAACGGATGAACATCATGATAGCGTCGGATATTCATGGTTCGGCATATTACTGCGGGAAAATGCTGGAGGCGTTCGACCGGGAGCAAAGCGACAAGCTTCTGCTTCTGGGAGATCTTCTCTACCACGGGCCGCGCAATGACTTGCCGCGCGGATATGACCCAAAGGAAGTGATTGCGCTGCTAAACGCCAGAAAGGAGAGGATCCTCTGTGTCAGAGGCAACTGTGATACAGAAGTGGATCAAATGGTGCTGGAATTTCCTATCATGGCGGATTATTGTATCCTTTTTGCAGGGCAGCATATGATCTTCGCCACCCATGGGCACAGATATCACAAAGACGCCATGCCTCCCCTTGGAGAGGGGGATATCCTTCTTCATGGACACACGCATATCCCTGCATGGGAACCCTGCGGCAGCAATCTTTATTTGAATCCGGGGTCCGTATCGATCCCGAAGGAAGGAAGCTGCCATGGATATATGCTCCTTTCGGAGAAAGAGATCTTGTGGAAGGATCTGGAAGGGGAGGTCTATCATAGCCTGTCCATTTAGGGTGGTGTTTCTTCATTGTATTTATGATTCAGCCGTGTCTGTCTATGGCTAGCCATAAACAGGCACGGCTGAATTACTCTACCTGCTGTCCTTCGCCTGTCTGCAGGCCTGCTGCAGGGTTTCGCGGGAAGAGGGGGAGATGCGGATTTTGGTTCCGTCCGTCATGAGAAGATGGAACAGGCCGACTTTCTCCACACATTTCAGGTTGACCACGGAACTGCAGCCGATCATGGCCAGCAGGCCGGAATCGCTGATGCGGATATAGCCGAGATCCGCTTTGGTGGTGCCGCGGGCAGAGTCGTCTACATTAAAGCCCAGCGTGGAGCAGAAATTCAGCATGGTTGCGATCGGTTTCCGTTCGCTGCCGTCACAGAGGTGCACCTGGATGGCCCGGTGTTCCGGATGGGCATACATGATTTCCGCCTCTTCCAGATAGAACGTCTCCGTATCACTGCGCAGTTCCAGCTTTTTCACCTGGCTTCCCTTGATGGAAAGGAGCTGGTCGCACATTTGGGCCAGAGCATCCGGCCCAATGGGCTTGTCCAGGAAAAAACAGTTCTCCGGAAGATTGGCAGCCTTCCTGTAATCCACCTTGGAGCAGCAGAATATGATGGGAAGCATGCTGCCGTCCGCCCGAAGCATGTTTGCGATTTCTACGGCGTCGTTGCCGTCTTCTGTCATATCCAGAAAAAGTCCGTCATAAATCATGGGAGTGTTAAGAATAGCGGTCTTGTTCCCGAAAGAATCTACATAGAATACGCCGGTGGAAGATAGCCTCCGGTCGGATTCGCGGCCCAGCAGCCGCTCCAGCTGTTTTCGATCCGCTATGTTGTCGTCACATACGGCAAGATGCATAATCTTTTCCTCCATTTCTGCGGGCAGCGAGCAGTCCTGCTTTGCAGGATTCTTTGCCTGCGGCGGGGCGCAGAAACGCCCTCATTTACTTCGCCGCAGTGCAATCCTCACGGAACGTCTTTGGTTTCATAGGAACAAAGCTTCTCAATAAAGTAAAAAACCCGCCTGTAGCAACAGGCGGGTTTTCGGAGTCCTGGGCGTAAACGCAGCTTCCACAAGCTACATGAAAGTGAAATGAATCGGCGCTGCGAACACGAGATAGCCTACTGCGGCCAACTGAACGATCAGTATGGCAGGCATACCTATCACAAAACTCAGATGCTTTGTCTTGTGGCGGAACGTATACATCCCGAGGATGCAGCCGATGCTTCCGCCGGCAAGGGCGGTCAGGAAGAGATTGGCTTCCGGAATCCGGTAGGCCCCTCTGCGCGCACGCCGCTTGTCAATGCCCATCTCGGCAAAACCCGCTATATTCACTATTATAACATACGCAGCCAGAATGAAAATAACATTCATCTTAATTTTCCTTGTTTTCGAGTTCCTGATGCTTCATTGCGCGCACCTTGGAGGAAAGGCCAAAGAGATTGATGAAGCCTTCCGCATCATGGTGATCGTACAGATCGCCGGTGGTGAAGGAAGCGATGGACTCATTGTACAGGGAGTAGGGGGAAGTGGTTCCGGCCTTAATGATGTTGCCCTTGTAGAGTTTGAACCGCACCTCTCCTGTCACATATTCCTGTGTTTTCTCGATGAAAGCCTGCACCGCCTCGCGAAGCGGGGTGAACCATTTGCCTTCATATACGATTTGTGCGAATTTATTGCCCATATCCAGCTTCATGGTGGTGGTCTCCCGATCCAGGATCAGTTCCTCCAGCTGCTGATGCGCTTCGTAAAGGATGGTTCCTCCGGGCGTCTCATATACGCCGCGGGATTTCATGCCGACCACACGGTTCTCCACGATGTCCACGATGCCGATGCCGTGTTTTCCGCCCAGTTCATTGAGCTTGCGGATGATATCGGAGACTTTCATCTTTTCCCCATTGATGGATACGGGGGTTCCTTTTTCAAAGGTCATGGTCACATATTCCGGTTCATCGGGAGCCTTCTCGGGCGTGGTTCCCAGAACCAGAAGATGTTCATAGTTGGGCTCATTGGCAGGATCTTCCAGTTCCAGTCCTTCATGGCTGATGTGCCACAGGTTCCGGTCGCGGCTGTAGCTGGAATCTGCGGAGAAAGGCAGGTCGATTCCGTGCGCTTTGCAGTATTCGATCTCGGATTCCCGGGAATCCAGCGTCCACTTGTCGTTCCTCCATGCAGCGATGATCTTCAGATCGGGTGCCAGAGCCTTGATTCCCAGTTCAAAACGGATCTGGTCGTTTCCTTTGCCGGTGGCACCGTGGCAGATCGCGGCAGCGCCTTCCTTACGGGCGATTTCCACCAGCTTCTTGGCGATCAGAGGCCTTGCCATAGAAGTTCCCAGCAGGTATTTGTTCTCATATACGGCATGGGCCTTTACGCAAGGCATCACATACTCATCGCAGAATTCATCGATCACGTCCAGAATGTACAGCTTGGATGCTCCGCAGAATTTGGCCCGTTCTTCCAGACCGTCCAGTTCTTCCGCCTGGCCGCAGTCGATGCAGACACAGATTACTTCATAGTCAAAATTTTCCTTCAGCCACGGAATGATCGCGGTAGTGTCAAGTCCGCCTGAATAGGCAAGAATTACTTTTTCCTTCATATGCTTCCTCTTTCCTGCCGGAACTCCGGCTCTGTATTATTCTTGAATTAATATACAACAAAACCCCATAGAATGCAAGTGAAAAAAACAGGGATGATTTCAGAAAAAATCCGTCATATTATACAGAAAGAAAGCGCATATAAAATAGGTAATAAAGAAGAGAATTAAGGGAAAATGGGGAGATTTTCTGTTGAAATGCGATCGGACGGAATAAAGGCGGCCTTGGGCAAAAAGATGGGTGAAGGATAAAATGGAGAAAATATATTGCATAATATTCATTTGAGATGTATAATTATGCGAACGAAGAGGCACCGTGTCTCAGGGGCGGGACAGAACGTTGGAAATAAAGGTTGTCAGTTTTTGGGTTTCTGAATTATACTGAAACTGACATTCGTCCAAGAAGAGCGGGCAAAGGAGGTAAACATGATAAAGGCAGGAATTATCGGAGCGACAGGCTATGCGGGAGGAGAACTGGTGCGTCTGCTTCTGGGACATCCAGAAGTGGAAATCGTCTGGTACGGCTCCAGAAGCTATATTGATAAGAAGTATGCGGATGTATACCGGAACATGTTCCAGCTGGTGGATGCAGCATGCATGGATGATAATATGGAAGAATTGGCGAAACAGGCGGATGTGATTTTCACCGCTACCCCTCAGGGATTCTGCGCTTCCCTGATCAATGACCGGATTTTATCGGAAGCGAAGATCATAGACCTGAGCGCGGATTTCCGCCTGAAGGATGTGGACGTCTATGAGCGGTGGTATGGGATCCGCCATGCGGCACCGCAGTATCTGGAAGAAGCGGTGTATGGGCTGTGTGAGAAGAACAGGGAGCAGATCCGGCATGCGCGCCTTATCGCGAATCCCGGATGTTACCCAACCTGCTCCATTCTGACCGTTTCCCCCCTGCTTCAGGCAGGCCTGATCGATCCCGGAAGCGTTATCATTGACGCGAAGAGCGGAACTTCCGGCGCAGGCAGAGGGGCGAAGGTGGATAACCTGTTCTGTGAAGTGAATGAGAACATAAAAGCGTATGGTGTGGCGAGCCACAGGCATACGCCGGAGATAGAAGAGCAGCTCTCCTATGCGGCAGGGGAGGAAGTCCTTTTGAACTTCACGCCCCACCTGGTGCCTATGAACAGAGGGATTCTGATTACGGCCTACGCTTCTCTTAAGAAGAAGGATGGAGCGCTTCCGTCATCGGATGAGGTGAGGGCCGCATATGAGACCTGTTATAAGGAAGAAACTTTCGTTCGCGTGCTAGAACCGGGCGTTTGTCCGGAAACCAAGTGGGTGGAAGGAAGCAATTATGTGGATGTGAACTTTAAAATAGACGAGCGGACCGGCCGCGTGATCATGATGGGCGCCATGGATAATCTGGTGAAGGGCGCGGCGGGCCAGGCGGTGCAGAATATGAACTTGATGTTCGGCCTGCCGGAGAACATGGGCCTGCAGCTCGTCCCCATGTTCCCATAAAAATAAGGAAGCGGAGAGCGAAATATGTGGGAATATCGGAAACTGGAGGAAGCACAGATCTGCCGGGAGCTGTTCGGGCATTTTGAGCGCAGGCAGGAGGTAAACCGGGTGCTGCGCAGACAGGATGGAGAATGGGTCGTGCGGGAAGAGCCTTTTATAGATCAGTGGAGCGAGGAAGATTATGGAACGCTGGTGGGGTGCCTTAAGAATACGATCCGTACCGGCGGCTATGTCTGCGGCGCTTTTGAAGAAGGCGTGCTCAAAGGTTTTGTATCGGTGGAAAGCGATTTTTTCGGAAGCGAGGGACAATACCTGGATCTTACGAGCCTGCACGTCTCAGCGGATCGCAGGAAGAAAGGAAAGGGCCGGATCCTCTTCCTGCTTGCGGCAGGCTGGGCGAAGGAGAGGGGAGCGAAGAAACTCTATATCTCATCCCATTCCGCGGTGGAGACGCAGGCATTTTACTGCCGGTTGGGGTGCCTGGATGCGGAGGAAACCAAAAGGGAGCATGTGGAAGCGGAGCCCTGTGACAGACAGCTGGAATATGTGCTTTGAGCGGTATGGAGAAAAACGAAGGCGGGTATGAGAGGATGGAACAGACGAGAGTGATGCATGAATTCGCGCCGGTATACGACTGCCGTTCCAGGATCCTGATTCTGGGGACGTTCCCGTCGGTGCGATCCAGACAGCAGAAATTTTACTATGGGCATCCTCGCAACCGGTTCTGGCAGGTGATCGCGGAATTGACCGGAAGCGGCGTGCCGGATAGCATAGCGGAGAAGAAGGAACTGCTTCTGGCCAATCGAATTGCCATATGGGACGTGGTATCTTCCTGTGAGATTACCGGCTCGGCGGACAGTTCCATCCGTAATGTGCAGGCAAACGATATTGCGGGCCTGCTGAAACGGGCCCCCATAGAGGCCATCTATGCCAATGGTGAGACGGCATACCGGCTCTATGGGAAATACTGTGCGAAGGAGGCCGGAATGGAAGCGATCCGGCTGCCGTCTACCAGCCCGGCCAACGCGGCCTGGACGCTTCCTCGCCTGGTGGAGGCCTGGCGCGTCATCCTTCCGGATGCCACCGGATTTGCCCGGGCGGCCTGCAGGGGTCTTGACGGGATGACGGAGGAAGCGTAAACTGCAAAGGAAATGCGGGAAAACGGTTTGAAAAGCCCTTATCTGCAAAAAGGATATCCAGCGTGGCGGATGAGGGATATAAAAGGATAAAGGAGAGAAGGAATCATGCTGCAAAAGATGACGATAGAAGATTATGAAGAAGTGAGCGCCCTGTGGCATCGGATCAAGGGATTTTCCATCCGCAGCATTGATGATTCCAGGGAAGGTGTGGAACGCTTCCTGAAGAGAAACCCGGATACCAGCGTGGTGGCCAGGGAGGATGGAAGAGTGGTGGGTGCCATTCTGTGCGGCCATGACGGGCGGAGGGGCTGCCTTTATCATGTCTGTGTGGATCCGGATTACCGGATGCGGGGCATTGGGAAATCCATGGTGGTGTTCTGTATGAACGCGCTCAGGAAGGAACAGATCAGCAAGGTATCCCTGATCGCTTTTACCCGGAATGACGTGGGCAATGCCTTCTGGCGCTGTATCGGTTGGACGAAGCGCGAGGATTTGAACTATTATGATTTTGTGTTGAATGAAAAAAATATAGAGCGGTTTAACGAATAGAGAAAAGGAGCAGACGGTTATGGGTGCGATGGAAATCGAGCGGATCGAAGGCGGCGTTACGGCCGCGAAGGGCTTTATGGCCGCGGGCTGCGAAGCGAATGTAAAGTATAAAAACAGAAAGGACATGGCGATGATATACAGCCAGACGCCTTGTTTGGCTGCCGGAACTTTTACCCGGAATGTGGTGAAGGCTGCGCCGGTGCTGTGGGATAAAGAAATGGTGGAGCATTCCCCCTTCATCCAGGCGGTGGTGGCCAATTCCGGCATTGCCAATGCCTGTACCGGAGAAGAAGGAAGACAGTACTGCGGCCAGACGGCCCAGGCCGCTGCAAAGGCGCTTGGCATTCCGGAGGAGTCCGTGCTGGTGGCATCCACCGGCGTGATCGGGATGCAGCTTCCGATGGATAAGATTACGGCGGGCGTGAAAACCCTGTCGGGCATGCTTTCCGATACGAAGGAAGCCGGAACCCAGGCTGCGGAAGCGATTATGACCACGGACACCGTCTCCAAAGAGATGGCGGTTCGGTTTAGGCTCGGGGATAAAACGGTTACCGTAGGGGGCATGGCGAAGGGAAGCGGCATGATCCATCCGAATATGTGCACCATGCTGGGGTTTGTGACGACGGATGCGGCGATTTCCAAAGAACTGCTGCAGGAGGCCTTGAGCGAGGACGTGGTGGATACCTTTAATATGATTTCCGTGGATGGGGATACCTCCACCAATGACACGCTTCTCCTTCTGGCTAACGGGGAAGCCGGCAATGAGAAAATTACGGAAAAAAATGAGGATTACCGGCTCTTCTGTGCGGCGCTCCACGAGGTGACGGAGAGCCTCGCCAAGATGCTGGCGGGAGACGGAGAAGGGGCTACGGCCCTTTTCGAGGCCCATGTGGTTCATGCGGCCACCAAGGAGGAAGCCAGGACGCTGGCCAAATCTGTGATCTGCTCCAGCCTTACCAAGGCTGCGATTTTCGGGCATGATGCCAACTGGGGCAGGATCCTGTGCGCGCTGGGCTATTCAGGAGTGAACTTTGATCCGGAAAGGATAGAATTGTCCCTGGTTAGCGAAGCGGGTAACATTCTGATTTATCAGAATGGCAAGGCTTCTGACTACAGCGAAGAAGAGGCCACGAAGATTCTTTCCTGCCCTGCGGTTACCGCTCTGGTGGATATGAAGATGGGAGAGGCCGAGGCTACCGCCTGGGGGTGCGATCTCACTTACGATTATGTGAAGATTAACGCGGACTACAGATCTTGATTGAGAAGCCGAAGATGCGGCTGGAACGGAGGAAAAGATGGAACAGCAGGAAATGGCGCAGGTGATGCAGAAGGCTTCCGTACTCATCGAAGCGCTGCCTTATATACAGAAATTCAACCGGAAAATTATTGTGGTAAAATATGGCGGAAGCGCCATGAGCGACGAAGCCCTGCAAAAGAATGTGATTCAGGATGTGACGCTTTTAAAGCTGGTGGGCTTCAAGCCGATTATCGTCCATGGCGGCGGAAAGGCCATCAGCAAATGGGTCGGTAAGGTGGGCAAGGAGGCCAGATTCGTGAATGGCCTGCGTGTGACCGACGAAGAGACCATGGAGATTGCGGAGATGGTTCTTGGACGCGTGAATAAGAACCTCGTGACCATGGTGGAAGAACTGGGAGTCAAGGCCGTAGGGATCAGCGGAAAAGACGGCGGCCTTTTGAAGGTGACAAAGAAGTACGCAAACGGAGAAGACATCGGTTATGTGGGCGAGATCGAAAAGGTGGATCCAAAAGTGCTCTATGATCTGCTGGAAAAGGATTTCCTGCCCATCGTGGCGCCTGTGGGACTGGACGATCAGTTTGCTACCTATAACATTAACGCGGATGATGCGGCCTGCGCCATCGCAAAAGCGGTTGGTGCGGATAAGCTGGTGTTCCTGACGGATATTGAAGGCTTATACAGGGATATCAATGACAAATCCTCCTTCATTTCCCGGCTGACAGCCGGACAGGCGGAAGAACTGATCGAGGGAGGCATCATCGGAGGCGGCATGCTGCCGAAGTTGACCAACTGTACGTCTGCGATCCGCAATGGGGTAAACCGGGTGCATATCCTGGACGGAAGGATCCCTCACTGCCTGCTGCTGGAGATTTTTACGAACGAAGGGATCGGGACGGCGATCGTCAGAGATGGGGAGCAGTAAGAAAGGGCGGCGAAAAAGCGTCTGCATAAAACGGCAGCGCCATACACAAGAGTTCACAGAATTCACAGAAAGGCGGGAGCGTGTATATGAGCATCAGCATGAAGGAATATATCGATGAGGCCGAAGCGGCCCTGCTGCATACCTATAACCGGTATCAGGTGGTTTTGGACAGGGGAGACGGCGTGTGGCTGTATGATATGGAAGGAAAACGGTATCTGGATTTTGTATCCGGGATCGCTGTTTTTGCCCTGGGTTATAACAACCGGGAGTATAATGATGCGCTGAAGGCGCAGATCGATAAGATCATCCATACTTCCAATTATTATTATAATGTTCCGGCCATCGAAGCGGCCAAGAAGCTAAAGCAGGCGTCGGGGATGGATCGGGTATTTTTCACTAACAGCGGCGCTGAGGCCGTGGAGGGCGCGCTGAAGGCGGCGAGAAAGTACGCCTTTTTGAAGGACGGAAGAACCGATCATGAGATCATCGCCATGGAGCATTCTTTTCACGGAAGGACGTTCGGTGCGCTGTCCGTGACGGGGAATCCCCACTATCGGGAGGCCTTTGAACCTATGATCGGTAATATCCGCTTTGCCAGAATGAATGATTTTGACAGCGTGATGGAGCAGGTTACGGATCGTACCTGCGCGATCATACTGGAGACGATACAGGGAGAGGGCGGAATCTGGCCTGCAGAAGAAGATTTTCTGAAAAAGCTGCGCGCCCTGTGCGATGAGAAAGATATCCTGCTGATCCTGGATGAGATCCAGTGTGGGATGGGAAGGACGGGATATATGTATGCCTGGCAGCGCTATGGGGTGAAGCCGGACATCATGACCACTGCCAAAGCGCTGGGATGCGGCGTTCCGGTGGGCGCATTCCTGATGACGGAAAAAGTGGGCACGCACTCCCTCACCAGCGGAGACCATGGGACGACTTATGGAGGCAACCCGCTCGCCTGTGCAGCCATCTGCAAGGTGTTTGAACTGTTTGAAAAGGAAGGGGTGTTGGAAAATGTGAAGCAGGTGGGCCCTTACCTTGGCGAGCGCCTGAAGGAACTTGCGGATAAATATGACTGCATTGTGACCTGCCGCGGTGAGGGGCTGATGCGCGGGCTGGTATTTAACAGGCCGGTGGCGGAAGTGATCAATAAAGCCCTTGAGAAGGGATTGATTCTGATTAATGCAGGAACTGAGATCATCCGTTTTATCCCTCCGCTCATCATTTCTAAAGAAAATGTGGATGAGATGATCTCCATCCTCACGGAATGCCTGGATGAAGTATCCGCATAGATTTTAAAGGAGTGGCGGAATGAAGAAAAGGAAAAAGATACTCGGCGTGTTTCTGGCCGTCGCGGCGGCCGCCGTTTTGCTCCTGGTCGGGGTGTACAGCGGCAGGAACGTTGGCCAGGGGGAAACCGGGGATGCCATCCTGGCAGGGAAACCTACGCTGAATTTGTGGTATACGGATGAGTCTCTGGAAGATTTCCTGGCCAGCGCGGCGTTGGATTTTTCAGAAGAAAGAAATGTGCGGGTGATCCCTACGCTGGTGTCCGGCCTGGAATATCTGGAGAGCATTCAGGAAGCATCTCTTTCCACCAATGCATATCCGGATCTCTATATTCTGGGAAATGAAAGCCTGGAAAAGGCCTGGCTGGCGGGGCTGGCCAGCGAGATACGGGATGCGGAGAATAGCGTGTCAGCAGAGCATTTTCCGGAAACGGCTATCAGGGCCGTTTCCTATCAGGGGAAAATGATCGGCTATCCGTTCTTTTTTGAAACCAGCGCCCTGGTATATAACAAAACCTATCTGGAAGAAATGGCTGCCGCGCTTTTGGAAGCGGAGGCGGATGCGCTGGCGGGACAGGAAGCCATGGCGGCTCTGGATGAGAATGGCGAGCCGGTGGCTGGAGAGGATGCAGCTACGGGAGAGCCGGAAAGCGCTGCCATTACGGAAGAAGCGATTGCGCAGCGGGTGGAGGAACTCATTCCAACCACGATTGACGGGATCCTGAGTTTTGCGGACAGCTATAACGCGCCGGAGCAGGTAGAGGCTGTTTTCCGTTGGGATGTGTCCGATATTTTTTATAACTACTTCTTTGTGGGCAATTACGCGGATGTGGGCGGGCCGTACGGGGATGATGAGAATTCCATTGATATCTATAATGAGGAAACGATCAGATGCCTTACCGCCTATCAGGATTTGAACCAGTTTTTTTCCATTGATCCGGATGAGGTAACCTATGAATCCGTTGTTCAGGATTTTCTGGATGGGAAGCTGGTGTTCACCGTGGCAACTACGGATATCCTTAACCGGCTGGAGGAGGCTGTGGCGGACGGCTCCTTCCCCTATGAATACGGTGTGACCCGAACCCCGGATATCGATGAAGAATTGGGCACCCGAAGCCTGTCGGTGACCAATGTGGCGGTTGTCAATGGTTACAGCGAGCAGAAAGAGACAGCCAATGCGTTTGCCCGTTTCCTGACGCAGGAGGCTTCTGCCGAATTGTATGAAAGCGCGCATAAGCTGCCAGCTTTTACAGAGGCAGTTCCCGAGACGGAGCAAGCTGCGGCCTTTGCCGGAGAATATGCGCAGTCTGTGCCGATTCCCAAAATGATGACCACAAGCAATTATTGGGTTCAGATGGAGATCGCTTTCACACAGATCTGGGGAGGAGAAGAAGTTTCCGAAACGCTTAGGGGCTTATCGGAACAGATTCTGAGCCAGGTGAAGGGAGAGGCCGTTACAGAAGAATATATTGAGCCGCCCCTGCAGGAAACGCAAACCGAGACAGGCATGGAAGAATAAAAATCAGACATCCCGGACAGAATAACTCCAAAAGGGCATTGGAGAAGCCCGTTTACGGGAGGCTTGATGGGATGGCAGGTTTACTGATTGCATTGATATCCGGAGCGCTGATGAGCGTGCAGGGCGTTTTTAATACGCAGGTAACGAAGGCTTCCAGCATATGGGCGGCGAACTGCTTTGTGCAGTTTTCAGCGCTGCTCGTCTGTCTGGCGGCCTGGGCCATAACGGATCGAAGCAGCCTTGCCAGCGTATTTGCAGTCCAGCCCAAATATATGCTTCTGGGAGGAGCCATCGGAGCGTTCATCACCTATACGGTGATCAAGAGCATGGACATGTTAGGCCCTGCAAGGGCGGTGATGCTGATCGTTGTGGCGCAGCTGTTCGTCGCATATGTAATTGAACTTTTCGGCATGTTCGGCGTCGAGAAAGCGAACTGGGAATGGCGGAAAGCCATCGGTATGGCGGTCGCAGCTGCAGGGATCGTAATCTTTAAATGGAAATGACGGATGTTCCTTCAAGGGACATCCGTCAGTAAGGACAAAAAGGAAGTTCCCGCCGGGAACTTCCTTTTAAGTTGTATGTCAGGATGGTTCGCAAAGTGCGCATCCACTGTTTGTATGCAGAAAACGTTTGCCTTAGGCAATTCCATTTCCGCTTTCAGAAGAGGAAGAGGCAGACAGGGTGATGGAAACGGTCTTTTCTGCATAGGAACCGCTGTCATCAATGCTCTGCAGAGTCAGTTCCACGGTTTCGCCCGCTTTATAATACTGCATCACATCCTGCAGCTGGGATACATCTGTAACACTTCTGCCGTCAAAAGCGGTGATGACATCCCCGCGCCTTAAGCCTGCCGTTTCGGCGCTGCTGCCGGGCGTAACTTCGGCTACATATACGCCGGTGGGAATTCCGTAGGCGGAGGTGACGCTTTCGCTCACACCGATTACACTGATACCGAGAGAGCCCTGTTCAGATTCAGCAACCCGGGTACGGGTGGTTTCCGACATCAGCGTGCTGATGATATCGGATACTCTGGAAATCGGGATGGCATAGCCCATGCCTTCCACTTCCGTACTGGCGAGCTTCGCGGAATTAATGCCGATCACTTCGCCACTCATGTTTACCAGGGCGCCGCCGCTGTTGCCCGGATTAATCGCCGCATCCGTCTGGATATAGGTATTGGTGCTGGATGAGCCGTCTGTGGACACATTGGTGAGCGTACGGTTCGTGGCGCTTACGATGCCCGTTGTAACAGACTGTCCGTATCCCAAGGCGTTGCCGATTGCAACCACCTGTTCGCCAACTCTCAGGGAATCAGAGTTCCCTAATGTGGCAACGCTGATCTGGGACATGGTATCCGACGATATGCTGGAAAGAGGAACGGAGATGACCGCCAGATCATTTGCAGCATCCGTGCCCTTTACATTGGCTTCATAAGCGTTGTTGTCAATAAAGCACACCGACAAGGAATCCGCATTCTCAATCACATGATAGTTGGTGACAACCAAAAGCTCGGAGTCATTCTGACCGATGATAATGCCGGAACCCGCGCTTTCCGTTTCCTGCGGTGTGGTCTGTGCGCCATAACCGAACATGCTGAAATAGTTCTCCACTTCCTGTACTGAACGGTTAGTAATGGATACGATGGAAGGCATAACCGCTTCCGCAATACTGGATACATCCATACTTCCGGTTGCCGTTGTGGCAGATGTAGAACTGGTGGTGAGCACCTGCGTACCATTTCCGGAAGAGGAAGCACTCTGTGTCTCTTCCGTACCGGCAGGGACAGTCAGATAATTCACTGCCTGGAATGTCCCCGAGGCAACGCCACCGAACAGAACTGCGCTTAATGTAATCGCTCCGATTTTCTTTGCTATCCGTCCGGCTTTTGAAGGAGAATGCTTCTTTGGCTGTTTGTTCTGGGACGGATCAGATGCGGTGTTCCATCCGCCTGCATATGGATTATTCTGTATATTATTTCCTTCATACATATTGTTATAGTTTCTATATTCTGACATCATGAAACGCTCCTTTCTTGATGGTTGCTTCTGAACATTTGGGCGTCCGCCAAACGCACGCCCATTGTTTTGGAAGTTCCTTTCTTTGTTTCTATGCTTGAAGTATAAAAGGGAAATGTGTTAAAAAAATTATGATTCGAGGGAGAAATTGTGATGGAATTGTGGAGAATCTGTGAAATCCAAAGCGAACCGTGCAGCCTGCCCGGATAGTCTCCATATATAAATGAAATCGTGTTACTGCCCTGCCCATCCCTCCGCCTTCCAGTTTTGGCCCTGTCCGTCTCAGCCCCTGCCGCTGCGGCGCATATGTTATCTGCCGGGACTGTCTAAAAACGCCGGTACTTACGAACCGTCCTTTGGTTCGTTATGTACC
>ERZ826396.2016-NODE-2016-length-18875-cov-10.060414_pt1 | contig 18875 bp, 10 predicted proteins | sample MGYA00519926_ERZ826396 | MGnify/ENA primary metagenome ERZ826396 (study PRJEB31778, sample SAMEA3449230) | human gut metagenome | biome: human gut; feature: human-associated habitat; material: faeces | place: United Kingdom | collected 2010/2012 ... | reverse complement strand
CCTGGCCCTGCCCCGCACCTTCACCACCGCCGCCGTCCACCTCTGCATGAAGGACGGCGACCTGAGTGGTGTTTGAGCGGAGAGAAGACGAACAGAAGCCCCTCTGGAGACCGGACAGCGGTCGGGCTCCAGAGGGGCCTTTATCGCTGGCAAATTCCTGTTGAGAGTTCCCGGCGGAACGGCTCCGGCCAACTGGGCGTGTGCCGCAGCTAAGCTGCGGCACACGCCCTTTTTGCATTCTGGAGAACTGATATGCGTCCAATGGTTTCCATGCAAAAGGTATGCAAATAAAGGATAACCTTCTGGAATGGGGCGGTGAAAACTGTGAATTTGTTTCTGAGAGCCATGTCGTTTATGATAAGTACAGAAATAGGGCTGTTCAGCGCTGTAAAACTGGAGAATTTAGACAGTATGGCAGCCACATAGGAGGGACGTTCTATGAGTGCAAACGCACACACCGCCGTAATGACCGACTTGGAGCAGCGGATTCAGGATGGCCGGCAGCTCTCCGCTCCGCGGCCGCGCATCAACAGGATCATGGAGGACCGCTTTTACGGCCGGAAGCCCCGGGTGGATATCCAGCGAGCGGTGCTCTTTACGCAGTCCATGATGCAGACGGAGGCCTATCCCCAGGTGCTCCGCACCGCGCTGGCCATCCAGTACATGATGGAGCACATAGAAGTGGTGATCCAGCCCCATGAGCTCATTGTCGGCACGGCCGGCGGTCCGGGCCGCTACTGTGTGCTATATCCTGAGACCCGGGGCGGCCAGTTCCCGCGTGATCTGCCCAAGATCCTCAAGGCGGAGGGCAAGGCGGGCTACGCCATGACCCAGGCGGAGGTGGATACCGTTCTCAACGAGGTGGTTCCGTACTGGAAGGGCAAGACCTCCCATGAGCTCTATCTGAACATGCTCCCCAGGGAGACCCGCAGGGTGATCTACGGCGACGAGGAGTATGCCACCCAGGGCCTCATCTTTGACGAGGCCAACAACGCCCACACACTGAGCTGGACCGGCTCCTATGAAAAGGTAATCAGGGAGGGCCTGGAGAGCATCATCCGCGAGCTGGAGGAGAGGAAGGCGGGCATCGAGGGCAACCTGCTGCACAACCAGATGGACAAGATCTACTATCTGGACGCCGCGATTCTCTCCTGCAAGGCCATGATTACATATGCCCACCGCTATGCGGACAGGGCCGAGGCGATGGCCGCGGAGGAGAGCGACCCGGTACGCCGGGCCGAGCTGGAGACCATCGCGGAGATCTGCCGCCATGTGCCCGAGCACCCCGCCCGGAACTTCTATGAGGCGGTGCAGGCCCAGTGGTTCCTTCAGGTGGGCTACCGGCTGGAGAACATGAACGGCGGCGGCGTGGGTCTGGGCCGACTGGACCAGTATCTCTACCCCCTCTACAAGGCGGGCCTGGAGGACGGCACCCTCACGGAGGAGCGGGCCATGGAGATTCTGGAATGCATGTTCATCAAGGTGGGCGAGGTGGTTCCCTACCAGGGCAAGAGCACGGCGGGCGGCCACGAGGGCTACACCCACTTTGAGGCCCTTTCCCTGGGCGGCCTGACCCCCGACGGCCGGGACGCCACCAATCCACTGACCTACCTCATCCTCCGCTCCAAGAAGGAGTTCCCCTTCCAGTATCCCGATGTCAGCCTGCGGGTTCACGCCAATACCCCGGATAAGCTGCTCCGGGCCGCCGCCGAGGTGGTGAAGGTGGGATACGGCTGCCCCAAGTTCTTCAACGACGAGGAGTTTATCACCCACTACATCGCCGCCGGCGTGCCGCTGCACATTGCCCGCGACTATGCCGCCTGTGGCTGCTGCGGGGGCCGCCTGCCCGACTATGAGACTTACCTGGCTGCGGTGTGCAACCTGAACATCACCGCCGTCCTGGAGATGGCCATGAGCGACGGCTGGGTTCACTTTGGGGACGGGAAGTACGAGAAATTCCTGGATACGCCCATCCCCGCCGGACAGATTCAGAACATGGACGATCTGATGGTCAACCTGGAGGCGGCGTTTACCTTCTTTGTGCGCCACATCATGAAGCGCACCGGCACCCTGGAGCAGAGCAACGCCCTGAAGCTGGCCTGCCCGTTTACCTCCGCCCTCAGCGAGGCGGGCCGGATCAACATGAAGGATCTGCACCAGCCCTGTGACAGGGACTACGGCCTGTATATCGACAACGGTGCGGTGAATGTCATTGGCATCGGCACCCTGATCGAATCGCTCTCCGCCCTGGATGAGTTCGTATTCCGGGGCAGGGAATTCACCCTGGAGCAGGTCCGCCAGGCGGTAAACGCCAACTTTGAGGGCTATGAGCCCATGCGCCAGAAGCTGCTCAGCGCACCCAAGTTTGCCAACGGCGACCAGCACGCCCTGGAGCTGGCCCGGCGGTTTGACGCCATGATGCAGAACGTCATTGTCCGCCACCGCACCATGCACGGCGGACAGAAGCACCTGAAGTTTGTGCCGGTGGCCTCCCACGTGGCCCTGGGCGGCAAGACCATTGCCACACCCAACGGACGCAGGGCGGGCGTGGCCCTGTCCGAGGGAATCTCCCCCACCCAGGGCACCGATGAGAACGGCCCCATCACCACGCTTAACGCCGTGGCGGCCATCAACAGCCATGCCCACGACCTGACGATGCAGCGCCTGCTGAACATCAAGCTGTCTCCCGCATTCCTGGAGGGGGAGAGCGGTATTCAGAACTTTATCCAGATTATCCGCACCTTTGTGGATCGGAAGCTGTGGCACATTCAGTTCAACGTCGTCAACCGGGAGACCCTGCTGGCCGCGCAGAAGGACCCGGACAAATACCGCAACCTGGTGGTGCGTGTGGCAGGCTACTGCGCCTACTTCACCGACTTGAGCGAGAAGCTGCAGACGGAGATTATCAACCGCACCGAGCACACCAGCATGTGCACCGAATAAACCATCCGCAGAAGGGAGGTGGGGCGGCATGAGCCGATCCGCAGTGGGAACCATCTTCAATGTGCAGCGCTTCAGCCTCCACGACGGCCCCGGCATGCGGGACCTGATTTTTCTAAAGGGCTGCCCGCTCCGGTGCGAGTGGTGCGCCAACCCGGAGTCACAGCATGCGGAGCCTGAGTTGAGCTGCCGCCCTTCCAAATGCATCGGCTGCCGGGCCTGCACGGCTGCGTGCCCCACCGGGGCCGCCGCCGTGGCGGCAGGCGGCCGGATTCAGGTGGACCGCGCCGCCTGCCGGAGCTGCTTTGCCTGTGCCCGGGCCTGCTGCTCCGGCGCGCTGAGCCGGATCGGTGAAGCGCTTGACGCCAGGACCCTGGTGGAGCGGGTGATGGCCCAGCACATGAGCTGGCGCGCCGAAGGCGGCGTGACGCTCAGCGGAGGTGAGCCTCTGGCTCAGCCCGATTTTGCTGCCGAGCTGCTGCAACGGTTCCGGGAGGAGGGGGTGGGAACGGCCCTGGAGACCTGTGGATACGTGCCCTTTGAGGCGTTCCAGAAGGCCGCGCCCTTTTGCCAGCTTATCTTTTTTGATCTCAAATGTATGGCTCCGGAGGTACACAGGCGGTACACCGGGGTGGACAACCGGCGGATTCTGGACAACCTGATGGCGCTCTCCCGGGAATTCCCTGATTTGCCCCTCCGGGTGCGCACCCCTCTGATCCCCGGCGTCAACGACGGCCGGGAACAGTTGTCCGAAATCGTGCAGTTCCTGCGGAGGCTCCCATCGCTGGCCGACTACGAGCTGCTCCCCTATCACAACTGGGGGGAGGGAAAATACCGCCAGCTGGGCCGGAGCTATCCCCTGGCCGGACTGGAGCCGCCGGACAGGGGGGCGGTAAGGCGCCTCAACGACGAGCTGCGGGCTGAGTTGGGCCTGCGACCGGGACAGGAGTGATTTTCATGGATATCATTGATTTTCGTTACCGTCCGCCCTATGGCAGCTACCGGGAGACCATCATGTACCGGGATCTGGAGCGGGCAAAGCGCTGTTCCGAGGCGTTCGGTATGAACCAGTCCCCGGCTGTGGCTGCCAGGGATATGGAGGCGTCTCTGGCGGAAATGGATCGGGCGGGCATCGGCATGGCGGTGCTGGCCGGACGCAAGGTACTTCCTCACATCGGCGTTGTCGACAATCAAGACATTGTGGATCTGATCCACGCCTACCCCGGGCGGTTTACCGGCATGGCGGGGGTGGATCCCAGCGACGGGCCGGAGGCCATGGAGGAACTGGAGCGGTACGTCGTGGGCGAGGGCCTGCGGGGCATCGTCATGGAACCGGGACTGACCAAGACCCCCATGTTCGTGGAGGATGAACGGATTTTCCCGCTCTATGAGCGCTGCCAGGCGCTGGGTGTCCCCGTCATGCTCATGGTGGGCTCCAACTGCGGCCCGGACATCGAGTACTCCAAGCCGGAGCACGCCGAGCGGGTGGCCAAGGCGTTTCCCAAATTGAACATCATCCTCTCCCACGGAGGCTGGCCCTGGGTGACGGAGGCCATTCACGTGGCGTATCGCTATAAAAATGTCTATCTGCTGCCGGATTTGTACCAGTTCAACGGCCCGGGAAGCGGAGAGTACCTGGCTGCGGCGAACTATATCCTGCGGGATCAGATGCTCTTTGGTTCCGCCTACCCCTATGTCTCCCTGCGGGAGGCGGTGGACTACTTCCTGGAGGGGCGCCTGAGACCCGAGGCCCAGCCTGCTTTCCTGGCCGGCAACGCCCGCAGAATCTTGGAGCTGGAGCGTGTGTGAGTCCAGCCTGAGATAAATACAACTTTCAAGGGAGGTCTCAAATGTGAGTACGCAACTGAATGCACAGCAAGGATTGACCAATCTCACTCCGATCAAGGTGATCCACATCCTGATATCCCTGGCAATCATGGTCTGTTTCAAGTTTGTCCCCGCCGCGGAGCCGCTGACCCCTCTCGGGGTGGAGGTGATCGGTATCTTCCTGGGGATGCTCTATGGCTGGCTGATCGCCAACGACTCCTTCTGGCCCAGCATTTTCGGCCTGCTTTTCCTGGGCCTGAGCAGCTACTCCACCGTACCCGCCGTCCTGAGGGATGGCTTCGGCAATTCCACTGTCCTGCTGCAGTTCTTCTTCTTCGCCTTTACCAACATCATCAGCGCCGCCGGTATCACTGAGTATATCGCGCGCTGGATCGTCAGCCGCAAGGTTGTGCAGGGCAGGCCATATCTGCTGACCCTGATGATCTTCTTAGCCATGTGCGCGCTGGTCATCATGGTTTCCTGCGCTGCGGCCACCATGGTAATTTTCCCCCTGATCAAGGAGATCTGCCGCCTCTACGGCGTTAAGCCCGGCAGCAAGTGGGCCTCTATCACCCTGGTGGGCACAATCTGTGTGGGCTGCTCCTTCTACATGCTGCTGCCGTTCAAGTCTCTGCCCGCCGTGGTGTTCTCCAGCTATACCCAGATGTCCGGCGGCGACTCCATCGCGCTTGTCCCCTATCTGGCGATCGTGGTCGTCATCACCGCTATTACCATGGCCCTGCTGCTGGTGCTGATGAAATTTGTCCTCCGGTGCGATGTCAGCGTAATTGCCTCCAGCAACAAATCCATGGAAGAGCTGCCCAAGCTGAGCCGGTATCAGAAATTTATCATGGTCTTCTTTGTGGCCGTGATCGTCCTGCTGCTGTTCCCCTCCTTCGTGCCCAAGACCTTTATTGTCAGTACGGTGCTGAACAATGTGGGCGCCACCGGCATCCTGCTGGGCGCTGTCGGCGTCTATATCATGGTCAGTCTGAAGGAGGGCATGCCTGCCGTCCAACTGTTCTCCAAGAACATTGGCTGGTCCATCATCTTCATCCTGGCCGCCGCGCTGAGTATCGCCGATGCCATGGCCGCCGAGTCCACCGGAATCTCGGCCTGGCTGGTGGAGCTGATCACGCCGGTGGTCCAGGGCAAGAGCCCTCTCGTCCTCACCGCAGTAATGTGTGTCGTCGGTATGGCCCTCACCAACGTGGCTAATAACATCGCCACCGCAGCCATGCTGACGCCCATTGCCTACAGTGTGGGCATCGCCTGCGGCGCCAATCCGGCGGCACTGGCGGTCTGTGTGCTGCTGGCCACCAATATGGGTATGGCAACCCCGCCCGCCAGTGCTCCTGCGGCCATTGTCCACGGCGAAAAGGAGTGGATTCCCGGAAGTGACGCCGTGAAATACGGCCTTGTCTGCTGCGGCATCACCCTGGTTCTTATTCTGGCCGTGATCTTCCCCATGGCAAACGTCATGTTCTGATGCAGCAGGGTCTGGAGCATACGTGAAAGGCCCCGCCGGTATCCCAACAGGATACCGGCGGGGCCTTTCAACCTTTTTATTTGCAGGTGCAATCCTTGAAGTATCGCTTCAGCGCACACACCACCGATTGTTCCTCCCGAAGCAGGGACTTTCCTGATTGGTGGACCAGCAGGAAGGTGGCATGTCCGAAATCCAGTCCATGAACCATGACGGGCTGCACCGCTCCCTGGCTGACAAAATACTCGTACTGGGAGGTAAACCTGGGAAAGATAGCGGCGCACCTGTTCTGCGCCACATACTGCAAGATGGCGTCCTTGCTGTGGCAGCGGAATCCGGCCTCACCACTGAAATAGTGTCCGAACAGAAGCCAGTTGTCGTCGTTTACGTGGGAATAGGTGCCAAGGGGAACCTGCGCAAGCATCTGAGGCGTGATTTCCCCTGTCAGAGCCAGGGGATGGCCGGAGCCGAGAAACAGGTATTCCGGGTCTTCAATCACCTCGCAGCAGTCCCAGCCGTTTTTGCGGATCCGCTCCAGGGTGGCGGTCGAGTCCGCCTGATTTTCCTTGCGGATCGGGAGCAGGCCGATGTGAACCCCGTTCTCCTCCATTTTGTGAATGATCTCGCTGCGCCGACATTCGTGGAGCAGCAGATTGATGTCGGGGTGCCGGTCCTTCAGGCAGGGGATAAACCCTGCGGAGAGAAAATTGCACATGGTGGTGGTGCTCTGTATGTGTACCTCCCGGGGAACCTCCTCCAGAGGGGTGGATTCCTGCCAGCCGTTCACCATTTGAAGAATGATCTTTACGTCCCCGTAAACCCACTTGCCATAGGCGGTGAGCTCGATGCCGCGGCTCGTCCGCCGCAGCAGTTGGTGCCCCAGCTCGTCCTCCAGGGCGTCGATCATCTTACTGACAGAGGGCTGGGTGGTGTAGAGCTCGTTAGCCGCTTTTGTGAAGGAGCTGTGCTGCACTACTTTATCGAATGCGATAAGCTGTTCGATGCGCATAGCGGAACCTCCCTTTTTCAGGCCGCACCGGGGCCCACAGTCAGATCGCCTCGGATATGGCATCCCCCATGTCGCTGCAGGAGAGCCGCTTGCCTCCCGGAGTCATAATGTCGCCGGTGCGGTATCCGTCGTCCAAAACCTTGACAATGGCCGCCTCAATCGCGTCGGCCTCAACGGTCATATGGAAGGAGAGGCGGAGCATCAGTGCCGCAGAGAGGATCTCGGCAATGGGATTGGCAATGTTCTGGCCGGCAATGTCCGGCGCTGAGCCGCCGGCGCACTCGTATAATCCCTTGCCCTCGCTCCCAATGTCGCCGGAGCCGGCAATACCCATGGAGCCGGCGGCACTGTTGGCCAGGTCGGACAGGATATCGCCGAACATATTTTCTGCCGCGATTACGTCAAAATACCCCGGCCTGCTCACCAGGCGGGCGGCGCAGCCGTCAATCAGCATGGTCTCATAGTGAACCTCAGGGTATTCCTCGGCCACCTTTTCATATACCGTCTGCCACAGCACGCCGGTCTCCATAGCGTTGGGCTTGTTTACCATCGTGACGTGCTTTTTGCGGCCCATGGCCAGGTCAAACGCGCATCGGGCGTGCCGCTCGATCTGTGACCAGGTGTAGACGCACTCATCGCAGGCGGTCAGTTCGCCGCCGGTCTCCTTCCTATACTTGCCCGCATAGAAGATACCCGCGGTATTCTCCCGCAGAACAATGAGATCCAGTTCCCGGGCCACCGTATCCTTGAGCGGAGAGGCCTGGATCAGTTGGGGATAGACCTTGGCCGGACGGATATTGGCAAAGAGCTCCATGCCGCGCCGGAACGAAGCCAGGGCCTTCACTGCGGCCTCCTTACGGCTTGGGTATTTTTTGGTGCCGTTGGCGCCGGTGAAGGTGTATTTGCGGGGATCACCCACCGAGCCGAACAGGATGCTGTCGCAGGAACGCCCCAGCTCATAATCCTGCGGACGCAGGGCATCGCCGTAGGCCTCCAGACCGGCGACACCGCCGATTATATCATAATAATGGAACGTGTGCCCAAATTTCTGTGCGACCCGCTCCAATACCTTGATACTTTCGTTGACGACTTCCGGACCAATTCCATCCCCGCGCAAAACGGCAATTCTCTTTTCCATGGCAGGCACACTCCCAATCTTTATAAGAATATATACGATTTGTTTTGTGCAATTTCATTATACCAAAGCTTATCATGTGAGAGAAATTCCAAAACAAAAGGGTTACCTTCAGAAAAGTTATGGAGGGCTTTCGCTCCGGCGTATGCCCGAGCGAAAGCCAGGCCCCCGGAGCAAAACGCTCCGGGGGCCTGGCTTAAGAGATGTAAAAAACCGTATGTTTATCAGCAGTATAAAAGGGCCGCCCGTTCCCGCCGGTCGATTTTCGCCTGAAAGCGCGCCATACATTCAGCGGGGAATCCTGGGGCCGATGAGTAAGACAACATCATTGCTCCCGAAGCAATCAATAGCTCATCTGCGGCACCAGGCTCTGCTGGGGCTGCACAGGTGAAGGTCCGGGCAGCGAACCCTTATCGGGGGGATGACGATGGCTGCGCCGGAAGCTGGCGGCCGGTGTGGTCGATGGTGTAGTCCACGTTGTATTCCCCGGGGAGAATCAACTCGGAGATGGGGACGAAGGTGTAGCCCTCCTGTAGCAGGGTTTCGAGGATGGCGGGCAGGGCCTCGGGGGTATGGAGGGCGGCGTTGTGGAAGAGAACGATGGACCCGGGCTGGACCCGGCTCACCACCCGCTCCGTGATCTCCCCGGCGGGGAGATCCTTCCAGTCCAGACTGTCCACGTCCCACTGGATGGGCTCCATCCCGATGGAGCGGATGGACGTAATTACATTGTTGTCGTATTCTCCGTAGGGCGGGCGGATCAGGGTGGGGCGCACGCCGGTGACGGCCTCAATTTTGTCGTTGCAGGCCTCCACATCGGCGACGATCGCCTCGCTGGAGAGCTGAGACATGTGGGCGTGGGAGTTGGAGTGGTTCATCACCTCGTGGCCGGCGTCGTGGAGGGCCTTGACGGACTCCGGGTATTTGTCCACCCAGTCCCCCACCACGAAGAAGGTGGCCTTTACGTTGTATTTTCCAAGGATGTCGATGAGCTGCTGGGTGTCCTCGTTGCCCCAGGCGGCGTCAAAGGAGATGGCCAGCATCTTCTGGTCCCGCTGAACGCAGTAGATGGGAAGCTGCCGGTCGGTGGCGGAGGCCTCCGCCACTGCCGGGGCGTTGACCAGGGCAAACATGGCCGCCGCCAGCAGGGCGCACGCCAGCACGGTCAGGGTCCGGCGCCGCAGGATCAAACACTTCATACAAAAATCCGCTCCCTTCTCAAATAGGCCGTTTTTTCATTTATATGTAAAGGAGCGTGAGCGCATGCCCTGGCGAAATCTTAACGCAATCTTTATATGAAAGTGAAAAAGGCAGCGAAATTCCAACAAAAGCTGTGATATAATATAATATAAAATTTTATGCAGGGGAGGCGGGAACCATGACGGACCAGCGGCCGGATCCGGACGCACTGCTGCGGGAGCTCAAGCTGAAAGAGGAGACCAGAACGGGAAAGCTGAAGATATTCTTCGGTTATGCGGCGGGTGTGGGCAAGACCTACGCCATGCTGGAGGCCGCCCACCACGCCAAGGAGATGGGCGTGGACGTGGTGGCCGGGTACATCGAGCCGCACGTCCGGCCGGAAACCCTGGCTCTGCTGGACGGGCTGGAGCAGCTCCCCAACAAGGAGATCCCCTATAAGAATATCACGCTGCGGGAGTTTGATCTGGACGGGGCCCTGGCGCGGAAGCCCCAGCTCATCCTGGTGGATGAGCTGGCCCACACCAACGCCGCTGGGAGCCGGCACCGCAAGCGCTACCAGGATATCGAGGAGCTGCTGCGGGCAGGCATCAGCGTCTACACCACCGTCAACGTGCAGCACCTGGAGAGCCTCAATGACGTGGTGGCCTCCATCACCGGCATTGCGGTGGCGGAGCGGCTGCCCGACCGGATCTTTGACCGCGCCGACCAGGTTGAGGTAGTGGACATCGAGCCGGCGGATCTGCTGGAGCGGCTCAAGGAGGGCAAGATCTACCGGCCCAACCAGGCGGCCCGGGCCATGGACCACTTCTTCACCCTGAAGAATCTGGCCGCCCTGCGCGAGATCGCCCTGCGGCGCACCGCAGACCGGCTCAACCGGGCGGCGGACACCGGGGTGGGCACCAAGGCCAAGAGTAGCGAGCACATCCTGGTCTGCCTGTCCGGCGCGCCGTCCAACGCCAATGTCATCCGCACGGCGGCCCGCATGGCGGAGGCCTTCCGCAGCAGCTTCACCGCCCTGTTCGTGGAGACCTCCGACTTCAAGGACATGAGCGATGACAACCGCAGCCGCCTGCGGGCCAACCTGCGCCTGGCGGAGGAGCTGGGGGCCCGCATCGCCACGGTGTACGGCGACGACACCCCCCTCCAGATCGCCGAGTACGCCCGGGCCAGCGGCGTGACTAAAATCGTCCTGGGCCGGAGCAATAACAAGCGCTTCTTTTGGGAGCGGAGCAAAAACCTGGTGGACCGGCTCAACGCCCTAGCCCCCGATCTGGACATCCACATCATCCCGGACACCTACCCCGCCTACCGGGCGCCGCGGAAGAGCTGGAACCTCAGCGAGCGGTTCACCGTCAAGGACGCGCTGCGCACCCTGGTGATCCTGGCGGTGTGCACGATGGTGGGCCTGGCCTTCGCCTATCTGGACTTCAGCGAGGCCAACATCATCATGATCTACCAGTTGGGCGTGCTGGTGGTGGCCATGGTCACCAGCGGGCGGCTTTACAGCCTGGCGGCCTCCATCCTGTCCATTCTTATCTTCAATTTCTTCTTTACCGTCCCGCTGTTCACGCTCCATTTCAACGACAAGAGCTATCTGGCCACCTTCCTGGTGATGTTCCTGGTGGCCTTCCTGAGCAGCTCGCTGACCACCCGCATCAAGCGGCAGGCGCGGCTGGCCTCCCGGCAGGCCTACCGCACCCAGGTGCTTCTGGAGGCCAGCCAGACCCTCCAGAAGGCGGAGGGCCAGGAGGCCATTCTGGAGGCCATGGCGGTACAACTGCGCAAGCTGCTGGAGCGGACGGCCCTGTACTACCCGGTGCTGCCCGACGGCACCCTGGGCCAGCCCCGGTTCTTCCCCGTGGAGCCCACCGTGGACACAGGGGCATACCTGGGCCCTGACGAGACGGCGGTGGCCTCCTGGGTGCAGAAGAACAACAAGCACGCCGGCGCCACCACCAACACCCTGCCCAACGCCAAGTGCCTCTATCTGGCGGTGCGGGGGGAGGGCAGCGCCCTGGCGGTGGCGGGTATTGCCATCGAGGAGGGCCGGGAGCCTGACGCCTTTGAGAAAAACCTGATGCTGGCCATCGTGGACGAGTGCGGCCTGGTGCTGGAGAAGGAGCTGCTGGGCCAGGAGAAGCACCGGGTGGAGGAGCAGGCCCAGCAGGAGGCCCTGCGGGCCAATCTGCTGCGGGCCATCTCCCACGATCTGCGCACCCCGCTGACCGCCATTTCGGGCAACGCGGGCATCCTCATGGAGAACGCCTCCGTGCTGGACGCGGCCAAGCGGCGGCAGCTCTACACCTCCATCTACGACGACTCCATGTGGCTGGCCAACCTGGTGGAGAACCTGCTCTCCGTCTCCCGCATTGAGAACGGCACCATCCGTCTGAAGATGGAGCCGGAGCTGCTGGAGGAGGTGTTCCAGGAGGCCCTGACCCACCTGGACCGGAAGGCCAAGGAGCACACCATTACCGTGGAGCTGCCTGACGACATGCTCATGGCCAAAATGGACGCCCGCCTGATCGTGCAGGTGGTCATCAACATCGTCAACAACGCCATCAAATACACGCCCCCCGCCTCCCATGTCCAGGTGTCCGCCCGGAAGCGGGGAGAGAGCGTGGAGGTGCGCATCGCCGACGACGGCCCCGGCATCTCGGACGAGGCCAAGGCCAAGCTGTTCGACATGTTTTACACAGCCAACAACGCCCGGGGCGACGGACGGCGGGGCCTGGGCCTGGGCCTGTCCCTGTGCCGCTCCATCGTGCAGGCCCACGGCGGCTCCATCACCGTGGAGGACAACTATCCCAAGGGCGCTATCTTCAGCTTTACACTACCACTTGCGGAGGTGAACACCGATGAACAAACCTCAAATCTTGATCATTGAAGACGACAACGCCATCGGCAACCTGATTTCCACCACCCTGGAGACCCAGCACTACCAGTACCGGCGGGCCAAAAACGGCGCCTCCGGCGTGCTGGAGGCGGCCTCCTGCCGGCCCGACGTGATCCTGCTGGATCTGGGCCTGCCCGACATGGACGGCGTGGACATCATCAAGAAGGTGCGCACCTGGAGCAACACCCCCATCATTGTCATCTCTGCCCGCAGCGAGGATCACGACAAGGTGGAGGCCCTGGACGCCGGGGCGGACGACTATCTGACCAAGCCCTTCTCGGTGGAGGAGCTGCTGGCCCGGCTGCGGGTGTCCCTGCGCCGGGTGCGCTACGACAGCGAGAAGGTGGACGAGGCGGCCAGCATCTACCAGAACGGCGGGCTGAAAATCGACTACGCCGCCGGCTGCACCTACCAGAACGGGAAGGAGATCCACCTGACCCCCATCGAGTACAAGCTGCTGTGCCTGCTGGCCCAGAACACCGGCAAGGTGCTCACCCACAACTACATTCTCAACAAGATCTGGAGCAGCGCCCTGCCCTCCGACACCCCCTCACTGCGGGTGTTTATGGCCACGCTGCGCAAGAAGATCGAGCCCGATCCCAGCCACCCCCGGTACATCCAGACCCACATCGGCGTGGGCTACCGGATGATCCGCCAGCCCGACGAGGAGGCCGGGGCGGAGAGTGAAGCATGAGCGGGGGAGGAGAGGCCATGCTGTATCCCTACCGCCCCGCCGGGGAGCACCGGCTCCCCGGACTGCGGCCTGGGTGCGCGGCAGGCCCTGGGGCGCTGCTGGGCCTGATGCGGGATGTGGGACAGCTCTTTGACTGTGAGCCTGTGGTGCTCCAGCGGCCGGACAGCCCGGCGCTGCTGCTGTTCTACCCGGACACAGTGTTCCCGTGGCGGGATCTGGCGGAGGTGTGCGGCGGGGCGCTGGCGGGGCTGGCGGGGCTCTGGCCCGTGACGGTGTACGGCACCACCGCCCGGCGGGAGACCGGCGAGCTGCGGGCCGCCGTGCGTGCGGACGGCGCCACAGTCATCCGCCTGCGCTCGGTGTCCGGCCGGCCCTTTGACCAGCTCACCGGCCTGTGCCTGCGGGTGGAGATGGACACTCCGGCCCGGGCCGCCGCCTGGGCCGCCCTGTGCGCCGGGAGCGCCCGCACCCGGTCCAGCGCCGCCCTGGAGCCCGCCCAGGCCGCCGCCCTGGGGGATGGCCTTCCGGTCCGCCGCCCCACGGGGAGCCGCTACGCCTACCTGGCCTGGGAGGAGGACGCCGGTGTGCTGGACGCGCTGGAGGCCCTCACGGCCCGGCAGAAGGAGGCGCTGTGGCGCGGCTTCCTCCAGGACGGGACCCAGCCCATGGAATTCCAGTGGCTGTGGGACGCCTACCGGGAGGGGGCGGTGGACTCCCTGCTGGAGTGGGAGCTCACCCTCCAGCTCACCCTGGAAGCCCTGGGCTTCGCGGTGGTCAACGGGGCAGGCCGGTTTACCGTCACCGGGCCGGACGGTTCGGCGCGCAGCTTCGATCTGATCCGCGGCGGCCCGGCCGAAAAGCTGTTTCTGAAAATCCTGTTTCCCCTGGACAAGCGGGAATAAAAGATGTCCCCCGGAACCAATCGGTTCCGGGGGACGCTTTTGTATGGAAGAGGAAGATCAGGAGGTACTTACATCCAGTGCTCCTCGCCGTCATAGACACGGTAGCTGTGGGCGTTGGTGGCCTCCACAATGTCGTGGTAGGCCCAGTAGGAGGCGCTCACATCGGGGAACTGGCGCAGCTCGCCGGCGTGGTCGTCCACGTAGTCCTCGTCCGCCGCCCGGTCCAGCAGGCGGTTGGTGATGGCCGTCACCTCCGCCCGGGTGATGGTGGCCTCCGGCCGGAAGGTGCCGTCGGTGTAGCCGGTGATCCACCCGTACTGCACCGCCCCCACCACCTGGTCGTAGAACCAGTCGGAGGAGGTCACATCGGAGAAGGGATTCTCCCCGCCCTCGGGCAGGCGGGCAAAGCGCATGGCCATCACCGTGAACTCCGCCCGGGTGATGGTGCGCTCCGGGGCGAATTTCCCGCCGCCTACGCCTTCCACCATGCCCAGGGAGGCCAGGGTCTCCACCGCGCGGGCGTACCAGGCGTCGGCGGGCACGTCTGTGAAGTGGGCCGCGGTGGACACCTCCTGGTCCAGCAGGAGGTTGTAGAACATCTGGGCCGCCTCCGCCCGGGTCATGTGGTCGTCGGGGCCGAAGAGGCCGGTTCCGTAGCCATTGAGGTAGGCCATATGGTCGGTGGTGTTGAGCCAGCGGTCCACGCCCGTATCCGGGGCCTTCTCCACGGTGCGGAACTCCGCCTCAATGGTGTGGTTCTTACGCACGGTTTCAAAGGTGTAACGGCTGACCGCGCCGACACTTTCGCCGTCCACCAGCACGTCGGCAATCTCATACCCGGCATCGGGGGTGATGCGGAAGGTCTTGTCGCTGCCGCGGCTCACCCGCACCCTGCCGTCCGGGCTGATCCCGCCGCCATGGCCCGCGCTGGCCTCAATGGTGTACCGGGCCGTGCCGGTGCTGCCGCCGCCGTTATAGCTCCACTGCGCATAGAGGACGGCATCCTGGCCGGTGAGCTGGAAGGCGTCGCCGGCGGCATAATCCTCGCCGCTGCCGTCCGCCTGGGTGTTCCACCCGGCAAAGCTGTAACCGGAGCGGGTGAAGGTGTTTTCCGCCACGGTGACGGTGCTCCACTTGTCGGCGCTCTGGCCGGCAGGGGCCGAGCCCTCGCCGCCGTTGGCGTTATAGGTCAGGGTGACGGTGCCCTCGTTGGCGTCGGGGACGTTGTTATTGTTGGTATCCTCACCGAAGGTCACGGAAATGGTGTGATCTTCCCGGACATCGGCGAAGGTGTAGGATTCCCACTTTTCCCAGGCGTCCATGCCGGGCAGCAGGTTGACCCCGTTGTTGACATAGGCCGTGCCGTCGATGGTGCCCCGGTCCACGGCATAGCCGGTGTCCGGAGTAAAATCAAACTTCTGGCTGTTCCCGGCCGGGACATAGACCTTGCCCTCCGGGGCGATGGAGCCGTTCTTACCCGCGGAGGAGGTGATGGAGGGATTCTGAGTGATGTCGGGCTTGCCGTCGTTGTCGGTGTCCCAGCCCCAGACGGCGTATACGGTGATACTGGAGTCGGTGAAGGTCACCTGCTCCACAACACCGGCGGGCATGGTGTCACCCTGCGAGAGAATGCGGTCAATCTGTGTCTTGGACCAGCCCACGAAACGGGCCGTTCCCTTGTCGCTGGTTGTAGTTCCGGTGAGGCTGAGGCCGCTTCCATCGGCCAGGGCAACCGTATTGCCCTTGACATAAGTGCCGCTGTCGGTGGGCAGAACCCCCTGCAAGGTGCCGCTCTCCAGCTCGTTTTCGGCGTAGGTCAGCGTGTACTTGCCGGTCTCGTTCACGTCCGGCACGCCGTCGCCATTGGTATCCACGCCCCAGGCGGCGTAAACCGTCGTGTCGCCGTTGATGTCTACGTTGGCAACAGTGGTGGGCGCTGTATCGCTGGCGGTGTAGATCTTGTTTCCAGTGGTGTCCGCTGTCCATCCAATAAACAACACATCCACGCCGTCCTGCTGATCGTGAGTGGGGGCGGGGGACTGCTTCAAGGGGTAGCCGGTCTGGGTGTCCAGCAGCTCCGTTCCGGGGCCGCCGCTGCCGCCGTTGGGATCATAGGTCAGAACATGGAGATTTTTGCTGTTGACCGTAATGGTGCCGGTGAAGTCTTCGTAGTTGGTGCTGGAAATTGTAATTGCTATGTCTGCAACCTTTGTTTCTTCATCAGACTCCACGGCGTTGACGGGCAGGCGCAGGACACCGGCATTTACCTTGACAGCGTCAGTGGTAAAGTATCCCTCTTTGGCTATTGTAATATTACCCAACTTATAGGAGATGTTTCCCAAGCCATCCAGTCCAGCAGTCAACTGGGAGAGGGAATAGGTATACGTCCTGGCTGCCCGGTTGGCGATGGTCAAGGCGCCGGGATTGGCAGAAATCTGATTCTGGCCGGGATCAGCTTTGGCAACGACCACCGGCTTACTTGCTTGGGCTGGACGCAGAACGTAGTGCATGGCCCGGTCGCCGGTCAGCTCGTAAGAAAGGGTGACCGACCGATTGCCGGCGTTTGCATTGCTCAGTGTTCCGGTGGCGGTCACATCCACATCATCGCTGCCTACAATGTCAGCTTGGGTCAGTTCGGCATCGACTGTAACCGACGCATGTCCATCATAGGGCCACGTATACGGACTGGAGTGACCGTTCAGCTTCACGGTGCTGTCATCCACGGAAATCGGCTTTTGAGCCACAGATACGGTGACGGTACCGCTGGCGGCGGCATAGCCATCGTCTCCGCCTTTTTCCGCCACGCTGGCGGTAATGACAGCGGTTCCGCTGCCGGTGATGGTAACCTCACCATTCTGGGCTACCGTTACCACATCTTCATTGTTGCTAGTAAAGGTAACTAGACTATCAGGAGAAATAGGACTATCATCCTTTTGAAGTTCGACAGTTAGAGTGAAGTTTTCATCCCCATAGGTCTTGTTGATGGTACCATTTGTAACAACCTCATCTCCCTGCCGGATCACAACCGGATAAATGGGCAGATTGGTAATCGTGATGGTCAGTGTCCCGGACTTGGACTCTGGCGCAAAATTGGAATCACTGTGGCTGAAAACCCAATAGAGGGGTACCTCTTCGCCGGCGGATGTATTCTGAAGGGAGGTATCGGTCACCGCTTGCGAATGTTGCTCATCCATATACCAAGTCAGGTTCCCAGCCCTCAGGCCGGTCAGGTCATCTTGAATCGACGGGTCAATGGAAATGGTGGCAGGGGGCAGCTTGGACAGGAGCTGCGTTTCACCATGCGCCACTGTCCAATTCCCGTCGGACACGTTAATGGTATAATCGGCGGGTTGAATGGTAAAGGTCCTGGAGGCGCTGCCCTCCAGCAGGTCGCCGGCACCAGTGGAGGTAACAACGGCCTTGGCGGTCTCTCCGGCGTTTGTGGCATCTGTGTAAGTTACGGTATAGTCCGCCGGATTCCCATAGGTATGGGAATAGCCCCACAGATTTAATGTAACGCTTACCTCGGGGCTCTGCTCCGTGCCGTTGTAGGTCAGGTCCTCCGCGCCGGACAGGGCAATCAGCTTTTCCTCCGGGGGTAGTTTGACGGTGCCGGTGCATTCCAGTGTACCGCTGCCATCTGTCTGGTCAAGACCTTCCAGCAGAATCAGGGTGCTTCCCTCGTCTACGGTGACGGTGCCGTTATTGGTCAGTTTGCCGTCCTGGCCGATTTCCAGAGTGGCGTAGGCGTAGTTTCGGTCATTCTGGACGACCCGCAGCTCGGTGCCGCTTTCCACCACAAGCGGATAGTCAATCACCGGTTCACCCCAGACCTGGATATTGGCCTCTGTGTCATTCAGGTGAACCGTACCGTCCTCACCCACCGTCGCGCTCGTATTACTGCCCTCATAGCTGATAAAAATACCGTCCCAGTCAGCGAAGCCGGAGGGGTCCCCAATGCCGTCCGGGGCCACGATGACGGCGTTTCCGCCCGTGCCGGTGGTGAAGGCTCCGTTGTCGCTTGTACCGATAGCACGGTTGCCGCTGCCGATGCTGGTGGAGTCCGCACCGCCCTCGGCGTATACCACACCGCCGTTGATGGTGACGGTTCCGCTATAGTTTGCGTTCTCACCGGAGCCGATGCCCGCGCCGCCGGTACTGCCGCTTGACCCACCGATGGCCGTGACGTATCCGCCGTTGATGGTAACATTGCCGGTTACAGTCCCGCTGCCGACCTCGTAGCCGCCGCCGATGCCCGCGCCGCCTCCGGAGCCTCGGGCAATGATGGTACCACCGTTGATGGTGATATTGCCAAAATTACTGCTGGCGCCATATCCACCGCCGATTCCGGCCGCCCCCAAACCGATGGATGCCCCCCCGGCGGAGGCCTCGAGTAATCCGTTTCCTTCAAAGGTAACGGAGGAACCGGACTCCACCCAGATGGCAGGATGATTCCGGTAACCTCTGAGAGTGTTGTTGCCCTCCAATATAAAGGTGACATCTGCGTTACCAGTTATATCAATAGCAGATTTCTCAACGCCCGGTGAGTCAATAGTAAGATTACTAAGCGTAATTGTATGGGTTCCGCCATCAATGGTCTGATTCCTCCTGTTCCCACTCCAGGTCTCTTCGCTTTCACTAAAAGCTAGAGAAGTTGAAGGAAGAATAGATAGTAACATACATAAGGATAATAATGCGGCAAACCACCGTTTTTTTTGATGTCTCATGGTGTATCCTCCTCGTATAATAAGTTTCAAAGTTAATAGTTTCAGGTATCAGCAGGCTT
>ERZ826396.2015-NODE-2015-length-18888-cov-4.910529_pt1 | contig 18888 bp, 14 predicted proteins | sample MGYA00519926_ERZ826396 | MGnify/ENA primary metagenome ERZ826396 (study PRJEB31778, sample SAMEA3449230) | human gut metagenome | biome: human gut; feature: human-associated habitat; material: faeces | place: United Kingdom | collected 2010/2012 ... | reverse complement strand
GGCTTTTTTCGGCAAGTCGTATTGAACATTGCTCAATGAAAGGAGCGGAAGATGACCACGGAAAACGAGAAGGCGCGCGAGGCGAAGAGGCGCTCCAAGGATGCCTTCGACGGCCAGGCGGCCACGTACGACGAGGACATGCACGGCGCCCACGCGAGGGCCCTCTACCCCCATGTGGCCGGGGAGGTGGCGCGCGCTGTCGAAGGCAACCCGGCCCCGCGCCTGCTCGATCTGGGATGCGGGACGGGGCCCTCTCCGACCTGGTCCTCGGCAAGATCCCCGGCGCATCCCTCACGTGCTTCGACCTCTCGCCCAATATGCTCGACGCCGCGCGAGCGCGCCTCGGGGGGTCGGCGGAGCTCGTGCTCGGCGACGCGGAGGGACTCCCCTTCCAGGACTGCTCGTTCGACGCCGTGTGGTGCAACGACTCCTTCCACCACTACCCGGACCCGGAGCGCGCCGCTTTCCAGGCATGGCGGGTCCTGAAGGCGGGCGGCGCCCTGGTGGTCGGGGACGTCTGGCAGCCGGCGCCGGCGAGGGCCGTCATGAACGCCTGGCTGCCCCATTCGGCCGAGGGGGACGTTCGCATCTACTCGGAAAGGGAGATGAGGGAGATCCTGGGGAAGTGGTTCGACGGCGTGAGCTGGCGGCGGGTGGGACCGACCGCGTGCCTCGCCGTCGCCCGAAAGGGACGGTGAGAGGACGTTTGCACGGTAGGCGCTCTGAAAGACATGCGCGGTCTTAAGCGGCGACCTTTCGCCTCCGATCTCGTCGGCGGATCCTGCGCCGTGCCGCATGCGCAAGCTCCGTCCTACCTGTTCTGGTTGAGCATGCGGTAGCGGTTCGGGGTCACGCCGAAGCGCTCCTTGAACGCTTCCGAAAAGCTGCCCTGCCGCGAGAATCCGACGCTGGCCGACACCGCGGCGATCGGCTCGTCGGTGCCGGCCAGCAGCTCGCAGGCGCGTTCCATGCGGCGATCGCGCACCCAGCCCATGGGGGTGGTGCCCTCCGCGTCGCGAAACAGACTTGCGAGCTTGCTCGGGCTCGTGCACGCGACGCGGCACAGGTCCTCGAGCTCGATGGGGTCCTCCAGATGCTCCCGAGCGAAGGCGCAGGCGAGGTTGAACGATGTCCGGTCGACCGCTCGCATCTGGGGCGCGCCGCCCCGCTCGCTCTTCTCGTGCCAGCTGACGACGAGTGCGCAGGCCTCCATCACCTTGCAGCGGTAATACGCCTCGGCGACGGTGCGCGAAGGCTTTGCCGCCTTGACCTCATCGAACAGACGCGACAGCTCGGGTACTCGGTGCGCGCCGTCGAGGCGCGCGATCGCCGCTGTGAGCAAGACCGGGTCGGCGCCGATGGCGCGCGCCATCCGGGTGGCGCCTTCGGGAAGGAGGGAGATGCTCGCGACGGTGAGGCGCTCTCCGGGCGGCACGACCTCGCGGCACATGCCCGCTCGCCATGCGTAGCCGAGCAGCGTGCCCGTTTCCCACCCGTCCTCGATTCCGAGAAGCGGCGTGAAGTACGGGATCATGCTGCGCCCGTAGCTGCCGAAGCAGAAGAAGTTCGGCACGACGGCGCCGAACGACACGGCTTCGGAGAACAGGAGGTCGAACACGGCGATCGCAGCCGTGTCGTCTATCGCGAGACACCAGTATGACCCGCGCCCGTATGCGGGATCGACCGTCCAAGCCCGCCCGCATTCGCGTCCCCCGCCGCCTTCCTCTTCAATGCCATGCATATCCGATATCTGGGGGAGAAAGATCGATTCAATTCCGCATTTGGAGTCCGTCGCGGCTTTTCGCCCGGCCTGGCCCCGATTATCAGACATCGTTTCGCTGCGCACGTTCCGCACCCTCCGCTTCCGGCGGCGTCTCCCGTCGTTTCGGCATGATCGACCTGTTTTCGGCTGGATCGTCGAAATGGCGCTTGAAAAGCCGGGAAAGCCTCACGATCGTTAATATGTTATCCATGGCTAATTCTAGTGGGGAGATCATCAGGGCGCAAGGGAGCGGCATGCCGGCAGAATCGGAAGGCCGTCGCAGCTCGCTGCTCTCTTCAGCGTCGGAAGGACGGAAGCGTGGCAGCATCTGTGTCGTGCATGAGGAGATGGCGAACGTGAAGGGCGCACTGTCGCCGCGAAGGCTTGACCCGCGCGTTTCTCTTGCCGTCCTCGTACTCATCAACGCCACGGCGTTCGCGCCGCGGCTCGTTGTCGGGCAGATCGCGATGGTGGCGCTTTGCGCCGCGGTGACGGTGTGGTGCGGGCGCGTCGCGTCGGCGGCGAAGTGGTGCGCCGCCTATGTCGTTGTCATGGCAGCAGGGTATGCGTTTCTTTTGTTCCCGAACAGCGTCGCCGCATCGTTCGCGACGATGATAGTTATGGTTCGCTGCGTGTTCTGCGTTGGTATGTTTGCCTCCACAATGATCGCGACGACGCGCGCGGGCGAACTCGCCTGTGCGCTCCAGCGCGCGCATCTGTCCCGTCACGGAATCATCGCGGTTTGCACCGCGCTGCGCTTTTTCCCGACGATGGCGGGCGAGTTCCGTGCGGTTGCCGAGGCTCTGCGAGTGCGCGGCATGGCAATTACGCCGAAATCTGTCGTCACGCAGCCGGTGAGAACCATGGAGAACCTACTTGTGCCCGTCATGAGCAGGCTGTCGATCGTCGCAGACGAGCTGTCGAACGCCGCGATCGTGCGCGGCATGGACTCGGCTCGGCCGCGCACGTCGTATTACGACTTGCGCCTGCGGGCGGCAGACATCGTCTTTTTGGGGCTATTCGCGACGGCGGCGACGGCCCTTCTTCTCTCGAAGCTCGGGGTGATCGCATGAGCTCGAACAGCGTCGCCATCGAGTTTCGGGGGGCCGGATTCTCCTACGCGGCCGCCAAGGGAGCTGCGTCGGCGCACGGGGTGTCTTTCGCGCAGCGCGAGGGCGAATGCGTTGTCGTGACGGGGCCGTCAGGCTGCGGCAAGACGACGCTTGCCCGCATGGTGAACGGGCTTATACCCGCCGTGTATGCCGGCACGACGGAAGGCGGAGTGTACGTATTCGGCCGTGCTGTCGCGGATTGGGAGATGGACGACCTGTCGTGTGCGGTGGGCAGCGTGTTCCAAAACCCCCGCAGCCAGTTCTTCAATCTCGACACCACTTCCGAGATCGCCTTCGGCTGCGAGAACATGGGCGTACCCCGCGACGAGATCGCCCGCCGCATCGCGTCGGCGACGCGCGCTTTGGGCGTAGAACATCTGCTCGAACGCGACATCCGGGCGCTCTCAGGAGGCGAGAAGCAGCTCGTCGCCGTCGCCTCGGTCCACGCCATGGAGCCCTCCGCGTTCGTGCTCGACGAACCCACCGCCGCGCTCGACGTGCGCGCGATGATGCGTCTACGCGAAGCGGTCTCGCGGCTCAAGGCGACGGGAAAGACGGTCATCGTCGCCGAGCACCGTCTGTGGTGGCTGCGGGGGGTGGCGGACCGCGTCGTGCTCATGCGTGATGGAACGATCGTGGAGGAGATGACCTCCGAGGAGTTCACGCTAATGCCCGCAGAGGAGCGCAGGAGGCTTGGGCTGCGCGCGTGGGATATCAGGCAGGTAGAGCCGTGCGCAACGGGCGCGGCATGCGAAGGTTCGGGCGATTCCGCACGGCGCGTCCCGGCGCTCGTCGTGCGCGGTCTTGAAGCCCGCTACGGCAGGAGAGGACGCCTCGTCGTGGACGGCTGCGATTTCGATGCGGAAGCCGGACGCGCGGTGGCGCTTGTCGGGCGGAACGGGGCCGGCAAGACGACATTTGCACGTTGCCTTGCGGGCCTCCATGCGGAGACGGCGGGCGAGATTCTCATCGAAGGCGAGGCGCTCGACCCCCGCAAGCGCGCGGGCCGCGTGTTCCTCGGCATGCAGGAGAGCGGCTACCAGCTGTTCAGCGACACAGTGGAAGGCGAGCTTCGCCTCGCGCTTCAGGCACGGCGCGTGCGCGAGGCGCCGGACACGAAGGAAGGGGCGGCCGAGGGCTCCTTGGAATCGGAATCAGCCCTCATTGAAGCTGCGCTCGAGCGTTTCGGCCTCGAGGAGCTGCGCGGTCGGCACCCGCTCTCCCTCTCGGGCGGACAGCGTCAGCGGCTCGCCATTGCCGCAGGGTCGCTGCAGGGGTCGCGCGTACTCGTGCTCGACGAGCCGACGAGCGGTCTCGACCTCGCGAACATGGAGCGCATCGCTGCCGAGATCGACCGGCTCAAGGAGGCAGGGCGCTGCATCGTCGTCATCACGCACGACTTCGAGTTCGCGTGCGCCACGTGCGAGGAGATCGCTCATTTCGAAAACGGCCGCATCGCGGAGCGCTTCGACCTCACTCCGTCGACCGCGCCCCGCGCCCGAGTCCTGTTCGGGTTCGACTGACCGCGCAGCGCGGACGCTCTTCGTCGCGCAGCGGGAGACGTTTTCCGCTGCGCCGCCCCCATCGGTATCAACTGCCTCACGAAAGGAGACGTTTCACATGGTAACGGCGGCATCGGCCCAAGGGAGCGCAAAGCTTCAGGGCAAGGACTTTATCTTCATCGCGATCTTCGGGCTTCTGCTCTTCATCGTGTTCTTCGTCTTCGCGATGGTCCTCGGAATGAATGCGAACACGTTCTGGTTCACGCACGCCATCGGCGCGATTCCGGGCGGCATCGTGTGGATGTACCTTGCCGCGCGCGTACCGAAGCCGGGTGCGACGGCCATCATGTCGATCATCGTGGCAATCGTGGGCCTGCTGCTCGGCATGCTCTGGACGGGTCCTGCGGGCAGCGTCGTGGGCGGCGCGCTGGCGGAGATCGTCATGGCGGCGGGCAAGAGGTCGAAGGTGGCGGTCATCGCGGCGTTCGCGGTGTGGACGCTGTGCTTCTGGCTCGGACAGGAGTCGATGGTGTTTCTCGCAGGCGGTTCCTACGTCGACATGGTGGTCCAGTCGGGCATGAGCCGCGAATACGGGGAAACGCTTGTCGGGTTCATGCAGAGCCCCCTCATTGTCGTGGCGGGCGTTCTGTGCGTCATCGGCCCCATCATCGGCGGCATTCTCGGATCGAAAGTATTCAGCAAGCATTTTGCCCGCATCGCCGCGTAGCGGACGCTTTTTCTCAAGCCGTCGCCTCCTTTTCGGAGCGGCGGCTTTCTTTTTTTGCTAAATCGTTCGCATGCATTGTTAAAGGAGGATATTTCCGGTGAATCGTTATATTGTTTCATATGGATAACATTCATCGAGGCACTGGAAGAGGTAGCATGGAAGGGATACGAGGACGGAGCGCGCCCGCGGCGCGCCGGCGCAGCCCCATCATGAGGCTGCTCGGTTTCTCGGGCGGCTACGGAAAGTTCACAATCGTCGGATGTGTGCTGTCGGGCGTAAACGCGCTTTGCTCCATCGCGACGCTCGTGTGCGTGTGGTTCGTTCTGCGGGACCTAATCGCGGCGGCTCCGGACTGGTCGGCGGTTCCAGGCGTGGCGGGCTACGGCGTCGCGGCGCTCGCATTCGCCCTCGCCGGTCTCGCCATTTATTTCGCGGCGCTTATGTGCACGCACATCGCGGCGTTTCGCACGGCGACGAACATGCGCGCAGCGGCGCTCGAACATCTCTCACGTGCGCCGCTCGGATACTTCGACACGCACGCCACAGGCGAGCTGCGCCGAGTCATCGAGGGCGCGACCGGTCTCACCGAGGGTGTGCTCGCGCATCGTTTCCCCGACTTCGTGGGTGCGCTTGCCGCGCCCGTAGCGTATCTCGTCGTTATGTTCGCAATCGACTGGGTGATGGGGCTGCTGTGCCTCGTGCCCATCATCGTGTCCGCCGCGTGCATGCTCTGGATGATGGCCGGCGGCGGAGACGACGAGAACACGAGCATGATGACGTTCATGAAGAACTACCAAGATGCGCTCGACCGCATGAACAAGGGGGCGGTCGAGTACGTGCGCGGAATCCCCGTCGTGAAGGTGTTTCAGCAGACGGTGCGCTCGTTTTCCACTTTCCGGGAGTCGATACGCGCCTACCGCGAGTTCGCAAGCGCTTACGTGCGCCTCTGCACGCCGCCGCAGGTGGCGCAGCTCGTGGCGATCAACGGCACGTTCGCCATGCTCGTACCGGCGGGCATCCTGATTGCGCGGAATACGGGGGATTTCCCGGCGTTTCTCTCCGACTTCCTGTTCTACGTCGTGTTTTCCGCGCTTACAACCATGATGATGACGAAGGTGATGTACGCCTCGCAGGCGCTCACCGAAGCCCAGGACGCCGTCATGCGCATCGAGCGCATCCTCGACGCGCCCGTCATGGCAGATGCCGACCCTGTGCAGGCCGCCGTGCCGGCAGACGACTCGATCGAGTTCGACCATGTAACGTTCTCCTACCCCGGCGCCGATGCTCCGGCGCTTTCGGACGTGAACCTGCGCGTGCCGGCAGGCGCCACCGTGGCGCTCGTCGGACCGAGCGGGGGCGGCAAGACAACGGCAGCTAGCCTCGTGCCGCGGTTTTGGGACCCATGCGAAGGCGCCGTCCGCATCGGCGGCGTCGACGTGCGCAACATCCCGCTTTCCGACCTCATGGACCGGGTCGCGTTTGTGTTCCAAAACGACCGGCTGTTCAAACGGAGCCTCGCCGACAACATCCGCGCCGCCCGCCCCGACGCGACACAATCAGAAGTGGAGGCGGCTGCGCGCGCCGCTCAATGCGACGACATCATCGCCAAGTTCCCCGACGGACTTGACACGGTAGTGGGCGCACGCGGCGTTTACCTTTCAGGCGGAGAGCGCCAACGCATCGCGCTCGCGCGCGCGATCCTCAAAGACGCGCCTATCGTCGTGCTCGATGAGGCGACCGCCTTCGCCGACCCGGAAAACGAGGCGCTCATCCAAAAGGCGCTCGCCACGCTCGCAAGGGGCAAGACGGTGCTCATGATCGCGCATCGGCTCACAACCGTGATGGACGCCGACGCGATCTGCGTTCTCGACGAAGGGAGAGTCGCTGAACAGGGCACGCATGCCGAACTCGCGAAGGCGGGCGGCCTCTATGCGAGGATGTGGGATGACTACCGCACGAGCGTTTCGTGGCGGATCGCCGGAAAGGGGGCCGATCATGTTGCGTAGGACGCTCGGGCTCACCGATCGGGGCTGGCGTACGTTCAAGCGCGGCGTGCTCTCCTGCGCGATCGCGAACCTCGTGCTTATGGCCCCGATGTGCATCCTGCTCCTTCTCGTACGCGATCTCATGGCGCATCTTGAGTTCGGAGCGCCTTTGCCGGCGCTGGCGCCGTATCTCGCAGCGGTCCTCCTCGTGCTGGCCCTCGTCGCTGTCACGCAGCTACTCGAATACAAGAGCACATACGGCCCCGTCTACGAGGAAAGCGCCCGCAAACGCGAAGGCATCGCCGAGCACCTGAGGATGCTCCCGCTGTCGTTCTTCGGCAAGCGCGATCTGTCCGACCTCACGAACACCATCATGAAGGACTGCGCCGACCAGGAGCGGCTGTTCATGCATGTAGTGCCCCAGCTGTTCGGCACGGGCATATCGAGTGCCATCGTCGTCGTCGGCGCAATCGCCTTCGATTGGCGCTTGGGCATCGCAGCGTTCTGGCCGCTGCCAGTCGCGACGGCGATCATGGCGGCGGCTAGCAGATCTACCCGCCGAAAAGTCGAAGAGAAGGAGGTGCGACGTCTCGAGATGGTCGAAAGCGTGCAGGAATACCTCGACTGCGTGCGAGAAATCCGCGCGACGAATCGGTCGAGCGTATTTCTCGCCGACCTGCGCGAGAAGCTCTTCGGGTTCGAGCGGGCGCAGGTGGCATCAGAGCTCGCCACGGGCGCGATGATCTCGTCCGGCCAGGCGTTCCTCAAGCTCGGCATCGCCACGACCGTTCTCGGGGGGGCGGCGCTCCTCTTGTCGGGCGACGTGGACTTCCTCATCTATTTCGCGTTCCTTCTCGTCGTCACGCGCGTTTACGACCCCATCAACGTCGTGCTCCAATCGAGCGTTGAGCTCATGGAGATGCGCCACTCCATCCGTCGCACGAACTCACTCGCCGAGGAACGCCCCATGACGGGCTCGAGCGACTTCTGCCCGATCGGTCATGATGTCGCGTTCGAAGACGTGTCGTTTTCCTATGGCGGCACGGACGAGCCAGTGCTTGCGCACGTGACGTTCACGGCGAAGGAGGACGAGGTCACGGCTCTCGTCGGGCCGTCCGGCTCCGGCAAGTCGACCTGCGCGAAGCTCGCGTGCCGTTTTTGGGATCCGGATGCGGGGCGCGTGACCGTGGGCGGCGTAGACGCGGCGGGAATAGACCCCGAGGCCCTGCTCGCCGACTTCTCGGTGGTGTTCCAGGACGTGGCCCTTTTCGACGAGACGGTCATGGACAACATCCGAATCGGAAGAGAGGGGGCGTCCGACGAGGAGGTCTTCGCCGCCGCACGGGCGGCCAACTGCGACAGCTTCGTCTCGCGCCTGCCCCAGGGTTACGCCACGCGGATCGGAGAGAATGGCGCGCGGCTCTCTGGCGGAGAGCGTCAGCGCATTTCGATCGCGCGGGCGCTCTTGAAGGATGCGCCGGTAGTGCTCCTCGACGAGGCGACTGCCTCCCTCGACGTGGAAAACGAGACCGAGGTGCAAGACGCGCTTGGCCGCCTGCTCGCGGGCAAGACCGTCATCGTCATCGCTCACCGCATGCGCACCGTCATGGCGGCCGACCACGTGGTCGTGCTCGACGGAGGCAGGGTCGCCGAGCAGGGCGCCCCTGCCGACCTCATGGCAAAAGACGGCATCTTCGCCCGTATGGTACGCCTGCAGACCGAGAACGCGAGGTGGGCGCTATGAGAGCTCGAGGCGTCCGCCGGTAGGCATCCATACGCGATGCGACAGAAGCTCCTTGCGAGGGGCTCTGTTGCGGCGTTCAAGACGATCCGCGGCATACCATCGAGAAGGGCGGTTCCATCACGGTCTCTTTGCGGTCTGGAAAGCGCGATCGGTAATCGAATTCGGTCCGGTATGAGAAACGCTGCGCCTATATTCAGATGCGGCTCGGAAGCCCTCTATGCTGTTGGATTGATTCGTCCATGCCCCCGTTCGCCGTCCCGATGCAGTGCCCGGTGCTCCGATGGCGAGTGCGAAAAGGCCGATGCGAAGGCGGCGGAGAACTTGCTCGGGTTGCGGTACCCGACCGAAAGCGCGATCCGAGCGACGCTCTCCCCCGTGGTCTCGAGCAAGCGCGCGGCGCACTCGAGACGGCACTGGCGCCGGTACGCCATGGGCGAGATCCCAAACGCCCGGACGAACCGCTCCTTGAAGGACGAGACGCTCATGTCGGCCGCGTTCGCCGCGTCGCGCAGCGTCACGGCGCTTTCGAGATCGGACTCCAGGAGCCTCATGCTGCGCTCGAGCGACTCGATTGTGCTCCTTCGCTGGTAGCTCTCGGCGTGCGGGGCGAAGCTCGGCGTCGCGTCGACGAGGGCGACGAGTTCGAGGGCCTTGAGCCGCAGCCGCGCGAGAGGTGCCCGTTCGTCGACGTCCCAGAACGACCCGAGGAGCGCGCGCATGGAGGGGTCGGGGTCGCAGACCGTGCATCCGTCCTCGCCCGTGAGCCGGCGAGCGAGCCCGTCGAGGTCGACTGTTCTTCCGTGAAGGGCGCGCTCGAGCGACGCCGCCCCGACCGACCGGTCGATCCTGAGCGTAAGGCCCGTGTACAGCGGCGAGGGGAACGCCATGACGCGCTTGAGGACGCGCTCGTCGTGGAAGGCGAGCTCGCCTTCGTTGAGGCGGATCGCCCGCCCGTTTGCGGCATCGAGCTCGAACCGCCCGCGCCGGCACCAGTCGATCTGGAGCTCGCAGGGCTCTCTGTCGTCCCATTCGGCGGTTCCCCGGGGAATGCTGTTAAACATGAGGGACACGCCGTCGAACAGCTCGAACGCATCGATGATGCCCACGACGCCGTCTCGCATGCGCAAGTGGTAGCGTACGGACGCGCCGTCCGCTTCGACGGCGCGCAGCTTGTCGGCGTTTCGCTTGGCGAGGATGTCAAGCACGGTCACGAAAGTGTCCTTTCCGCTTGCTGGGGCGAGGAGGCAGGGCGCCCTTCCATTGCCGGGCTCTGGCCGGCGCGCTCGCGCGCGAGAAAGAGGCTGGCGAGCCTGCCGACAGTCTCCTCGCAGAGCGGGAACACGTCCGCAACGCGCCCGCCCTCCATCGCCGCAACATGCGTGCAGCACGAGAGCACGAGCTCCGGATCGTGCGTGATGACGATCTGCGCGGCGCCACGGTCGCGCACGTGGCGAATGGTTTCGGCAACCTGGCGCATGTGGGAAAGGTCGAGGCCGCTTGTGGGCTCGTCGTAGACTATGAGGGGGCGGTCGGTGGCGAGCGCCTGTGCGATCGCGACACGCTGGCGCTGCCCACCCGACAGCGAGAGGGGATGGGCCTGCGCGAGCTCGTCGAGATCGAGGTCGCGCAGGATATCGAGCGCGCGCTGCTCGCGGCCGTCGCCCATCATGCCGAGCAGCACCTCGTCGAGCACGCTTTCCGCGAACAGCTGGTGGTTCACGTCCTGCATGACCATGAAGCATCGGCGCTGTCGGCTGCGCCTTTTCAGGAGCGCGCCGTCGATCTTCACCAGGCCGCCGCATCGGTTGAGGCCGCAGACGGCTTCGGCGAAGGTGGACTTGCCGGCGCCGCATGGACCGATAAGCGCGGTGACGCTTGTCCGAGGCAGCTCGAGCGACGGCACGTCGAGGGCGCGCGCGAATATGCCGTTTTTCCGGTATTCCGCAGTCAGGTTCTCAAAGCGGATAGGGGGCGTTTCGGGCTCCGGCAACTTGCGCGGCGTCTGATCGGCGGACGCGTCGCCGGGGCGGCGCAGAACGGAGCTCGCGCACCTCGCGCTCTCGGGGAACCGGAGCGCGTCGGCGACGCTGCGCGCCCGCAGACCGAGCCGCACGCGCTCGGCGTCGTCGAGACGTGCGAACTCCTCGCCGCTCCACCGATGCGCGACGCATCCTTCGTCAAGGTAGATTACCTGGTCGGCAAGGCCGTCGAGGTAGTGTATGCGGTGTTCGGCGACAAGCACCGCCGTCCCCTGCTCCTTCCAGCGCGCGATCGCCGCGCGAAGCCGGGCGATCGTTTCGAAGTCGAGGTTGGACGACGGCTCGTCGAGCACGATGAGCCTGGGCGATGTCGCCGCGGCGCTCGCGCACGCCACGCGTTGCTTCTGCCCGCCCGAGAGAACGAAGAGGCTTGCGTCGAGCAAAGGCTCGAGGTCGAACGCGCGTGATGCGGCGAACACTCGCTGCTCGATATCGGCGGGATCGAACCCCAGGTTCTCGCACCCGAACGCGACCTCGCCGCGGACGTCGACGTTGTAGAATTGGCTTTTCGGGTTCTGGAACACGCTTCCGACGAGGCGCGCGGTTTCCCAGAGCTCCGCATGCGTCACGTCGAGCCCGCACACGCGCACGGCGCCGGTTCCGGTTCCCTCGTAGAAATGCGGGGCGAGCCCGTTCGCGAGGCGCGTGACGGTGGTCTTGCCGCAGCCGGAGCGCCCGCACAGAAGCGCGACCTCCCCGGCGCGAAGAGAAAGGGAGATGCCAGCGACGCCTGCGCCGCTGCGCCCGCCCGCATAGGAGAACGACACGTCGTCCATGAGGAGCGCGGGCTCGCCCCTGCGAGCGCCGCCGCTCACGCGATCGCTCCGGGAAGTACAAGGCTTGCCGCGAGCGCCGCCGTCGCGGCGATCGACACGGCGAGCGCCGCGACATCCGCCACCCCGAACCCGATGGAGCAGACATTCGTCCTCTTCGCAGGCCCGCCGAGCCCGCGGGCGAGAGCGGCAGCGGACAGGTCCTCGCCGATCGACACCGCGCAGCTCATGAGCGGGACGAGGGCACACTCGAGGAAGGCGGTGCCGTTGCGCAGAGGGGAGATGCCTCGCATGCGCATGGCAGCGCCGATCGCGCGCGCCTCCTCGCCGAGGGTGGGAAAGAAACGGAACAGCACGGAAAGCGGGATGGTGATCCAGTCCGGCATGCGTATGCGGGCCATCGCGGCCATGAACTCGGACACCGTCGTTGTGGCGAATACGAAGTACGCGAGCGCAAGCGTGGGCACGAAGCGCGACACCACGGTCGCGCTCGCCATGACGACCGCGTTCGCGACGCCCGTGAGCACGGGGACGGCGAAGACGGCGAGCGCGTAGGTGCCAAGGTACGCCGCAAGCATGAGCGCGGCGGCGCGCACGCGGCCCGACACCGCGAGCAGAGCGAACGGGAACAGGAGCATCGCCGTGCGCACCGCGAACATCGCCGGCCCGTTGCCGCCGAGCAGAAGCACCGTCGAGACGGCGAACAGCAGCACGATCTTCGTGCGCGGATCGAGCCTCACCGTGCGCTCGCCAGCGCCTGATTGCAAAAACTCCATGGACAACCCGCCCCTTCCGAGGAACTACGCGATTCCCGCACGCTTGAAGTGCTTCTTCAGGACGGCACGCCCGATGAAGCCGCCGATGATGCCCGTGACGAAACAGGCGACGAGCAGCACCGGGTACATCTCCGGCTGCAGGTAGGTCATGAGCTCGTCGACGTAGGCGTCGCCGTACTGCGCGCGGACGGTGGGCAGGTACGCGTCTGCGGTGACGAGGAACGGCAGGAAGTTGCCGATGATCCAGCAGCTGAACACGCCGTGAGACAGGACTGCGCGTGACGAGGAGGCGTACCCGCCCGACTTCCAGATAAGGTCGGCGACGAGCCCGCAGATAAGGCCGGTGGCGATGGAGAAGTACCCCATGCCTGTGATGAACATGATGATGCCGGTAAGCAGCCCCAGGATCGTGACCATACCGAACTTCCGGGCGCGCGTGAGGAAGAGCATGTAGGGGATGCCGGCGACAAGAGGGATGATGCCGCAGATCGCCGCCATGAGGATGGGAACGAACCCGAGGCACGCCACTGCGAACACGACGACGAAGTAGATCGCCGTGAAGATGCCGATGTTGATGAGGTCCTTGCCGGCGAGCCTGCCGCCCGCCTTCGCGGTGACGGGGGATGCGGTGTCTCTGCTTGCCATGTCGGGTCCTTTCCCGCAGAGCGCCTCAGGCGCCTGCGCATTCCGTCTAAATAGTTAGCTTTATGAAACTATGCGCCATTGTGACGGAACCAAGAAGGCGCGCAACTCCGAGCGGCCGGGCATGCTCCGAAAAGCCGCGCCTCTTTCGGACGGTCCCGCCCGCGTGGTGGACAATGCGCCCCTACACGGCGTCTTGCCGCCACTGTGCGGGGGAACATCCGAACTCGCGACGGAACGCCTCGTCGAACGAGGACGATCGCGCATACCCCACCGCGCGCGCCACGTCGGCGATATGCGCGCCCCCGGCGGAGAGGAGCCGGCAGGCGGCGTCCATGCGCTCCTTCCTGAGGGTTTCCGCGACGCCCGACCCTCGCACGCGCCTGAACGCCTCGCAGAGCCGCGAGCGGCTCACGAACAGCTCGCCCGCGATGGACTCCGCGGTGAGCCGCTCAGAGAGGCGCGCCGACATAACCGCCTCGGCCTGTTCGACGAGCTCTCGGTCCTCCCGCCTGGCCTTCGGGGCGGCGGGGCCGGGGCGCATGGAGAGGGCGGCTATCGCCTCGAGCGCCTTGGCGTGGAAGTACGCCGCCGCGCCGGGGAGCGCCGCACGAGCGGGGGTGAACGACCTGAGGACGGAGAGCATCTCCGCAGGGGCGCTCGCGGGGTCGAACGACCGCATCGCCTCGTCCACGTCGTCGAAGTCGCCGGGGAAGGCCTTTCGAAGCCGGTCGAGGCATTCCGGGGTGTAGGTTATGCTCGTCGACTCGTAGAGCGCCCCCGCCTGCAGAGCGCAGCGCGTCACTCCCCCCGCCTGGGAGAACGCCGCGAGGTTCTCGCGTTCCGAGGGGGGGCGGGGAGGGCGCTCCGGAAGCGAGAGGAGCGTCGCGCGCGACCCCGAGAAGATGCAGGAGAAGTCGGTCGGTCGCTCCTCGAGGACGAGGGGGGATCCCAGCCGGAGGGAATGCACGGCGACGAGGCAGTCGTCTCCGATGGGGGCTGCCCATAGGAAGCCCTCGCCGACCTCCTTCGGCACCGTTCCGTACACTCCGCAGCGCAGCGGCTCCATCGTCATCGACAGCTGCTCTATCTGGGGCTCGATGAAGGTGCGCAGGGCATCGGGCACCATCTTGCCGAGATCGCCCATTCCCGCCGTCCGCCTCCTTCCGTTGTTTCGCGTTCGTCGCGGTTCGTTTCGAGAGCGTCGCCGCTTTCCCTCCGTGCCGGATCGCGGCTGCTCTCCATAGTAAGTTACCTAAATCTAACAATCAAGCGCGGTCGATGGACGACGGGATCCGTTTCCGGAGATCGCGCACGCAAGCAAGCGATACGGAGGTGTCCATGGAGAAAGACGTTTCTCCCAAGAAGAGAGGGGCTGTGGCGAGACTGCTCGACTTCGCAGGGCCGCGCAAGGCCCTTACGTACCTGGGCTGCGCCCTGTCCGCCGCCTCGATGCTGGCGGGCTTCGGCCCGTACGTGTGCATCTGGCTGGTGGCGCGCGACCTGATCGCGGCGGCGCCTGACTGGAGCGCTGCGACAGGGATCGCCGCGTACGGGTGGTGGGCGCTCGCGTTCGGCGCGCTCAGCATCGCCCTGTATTTCGCCGGTCTCATGTGCACGCACCTGGCGGCGTTCCGTTGCGCGTCGAACATGCGCAAGCGCGCCGTCGAGCGCCTGATGCACGCGTCGCTCGGGTACTTCGACTCGCACGCGTCGGGGGCGCTCAGGCGCGTGGTCGACGGGTGCGCGGCGGAGACGGAGGGGCTTCTCGCGCACAAGCTGCCCGACACGGCGGGGTCGATCGCCATGGTCGTTGGCATGCTCGCGCTGTTCTTCGCGTTCGACTGGCGGCTGGGCCTTGCCTGCCTCGCTCCGGTAGTCCTCTCGGTATGCTGCATGGCCCGCATGATGAGCGGACGCGGCATGGAGTTCATGTCCAGGTACATGGAGTCGCTCGTCAAAATGAACAAGGCGGGGACCGAGTACGTGCGCGGGATCCCCGTCGTGAAGGTGTTCCAGCAGACCGTCTACTCGTTCAAGGCCTTCCACGACGCGATAAGGGAGTTCACCGTACTGGCGCAGGACTACGCTATCAAGTGGTGCCAGGTGCCTCAGTCGCTCTCCCTCACCTTCATCAACGGCGTGGCGTTGTTCCTGGTGCCGACCGCCATCCTGCTGGCTCCCGGCGAGGGGGATTTCGGATCGTTTTTGGCAAACTTCGCGTTCTATGCCATCTTCTCGGCGGTCATCCCTACCGCGATGACGCGCGTGATGTTCATGTCCGAGGCCGCGCAATCGGCCGCCGACGCCATTACCCGCGTCGAGGACGTCCTTGCAGCTCCCGTGATCTCCGCGCCCGAGCACCCCAAGGCACCGGACGGCAACTCCGTCGTGTTCGACGATGTGAGCTTCGCCTACGAGGGGACGGACGCGCCCGCGCTCTCCCACGTGAGCTTCGAGGTGCCGGCGGGCGCGACCGTGGCGCTCGTGGGGCCCTCGGGCGGCGGCAAGACCACGGCGGCGAGCCTGGTGCCCCGGTTCTGGGACGTGAGCGGGGGCACGGTGCGGCTCGGCGGCGTGGACGTGCGCGAAATCGACCCGCACGACCTCATGGGGCGCGTCGCTTTCGTGTTCCAGGCGAACCGCCTGTTCAAGCAGAGCGTTTTGGAGAACGTGCGCGCCGCCCGCCCCGAGGCTACGCGCGAGGAGGTGCTGGCGGCGCTCTCCGCTGCCCAGTGCGACGACATCGTGGAGAAGCTGCCGCAGGGCATCGACACCGTGGTGGGCGCGGACGGCGTCTACCTCTCCGGCGGCGAGGTGCAGCGCCTCATGCTGGCGCGCGCCATCCTGAAGGACGCGCCGGTGGTGGTGCTGGACGAGGCCACCGCGTTCGCCGACCCCGAGAACGAGGCGAAAATCCAAGCGGCGTTCGGCCGCTTGGCGCGCGGGAGCGGGGGCGAGCCCCGCACGGTCCTCATGATCGCGCACCGGCTCTCCACCGTGCGCAACGCCGACCTCATCGTGGTGCTTGAACACGGGCGGGTCGCCGAGCAGGGCACCCACGACGAACTTCTTGCCAAAGGCGGCCTGTACGCTCGCATGTGGGCAGATTACGAGCAGGCGGTCGCATGGAGGATTACGTCGGACACGAGCGGCAAGACGGCTGCTCCGGTCACCGTTAACGCGTCCGAAGGCTCAGAGTGCGACGGATCGGCGTACTCGCAAGAACGCAGCGCATCGGCATACGTGAGCCCGCAGCGACGCGCCGAGGCAACGCACCGAGGGGCTTCGGACTCGGAAGGGGGTGAGGCATAATGTCGATCAAGGAGAAATACGCCCTCACGGACGAGGGCGTGAGAAACGTCAAGCTCGGCGCCATTTGGACGGCGGTGTCCAACCTCGTCGTGTTCGCCGGCATGGGCATCATCTTCCTTGCGATGAGCCAGTTCGTGGCGAGCCTCACAGAGGGCGCGCCGCTGCCCGACATCATGCCCTACGCCATCGGACTTGCCGCATTCATCCTCATCCTGTTCTTCACCGAAGACAAGGCGTATCACTACCAGTACGGCGTCATCTACCAGGAGAGCGGCCGCCAGCGCATCGGGCTGGCCGAGCGGCTGCGCAAGCTGCCGCAGGCGTTCTTCGGGCGGCGCGACCTCGCGGACCTCACCGAGACTATCATGGGCGACGTGGCCACCATTGAGCATGCGTACAGCCACGTGCTGCCCGAGCTGTACGGCGCCTACATCACCATCGGCGTCGCGGCGGTGGGCCTGGTGGTGTTCGATTGGCGGCTTGCCATCGCGGCGCTGTGGAGCTGCCCCATCGGGCTGGCGCTGTTGTTCGGCTCGCGCCGGTTCCTCGCACCGGTCATGCGCGCCACGCGCATGAAGGGGCTTGCCGTTTCCGAGGATATCCAAGAGGCGCTGGAATGCGTGCGCGAGGTGCGCGCCACCAACCAGGAGGAGCGCTACTTGGACGGCATCCGCGCCGACATCGACGCGGCCGAGAAGCAGACCATCAAAGGCGAGCTTTTCACGGGCATCTGCGTGAACGGCGCGCAGGTGGTGATGCGCTTGGGGCTTGCGACCACCATCCTCGCGGGCGCGGCGTTCATCGTGGACGGCACGTGCGACTTCATGACGCTGTTCGCGTTTTTGCTGGTAGTGAGCCGCATCTACGCGCCGTTCGACCAGTGCCTGATGCTCATCGCGGAGCTGTTCGCCGCCAAGACCGCAAGCGCGCGCATGCAGTCGTTCCACGACGAGCCGTTGGCCACGGGCGGGGAAACCTATGAGCCGGCCGGGCATGACATCGTGTTCGACCACGTGGGCTTTTCCTATAACGATGGCGAACAGGTCTTGGAAGATGTGTCCTTCACGGCGAAGGAGGGCGAGGTCACGGCACTGGTGGGGCCGTCGGGCTCCGGCAAGTCCACGTGCTCCAAGCTCGCCGCGCGCTTCTGGGACGCCGGCTCGGGCACGATCACGGTGGGCGGCGTGGACGTGTCCACGGTGGATCCCGAGGTGCTGCTCGGCGACTTCGCGGCGGTGTTCCAGGACGTGCTGCTGTTCGACGACACCGTGATGGGCAACATCCGGCTCGGCCGGCGCGACGCCACCGACGAGGAGGTGCTGGCGGCGGCGCGCGCCGCGAACTGCGACGAGTTCGTGGAGCGCATGCCTCAGGGGTACCAGACCATGATCGGCGAGAACGGCTCGCGCCTGTCCGGCGGCGAGCGCCAGCGCATCTCCATCGCGCGGGCGCTTCTGAAGGGCGCGCCGGTGGTGCTGCTCGACGAGGCCACGGCGAGCCTCGACGTGGAGAACGAGACGAAGGTGCAGGAGGCCCTGTCGCGGCTGCTGGTCGGCAAGACCGTGATCGTGATCGCCCACCGTATGCGCACCGTCATGAGCGCCGACAAGGTGGTGGTGCTGGAGGAGGGCCGCGTGGCCGAGCAGGGCAGCCCCGCCGAGTTGATGGCGAAGGGCGGCCTGTTCGCCCGCATGGTGGGCCTCCAGACCCAGAGCGCGGAGTGGGCGCTGTAGCGCGTCGGCGCACCGCCGCGACGCATCAGCGAGCGTGCCCGCATGCGAAAGCATGGAAAGCGCAGGGAGAGTTCGCAGACGGCAAAGGGGCGTTTCACGTGAAACACCCCTTTGCCCGCGCGATCCCACTGACAGCGAGACAACAGGGACAACGATCAGGCACCCCTTGCCACCAAACGCCCCGTCGCCCAACGCCCTGTCCGAATCCCTTCTCACCACAAGCGCAAACCCTCGCGGCATGCGTTAGCTCGCTGCGCTCGTTCATCATCGCCCCTTCGTCTCGCTTTGCCCCATCGCACTCCGTCCGCACAACTTCTCCTGCGTCGAGCAGGGGCATGCGCAACTCGATGGCGAATGTTTCACGTGAAACATTCGCATGCAGCGGCTCGGCCATCCCAAGGGCGCACCCCAACGCGCTCGTTCTTATTGCTCGCCTATCCCGCACGCCCATGCCGCGCTCGACCACGCAACCAGCCCACGCGGACGCTTTTCACCGCGCGCACGCGTCCGCGAGAGCGCGGCGATTTGTCGGGATCACCCCACGTGATTGTGTAAGTTTCACACACGCGCCCGCGCCCGCGAAATCACGACAGCCGCAACGCGTCCCGCGTACGCCCGGCGCGTTTCCGCTGGTAGGAGCTGAGTGTTTCACGTGAAACATTCCCCTGCAGCAACTCAGCTTTCTCAAGGGAGCGTCCCACCAGGTCGCCGTACCCCCGGCACCCAACCCGAGATGCCGCCCGCCCCCTGCGCCACCTCGCGCACGGCTTCGCCCGCC
>ERZ826396.1997-NODE-1997-length-19075-cov-10.310305_pt1 | contig 19075 bp, 17 predicted proteins | sample MGYA00519926_ERZ826396 | MGnify/ENA primary metagenome ERZ826396 (study PRJEB31778, sample SAMEA3449230) | human gut metagenome | biome: human gut; feature: human-associated habitat; material: faeces | place: United Kingdom | collected 2010/2012 ... | reverse complement strand
AGGAGGCGGCTGGGGCTGGCCGCCTAGGCCGTCCGGAAAAACGTCCGCACCCCCTGGGTGTGGCCCCAAATGTAAAACCATTCTGGTTGATAACTGCAAGAATGAGACCAATCTTTCATCGGCATATGGGTTGCGACGATCATTCTTTTGTTTGATAAAGCGGTTTCAAGACGTAGATACAGCGTTTGTGTGATCAAGGACAACTCGATATCTTCTTCAGTCGTTATTCGAGATCGATAGAGTCCTGAGGAAGCATTGCACTCGCCGTTGCAGCCTGAAAATCCCAATCCTCCGAATATCATTGTTCGAGATTTCTCTCCTAATTCAGATATCTCTGATATTGTCATCTTCAATAGATCTTCCTGTCGATAGATGTGCCGCGTGGAAATCCATTCTCGGTCTGCATCTGCTGTTTCAACATATAGGTCGTTTTGAAGGAGTATGGGTGGAAAACGAAGCGTCTCAAAGAAGTCTTCGTATTTTTGCACTACATTTCGAAAAGAGAGATCTTCTGGAAAATCCCATAGCTCATGATTTCCCAGAATGGCTATAAGTTGAGTTCCGAAGCTAATCAGAGAAGAAAGATTCCCGTAAAATATTTTGGTAAGTTCGAAGCTGGCCGAAACATCTCCGCATATGACTATGTACTTACATTCATATATTTCCGGGGAATTATCAAACAGCTTGTAAATTAAGCCCCTAATATATTTCACAATTTGATTTTTCGTAGCCCCATCAGGGAATCTCTGCTTTACAAGAAAATCGAGATGAAGATCACTAATGTACCCAATCAAATTGTTAGGAGCTTTCATATCTGGCATTTTTCTTGAGGCTTCGAATGCAAAATGGCGGCCATACTCCTCAGAAAGATATAAGGCGTCTTCGGCATGTTTGCTGAGATTTGGAGAATTTCGACTAGGTCTCTCGATTTCGATGGCATTTTTTATGTACTCAGGATACGAGGAGGGGGAGGTAACCAACTTATAGTAATTATCGTCATATAATTTTTGCTCCTTGAGCACTTCAATATCTATAAGAGCATCTTTCCAATCGTATTTACTGAGATCAATTCCGGAAAACTCAAATCCGCGTAAATCGGCATTGCTCAAATCTCCTTTTAATGCTTTTACAAATCCTTTAAAAGTTTTGTAGACACGAGCTTTTTTTCTCGATCCGTCATCGATGACAAATGTTTCATTCTCCTTGTCGTAATAACGCATTCAAGAACCCTCTTTTCCTAACGTGATTTCCAGCATGGGAAGATATGCTTGATCGTATCATTTATCCGTTCTTTTGTTCTGCTCATTTATCCGTCTGGATTCCTTAAGTTTGGGTTTGAATGGCTTCGTAGAAGAGGAAGCGAGTGAGGCTATGCGGGCACCTCCACCATTCCAGTGCCGATTCTTTCGCCAAAGATGATGCGAATGAGCACGTCTAAGGTGGTCATGAGGTTCCTTTCGTCGGTAAACTGCCCTGCCATAGGTCATGTGCGAGCGCCCACCGCAAGTAAACGGAGTGCTGTGGCGGGCGTGAAGGAGCGTGCCCAGGTGTGATGGTATGACAACGTGGCGGAACCTTCGATAAGGAAAGACGATGAACGTAGTATGCTCGGATTTGAAGGCGTGCTGGTGCTCAAGGAGATTCAGGAGACTATCGCGCGCATCGACGCGTTCACCCAGTTCGCCAAGTCTCTGATGATGAAGCTCAGCTGACTCACCATCTTCTGCAACGAGCTGGACGTGGCCGACGACGACAGCATCAGCGGCTTCCGGATGCGCTGTCCTCAGTCGAAACTCATCATCGTGCGCGCGCTGCAATCGTGCGGATTCGAAACCATTGCCGCCGACGACAACCACAACGACTTGGCGATGATCCGCGTGAACGAGGCGGGATTCTTGTTCCGCAGCACCGAAGCCATCAAAGCGGAGAGTCCCGACCTGTCCACGTTCGAGGAGTGCGGCGCGCTTTCAATTGCCATCGAGGAAGCGCTTGCGGCCTAGCTCGAAAACGGGCGGCCTCGCTCCATGCCGAGCACGGCGCGCACGCCGAGGAGCGTGAACGCCGCCACGGCCACCGCTCCGGCCGCGCCGCCGGCCACGAGGCCGACCGCGGCGGCGAGATCGCAGGGACGCTCGCCCTCCGACGCGCCGCCGCTCCGGCCTCCCTCCGCGCCCGCGCCTCCTGCGGCTTCCGGGGCCTTGGCCTCGCCGCGCGCCATGAGCGATTCAAGGCCGCGTCCGAGCGCGCCCGTCTGGTTCGACTCGCTTTCCTTCGCGTTCATGGGTCCTCCTTCGCGTCGTCTGCTTGAGAGGCCGCAGCGTAGCGCGCATGAGGCCGGCTTGCGCGCGGCGGCGCGCTCTGTGAGCGGCGCGCCGCCCATCCGTTGGCGGCGCGTCAGAGGAAGGCGCGTCCACGAGACACCGGGATGGGCGGTGCGAACGAAGGGGCCGGATAGGGCGCGCTCTCGTCGCGCGTGCGGGTGGAGTGTGGTAGGATGCTGGGATGATTTTTCGCAGACGACCGCACGAGAGGAGCGCGCCGTGCCGTACAGGGTGAACGAACCGGTGGACGGGAGCCGCCCCGTCATCGACGACGAGCAGCTGAAGCGGATGCTCAACGAGAGCACGCCGGGGTTTTTCGAGCGCAACCGCTTCCGGATCGTCACGCTCGTCCTCATCGTCGTCAACGTGGCCGCGTTCGCGGCCGAGGTGCTGCTGTCGGGCATGCGCTTCGACGTTCCCACGAGGACGCTTGTGGACATGGGGGCCATGTACGCGCCGTACGTGCAGGCAGGCGAGCTGTGGCGGCTCGTCACGCCGATGTTTCTGCACATGGACCTCATGCACCTCGGATTCAACATGGTGGCGCTCTACAGCGTGGGCGAGGTGCTCGAGCGCGTGCTGGGGCGGGGGAGCTTCCTTTTGCTCTACTTCGTGGCGGGCGTCACGGGCAACGCGGTGTCCTACGCGGCCGACGTCGTGCTCGCCGGCGCGCCCTCGGTGAGCGCCGGCGCTTCGACGAGCGTGTTCGGCCTGTTCGTGGCGGTGGCGCTGCTGGGGCTTCTGCACAAGGGCAACCGTCGGATGTTCGCCGAGTACAGCAAAGGGATGCTCGGCGTCATCGGCGTGAACGTGGCCTACACGCTGCTCGTGCCGAGCGTCTCCGTGAGCGGGCACTTGGGCGGCGCGCTCGGCGGGCTTCTCGCCATGCTCATGGTTCCCGCGAAGAGCCTGCGCGTGCCGAACGCCGCGCGCATCGCCGTGGCCGTGCTGTGGGTCGCGGCGCTCGGATGGACGCTCGCCTCGCACGGCACGCTCGGGCTGTAGGGTCTGCGCTCGCTGGCAGGACGCGCCGTCGGGCGCAAGACGGCTTGGGAGGACGATGAGCGTCCTGCGTCGCCGCCGAAGGCTGCGGCTTCGGCGGTGCGCGGGGCGGCAGACGGTGGGCGGCGAGACGCGGCGAAGGCGGGGGAGGTTACAGCCCCAGCCCCTTCGCCACGTTCGCGATGAAGTCCTGCACGTTCGTCACGATGCCTCGCGAGGCGAGCGAGCCGCGGTCGATGAGCTTGTTCACCGCGAACTCGGCGATGTCCACGCAGTAGAAGTACACCTGGCGCACCGTGCCGTCGGGAAGCACGCGGTACGACGGCGTCATGTTGCCCGTGGCGATGGTGTGCAGCATGGTGGCCATGCACACCACCGTGGTGGCTTTGCGCAGGTGGTCGCGCATGGCGTCCTGCGCCTCGTAGGCGTTGCCGATGACGCTGGGCAAAGGGCCGTCGTCGCGGATGGAGCCGGCCAGCACGTAGGGCACGCCCTTCTTCTCGAGCGCGTGCATGATGCCGCCGCACACCTGCTCCTCCTCGATGAACCGGGCGATGGAGCCGTGCAGGCGCACCCGGTTGATGGTGTCGAGGTGGTTGTAGTGGCCGAGCGGGCGGTTCTCCTGCGTCTCGATGTCTTGGCCGAGGGCGGTGTGGAAGTACGACCCCTCCAGATCGTGCGTGGCGAGCGCGTTGCCGGCGAAGACCGCGTCGACGTAGCCGGCCTCGATGATCTTCGAGAACGCCGTGCGCGAGAACCCGTTGAACGAGAACGCCGGCCCCATGACCCACACGACGTAGCCGTGATCGCGCTCGTAGCGCAGAAGCTCGTAGAGCTCGTCGTACTCGCGGGAGAACGCCGTCTCGCGCGAGCGTCCCAAGCGGAAGGCGAAGTTGTCGGCGTGCCGGCCCGCGCCGGCTAGCTCCCCGTCGCCGTCGGGAGCGGGGTCGAACCCGGTCGCGTGGACGTAGATGCCCTGCGCGCCCGTCTCGGTCCGACCGCAGACGACGGCGTCGCCCGCGCGGATGTGCCTGAACTCGCGCACGAAGATGCGCCCGTCCTCGTAGACGGGCACGCAGTCCATGCGGCTGTCCTTTGCGAGAAGCCACGATCCGTCGATCTTGAAGTACTCGGGGTAGATGCTCATGGCGTGGTAGCCTTCGGGAGCGACGCCGTCGAGGGGCGCGGGGACGAGCTTCGCGTCGGGAGCGCTGGCCAGCGGCTCGCGGTCGAAGTCGGGCGGGGTGTAGGGGTTCAGCGAAAAGCTCATGGGCACCTTCTTTCGATTCGTCTCTCGATGGGCGATTATAGCAGGAGCGCGGGCATGCGGGATGCGCGGTGCGCGCCTTCCGAAAAAGGCGCAGCAAGGGGTGGGGGCGTCGCTCGGCGACCTGCGAGGACGTGGTCGCCGTCTCTTCGTTCTTCACCACCTCTCTCCTTCTTTGCGGATGCGGGCAGCCGATATGGAGGGTGCTTTCGAGGGAGCGGCGGGGGGACGCGGTACCGCGAGCTTCGTGCGGGCGGGACGGCGAGCCGAGGGTGCCGCAGCCGGCGTGGCTTTCACGGCCAAAGCGAGGCCGGCGGCGCGGACGTGCTTGGGACGGGTGCTGCGGCGGTTCCGCGCAGGGTCCCGATGGGTCGAGTGCGGGCGTGAAACGCGTGAGTTGTGGCGTGGCGCGGAACGGAGTTGATCGGAGCCGTGTTTGCCGACCGAAGGGCGCGGCTTGATGCCTTGCGGGCGCGGTGCCGTAAACGCGCATCGTCGGTGGCGAAACCGCGCCCGCACTGCAACTCGAGCCGTAGGAGGAGCGCGACAGCGGCTGTGCCCGGCGCGAAGCGCAGCCGTCGAAGGGCCTCCTGTCTCGCATCCCCGCTTTCCGCTGCGCGGCGCCTCGGCGCGAAGCGGGAGGCGAAGAGGGGAGGCCGCGGCGAACGGAGCGCCCTTTGCGGGTGGCAGCCGGCAGATGGCGAAAGGGACGGCTGAGCGCCGACGTGGGGTTTGCGGGCGCGCCGAGCTTTCCGAAGGGGGAGGGCGGCGCGCTCTGCCGGTTGTCTCTCGTGCAGGGAAAACGTCGATTTCTGGCCACCAAACCGCGTTCTGGCACGCTCCGACGCTCCTTTGGCGTGCTTTGGCCTGCGCCGATTCTGCCGACCTGGGCTTTTGTTGTGCGCGAGCATTCCTTTCCCTTAAGGTGGGGTGGGTTCCGTGCCAAAACGCGGTTTGGTGGCCAGAAATCGCGGGCGCGCGAGCACGAGAGGGCGTCGAGGTGCGTTCGGGGGTGGGGGTGGGGTGGGGCGGGTAGGGCGGTTTTCTCGCTTATGGGCCATGCGGTCGGCGCGCTTGCCGACGAGGAACGGAAGAGGGGGAGTCTGCCAAACAGCAAGGTGGAACGGGCGCGAAGCAAACGTGCGAAGCAAACGTCGGACAAGCGCCGGGGGCGAGGGACGGGGCTGACGAGGGGGATGGCCGCAAGGGCCCCATCGGGTGCCCTTGCGCAGACGCGCAGGCAGAACCGCTTGGAGGCCGCGTCGTGAATCGCAAGGAAGTCCCTTCGCCCGGCCCGCTCGCGGAGAGGCTTCGAGGCCAGGCTCCCTCGCGACGCGAAGGTGCGGGGCCGCGCGCTGCGGACGCTTCCGCATCGCGGAAGCCGCGTCCCGCCCCGCATCTTCCGGGCCTCTGGTAGAATGCTTCCCCGATGCCCATTCTCGATCCACGGAGGCCCCTTCATGGCCGAACACGCCCATAACGCGACGGACGCGCCCGCACCCCTCGACCTCGAAGGCGACGCCTTCTCGCACGGCTCGCTCGGCCGTCTGTCTCCCACCTGGTGGGAGCCCGAGGAGGGCGAGCCCGCGCCCGAGCCCTGGCTCGATGCCGAAGCCGCCCTCGACCGCTTCCTTAGCTGGACGGCCGCGCGCGGCATCGAGCTGTGGCCCCATCAGGAGGAGGCGATCATGGCGCTCATGATGGGCGACCACGTGATCTTGGGCACGCCCACCGGCTCGGGCAAGTCGCTCGTGGCGCTGGGCCTGTGCTTCATGGCCATGGCCACGGGAAGGCGCTCGTACTACACCGCCCCCATCAAGGCGCTCGTGAGCGAGAAGTTCTTCGACCTCGTGGACGTCCTCGGCCGCGAGAACGTGGGGATGGTCACGGGGGACGCGCACATCAACGCGGGCGCGCCCGTGGTGTGCTGCACGGCCGAGATCCTTGCGAACCAGGCGCTGCGCGAGGGCGAGGGGGCCGACGTGGGGTGCGTCGCCATGGACGAGTTCCATTTCTTCGGCGACTACGACCGCGGCTGGGCGTGGCAGGTGCCGTTGCTCACGCTGCCGAAGACGCAGTTTCTGCTCATGAGCGCGACCCTCGGCGACATGGGCGCCGTCGCGGGCGCGCTCAAGGAGCGCACGGGCGCGGACGTGGACGTGATCGCCGATGCGCCGCGCCCGGTGCCCCTGTCCTACGAGTACGCCGAGACGCCCCTCGAGGCCACGGTGGAGCTGGCCCTGCGCAAGGGAGAGGCGCCGCTGTACCTCGTGCATTTCTCTCAGGACGCGGCGCTGGCCTCGGCGCAGGCGCTCTCGAGCTACGGAGTGGCCACGAAAGAGCAGCGCGACCAGGTGAAGGAGGCGCTTCGCGGCACCCGCTTCACCACGGCGTTCGGCAAGACGCTCAAGCGGCTTCTGCAAAGCGGGGTGGGCGTGCATCACGCGGGGATGCTGCCGCGCTACCGGCTGCTCGTGGAGAAGCTTGCCCAGCAGGGGCTTCTGCCCGTCATCTGCGGCACGGACACGCTCGGCGTGGGCATCAACGTGCCCATCCACACCGTGGTGCTCACCGCGCTCTCGAAGTTCGACGGCCGCAGGATGCGCCGTCTGCGCGCTCGCGAGTTCCACCAGATCGCAGGGCGGGCGGGCAGGAGCGGCTTCGACACCGAGGGCGTGGTGGTGGCCCTTGCGCCCGAGCACGAGATCGAGAACGCGAAGCTCGTCGCGAAGGCGGGGGGCGATCCGAAGAAGCTGCGCAAGGTCAAGAAGAAGCGGCCTCCCGAGGGCTTCGTCACCTGGAACGAGCCGACGTACCGGCGCCTGATCGAGGCCGCCCCCGAGACGCTCAAGCCGCGTCTGCGCGTCACGCATTCGATGGCGCTTTCCGAGGTGGTCCAAGGCGGCGACGCCTACGCGCGCGTGCGGCGGCTCATCGCCGACTCGCTGCAGACCGACGAGGAGAAGGCGGCGCTCGCCGCACGCGCCGACGAGGTGTTCCAGACGCTTATCGAGGCGGGCGTGGTGGAGCGCGCCGAGGGCGAGGACGGCTCGGCGTCGTACGCGACCACCGTGGACGTGCCGGAGGACTTCGCGCTCGACCAGCCCCTCTCGCCGTTTCTGCTGGCGGCGCTCGACCTCTTCGACTCCGAGGACGAAGGCTATGCGCTCGACGTCGTCTCGCTCGCGGAGGCCACGCTGGAGGATCCGCGCCAGGTGCTGCGGGCGCAGGAGCGCGCCGCGCGCGAGAAGGCGGTGGTGGAGATGAAGGCCGACGGCATCGAGTACGAGGAGCGGATGGAGCGCCTTGCCGACGTCACCTATCCGAAGCCTTTAGAGGACGTGCTGGCCGCCGCGTTCGAGCGCTACTGCGAGAGCGTGCCGTGGGCGCGCGACTTCGAGCTGTCGCCGAAGTCGGTGGTGCGCGACATGGTGGAGACGGCGTCGGACTTCAAAACCTACGTGCAGCGCTACAAGATCGCGCGCTCGGAGGGGACGCTTCTGCGCTACTTGGCCGACGCCTACCGCGTGCTTGAGCGCACGGTGCCCGCGAACAGGCGCGACGAGCGGCTGGAGGACATCGTGTCGTGGCTCGGCTTCCTCGTGCGGTCGGTGGACTCGAGCCTCGTGGACGAATGGGAGAGCGCGGGCGAGACGGAGGACGCCGCGCCGCCCGCGTCCGCCGACGCCGTGGTGGCCGACCGTCGCGGGCTTGCGGTGCTTGTGCGCAACGCCCTCTTCCTGCGCGTGCGGCTGGCTTCGCGCGGGCAGGTCGAGGAGTTGGGCCGCCTCGATGAGGAAGGGGGCTTCGGCGAGGCGCGCTGGCGGCGGGCGCTCGACGCGTACTTCGAGGCGCACGGGGAAGTGCTGGTGGATGCCGACGCGCGCTCGTCGGCCTACCTCGACATCGACGAGTCCGACGAGCGGACGGATCACCTGTGGCATGTTCGCCAGGTGTTCAGCGACCCGGAGGGCGACCATGACTTCGCCATCGTCGCCGACGTCGACCTCGACGCCACCCAGGAGGAGGGCGAGGCCGTGTTCAAGGGCCTGCGCGCGGGGTTCTTCGAAGAGCTGTAGAAAGGCTGCGGTCGGCGGGCGGCTTTCGCTGGCCTTGGTTTGGCGCGGCCTTTATCTGTTTGATTTAGTCAGCGAGCCTTGCCGCTTTGATTTGGCGGCAAGCTCCCATTTCCCTGTCGAAAATTCGCGATCGGCGAACGCTTGGGGACGCTTCAGCGGCGTTTCGAACTTCGCTGCGATCATGCGAGATGAGCGTAGCGGGGTTTCGATCTTGGCTTTCCCCATTGCGCTTACCGGGGGCTCAAAGTGTTCGCCAATCGTAAGTTTTCGACAGGGAAAAGCGAGTGGCGGCGAGGCTGCGGTCGCTCGCGCTTTGCCGCGCGAAGCCGCAGAGGGTGCGCTGGTCGTCTTCGGTGGCAGCCGGCATCGCGAAGCGGGCATCTCTCTCGGCGCCGCAGCGTGCTTGCGGTGCGAGGAGGCTTCGTTTCTTTGGATGTTTCAAGAAAGCGCGAACCGGGAGCGGAAGGGGTGCTACTAAGGGGGTGACGGCGATGGCGAAGGAGGACGACGGCATGGACGAGCAGAGGGCGGCAGAGGCGCTCGCGCGCGTGGCGCGCGGCGACGAGGCCGCGCTCGAGGAGCTGTACCGCGCCTTCGCTCCGGCCGTGCTGGCGTTCGTCCTCGCGCGCGTGGACAGCCGCGAGGCGGCCGAGGAGGTGGCTGCGGACACGTGGCTGGGATGCTGGCGTTCGGCGCGGGCGTTCCGCGGCGACAGCCGAGTGCTCACGTGGCTTCTGGGCATCGCGAAGCGGCAAGCGTGCGCGCGGATGCGGCGGCCGCGGCCGACGGAGTGCGCGCTCGACGAGGCGGCGGCCGAAGCTGTGGCCGATACGGGCGCGGACGGCGACCCGGCGGGCGCGCTCATGGAGGAGGCCGGGGTGTCCGAGATACTGGCTGCGCTCGACGCGCTGCCGGAGGAGTTGGCGGAGACGGTGCGGCTGGCGTGGCTCCACGAACTGCCGTACGCGGAGATCGCCGCCGTGACGGAGGTGCCGGTGGGCACGGTGAAGTCGCGCGTGTCCCGCGCGCGGCAGCTGGTGCGGAAGATGCTGAGGAGGCGGTTATGAGCGAGCGAAGCTGGCAGGAAGCGAAGGAGGCGAAGGGGCGCGCGAAGGGCGACGCGGGCGTTCCGCGGCTCGAGGGCGGCGCTGCAGCCGAGCTCGCGCCTGGTCGTCCGTCTGCGTCCGCATCCGCGAACCTGCGCGCCGCGCTGCGACGGCAGGAGGCGTCCCGCGCGGGCGACGTGCCCGACTTCGCGCGCATCGCAGCGCGCGTGGTGGCAAGGCCCTTCCCGCTCGATGTCCCGCGCCGGTCGGCCGCCGAAGCCGTGCGCCTCGCCGGGACGCTGGCCGTCTCGCAGCTTCGGGTCGTCCCGCATGCCGTGCTGCCCGCCGCGCTTACGGTGGCTGCGGCGGCGGTGGGCGCGGCGTGCCTGATCGGCTCCGTTCCTGCGGTCGAAGCTGCCGCCGACTGGTGGTTCGCCGCGTTTTTGCTGTTCGGCGTGGCCCTCACCATCACGCTGGCGTTGTCGTCGGGGCGCGCGGACGCGCTCTCGCTCGCCACGCCGATCGGCCCGCAAGCCGTTGTGTTGGCGCGGCTTTCGCTCGTGCTGGGCGCGGACGCGCTCGCGGGCCTCGCCGCGTCGGCCCTGTTTGCCTGGTGGGCGCCCGGTGCCGAGTTCGGCGTGGGCGCGGTCGTGGAATCGTGGCTCGCGCCGCTTGCGCTCGTGGCCGGTGTTGCGGCGCTCGCAACCGTGTGGTCGGAGGCTTCGTGGCCGGGTGCGCTGGCGGGCGCCGCATTCGTCCCTCTCGTGCTGCCCGCGACGGAGACGGCTTCGGCAAGCGGCGTCGCGGCGCTTATCGGCAGCGTGCAGAGCGCGCTCGGCTCCGTCGGCATGCTCGCGGTCGGCGCGGCGCTGCTCGCGACGGTCGTGTGCTCGTCGCGCCGCGCGGCGCTCGCGCGCGTGCAGGTGTTGTGACGATGGCGCGGGAGCCGCAACCGCGATGAGGAAGGTTTCGGTGAGAGGAATTTCGATGAAGGAGGTTTCGGTGAACAGGATGCTCCCCCGCATAGCGCCGGCCCTTGCGGCCGCTCAGCTGATGCGCGTCCGCAGTGCCGGGGTGGCGTTCCCCGTGGCGCTCGGGGCTTTGATAGCGCTTGCGGGCGCGGCGGCGTCGGCTGTCGCGGGCGTGCCGTGGACGCGGGTCGCTTCGGTCGCGTTTATGCCGCTTTACTCCCTCGCCGTCGGCATGGGCGCGGTCGCGCTCCTTTCGGGCGACGCGCTCGTCGAGCTGCACGGTTCGACGCCCGTCGGCGTGCACGCCGTCTGGACGACGCGCCTCGCGCTGCTCGTGCTTGCCGCGGCGGTGGGAGCGCTCGTCATGTTCGCGCCGCTCCATGCGCTCGGCGTCGTTTACGGCGACATCGGCTGGGCGAGCGCTCTTTCGCCTGTCGGCGGCGCGGTGGCGTTGGCGCTTGCGGCCTATGCGGCCGTCGCGGTTCTGGAAAGCCCGCGCGCGGCGGCGTTTTGCGTCGTGTTCGCGTGGATGGCCCTGTCGTTTTTCTGGGATCCCAACCTTGCGGGCGATCCCGTCCTGCAGCGCGCCGTGCCGCTGGCCGTCGCGCTGACGGCAGCCTCCGGAGCTTGGCTTTCGTTGGGCAGCCCGGAGCGGGCGTGCGCCAAGGCGGTGGGGGCGCGATGAGGTTTCTGCGGATGGCGCTCGTGCATGCCCGCATCGCGGCCAGGCAGCGCGCCCTGTGGGCGGCGTCGGCTGCGCTCTGTCTGCTCTCGCTTGCGGTCATGGTGAACGGGGGGATGCCGTTCGAGTCGGGGGACGTGTTCGACTTGGCGTTCTTCGCGCAGGTGCTGGCGCTGCTGCCGCCCATCGCCTACGCCGCCGCCTGCACCGACCTCGCGTCGTCGCCCGCGCGGCTCGGCATCGGCGAGGTGGAGAAAGCCGCTCCCGTCGCCTCGGTCGTCCTCGCCGCGGCGCGTGTGGCGGGCACGCTTGCCGTCGTCTTGCTGCCGTCGCTCGCGTTGCTCCTGCTGTGCGGGTTCGCGCAGCTCGCGCACGGCAACTTGCTCGGCCCGCTCCAGGCGCTGGCCATGTTCGCGCTGGTCGTCGCGCCAGCGGCGCTGCTCGCGTCAGCTTTCTCGGCGTTCGCGGGCGCGGCGCTGCCCCGGGCGTTCGCGCGCATCGCCGCCGCGGCCGCGTGGCTCGTTGTGCTCGCGCTCACCTCGTTTGTCGGAGTGCCGGAGGCGGGAGGAGGAGTGCATCTCGAGATCGCGTCTGACCCTGCGCTCCAAACGCTGTTCGGGCTTCCCCCCGTGCTCAACGAGAACGTTGCCTGGGCGGTGGCCCCGGTTTCGCCTCTGGCCGCGTTCGCATCCGTGGCGGGCAGGGTCGCGCTTGCGGCCGCCTTGCTCGCCACCGCAGGCGCGCTTTCCCGCGCGCGCGGCAGACGGCGCTGACGCGGCTTCGGCATCCTGTCGGCCGCGCCCCTCCCCGGCAAGCCTCGCTTCCAAGAAAGGAACCCCCATGTTCATCTCCCTCGACCATTTGGGCAAGGATTTCCGCAAGAAGCCGTGTGCCCTCGACGACCTCACGCTGGATTTGCCCTCCGGCATGATCGGCCTCGTGGGGCCGAACGGTGCGGGCAAGACCACGCTCATGCGCATCCTCTGCGGCATCGTGGCGCCCACGCGCGGCCGCGTGCTGGCGGACGGGCGCGACCTGTCCGACGCCCGCGCGCGCCGCGCGCTCAAGCGGACGCTCGGCTACCTGCCGCAGGACATCGAGCCGTATCCCAATCTCACGCCGCTCGAATTCCTGGACTACATGGGCGTGCTCAAAGGCATGGGCGACGCGCGCGAACGCCGCCGCCAAGCGGGCGGGCTTTTGGAGCGCGTGGGGCTGGCCGATGTCGCGCGGCGGCGCATCGGCGGGTTCTCCGGCGGCATGCGGCGGCGCGTGGGCATCGCGCAAGCGCTCATGGGCGACCCGCGGCTGCTCGTGGTGGACGAGCCCACGGCCGGGCTGGATCCCGAGGAGCGCATGCGCTTCCGCGCGCTCCTGGCGTCGCTCGGAGGCGAGCGCACGGTGATCCTGTCCACGCACATCCTGGACGACGTGGCCCAGACCTGCCCCTACGTGTGCGTGCTGCGCGGCGGGCGGCTGCGCTACGACGGCACCACCTCCGGCCTCGTCGACGCGGCGCGCGGCCGCACCTGGATCACGCCGCCGCTTGCCGCCCCGCCCGCCGGCGCCGTCGTGGCCAACGCCGCCGCCACCCCCGAGGGCACCCGCTACCGCGTGGTAACCGACGCCCCGCCCGCCAACGCCCAACCCGCGGAACCCACTCTGGAGGACGGCTACTTGGCCCTCGTCGCTCGGTAGCGGCGCGCCTCGTCCCGAAGCGGACGACGGGCGCCCTTGACGCATATGGCATAATCGGGAGCGTGCGAAGAGAAGGGAACCCTGCATGCCCCATGACGACAAGGCGCGCCGCGGCGCCGCACCCGCGCGCTCGCGCGGCGATTCCACCACGCGGCGGACGCTGCATTACTTCTGGCTGGTCACGCGCAGGCACTTCGGGCTGTTCGCGGGGCTGATGCTCGCGACGTTCTGCTTCACGGCGCTGCTGTCGTACGGCAACCCCTACGTGATGAGCCTCGTGGTGGACCGCGTGAGCGCCGAGCCGGTGGCGGCCGACCAGGTGCTCGAGGTGTTCGGCCCCTACATCGCGGCGCTCATCGCCATCAACGTGGCCGGTCAGGCGGCCAGCAAGCTGCAGGACTACACCATGTACAAGCTGGAGATCGCCGCGGCGTACGATCTGGCCACCATGAGCTTCGACGCGCTGTGCAACCAGTCGATGTCGTTTCACTCCAACCGCTTCGGCGGCACGCTCGTCAGCCAAACCACGAAGTTCATGAGTGCCTACCAGCTGCTGCTGGAGACGATCACGTTCCCGTTTCTGCCGGTGATCTGCTCCATCGTGTTCACGTGCGGCATCCTCGCGCCGCGCGTGCCGGTGTACGTGGTCATCCTCATGGTGCTGCTGGCGGTGTACGCGGGCGTGTCGTACTACATGTACAAGCGCATCCTGCACCTGAACGAGCAGGCCGCCAGCGCGCAGAACCAGCTCTCCGGCGAGCTGTCCGACTCGGTGGCGAACATCCTCGCCGTGAAGACCTACGGGCGCGAGGACTACGAACGGGGGCTGTTCGACCAAGCGAACCGCGAGGTGGTGGCGCGCGATTCCAAGCGCATGTGGGCGTCGCTCGCGCGCGGCATCATCACGGCGTGCATCACGGTGGCCATCATGGCGGTGGTGACGGTGTTCATCGCGGGCGGCAACGCGTGGTACGGCATCACGCCGGGCACGCTCGTGGTGATGTTCACCTACACCTACACGGTGACGAACCAGTTCAACTTCATCAACAACGGTTTGCAGCGCTTCAACCGCGCGTTCGGCGACGCGAGCGGCATGACCGTCATCTTGGACGAGCCGCGCCTCGTGGCCGACAAGCCGGGCGCGCCGCCGCTTCAGGTGCGCGAGGGCGCCATCGATTTTCAGGACATAAGCTTCTGGTACACCGACGGCGACACCCGCACGCAGGTGTTCGACGGCTTCAACCTGCACATCCCCGCCGGCCAGCGCGTGGGGCTCGTGGGCATGAGCGGCGCGGGCAAGACCACGCTCACGAAGCTTCTGCTGCGCTTGTCCGACATCCAAGAGGGGCGCATCCTCGTGGACGGGCAGAACGTGGCCGACACCACGCAGCAGAGCTTGCGCCGCCAGATCGCCTACGTGCCGCAGGAGTCGCTGCTGTTCCACCGCACCATCGCGGAGAACATCGCCTACGGCCGGCCCGACGCCACGATGGAGCAGATCCGCGAGGCGGCGCGCCGGGCGAACGCGCTGGAGTTCATCGAGCGGTTGCCGCAGGGCTTCGACACGATCACGGGCGAGCGCGGCGTGAAACTCTCGGGCGGGCAGCGCCAGCGCATCGCCATCGCGCGGGCGCTTCTGGCCGACTGCCCGGTGCTCGTGCTCGACGAGGCCACGAGCGCGCTCGATTCGGAAAGCGAGCACTTGGTGCAAGACGCGCTCGCCACGCTCATGAAGGGCCGCACGGCCATCGTGGTGGCGCACCGGCTGTCCACGGTGGCCAGCTTGGACCGCATCGTGGTGCTGGCGGACGGCAAGGTGGTGGAGGACGGCCCCCACGCCCAGCTCATCGAGGCCGGCGGCGAGTACGCCCGCCTCTGGAGCCGCCAGACGGGCGCGTACTTGGAGTAGGGGGCGGTTCGCGCGCAGACGGGCCGCTCCGAGAAGGGGAGGGGTGCGTTGGAGCGGACGCGGCGGTTCGAGCAGGCGGAGGCCCTTACTCGCCGTGGGCGGTGCAGACGACTTCCATGGCGGCGAAGGCGCGTGCGACGCGCCCCATGCGCTCTTCGTCGCAGCCGAGACGATCGAGCTCGGCGATGTCGGCGAGGTCTTTGGGGCGGTCGCTCGCAGCTTTGGCGGCACGGCAGACCTCCAACGTGGCGAACCCGGCGCGCCCGCCGTCGGGAAGCTCGCGCATCTCCACGAAATCGGCTTCGGTAAGGCCGGGGATGACCGCCTCGAGCAGCGCGTCGTATCCGGCGAAAGCCGTCTGCTCGGCGTTTCGCTGCACGAGCACGCCGTCGCGAAGGAAGAAGGGGCAGAAGCTTGCGAGGACGCCGTTTATGCGAGCGTGCGCGCCGTACTCCTCGCCGTCGACGTTGCAGGGCATGCAGCGCGAGTCGAGATCGCGATCGCACCGGCCCTCCCGTGCGAGCCATGCGCGCACGACCGGCATGTCCTCAAGTCGCACGGAGAAGTCGATGTCGCCGTGCAGACGCCCCGATTCCCTCCCGCCCAGAACCCAAGGCACCAGCCCGCCTTCGAGGAACACCTTGCCGGCAAGCTCCGGCACGCGCAGCACGCGCAGCGCCGCCGCTTTCGCGGTGGCGCAGGAGACGCCTTCCATCGTTCCGAGTTCGCCCATGCTCGCTCCTTTCGTCTGCGCGCCGTCGCGGCGCGGCGCGATCTTCGAAGCCTTCGAAGGCGGTTGCGGCGCTTTCGTTAAAGTGACGTTAACAAGAGCGCGAATCGTTGCACCCTAAGGTATCATAGACGAGCGACAGTACGGCATCCAGGCGAACACGGAGGAGCCCCATGACGAAGATACAAATGACCACGCCTTTGGTGGAGATGGACGGCGACGAGATGACGCGCATCATCTGGCAGATGATCAAGGACGAGCTCATCGCTCCTTACGTCGACCTTAAAACCGAGTACTACGACTTGGGCCTCGAGCACCGCAACGCCACCGACGACAAGGTGACGTTCGACTCCGCCGAGGCCACCAAGCGCCTCGGCGTGGCCGTGAAGTGCGCCACCATCACGCCGAACGCCGCGCGCATGGACGAGTACGACTTGAAGCAGATGTGGAAGAGCCCCAACGGCACCATCCGCGCCCTGCTCGACGGCACCGTGTTCCGCACTCCCATTACCGTCAAAGGCATCGAGCCCTGCGTGCGCAACTGGACGCGCCCCATCACCATCGCCCGCCACGCGTACGGCGACGTGTACAAGAACTCCGAGCTCGTCGTTCCCGGCCCCGGAAAGGTGGAGCTTGTGTACACCGCAGCCGACGGCACCGAAACGCGCGAGCTCGTGCACGAATACGACGGCCCCGGCATCGCCCAGGGCATGCACAACCTCGACGCGTCCATCGAGAGCTTCGCGCGCAGCTGCTTCGAGTACGCGCTCGACGTGAAACAGGACATCTGGTTCGCCACGAAGGACACCATATCCAAGAAGTACGACCACCGCTTCAAAGACATCTTCCAGGAGATCTACGACGCCGAGTACGCCCCGCGCTTCGAAGAGGCCGGCATCGAGTACTTCTACACGCTCATCGACGACGCCGTGGCGCGCGTGATGAAGGCCGACGGAGGGTTCATCTGGGCGTGCAAAAACTACGACGGCGACGTGATGAGCGACATGGTGTCCTCCGCGTTCGGGTCGCTCGCCATGATGACGTCGGTGCTCGTGTCGCCGACGGGCGTGTACGAGTACGAGGCCGCGCACGGCACGGTGCAGCGCCACTACTACAAGCACCTCGAGGGCAAGGAGACGTCCACGAACTCGGTGGCCACCATCTTCGCGTGGACGGGCGCGCTGCGCAAGCGCGGCGAACTCGACGGGCTCGACGACCTCGTGGCGTTCGCGAACCGTTTGGAGAAGGCCACGCTCGACACCATCGAGGCCGGCGAGATGACGGGCGACCTCGCGCGCATCACGACGCTGCCGAACCCCGTGACGCTCTCCACCCGCGACTTCATCCTCGCCATCGCCAAGCGCTTGGAGGCGTAGGGCCGTTTGGCGAAAACCCGTATATCGAAACGCCCCGGTGCGGTCTTCCGCTGCGCCGGGGCGTTTTCGTTCTTCCCGCTTGTTTTTCGTGCCGGTTGCGTGAATGCGGTGAAAGAAGCATTGAACTTTTTGAACAACCTGCTTTAATTAGTTCAATTTTATATGGAAAAGTTCAATTTTGATATATCGAAAGGATTTAAAATTGAACTTTTTGAATGATTGGACGGATGAACATGGCGGCAGAAAGCAATGCGAACAGGTTCGCGCGGCGCATGGGGCGCGCGATGGAAGAACGCGGCTTGCGTCAGACCGATCTGGTGCGTCTGGCGGCCGAGCGCGGCGCGAAGCTGGGAAAGAGCCAGGTTAGCCAGTATGCAAGCGGCAAGACTTTTCCGCGCGCCGATGTGCTCCGCACACTTGCAGACGTGCTGGACGTGAGGCCGGAGTGGCTTGCCGGCCGGGAAGAGGACGGAAGCGCCGCCGCGTTGGCGGAAACCGACAAGGGAAGCGAGGTCGTCGACGGGGCGCGCGCCGACTCCTCAAGCGAGGAAGGGAGCGCCATGCGCGAGATAAGGAAATCGACCAAGCTGGACAATGTGCTCTACGAAGTGCGCGGACCGGTGGTTGACGAGGCGGATCGGATGGAGGCGGCGGGCGCGACCATCCTCAAGCTCAACATCGGCAACCCTGCAGCCTTCGACTTCCGCGCTCCTGACGAGGTGGTGTTCGACATGAGCCGTCAGCTGGTGGATTGCGAGGGCTACTCCTCGGCGAAAGGGCTGTTCTCCGCACGCAAGGCCATCATGCAGTACTGCCAGCTCAAACACATCGCCGGCGTGACGATGGACGATGTGTTCACCGGCAACGGCGTGAGCGAGCTCATCAATTTGAGCATGCTCGCGCTGCTCGACAACGGCGACGAGGTGCTGCTGCCCTCGCCCGACTATCCGCTGTGGACGGCGTGCGTGTCGCTGGCAGGTGGCACGCCCGTGCACTACGTGTGCGACGAACAGGCCGAATGGTATCCGGACATGGATGACACCCGCAGCAAGGTGAGCAGCCGCACCAAGGCGCTCGTCATCATCAACCCGAACAACCCTACCGGCTCGCTCTATCCCCGCGAGGTGCTGCAGGAGCTTGTGGACATCGCGCGCGCTCACGACCTGGTCATCTTCTCCGACGAGATATACGACCGCCTGGTCATGGACGGTTTGGAGCACGTCTCCATCGCCTCGATGGCACCCGATCTGTTCTGCGTGACCTTCAGCGGGCTTTCCAAGTCGCACATGGTGGCGGGCTACCGCATCGGTTGGATGGTGCTTTCGGGCGACAAGTCCCGCGCACGGGACTACATCTTGGGCCTCAACATGCTCGCGAACATGCGCATGTGCTCGAACGTGCCGGGCCAGTCCATCGTGCAGACGGCGCTTGGCGGGCACCAGAGCGTGCGCAGCTACATCGTGCCCGGCGGCCGCGTTCACGAGCAGCGCGAATACGTCTACGAGGCGCTCAACGCCATCCCCGGCGTGAGCGCCGTCAAGCCGAGGGCGGGCTTCTACATTTTCCCGAAGCTGGACGTGGAGCGATTCGGCATCGTCGACGACGAGCGGTTCGCGCTTGACCTTTTGCACGAGAAGAAGATCCTTGTCGTTTACGGCGGCGGCTTCAACTGGGCGAAGCCCGACCACTTCCGCGTGGTGTTCCTGCCGCGGATCGAGGTGCTGCAGGAGGCCATGGAGGCCCTCGCCGACTTCTTGTCCCGCTATCGGCAATAACGGGCGTCGGAAGGCGGTTTCACCCTGCCGTCGGCGATCCCAGGGTTCGCCCTCGAAGCAGAAGCGCCGAAACGCCGAAACGCCGAGGCGCGCCGCAGTCTGCAGCGTTCCCGCTTCGAGGGCGAGGGCATTCAAAGGAGCGCACGCCGCAGCGCCTCATTTGCGGGTCAGGTACCTTCCGGTGATGCTTTCAGGGTTGCGCGCGATCTGTTCGGGGAT
>ERZ826396.1993-NODE-1993-length-19110-cov-3.117922_pt1 | contig 19110 bp, 15 predicted proteins | sample MGYA00519926_ERZ826396 | MGnify/ENA primary metagenome ERZ826396 (study PRJEB31778, sample SAMEA3449230) | human gut metagenome | biome: human gut; feature: human-associated habitat; material: faeces | place: United Kingdom | collected 2010/2012 ... | reverse complement strand
CGAGTCCATGATCATGCACCGCTTCATTCCCGGCCAGTCCACGGCCGAGACCATCCTGTCCATGCTGCGCCCCGACCGCCAGTTCACGCTGGAAGAGGCGCGTATGCTCGACGTCATGCTGTGCCTGCATGCCGAGCACGGCGGCGGCAACAACTCCACGTTCACCACGCGCGTGCTGACCTCGGCCGACACCGACCCGTACTCCACGTACGCCGGTGCCATCGGCTCGCTGAAGGGCTGGAAGCACGGCGGCGCGAACCACCAGGTGCTGGCCATGCAGCAGGAGATCAAGGAGCACGTGGCCGACTGGTCCGACGAGGGCCAGGTGGCCGACTACCTGGCGAAGATCGTGCGCAAGGAGGCCTTCGACAAAACGGGCCTCGTGTACGGCATGGGCCACGCGGTGTACACGAAGAGCGACCCGCGCGCCATCATCTGCAAGCAGTTCGCCGAGGGCCTGGCCGTGGGCACGGAGTTCGAGGCCGAGTTCAACCTGCTGAAGTCCATCGAGCGCTTGGCTCCCGAGGTCATCCTGCGCGAGAAGGGCACGGCCAAGGACATGTGCGCGAACATCGACATGTACTCCGGCTTCGTGTACTCTATGATGGGCATCCCCGAGGACCTGTTCACGCCGCTGTTCGCGTGCGCGCGCATGTCCGGTTGGGCCGCGCACCGCTTCGAGGAGATCGTGAGCGGCAAGCGCATCATCCGCCCCGCCTACAAGTCCACCCGCAGCGGCAAGCGCGATTACGTGACCATGGACGAGCGGTAGGCAGGAGGTAGGCAGCCGGGAGCTTTTCGTAGAGGGCAATGCCGAGCCGCAGTAAAAGCGCCCGGAGCCGCTGGCTTCCGGGCGCGTTTCGTTCTGGCGGAGGAAGTAGGATTCGAACCCACGGACGCGTGAACGTCAACAGTTTTCAAGACTGCCGCCTTCAACCACTCGGCCATTCCTCCGCGATAGGGTGATGCGGCGCATGCTGCCCGCAAGCGTCGCACGCTCCGCACGGCGATGTTTCACGTGAAACATTCGTTCGCCGCATGCGCTTTTCGGAAAGAGGTTCCGAAAAGCAAGCAAAGGATACCATATAATAATCCGCATGAACGACGAAGACAACAGAGCCGATGCCCCTCGCCGCGAACCTGCGGCCCCTGCGTCCCGAACGCGCAGGTTGGAGGATGCGCTGGCGCCGAGCGGCTTGACGGCAGGGGAGGCGGCCCGCGTTTCCGCTCATTGGCAGCCGCGCCTTTCCGACGAGGGCTATATGCGCCTGGCTATCGACGAGGCGCGCCGCGCCGAAGAGCTGGGCGAGGTGCCCATCGGGGCCGTGGTGGTGTACGAGCCCATCGATCCCGCAACCCGCCGCCCCCTGGCCGAGCCGCAGGTGATCGCGCGCGCCGGCAACCTGCGCGAGACGACGCAGGACCCGGCGGGACACGCCGAGTTCCTGGCCATGAAGCAGGCGTCGGCCGCCCTCGGCGCGTGGCGGCTTGCCGGCTGCACCGTGTACGTGACGCTGGAGCCGTGCATCATGTGCGCTGGCCTCATGCACCAGGCGCGCGTCGACCGTTGCGTGTACGGCGCACCCGATCCGAAGGCCGGAGCGCTGGGAACGCTGTACCGCATCAACGAGGACGAGCGCCTCAACCACAACTTCACCGCAACGCCCGGCGTGCTCGGCAACGAGTGCGCGGAGATGCTGCGCGCGTTCTTCGCGCGCAGGAGAAGGAAATGAACGGAGCCCGTGATGGCCAAGCCAAATGAAGAGAACCTGATCGCCGCCCAAGAGCCCGACGCTCCCGAAGAGACAGCATCTAGCTGCTCTGACCTGCGCGGGCGGTCTGCCGGTGCAGGTCCGCAGCATCCTGCAGCCGGCGCACGCGCACGCGACCCGCACGCGGTTGACATGCTGGCGGCGGCGCGTGCCGCGCAGAAGGTCGACGAGGCGGCGTTCGGCGGTCCGGGAGCCGTCAAGGTCATCGCGCCTGCCAAGGTGAACCTGTTCCTGGGCATCGGGGATCGGCGCCCCGACGGCTACCACGAGGCCTTGAGCGTCATGCACGCGCTCACCATGCACGACGTGCTGCGCATGCGCCTTGCGCCCGCAGGGTCCGACGGCTCCGGCAGCCTCTCCGTCGCCCTCGACTGCCGCGTGGCCGAGGGGCTTCCCCCGCTTGACGTGCCGCCCGAGGACAACATCGTGAGCAGGGCGATCCGCCGGCTCGCAGAGGCCGTCGGTCGCAACGAGGACGAGCAGGTGTCCGTGCTGCTGGAGAAGCGCATCCCCGCCGAGGCGGGGCTGGGCGGCGGCTCGTCCGACGCCGCGGCCGCGCTCGTGGGCTTGGCGCAGCTGTGGGGGTTGCCCGCCGACGACCCGCGCATCGAGGAGGTTGCGCGCACGCTGGGCGCCGACGTGCCGTTCTTCCTGCACGGGGGATGCGCCGTCCTGGACGGCGCGGGCGACGCGCTCGTGCGCGAGCTTGCGCCCATGGGCTCGCCCGTGGTGCTGGTGAAGCCTGCGGGAGGCGTGTCGACGGCCGCCGCGTACCGGGCGTTCGACGAGCACCCGGTGCCCGTGGACCCGCGCGACCGCGATGCGGCGCTTGCGGCCGCGAGCGCCCAGGACGTGCCCCTCTGCAACAACCTGGCAGCGGCGTCCGAATCGCTGCTGCCCGCCCTGGCCGACGTGCGCGCATGGGCCGAGGTCTGTCCCGAGGTGCGGCAGGCCCTCATGTCGGGCAGCGGGTCGGCCGTGTTCGCGCTTTGCGATACGTTCGAGGCTGCCGGCCGCGCTGCCGCCCAGGCCCGCATGCGCGGCTGGTGGGCCCATGCCACGATGTTCGGCCGTGCTCGCGCTGCCGCCGTCCCCTCCCGTTGAGGGCGGGCGCGGGGAATCGCGTCATCAGACCCGCTTCGCCGGTCCTCGCCGCGTCCCGCCGACGTCGCCGACGCAATATGGCGACGGGGCAAGGACCGCACGCGCGCTAAAGGAGAACTTGCTGGGTTACAGATTCAATCTGTATCGTCCGCTCACGCTGGGAGATGTTAAAATCCCAGTTACGTAATAGCAAAGGAGGGCTTATGAGCATCGCACTGATCGTCATCCTCGTCATAGTCGTTGTTCTGGTCGTTGCGGTTATCGGCCTGTACAACAACCTGGTGAAGCTGCGCAACATGGTGGACAACGCCTGGGCGCAGATCGACGTGCAGCTGCAGCGCCGCCTGGATCTCATCCCGAACCTCGTGGAGACGGTCAAGGGCTACGCCTCGCACGAGCGCGGGACGCTCGAGGAGGTCACGCAGGCGCGCACCGCTGTGATGAACGCGCCCACGCCCGAGGGTAAGATGCAGGCCGACGGCATTCTCACCGGCGCCCTGAAGAACCTGTTCGCCGTAGCCGAGGCGTACCCCGACCTCAAGGCCAATGCGAACTTCCAGCAGCTCCAGGCCGAACTGTCCAACACGGAGGACAAGATCAGCTACATGCGCCAGAGCTACAACGACACGGTCATGAAGTTCAACACGGCCATCCAGACGTTCCCGGCGGTGCTGTTCGCCGGGATGATGGGCTTCAAGCAGCGCGACAGCTTCGATGCCGCTGCCGGGGCGGACGTCGCCCCCAAGGTCCAATTCTAACAGCGATCATCGCGCCCGCCCGAACCAACGAGGCGGGCGTTCCCTTTCTAGTCAAGATTCGTCCGCGTGCCCACGTCGACGGCGCCCACGTCGAACGGCGCGGTTGCGCGGACGGGTACGCCCGAGGGGCCCTGACCCCATGGGGCGCGCTTGTCGGAGACAACAGGTCGGAAGTGGTTGTATGACGCATGATTTCCGCTGCCATCGGATGCTCGGCCTCGATCGGCTCGCGCGGGCGCTCGACACCCGCATGCTTTCGTTCGCAATGACGCTCGTCCTTGTTGCGCTGCTGATCGTGTTCTATACGGTGACGATGGTGAACATGAGCGCCATCTCCGGCCGCATCGATGAGATAAACGCGCATCCCTACCCGGTGACCGTGGCCGCAGGCGAGGTGGAAACCAACCTGGTGCAGCTGCGCACTCTGTCGGACCGACTCGTGTACGTGAGGACGCCGGAGGCCGTGGATGCCGTCGAGGACGAGTACGCGAGCATCGACCAGGCGATAGCGGATCCGCTGGCCACCATTGCCAGCCAATGCCGGTCGTCCCCCGAGAAGGCGGCCGCGCTCTCGGCCGACTATGAAACGCTGAAAGCCGAGCAGCGGCAGCTCATCGACGAGTGCCGCGATCCTGCCGCCACCGACGCCGAGGTGCAGCGTCTGGTCAGCGAGCAGGTGGACCCGCTGATCGGGGCGATGCTCGCACGCAATTCCGAGATCATCGGGAGCTCGCACCAATCGTTCGGCGCCCTGTTCGAGCTGGCGGTCAAGGCCTGTGCGGAAACCGCGCTGTATGCCACCGTGCTCATGGCGGGCGTGTTGGCCGTGCTCGCCATCTTCCTGATTACGCTCAAGCGCCGCAACGCCGAGCGCGACCGGCTCCAGAAGAACCTCGAGGCAGCGCTCGAGACGGCTCGCCACGCCAGCCAGGCGAAGTCTCAGTTCCTTGCCAGCGTGTCGCACGACATACGCACGCCGTGCTCGGCCATCGTCGGGCTGACGGAGATCGCCGAGCGCCATGTGGGCGAGACGGACTGGGTTGAGGAGTGCCTGTCGAAGATCACGCTTTCGTCACACCACCTGATAAGCCTGATCAACGATGTTCTGGAGATGAGCAAGATCGAAAGCGGGCGCTTCCTGCTGAATGACGAAACGTTCAGCCTGGAAGAGCTCGTGTCCCTGGTCGACGTTATCGCCCAGCAGCAGGCGCGCACGAAGCAGCTCGCGTTCCGCATGGAGGCGGGCGACGTTTCCGGCGTCTACGTGCGCGGCGATTCACTGCGCTTGCAACAGGTGCTGCTGAACCTAATCGGCAATGCCGTGAAGTACACCGAGCCCGGCGGGGAAGTTCGTCTGCGCGTGCGGTTGGAGCGTGCGGGTTGCGTGTCGCCCGAGCAGGCGCCCTGCGCCGACGAGACCCTGATGCTGGGTGAGTGCCGACGCGGCGTCGACTTCCCCGAAACGCCCTGCGGTGGAGAAGGGGCGTGCGGCTGCGCGCTGTACCGGTTCGAGATCGAGGACAACGGCATAGGCATGACGCCCGAGTTCGTGGGGCGTATCTTCGAGCCCTTCGAGCGGGAGCGCACCAGCGAGACGCGCGGTATCGAGGGAACCGGGCTGGGCATGTCCATCACGAAAAGCATCGTCGACCGGCACCATCACCGTGAAGAGCGAGCGCCATCATGGCACGACGTTCACGGTCGACCTCCCGCTCTGCCTGGAGAACGCCGATGTCGCCAAACCCCTGCCTGCCGAAGACGCGGCGCCCACGCTGCCAAAGCGCGTGGATTTCTCGGGCGTGCGCGTGCTGGTGGCGGAAGACGATGAGATCAACGCCGAGATAGCCTGCGACATCGTGGGCCGCACGCATGCCGAGGTCGTCTGGGCGCACGATGGCGCCGAGGCGGTAGAGACGGTGCTGCAGGCACCCGACGGCTGGTTCGACCTCGTGTTCATGGACGTGGAGATGCCGAACATGGACGGCTTGGAGGCTTCGCGCACCCTGCGGGACGCCTGCCGTCGCGAGGGGCGGACTCAGCTCGTTATCGTGGCCATGACGGCGAACGCGTACGTGGAGGACCGTCGCCGTGCGTTCGATGCCGGCATGGACGACTATCTGGTGAAGCCTTTCGGCTTCGCCGACGTATGCGACGTGATGGATCTGCGCCTGCCGGCCCGCAGCGAATCGGATGGGCAGCATGAGGCAAACGAGTCGGCGGAGCCCGCCTTGTCTTTGGTATGATGGTGGCAAAGGAACGTTGGCGGGAACGGCGTCGAAGGGAGTGGACCGATGGTAGCAAGGCTTTCGCGTATCGTGCCGCTGCTCATCGTGTTGGCCGTTATCGCGGGCATCGTGTACCTGGTGGCCGCATGGCGCTACTCGCCGAACCGCGGCAAGGAGATACTCATCAAGCTGTTCACGTGGCTGACGGGGATTCTCTTGGTCGCGTTCCTGCTCATAAGCCTGTACGCGCTGCTTGACGGCAATGCCCTCATCCTGGACTTGGGCTTGAGCTTCCTCGTGGCCGCGCTCATCGGCCTGGGCGTTACGCGCATCTGCCGCGCCGTCTTCGTGCGCAATCACCCCGGCTGGAAGCAGAAGCCCGTGCGGACGACGCGCCCGGACGACCATCCGCGGCGCCCGTTCACGCCGCCGTGGAAGCGGTAGGGAATCCGTGCAAAGCTGCCGGAAAAGAAAGCATCCCCGAGCGGGGATGCGGAAAGTGCTTCGGTGGCGGAGAAGCAGGGATTCGAACCCTGGATACCCTTGTGGGGTATACTCACTTAGCAGGCGAGCACCTTCGGCCTCTCGGTCACTTCTCCGCGCTATAATAGGTGCGATTCGCTATGATACCGTGACCATCTCGAACTTGCAAGGAGATTAACCGTGCAAACCACGAGTGATCCTCATAATAACGGGGTGCGCACTGCAATAGCCGCCCTAAACCCCGCTGCAACAGCCGCCCCTGCACGTCCTGTGGGCCCCGCCGTTGCCGACGCCCGGGCCGTGCGCCGTCCTGTTGCGGCGCGTCTCGCACTGCTGGCGGCCGCGCTCGTCCTGGCCGCCGTCGCGCTGCTGGCCGTCGCGCCGGGCGAGGCGTTCGCGAAGTCCTACGACATGACGAAGGTCGACATAACGGCGCAAGCCGAGACGGACGGGTCGCTGCATGCGGTGGAGCAGCGCACGTTTGACTTCAACGGCTACTTCACGGCGGTGTGGTGGACGTTCGAGGGGCTGCCTTCGAACGCGGAGCTGAAGGTGAACTCCATGCGCATGGCGCGCGTGGACGGGGACGGCAACGTGGTGGGCGAGTGGGAGACGCTGCCCAGCGTGCCGTTCGTGCTGGGCTGGCGCGATGCGGGCGGCCCTGGAACGGATGCGTATTCGGTCGATGCGCCGATGAACACGGTGTACGCCTTCTTCGACGTCTCGGATGAGAAGGCGGTCATCGAGCTGGACTACACCGTGGTGAACGGCGTGCAGGCCTACAAGGACGTGGCCGAAGTGAACTGGAAGTACGTGGGCGACCAGTGGGAGGAATCGTCCGCCGACGTCACCATGACGCTGGCGCTGCCGGTGCCGCAGGGCGTGGCGGTGGAGCCCGGCGAGAACGTGCGCGCGTGGGGCCATGGCCCGCTTGACGGGTCGCTGGCCATCAACGCGGACGGCAGCGTCGCGTACACGGTGCCGAAGGTGAACGCCGGCCAGTACGCCGAGGCGCGCGTGGTGTTCCCCGTGACATGGCTTACGAACCTCTCGCCCGATGCGGCGAAGCTCCATGCGGACGAGGCGCGTCTCGACAAGGTGCTGGCCGAGGAGGAGGACTGGGCCGACCAGGCCAACCGCAACCGCATGCAGTCGCTGGCCTTCGTCATCGGCTGCGGTGTTCTGTGTGTGCTGCTCATCGCCTGGGCGCTGTGGTCCTACTTCCGCTACGGCAAGGAGCACGCCCCGAGCTTCACCGACGAGTACTGGCGCGACGTTCCCGATCCGCGCGTGCACCCGGCCGTGATCGGCCGCCTGTGGCGCTGGGATCGCGAGAGCCAGGACGACTTCACGGCTACGCTCATGCACCTGTCGCACAGCGGCGCCATCCGCATCGACCGCGGCACCTATCAGGACCAGAAGTCCTTCGGCCGCACGGAGACGGTGGAGGACTACTACCTCACGCGCGTGCCCGCCGTGGCCGACGCGGTGGAGAACCCCATCGATCGTCAGGCGCTCGACCTCCTGTTCGGCACCATTGCCGCCGGGGGCGACTCGCTGTGGTTCGGCACCATCGAGCAGTACGGCAAGGACCACCCCGAGGAGTTCCTGGATGCCATGAAGAGCTGGCAGGGCATCGTGTCGGCCGAGACGAACCGCTGGGACTTCTTCGAGGTCAAGGGCAAGCGCTACCAGGGGTATCTCGTCACGCTCGCCATTCTGGTGGGAGTGGCTGGTCTGGGTATCGGGCTGGTCATGGACAACTTCATCCCGCTCATCTTCATGCTGCCCACGGCCATTGCGCTGGGCGTGATCGGCAACTACATGCCGCGGCGCAGCGTGGAGGGCAACAACCTGGTGGCGAAGTGCAAGGCGCTGCGCAACTGGCTGCGCGACTTCTCGTCGCTCGATGAGCGCCCGCCCACCGACGTCAAGGTGTGGGGCGAGTTCATGGTGTACGCCTACGTGTTCGGCATTGCGAAGCAGGTCATGCACGAGCTGCAGACAAGCGTGCCCGAGCTGTTCGAGCCCGCGGCCGGCACGGCGTACGGCTACGGTTACGTGCCCTGGTGGTTCTGGTACGCGCCCACCCACGGCGCCGGCGGCGCGGTCATGCCGGCAGCGGGCGATCTGCTGCACACGGCCGTTTCGAACACCGTGAGCACGGCTCAGGCTGCTATCTCGGGCGCGAGCGGCAACTTCTCCAGCGGCGGCGGCTTCGGCGGCGGTTTCTCCGGCGGCGGAGGCGGCGGCTTCGGCGGAGGCGGCGGCGCCCGGTAGCGAGAGGCGCGGGCCGCGGTTGCGGTCGGCGGTCCCATGGGGCGTGAGCGGCGGGCCGCGAGCGCAAGGTGGTGCGCGACACCGCTTGCGACGGGCGCTCTCGCCCGCGCTTCGGCGTGCCGCGAAGAGCCGTTTCGCCGGTTTCCGCGAACCGTATGAGACACCTTCCTGCCTCGGAGCGTGTTAAGGGCAGGAGGTGAAACCGTGAGGAGAAGAAATCAAAGCGCCGACGAGCGCCCCCTTAGGCCGGACGCGTTCATCCGTCAGGCCATGGGCGCCTGGGGCGGCTCGGTCTGGCGGCTTGCCCTGGCGCAGACGGGCTCCAAGGAGGATGCCGAGGACGTCTACCAGGACGTGTTCCTGCGGCTCGCACAGAGCGCGACGGAGTTCTCCAGCCAGGAGCACCTGAAGGCCTGGCTTTTGCGCGTGGCGGTGAACCGGTGCCACGACGTGGCCCGCCTGCGCAGCCGCCGCCCGGCGGTTCCCCTCGACAGCATGCCCTTCGAGCCGTCCGATGCGGGCCCGCTCTCGCCCGACGAGGTGCGCGCCCTCTGGGAGGCGGTGGGGGAGCTGCCCGAGAGCATGCGCGTCGTTATCCATCTGTATTACCAAGAGGGTTATTCCGGAAAAGAGATCGCGGGCCTGCTCGGCCTCGAGCCGTCCACCGTGCGCACGCGTCTGCAGCGGGCACGTGCGCAGCTGAAAATATCCCTGGGAGGTGTCGACTATGACCAAAGCGAACCAGTACAAAGCGATGATGGACCAAGCGGAGCCACCTGCCCATCTGCAGGATGACGTGATCGCGCGCCTTGACGAGCTACGCGGGGAGAAGGCCGCCGGAAGCGAGGGGGCAGCGTGCGGGTCGCAGGCGCTCGCGGCCGGCTCCGGGGGAAAGCGCCGGACGATGCCGAGGGCGGCGAAGGGGCTGGTCGGGGCGCTGGCCGCCGCGGTGATGGCGGGCGCTATTGTCGCTGTGCCCGCGCTGCTGCCCGGGACGCTGGGCGGATGGGGAGGCTCGGGGGCCGGGGCTCCTGCGTCCTCGCTGGCCGACCAGTTCGGCCTGGCGCTCTATGCCGATGCCGACGAGGGCGGTCAGACGGTGAGCATCGCCACGGCGGATGAAGGTATCGTGCCGGTAGGTAGCGAAGGGGGGCCGCGGCCGAGCGCTCTCTCGTACCAGCTGAACCTCGCGTGCGTGGGCGAGGGCATCGAGTCTGTGACCTACGCCATCGACGGTGAGGATGTGTCGTTCGAGCTGATAGAAATGAAAACGCTGGAAGATGGGACGTTCGTGCCGTCGACGTATGCGCCCTCGCAGGAATTCACCCTTGACTACGCCAACCAACAACCTGAGAACCTCCGTCGATCGATCAAGGTCGATCTGCGCACACCGGAAGAGCGCGATTGGCGTGCTCGCCTTGATGACGTCCTCGCGCGTCGGGAAGCAGCGACCGACCCCGCCGAGCTGGAGGCGCTGAACAACGAGGTGATCGAGCTCTCAAACGAACAAAACGATCGTATTAACGGCGAGTTCGATGCACTTCCTCAAGGCGATGATGCGCGCTACGCCGCCATGGACGAGCTCTTCTTCGAAGCATCCTGCGAGGCTGCCCAGAAGATCGGCCGGGCGACGCTTTCGGCCACCGCCACGTTCACCGACGGCACCACCCTCACGCGCCGATACCGCATCGCGCCCGTCGAGAACTTCGAGCAGGTGTTCGCCGACCGTATGGCCGCCAATCGCGAGCAAGGTTGTCCTGACGACGACCCCCGCCTTACCGCTCCGCTGTTCGAGATCACCGAGCTGGCGTAACGTAATCCAACAAAGCTGCCTTCGCCGACAACGAAAAGAGCCCCGGATTCCAGGGCTCTTCCAAGTTCAAATGGTGCGGGTGAAAGGACTTGAACCTTCATGGGGTTGCCCCCATACGGACCTGAACCGTACGCGTCTGCCAATTCCGCCACACCCGCATCTGCTCTCCGACCTCGGTCGAAAGCAAGAACAGATGATACAGGACTTCATCCGGCTATGCAAGACCGAAATTTGCTCCTGCGGAGAAAAACGGCCGATAGCGAGCAATCGCAGAGCTTTCACGCGTCTCCCGCGCTGCGCTCTCCGGGTACGCGCCGCGGAGGCTCCTTACAGGGCGGTGCCGCGCTTCGGCACGTAGAGGCCGGTCAGATCGACGCCCTCGTGCTCCAGCAGCCAGACCTTGCGTGTGATGCCGCCGGCGTAGCCGGTCAGGCTGCCGTCCGAGCCGACCACGCGATGGCAGGGCAGGATGATGGAGATGGGGTTGCGCCCGTTCGCCGTGCCGACGGCGCGCGCCGAGGTCTTCTTCCCGTCGCACTCGCGTGCGATCTGCGCGGCGAGGTCGGCATAAGTGCGCAGCTCGCCGTAGGGGATGCTGGCCAGCAGCTTCCACACGCGCTGCTGGAACGGGGTGCCGCCTGGTTTGAGGGGCAGCGTCGTTACGGGAAGGGGATCGCCGGCGAAGTAGCGGTCGAGCCAGGCGTGCGCCTGAGCGAACACGGGAAGGTCGTCTTGGCGCTCCAAGTTTCCCGCCACCTTGCCGGCGAAGTATTTCTGCCCCTCTATCCACAGGCCGACGATCGCCTCGCCATCGCTCGCTATGATGAGGTCGCCCAGCTCGGCGTGGGGGTACACGGTCGAGTAAAGCATGAGGTCGCGATTCCCTTCCCTGTGCTAAAGCGCCGTGCCCTTCTCGGGGACGAACAGGCCCTCCATGTCCACGCCTTCGTGCTCCAGCAGCCATATCTTGCGCGCCAGGCCGCCGGCGTAGCCGGTCAAGCTGCCGCCCGAGCCCACCACGCGGTGGCACGGGATGATGATGGAGATGGGGTTGTGCCCCACGGCTCCGCCCACGGCCTGGGAAGACATCTTCTCCTTGCCATCCTCCTGCGCGATCTCCCGTGCCAGGTCGCCGTAGGTGCGCACCTGCCCGTAGGGGATCTCCGCCAGCTTGCGCCACACGCGCTGGCGGAACGAGCTGCCGTTGGGCGCCCGCGGCAGCTCGTCTATCGCGGGCCGCTCGCCGGCGAAGTAGCGGTCGAGCCAGCCTTTCGCCTGGGTGAAAACGGGCAGGTCGTCGGCCGGCTCCATCTCGCCGTCCACCGTGCCGCCGAAGTGCTTCTGTCCGGCCATCCACAGCCCCACGATATTCTGGCCGTCGCTCGCGATCGTGATCTCTCCGAATCCGGGGTGGGTGTAGTTAGTCCGATAAACCATGCGCGTTCCTTCCTATTCGGCCAGCGAGTTCCACAGGCACAGCACCGCGTAGCTGCGCCACGGGCGCCACTGCTCGGCCAGCTCCAGCCGTTCCTTCGGTTCCAGGTGGGGCAGGGCGTGCTTCACGCCGGCATCGGTCTCCATGAAGGCGTCGGGATGATTGAGCACCCTCATGGCCAGGTAGTTCGCCGACCACGGGCCGATGCCCTTCACCGCCAGCAGGCGTTCCATCTGCTCCGCCACCACGGCGCCGGCATCGAAGCGCAGGTCGCCGGCCTCCAGCAGCCGCGCGATCTCGGCGATGGTGCGCGAGCGCGTCTTGATGACGCCCAGCACGCCGAGCGCATCCTCGATGGGTTCGAGCGCGGCGACCTCCGCCGCTGTGGGGAACGCGTGCGTGAGCCCCGGGATGCCGGTGTCCATGGGCTTGCCGTAGCGCTCTACGATGCGCGCCGCCAGCCGGTTCGCGGCCACCACCGTCACCTGCTGGCCGAGGACGGCCCGCACGGCCGTCTCGAAGGGGTCGAAACAGCCGGGCACCCGCGTTCCCAGGACTGCCGCGCCCGGAACCGCGTCATCCAGCGAGGCGATGCCCTCGTGCACCGCCTGTGGGTCGCAGTCGACGTCGAACTGGCGGCGCACGCGGGCGATGACCTGCGACGTCACCGGCAGTAGCGACGCGCTCATCGTGACGGCAAGCGCGCCTCGCCGCTCGTCGTCGGCCACGCGCACCCAGCCGAGCACCTCCTCGTCGCCGTGCTGCATGCGCACGACGCGCGCGTAGGCGTGCTCGTCCACCGCTTCCACGCCTTCCAGCTGGCGGGCGCGGAAGAACGCGAGCAGTTCGGCGAAGCGGTACGGCGGACGGTAGCTCAGCGAGAAGGCCACCCGGTCGCCCGACGGCGTGCGCCGTCGGGCGCTCTTGCGCACGGCGGTGGGGGTGAGCCGATAGCGCTCTTTGAACAGGTCGTTGAAGCGCCGCACGCTCTTGAACCCGGCGGCCGCGGCCACCTGGCTTACCGGAAGGTCCGAGTCGGTGAGCAGGCTCTTCGCCAGAAGGAGGCGGCAGGTTTGCAGGTACTGCACCGGCGTCACCTCGAACTCGCGTTGGAAGGCCCGTCGCAGGTGGCGGTCGGTGTAGCCCAGCCGCTCCGCCATGCGCTCGAGGCTCTCGCCGCTCGTGCAGCCCTCGCGCAGCAGCGAGGCCGCCCGCCGCGCGAGGTTCGCGGACGCGTCGGCGATGGAGTGGCCGGGCGCGAGCTCCGGGCGGCACACGAGGCACGGGCGGTATCCGGCAGCCTCCGCCTCGGCCGCTGTCTCGTAGAACGTGCAGTTCTCGTACTTCGGCATGTGCACGTGGCAGACGGGGCGGCAGTACACGCCCGTGGAGGACACGCCCACGAACGCCTGGCCGTCGAATCGCGCATCTTTCGACGCGAACGCCGCGTACAGCGCCCGCTTGCGCGATTCAGGATGGTTGAGGTCCTGCCGCAGGGTGCTCTCCTGTGCTTCTGCCATGGGGTGCCTCCCTCCTTCCGAGTGATCCGCACTGCGAGAGGCGGTGCAGCTGCCGAGCCGCCTCTAAAGTCGCCGTATCATGCAGCGCCGCGCCGCCAGTTGCGGCACCGAACTGCCTCTCCGACAAGAGTCTAGCGTGAAAGGCTGGAGGGAACTAGCCGTTTTCGGACGTCAAGTTGAAACCTCTGTGGAACAACGCCGCATTCGCGCGTCCGGCGCTGTTTCCTGAAGCCTCGCGTTTGCGGCCCGTTCGCCCGGTTCGTCATCTGACGCCGAAAACGCCTGCTGCTGTCAAAAAAGAGCCGGTTTGGCAATCTGGATGTCGGCCTTGGAAGGTCTTCCCTGCGAGGAGCTGGAGAAAGGCCAGGTCGCGTTCAACACTGCACGAGCTTCGGAGTGGCAGCGGTTGCCAAACCGGCTCTTTTTTGACAGTAGCAGGCGTTTTTGCCGACAGGCAGGGAACTGCGGTCAGGCAGGGAACTGCGGTCCGGAAACAGGTCCAGCTAGACCAGAAGCATGACCGCTGGTTTCGAGGAGTACCGCCGCTCGTCCATTCGGCGCTTCTGGGTGGGGAGCATGCAGCGGAGGGGCGAAATGCGCTATCATGATCGGTGCAGGCGCTCGTGTCGCCTGTCGCTTTCTGAAACGAACCCGCAACGACCGCAGAGAAGGCGCATGGCATGCAACCAGCTCATATTGGATCGGTACCGACCCATCGGGGAGTCGCGCTCGGGCGGCTTCGGCACGGTGCGCGTTGCGTGGGACACGCGCATTCAGCGCAAGGTGGCCATCAAGTGCATTGAGCTCGACGAAGTGGATGCCGCGCGCGCGGCGCTGCCGGGTGCCGATGCGGTGCGGCGGCAGCCCTCTGCCCCCGCTCCCGCTCCCGAGCCCGTTGACGCTCGCAGCTATTCCGAACAGGCGGGCACCGGCGCGATGCCGCGCTTCGACGAGGTCGACTGGGACGACGCGCCTTCGTGGGACGAAGCCGAAGACCTGCTCCCTTGGGAAACGCCCGGCGATCTGCCGCCACGGGAAGAGGCCGGTGCCGCCGCTCCGGTGCGCAATCCCGACGACGTTCCGCCCTGGGAGGACCTGCCCGCCGCCCCGCCGCCGCCCCCCGACTTCGAGAGCCCCTTCCGCAAGCGGGACGAGGCCGCCGCAGCCGCCGCCACGCGCCGCCCCTCTCTCGCCGGGCGCCATGGCTCGCCGGCCGCCCCGGCCTATCGCGACCCCGCCGCCGACCTGGACGACGACCTGCCGCCGGTGCGCTCGCTCGCGCGCATCCCCGGCTTGGACGAGGCGCGCACGGCCGCCATGCTCACGGACCCGAACATCGTCACGGTGTACGATTTCGAGGTGCAGGGCCAGACGGCCTACCTCATTATGGAGTACATCGAGGGCATCACCCTCACGGAGCTGCTGCGCGACTATGCGGACTACCTCACGCTCGACATGGCGGCCGCCGTGTTCGGCTCCGTCGCGCACGCGTTGGAGGTGGCCCACGAGAACCAGGTGCTCCACCTGGACATCAAGCCGGACAACGTGCTCGTCAATCGCCAGGGGCAGGTGAAGGTGACGGACTTCGGCCTGGCCACGCTCGCGGATGCGGGCGGGTTCGGCGCGGCAGGCGGCGGCACTATCGGCTACATGCCGCTCGAGCAGATGCGCGGCATGAGCTTGGACGCGCGCTGCGACGAATGGGCGCTCGCCGCCGTCACCTACGAGATGCTGGCCGGCGAGAACCCGTTCCTCGCGCCCGACCTGGCCCGCGCGGAGTCCGCCATCGAGGATGCGGAGCTCGTGCTGCCCTCGCTGTGCTGGGACGAGCTCGACCCAGCCGCCGACGACGTGGTGTTCTACGCGCTCGACCCCGACCGCGAGCAGCGCTACGACAACGTGACCGACTTCGCCGAGGAGATGGAGAAGTTCCTGGGCGACCCCCGGACAGGCCATCGCGAGCTGGCCGTCATCGTGGGCGATGCGCAGGGCGACAACGACGGGGAAGAGGAAGAGGAAGCCCCGCGCCCGCCCCGTGCCCCGCGCGTGCCGCTGCGCGAGCGCATCACGCGACGGCAGGCGGCCGTGGCGGCGCGCGTCGTGGGCGCGGCGGGCAGCGGAGCCGTGGCCTTCGTGGCGCTGGCGAACCTGCCGCAGGTAGGCGGCCTGGACGGCATCTTCGGCCTGGCGGGGCCGGCTGCGCTGCTGTTCTGGGGGCTGTTCGCGCTCATTGCGCTGGCCGGCGCGCTCAAACCTCACCTGGGTGCGCTGTTGGCCTACTTCTCGCTGGCCGCGGCGCTCATCGCGCAGGGCGCGCCGGCCGCCGGCGTGGTGCTGCTGGCAGCGACGGCGGTGTGGTGGTACTTCGCCGGCCGGCTGGGCAACGCGCCGGCGAATGCCACGTTCGCCGTGCCCCTCGCCGGCGCCGTGGGCGGCAACCAGCTGGCCCCCGTGGCGGCGGGGTTCTTCCTGCCGCCCGCCCGCGCGCTCGGCACCACGGCGTTCGCGCTGCTCGTGGCCGCGCTGCTGGCATCGTTCGGTTCCGGCAACCTGCTGGGTTGGGACGCGCTCGCCCGCTGGGACTTCGCCGGAATCGACGTACAGGCGAACCTGGGCGCGCTGCTCTTGCAGCCCGCTACCTGGTGCGTGGCCGTCAGCTGGCTGGCTGCCGCTGCGGTTCTCTCCGCTTGTCGGCGCCGTCCGTCGCGCATCCTCGAGGTGCTCGGCATCGTGCTGGCCGCAGCCGCGCTCGTGGCCGGCATCTGCGCCGCGGCCTGGCTCGCCTCGGGCCAGCACACCTGGATGCCCTCGGCCGCGGCCATCGCGTCCACGGCCGTGGCCGTCGCCGGCCTCGCCATCGCCAGCTACCTGGAGCCGCCCGCGCCCGAGCTGTGGGAAGAAGGGGAGGAAGCCGAGCCGAGCGAAGGCTGACCGGCATTTCCTTCCAAATACCTCGTGCGTTCGCGTTCCTTCTGGAGTATCGTGTGATGCGCCGAAGGCAGAGCGCTCTACTGCGCAAGAGCGCTCCGGCCAAGGCAGCAGACGAGCACGAGACAAGCGAGACGAAGGAAGGGGAGACCCATGCATCAGCTAGGAGACGAGCGCGTGCTGTTCGCGTTCGCGCGCGACCTCGAGCCGGCGCTCAGGGTAGCGTCGGGCGACACGGTGCGCATCCGCACGCAGGACTGCTTCGGCAACCAGGTGCAGACGCCCGAGGACGAGCTGGACGAGATCGACTGGGACGCCATCAATCCGGCCACGGGGCCTGTGTACGTGGAGGGCGCCGTGCCCGGCGGCGCGCTGAAGGTGACGATCGACGACATCGAGCTGGACGCCCAGATGGCTTCGTGCACCGGCAAGGACGAGGGCGTGTGCGGCGACCGCTTCGACGCATGGAGCACGCGCCTGTGCGCCATCGAGGACGGCGAGCTCAGGTGGAGCGACAAGCTGTCTATCCCGCTCAACCCCATGATCGGTGTTATCGGCGTTGCCCCGGAGGGCGAGCCTGTGAACTGCGGCACGCCGGGCAGCCACGGCGGCAACATGGACAACACCGCCATCACCACGGGGGCCACGCTGTACTTCCCGGTGGCCGTGGAGGGCGCGCTCTTCGGCTGCGGCGACATGCACGCGGCCATGGGCGACGGCGAGATCAGCGTCTCGGGCGCGGAAGTGGCCGGCTGGGCCACGGTCACGCTCACGGCGCTGCCGGACCTGCACCTCTCCGACCCGCTCATCGAGAACGACACGCACTTCGGCGTGATCGCCTCGGCCGAGACGCTCGATGCGGCGGCCGACCGCGCCGTGCACGAGATGGTGGACCTGCTGCACGACCGCACCGGCGTAGCCCAGGACGAGCTCGTCATGCTGCTGTCGCTTGTGGCAGACGTGCGGGTGTGCCAGATGGTCGACCCGGAGAAGACCGTGCGCTTCATGGTGCCGAAGTACGTGCTGGATGCGCTCGGCTTCGCGCTGTAGGGCAAAGACAAACCAAGGAAACAGGGGGATTTTCAATGACTGAAGAGCAGAAGGCGGTCTCGTCCGCCAACGATGCGGCCCAATCCCAAAGCGCCGCCTCCGAGGCCGCGCTGGAGGCCATGGGCTACAAGCAGGAGCTCAAGCGCGCCATGTCCGTGCCCGACATGCTGGTGTACGGGCTCATCTTCATGGTGCCCATCGCACCGTTCGGCATCTACGGCGGCGTGTTCGGCGATTCGGGCGGCATGCCCGCGCTCGTGTACCTGGTGGGCATGATAGCCATGGTGTTCACGGCGTTCTCCTACGCCACCCTCTCGCAGGCGTTTCCCGTGTCCGGCTCGGTGTACGGCTACACCAGCCGCGGTATCAACAAGCCGGTGGGCTTCGTGACCGGTTGGACCATGCTGCTGGACTACCTGCTGGTGCCCACGCTGCTGTACGTGGTGGCCGCGCAGGCCATGAGCGGCATCGTGCCCGAGGTGCCCGCGCTCATCTGGGGCATCCTGTTCGTGGCCATCAACACGTTCGTGAACATCCGCGGCATCGAGCTCACCGTCATCGTCGACCGCGTGGCCGTGGTGCTGGAGATACTGTGCCTGGGCGTGTTCGTGGTGATGGGCGCGCTGTGGATCGCCACCGACCCGCTGTCAAACGGCTTCACCATCCAGCCGTTCTACAACCCCGAGACGTTCAACCCCGGCCTGGTGATGAGCGCCGTTTCGCTGGGCGTGCTGTCGTTCCTCGGCTTCGACGGCATCGCCACGCTGTCCGAGGAGGCCAAGGACGGCCGCCGCGGCCCCGGCCGCGCCATGATGGCGTCGCTGGCCATCGTGGGCGCGCTGTTCGTGCTGCAGACCTACATCGCGGGCTGCATCAGCCCCGACGGCGCCGTGTTCGCGCACGACCAGGGCAACGCCTTCTACTTGGTGGCCCAGGTGGTGGGAGGGCGGTGGCTCTACGTGGTGTGCGCCGTGGCCACGGCGCTGGCCTGGGGCATCTTCACGGCGCTCGCGGCGCAGACGGCCGTGTCGCGCATCCTCTTCGCCATGGGGCGCGACGGCGGCCTGCCGCATGCGCTCGCGCGCATCCACCCGAAGTACCATACCCCCTACGTGGCCACGCTCTTCGTGGGCGGGCTCACGCTCGTGCTCGTGCTGACGTTCGGGCAGCTGGGCACCGACACCATCTCGCTCTTCGTGAACTTCGGCGCGCTCACGGCGTTTCTGATGCTGCACGTGACCGTCATCGGCTACTTCATCGTGAAGAAGCGCGACCGGCGCTGGGTGGCGCATCTGCTGGTGCCTCTGTGCGGCCTGGCGGTCATCGGCTACACGTGGTGGGGGCTCGACGTGCCCGCGAAGGTGCTCGGCGTGGTGTGGATGGCCGCGGGGACGGCCTACTACCTCGTGCTGCGTTTCGTGCTCAAACGGGAGGTGACGCTGGGCGGATGAGCGCGCGGCCTCCCTCCACGCGTGAAGAGCGTAAACAGCCTTAAAATCTGCGAAATTGGCACTGGACAGCGGCGTACCCGAAGTCGGACAATAAAAAAACGTGATTGCGTATACTGGGTACACACGAGGAGGACGGGTTTGAGGATCGCGCTGTGCGACGACGACGAGGCGCAACGGGAGAAGTTGAAGGCGGCCGTCGACCGGCATCTCGTATCCCGCGGCTACCGTCCCCGCTACGAGGAGTACTCGGGGGGCGGGCCGCTCGTTGCCGAGGTGGCCGCGGGCACCGAC
>ERZ826396.1992-NODE-1992-length-19135-cov-4.261216_pt1 | contig 19135 bp, 15 predicted proteins | sample MGYA00519926_ERZ826396 | MGnify/ENA primary metagenome ERZ826396 (study PRJEB31778, sample SAMEA3449230) | human gut metagenome | biome: human gut; feature: human-associated habitat; material: faeces | place: United Kingdom | collected 2010/2012 ... | reverse complement strand
GGGATCGTGTCTGATGAGCCGGTCATTTTGCTGGCGGAGGATTTATCTCCCAGCGAAACCGTGCAGATGGACAAGAGTAAGATCCTGGCTTTTGTGACCAAGGGAGGCTCCACCAATTCCCATACGGCGATTCTGGCCCGCTCCATGAACATCCCGGCTTTGGTACAGACGAATGTGGAATTGAAGGACGAATATGATGGAAAGCTGGCAGTGGTGGACGGCTTTGAAGGAACGTTCTATATGGAGCCGGAGGCGGCGATGCTCGCAGAGCTGCTTCGGAGAAAAGAAGAGGCTGATAAGGAGCATGCACAGCTGGAACAGCTGAAAGGCCTTGACAATGTGACTACGGATGGACGCCGGATCAATATCTACGCGAATATCGGAAGCGTGGAGGACGTGGAAAAGGTGCTGCAGTCAGATGCCGGCGGGATCGGGCTTTTCCGAAGTGAATTCATCTATCTGGGAAGGGATGATTATCCTACCGAGGAGGAGCAGTTTGAGATCTATAAAGAAGTGCTTTCCCGCATGGGAGGCAAGAAGGTAATCATCCGGACGCTGGACATTGGCGCGGATAAGCAGGTGGATTATTTCCAGCTTCCGAAGGAAGAGAATCCGGCAATGGGGTATCGCGCGATCCGTATTTGTCTGACGAGACAGGAAGTGTTTAAGACCCAGCTGAGAGCGATTTACCGTGCCTCTGTATATGGGACAGCTGCGATCATGTTCCCCATGATTATCTCGATTAAAGAGATTCGGGAAATCAAAGGGATCGTTGAAGGCGTGAAAAGAGAACTTACTGCGGAAGGAAAGCCCTTTGGAGAGGTGGAACTGGGAATCATGGTGGAGACACCTGCCGCAGCCATTATCAGCGATCAGCTGGCGAAGGAAGTGGAGTTCTTCAGCCTGGGAACCAATGACCTGACCCAATATACGCTGGCGATTGACCGTCAGAATCAGAAGCTGGACGGCTTCTATGACTCCCATCATGAAGCGGTGCTGCGCCTGATTAAGATGACAGCTGATAATGCGCATGCCGCTGGGATTTGGGTAGGCATCTGCGGGGAACTGGGAGCGGATACGACGCTCACAAAGACGTTCGTGGATATGGGAATCGATGAGCTATCCGTTTCACCCGCCTATGTGTTGGGCGTGAGAAAGGCTGTCAGAGAGATTTGAGGCAATTCCAGTCTGATTTGGGGCTGCGAAAATAGAAAGATAAAAGGAGTGATAAGAAATGAAAGAATTCGAGTATACGATCACTGATGAATTGGGAATCCATGCAAGACCGGCAGGACTTCTGGTGAAGAAAGCGGGTGAATTCGCAAGCACAGTGAGCGTGGATAACGGACAGAAAAAAGGAGATGCGAAGAAGATCATGTCGCTCATGATGATGGGCGTGAAGAAGGGCCATACTGTGAAGTTCACCATTGAAGGGCCCGATGAGGATGCTGCAGCACAGGCGCTGGAAGCATTCATGAAAGAAAATCTTTAATCGTATCCAAAAGACCTTGATAAGGTATATACAAACAGCGTTCGGAGGGAGCGATAAGCGTCCTTTTGAATAAATTAAATACCCGATGCTAGGGCGGGATAAACTGAAGGGGGAATAAAATTATGATGAAGTATTTACAGAAGCTGGGCAAGTCCCTGATGCTTCCGGTGGCATGTCTGCCCGTGGCCGGTATTCTTTCCGGCATTGGCTACCTGCTTTGTCCGGCGGCTATGCAGGGCGGTGAAATTACAGGAGCCGCTGCGCTGATCGGTTATTTCATGGTGCAGGCAGCCCTGGCGCTGGTGGACGGCACGACGATGGCAGTCCTGTTTGCGGTGGGCGTTGCAGTCGGAATGGCGGATGACCACGACGGTACTGCAGGTCTTGCAGGCCTGGTTTCCTGGCTGATGATGACCAAGCTGCTGAGCACAGGCGTTGTTACCACGCTGTTTCCCAGCTTTGCTGAAGATGCGACCAAGACGTTGGCGTTTGATAAAATCCAGAACGCTTTCATTGGTATCATCGCCGGCATAATCGGTTCCATCTGCTACAATAAGTTTAAAAACACGAAGCTGCCTGATTGGCTGTCTTTCTTCTCAGGCAAGCGCTGCGTGGCTATCGTTACAGCTGCAGTTTCCATCGTTGCATCTGCAATCCTGCTGTTCATATGGCCGGTTGTTTTCGGCGCCCTGATCAGCCTCGGAAATGCGATCGTTGGCCTGGATGCTGTAGGAGCAGGTATCTATGCATTCCTGAACCGTCTGCTCATTCCTACAGGACTGCATCATGCGCTGAATAACGTGTTCTGGTTCGATACCATTGGATTGGGCGATCTGTCCCACTTCTGGGCTGGCGATACGTCCGCGTCGGAAGGAGTTACCTGGAGCCTTGGTATGTACATGTCCGGATTCTTCCCTTGCATGATGTTCGGTATCCCCGGAGCTGCTCTGGCAATGGTTCATACCGCGAAGTCCAACAAGAAAAAAGCGGCCATCGGTATCGTGTCTTCCGCAGCTATTTGTGCATTTATCTGCGGCGTTACAGAACCCTTTGAATTTGCGTTCATGTTCCTTGCACCCGTGCTGTATGTGGTCTATGCGCTGCTGTATGGTATCTTTACCGTTATCACGGTGTTGGTAGGCTTCCGTGCAGGCTTCTCCTTCTCAGCAGGAGCTACGGACCTTCTCTTCTCCGCATCACTGCCCGCTGCACAGAATACCTGGATGATCATTCCGCTTGGCATTGCGGCATTCGTGGTGTTCTATGTGGTATTCAGAGTGGCGATTGTAAAGCTTGATCTGAAGACACCCGGACGGGAAGATGATGATGAGGAAGCAGAAAAAGCGGTTGTCCTTTCCAATAATGATTATACAGAAGTTGCTAAAATCGTTCTGGAAGGACTTGGCGGCAAAGAGAACGTGAAATCTCTTGACAACTGCATCACAAGACTTCGTCTGGAGATTAACGACTATACGAAGGTGGATGAGAAGAAGATCAAATCTGCCGGTGTGGCCGGAGTGATTCGTCCGAACAAGAGCAATGTTCAGGTAATTGTAGGAACAAAAGTGCAGTTCGTTGCGGATGAGATGAAGAAAATGCTTTAAGATCAGAAGAATGATCGAAAGAAATAAAATCCCTAGCACAATATCGGAAGCCCCTTAGGGGCTTCCGAATTTGGTATGATTCGTTTTTATTGAGATGTAAGAGGATAGAAGACGCGTTGGGAATCTATGCTGATTGGACCAAAGCGCGGGAGGGAGCTGAATAAAGATGAGAATTATAAAAGCGAAAGACTATAAAGACATGAGCCGGAAAGCGGCGAATATTATTTCCGGACAGATTATTATGAAGCCGAATTGCGTACTGGGCCTTGCTACTGGTTCTACGCCGATCGGAACCTATGAAGAACTGGTGGAGAGATACAGGAATGGGGATCTCGATTTTTCGGAAGTGACGAGCGTGAATCTGGATGAATATAAAGGACTTCCCCGTGAGAATGATCAGAGCTATTATTATTTTATGAACGATCATCTCTTCCGCCATGTGAATATAAACAAGGACAGAACGTATCTGCCAAATGGAATGGAGCCGGACAGCGATAAGGCATGTGCAGAATATAACAGGATTATTGCTTCTGTAGGGGGAATTGACCTCCAGCTGCTGGGGCTTGGCCATAACGGTCATATCGGATTTAATGAACCCGCGGACAGCTTTGAACTGGAGACCCATTGCGTGGATCTGACGGATTCAACCATTCAGGCGAACCAGCGTTTCTTCGCATCTTATGATGATGTGCCGAAACAGGCATATACGATGGGAATTAAAACGATCATGCAGGCAAAAAAAGTTCTGGTGGTTGTGAGCGGAGAGGATAAGGCAGAGATTGTGAAAAAAGCGTTTTTCGGCCAGGTAACGCCCAGAGTGCCTGCATCCATTCTTCAGATTCATAAAGATGTGACAATCGTGGCGGATGAGGCGGCGCTTTCTAAAATCTGAGAAGAAAAGAAGGGAAAAGCCGATGATAATACAGAGCAAAAGAGTATGGATTGCGAGTCAGTTGATGGAAGCGCAGCTGGAGGTGGAGGCGGGCAGAATTCTCGCTATCCATCCTTACGGGACGTTTCCTGCGGATACGGATTATGGAAACAATCGGATCCTTCCGGGATTTATTGATGTGCATACGCATGGGGCCTATGGATTTGATACGAATGATGCTGTGCCGGAAGGGCTGCGGGAATGGATGAGAAGGATTCCGGAGGAAGGCGTAACATCCATTCTTCCCACAACCGTGACACAGATGCCGGACGTGCTCACGAAGGCACTTACGAATGTGGCTTCCGTCGTACGGGAGGGATATGAAGGAGCGCAAATTTTGGGCGTTCATTTTGAAGGGCCTTATCTGGATATGGAATATAAGGGGGCGCAGCCTCCGGAAGCCATAGCGAAACCCAGCGTGGAGCAGTTTCAGGAATACCAGAAGGCAGCGGATGGGCTGATCCGATATATCACACTGGCACCTGAACATGATGAAGGGTTTGCCCTGACGAGATACTGCAGCGGGAACGGGGTTGTGGTCAGTATGGGACATTCCGGCGCTACTTATGAACAGGCGCTTATGGGAATCGCCAACGGTGCCACGAGCATGACCCATGTCTATAACGGCATGAGCGCTTACCATCACAGAAAGCCGGGGCTGGTGGGCGCGGCTTTCCGGGTGCGGGATGTATATGGTGAGATTATCTGCGATGGCTGCCATTCTCACATGGGAGCTCTGAATAATTATTTCCAGGCGAAGGGAAGAGATTATGCCATTATGATTACGGATTCTCTGTGCGCGAAGCATTGCCCTCCCGGAGGCGATTATGAGCTGGGCGGCCATCAGATTGAGATCGGAGAAGACGGCCTGGCACGGCTTGCCGGAACGGATACGATCGCCGGAAGCACGCTTCATATGAATCAGGGACTGCGCATTCTGGTAGAAGAAGCCATGGTACCGTTCGATGCGGCAGTGAATTCATGCACCTTAAATCCTGCGAGATGCCTGCGGGTGGACGACAGAAAAGGCAAACTGGCAGCAGGATATGACGCGGATTTGGTGGTACTGGATGAGAAGTATGAAGTGATTCAGACCTATTGCAGAGGAAAAGCGATGCTTTAGAATGCTGCAATATCTTGTAGAAGGATGCAATACACCACGGAAAGTTGAAACCGCTTAACTTCAGCGAAAAAAGCAGAACTACCGCAGAATCAAAAAAATGGTTCTGCGGTTTTTTTGAGCAGAAATCGATTGTTACGGCTCAGCCCTCCGGCCATCTCTGCACCAGTTTCTCCATCGGCTTTTCCTTATCATGCAGGCGTCAGGCGGGCCGGTTCGTGGTCTCTTTATGCCGCTTCCTGCCTGGGGACGCCGCCTGTCCTGCCCGGCTGATTCCTTTTCCCGTAAACCTATGAAAAAATTGCGCCGTTTCTTAGCGCCGCATGAGGGAAGTGCTCCCGCATGCCCTGGCGGCGTTGTTTGACGCCCGACAGGGCGGAGTTTAGCCGCCATGCGGGAGCATTTCCCGCATACGGCGCTTAGAAACGGCCAATTTTTGAAGCGGTTTACGGGAAAAGGAATCAGCCGGGCAGGACAGACGGCGTCCCCAGGCAGGAAGCGGCATAAAGAGACCACGAACCGGCCCGTCTGGCGCCTGCATGATAAGGAAAAGCCGATGGAGAAACTGGTACAGAGAAGACTGGAAGCCTGAACCATAATAATTGATTTTCATGCGTTTCCCTTTTAAAAGGATGGGTTTTGGTGTATAGTAATAGAGAATTCCGTGTAACGAACAGAAGGCAAAGGAGAGGAGGCCAGGCATGGACTGTAAGACGGCGGAAAAGCTGATTCCTGACTTTATCAAAGGAGAAATGGAGACAAGGGCAGCGAAAGAATTCCTGAAGCATGTCGGAGAATGTGCCTCTTGTAAAGAGGAACTGAGCATTCAGTTCCTTGTGAAAGTGGGAATGGAGCGGCTGGAAGAAGGGGAAGCATTTAACCTGAATAAGGAACTGCAGGCCAGATTGGCTACTGCATGGAAACATGTAAGGATCCGCAGTAAATTGCAGTGGGGCCTATACTATTTTGAGGCCTTTGCCGTGCTGGCTGTAGTTTTGGTGATGACGACGCTGGTGTTATGAGAAAAGGATTCCGGTGTCTGCGGCGGAAAATGGGAAATTTGGAGAAAGAGGATAAAACGAATGGGCGAAAAGCTGGTGTTAATCGACGGGCATAGTATATTGAACCGGGCATTTTATGGGGTACCTGATCTGAGCAATGCGCAGGGGCTGCATACCAATGCAGTATATGGATTTTTGAATATTATGTTTAAAATTTTGGACGAAGAAGAACCGGAGTACCTGGCTGTGGCTTTTGACGTACATGCGCCTACCTTCCGTCATGAGATATATGCCCAGTATAAGGGAACCAGGAAGCCGATGCCGGAAGAACTGCGGCAGCAGGTTCCGGTCATGAAGGATGTGCTCCATGCAATGGGGATCTGCACGGTGGAAAAGGCTGGTCTGGAGGCGGATGATATCTTAGGCACGCTTGCCAAGAGGGCGGAAGCGTCCGGTATGGAAGTGGCACTGGTTTCCGGAGACCGGGATCTGCTGCAGATCGCCGGGGAGCACATCAAGATCCGTATCCCGAAGACCAAAGGGGGAAAGACGGAAATAGAAGATTATTATGCGGAGGATGTGCAGAGAGCTTATCAGGTAACGCCGGAACAATTCGTAGATTTGAAGGCGCTGATGGGAGATGCTTCCGACAATATCCCGGGTGTTCCCAAAGTGGGGCCGAAGACGGCAGAAGAACTCATGGTACGGTTTGGATCGCTGGAAGGAATTTACCAGCATCTGGAGGAAGTCAGCAAGAAGAGCATACGGGAATCTCTGGAACAGAATAAGGAATTAGCAGAACTGAGCAGGGTGCTGGCCAGGATTGATACACAGGCACAGCTGGATGTGACTTGGGATATGCTGCGCTGTGGGAAAATGTTTACGGAAGAGGCCTATGTGCTGTTTCAGAAGCTGGAATTTAAGAATCTGCTGGGCCGTTTTGAAGAGGCTGCAGTGGTTGTAAATAACCAGAAGGATTTCTTTTGTATGACGAGCGAACTGCAGGAAGCAGAGCGCGCGTTTGCCAGAGCGAGAGAAGAAAAGAAAGCGGCCTTCTATGTATTGGATGATGGAAATAAGGCTGCGGGAACCGCTTCCAACCGATATGATGGAAGCGGCTTTGTGGCGCTCGCATTTGCGGTGAGCCCCAAAGAGGTCTGGATTTTTGTGCCGGAAGGATTCATGACGCGGGAATATTTGGTACAGCGGCTGGGTGAATTGACGCGTGAAGCCGTGGAACTGACCACATTTCAGGTAAAGACGCAGTACGGATATCTTTCCTGCGATGATACGGACGGATTGTTTGATGTGCTGATTGCCGCGTATCTCATCAACCCGCTGAAGAATGATTATGGCATTGAAGACATTGCGAATGAACATCTGGGGTTGATGATTCGCGGCAGAAGTCAGCTGCTGGAGAAGCTTTCCCTGAAACAGGCTCTTTTGGAACGGCCGGAAGCTTTCTGCGAGTATGCAGGCTTTGCCGTATATGTGATGCTGGAGGCCAGGCAGGTTCTGGAAGAGAAGCTGGTTCAGATGGGAATGAAAGAGCTGTTTGACGGGGTGGAAATGCCTCTGACCAGAGTGCTTTATGATATGGAAGTGGAAGGTGTGCGGGTAAGGCCGGAAGAGCTGAAGGAATATGGAGACGCTTTGGTTGAGCGCATCGAAGAATTGGAACGTTCCATCCATGAAAAGGCGGGAGAAGATTTTAATATCAATTCCCCCAAACAGCTTGGCGAGATTCTGTTTGGCAAAATGAAGCTTCCTGGAGGAAAGAAGACCAAGACCGGCTATTCAACCGCTGCGGATGTATTGGAGAAGCTGGCGCCCGATCATCCGATTGTATCGGAGATCCTGGAGTACAGAGGGCTTGCAAAATTAAAATCCACATATGCGGATGGGCTGGCGGCATATATAGGAGAGGACAGCAGGATCCATACAACCTTAAATCAGACGATCACGGCTACCGGAAGGATCAGTTCTACGGAGCCGAATCTTCAGAATATTCCCATGCGGATGGAATTGGGAAGGCTGATTCGGAAGGCATTTGTGCCTAAGGAAGGGTATCTGTTTACGGATGCGGATTATTCGCAGATTGAACTGCGGGTGCTGGCGCACATGTCCGGGGATGAACAGCTGATAGAAGCATATCGGATGGATGCGGATATCCATCGCATAACGGCGTCCAAGGTGTTCCATACCCCTTTTGAGGAAGTGACGGACTTACAGAGACGTAATGCGAAAGCGGTGAATTTTGGAATCGTATATGGCATCAGTTCTTTCGGGCTGAGCCAGGATCTGAGCATTTCCAGAAAAGAGGCTGCCGCCTATATTGAGGAATATTTTAAAACCTATCCGAAGGTAAAAGAATTCCTGGATAGGGAAGTGGCTTTCGCGAAGGAGAATGGGTATTCTGTGACCATGTTCGGAAGAAGAAGGCCGGTTCCGGAGCTGAAATCGGGCAATTTCATGCAGCGCTCCTTCGGCGAGAGGGTGGCCATGAATGCTCCGATCCAGGGAACGGCGGCGGATATCATTAAGGTCGCCATGATCCGGGTATGGAAGCGGTTAAGGGAGGAAAAACTTGCTTCACGCCTTATCCTGCAGATCCATGATGAACTGTTGATTGAGACGGCCCAGGGAGAGGAGACGCAGGTGGCACAGATTCTTGAAGAAGAAATGAAGGCTGCAGCGCAGCTTTCCGTCAGCCTGGAAACGGATCTGCATACCGGAAAGAACTGGTACGAAGCCAAATAGGGCGTAGAAGAGTGTTTTTCATGGAGGGTGAAAGAAAATCGCTTTCCCTCTCCATGATTTTGTGTGCGCGCTGTCACGCGCAGATGGGAGCAAGAATGAAATTTATTGGAATTACCGGAGGGGTAGGGGCGGGAAAATCTCTGGTGCTTTCCACCCTGAAAGAAGCTGCATGCTGCAGGGTGCTTCCGGCAGATGATGTGGGCAATGCGGTGAAACTTCCCGGACAGCCTTGCTATGAGGCCCTGGTGGAACTTTTGGGAAAGGATGTTCTCCAGAAAGACGGCCTGATAGACAGGGAAAAGATGGCGGAACGGATATTCCGGGATCCGGCTCTGCTGGAGCGCGTCAACGCGATCATCCATCCGGCTGTGAAGCAATATATCCTGCAGGAAGTGGAGAGGGAGAAGCGGCTTGGGAAGCTGGATTTTTTCTTCCTGGAAGCGGCGCTGCTGATTGAGGACGGATATGGAGAACTGGTGGATGAACTCTGGTATATCCATGCAGATAAAGACGTGCGCGCGCGCCGGCTGAAGGAAAGCAGAGGATATTCGGAGGAAAAAATAAACCGGATTTTGGCAAGCCAGCTTTCGGAAGAAGCGTTCCGTCAGCACTGTGACGTTGTGATAGAGAATAATGGGGACGTGAATCAGCTGCGTCTTCAGGTGCTGAGGCTCCTGGAAAAAGAGGCAGGGTAAAACGGCGCTTGCAGGAATGGGAAAGTTATGGCATATTATTACAGGACAGAGATGATAAAACAGGCGGATATATGAGGGGTGCGTTTGGACATGGCGCGCCCGGCCGGGAAGGATATGGTTTGAGAAGATGAGGTTATGCAGCATAGCCAGCGGGAGCAGCGGAAACTGTATTTATGTGGGAACGGATACCACACATGTGCTCGTGGATGTGGGAATCAGCAGAAAGAGGACGGAGGAAGGCCTGGGAAGCCTTGGGATAAATCCGGCAGAACTGGATGCGGTGTTTGTCACCCATGAACACAGCGACCATATCAGCGGTCTGGGGGTTTTCTCCAGAAAGTATAATGTGCCGATCTATGCTACGGCAGGAACGCTTCAGGCGATCAGAAAATGCCGCAGCCTGGGAGCGATTGACGATTCCCTGTTTCAGACGATTCGGGCGGACGAAAGCTTCACGATCAAGGATATGACGGTGAACCCCATGCAGATATCCCATGATGCGGCGGAGCCTGTCGCATATCGTTTTTCCCATGGAAGACAGAAAATCGGCGTGGTAACAGATCTGGGAACATACAATGATTATACGGTGGAAAGCCTGAAGGGGATGGATGCTTTGCTGATTGAGGCAAATCATGATGTGAATATGCTTCAGGTAGGGCCCTATCCGTATCCGCTCAAGCAGCGGATTTTAGGGGACAGAGGACATCTGTCCAACGAGAATTCAGGCAGGCTGCTCGGCAGGCTCCTTCATGATAAGATGCAGTACATCATGCTGGGCCATCTGAGCAAGGAAAACAATCTGCCGGAATTGGCCTATGAGACGGTACGGCTGGAAATCGAGCAGGGAGATAATCCATATAAAGCGGGGGATTTCCCGATTCAGGTGGCAAGGCGCAGCGAGGTTTCCAGAGTGATTGAGATTGCATGAGAGCGGAAGAGGAAAGGAGAAGTTTCTATGAAAAAGACCATCATTACCGTAGTTGGACACGATACGGTAGGGATCATTGCCAGGGTGTGCACCTATCTTGCGGAGAATCGCATCAATATTTTGGATATCAGCCAGACGATCGTACAGGAATATTTTAATATGATGATGATCGTGGATATGAATCAGACAGAGAAACCTTTCGGGCAGATCGCGGAGGAACTGACGGCATTAGGTGAAAAGATCGGTGTGGTAATCAAATGCCAGAGTGAAGAGATTTTCAACCAGATGCACAGGATCTGAGACGGAGGCCGGCTATGATAAACATGTTTGAAGTTAATGAAACCAATCAAATGATCGAGAAGGAGAACCTCGATGTGCGCACGATCACGATGGGGATCAGCCTTCTGGATTGTATCGATTCCGATGTGGAGGTTCTTAACGAGAAGATATACAACAAGATAACCGCAGCGGCGAGGAATCTGGTACAGGTCGGCGAGGATATTGCCGGAAAGTTTGGGATCCCGGTTGTGAACAAGCGTATTTCTGTTACGCCAATCGCCCTGATCGGCGGTTCTGCCTGCCGCCGGACGGAGGATTATGTGCAGATCGCCAAAACCCTGGACAGGGCTGCAAAAGAAGTGGGAGTGAACTTCATAGGAGGATATTCTGCCTTGGTGTCCAAAGGAATGACGCCGTCAGACGAGCTTTTGATCAAATCCATTCCTCAGGCTCTGGCGGAGACGGAACGCGTCTGCAGTTCGGTAAATCTGGGATCTACCAAAACCGGGATCAATATGGATGCGGTGCGCCTGATGGGAGAGATTATCCTGGATGCGGCACAGCGCACGAAGGAGACAGATTCATCGGCGTGTACAAAGCTGGTGGTATTCTGCAATGCGCCGGATGACAATCCGTTTATGGCAGGCGCGTTTCATGGCGTGACGGAGGCGGACAAGATCATCAATGTGGGTGTCAGCGGTCCGGGCGTGGTAAAAACTGCCTTGGAGAAGGTGCGCGGGGCGGATTTTGAGGTTCTATGCGAAACGATCAAGAAGACCGCCTTTAAGGTGACGAGGGTGGGCCAGCTTGTGGCAAGAGAGGCATCCAAGCAGCTTGGCGTTCCTTTCGGCATCGTAGATCTTTCTCTTGCGCCTACGCCGGCGATCGGAGACAGTGTGGCGGATATTCTGTGTGAAATCGGCCTGGAGCATGCAGGTGCGCCTGGGACGACTGCGGCGCTGGCCCTGCTGAACGATCAGGTGAAAAAGGGTGGTGTAATGGCGTCATCCTATGTAGGAGGCTTAAGCGGCGCATTTATCCCCGTCAGCGAGGATCAGGGCATGATTGACGCCGTATCCACCGGAGCGCTCACGCTGGAAAAGCTGGAGGCCATGACCTGTGTCTGCTCTGTCGGACTGGACATGATTGCGATCCCAGGGGATACCAAAGCATCCACGATCTCAGGCATCATTGCAGATGAGATGGCGATTGGCATGGTGAACCAGAAAACCACGGCGGTCCGCCTGATCCCCGTAATCGGAAAGACAGTGGGGGATCATGCGGAGTTTGGCGGCCTTCTGGGCCATGCGCCTGTGATGCCGGTAAATTCTTTCGGATGCGAAGCCTTTATCAGCCGAAAAGGGAGGATCCCCGCGCCGATACACAGCTTTAAGAATTGATCACAATCTGCCTTTGATATTCATTGAGGAAGGGCTTCCTGCATTTGCCGCTGACTGCAGCCTGGTAAATGTGGGAAGCCCTGATTTCTTCTTCCAGGAGGGGAAGGAGGGCGGGGGGCAGCACCTTTGGAGCATCCGCCAGCTTGGAAAGCAGCGGCATGCGGGCATGTTCCTTGATGACGGCCAGCAGGGGGGCGGCGTTTTGCGAGAAGCCAAGGATGCGCAGATATGCCGGAAAACCGTTTCGCCGGGCCGAGACCAATGCTTCCTGACGGATGTCCAGAAGGATGTGGGACAGGCACCTGCTGATGCGCGTATAGGTAAGATTCCTGGATTTGAGGAGCAGGCAGAAATGATGCCAGTCCGTATAAGCGTATAGATGCTTGCGGATCCTGTCCGCCAGATCGCAGGTCACATCAGCAAAGCTTTCCAACGGTTCTCCGGACATTTGCGTCAGCATGAGCAGCCGGTAATGGAGCTGCGCGGAGAAGTCATCTTCTGTGACGAAGGTCCCTTCCTGAATGTGCTGCGACAGGATCTGCCAGGCCTTTCGGGGAAGGGCCTGCCGGATGGAACGCAGCGTGTCCGCGTTTTCGGCGGAAGAACTTCCGGTGAGCAGATTTTCCGTAAGAAGCGCCTTCCTGATTGCCGAGGCAGAGCTGAATCTGCCCTTTGGTGCGAGCGCGCTGTCATGGTAGCCGGAACCCTGACGCTTGACTGTGACGGGACGGATCGCACTTTCAGAACGGATCAGGGCGCGGCAGTATTCCACGCCTAGGATGTTATTGGGACGGGTCAGGAGCGTGGAATCTGAACCATAAATATCAGCCAGGGCCCGGCTGCGCGCCGCCGGATAAGAGAGACCATCCTTCTGGGCTTTCAACAGGCGGCCCCGATATTCATCCGAGGAATCTGAGCGCACGAGCAGGGAAGCGGCCTCATGCAGGCGCGAGATATCGCCATCTTCGCTGCCAAAACACAGAGCATCCACACACCCCAGACTGTTGAGGATGGAAACGGCGCCGGAAGCGAAGGCCTCTGCACTGGCACATGCATAGCGAACGGGCAGTTCCAGGACGAGGTCTGCGCCGCAGGCAAGTGCCATGCGTGTCCGGTCATATTTATCCAGAAGAGAGGGCGTGCCGCGCTGAGTGAAATTGCCGCTCATGACCACTACGATATAATCCGCCTGCGTGAGGGAACGCGCTTGACGGATATGATATGCGTGGCCGGAGTGGAAGGGATTGTATTCTGCGATAATTCCAGTGACTTTCATACGATGCGAACTCCTCTTTGCTTAATAGGTTATCGTCCCATCCGTATTCCGAGCCTGGCCGGTCTGTGTCCCGCTACGGCTTCATGGTCAGAGGGACGCAGCGGAACATAGACCGGGTCGCGGATGAGATGGTCGCCTTAATTAATTATAATCATAGCATGGAAGCGGATGAGGCACAATGCCGCCGGATTTAATGTGCATGATTTTGTACAAGAAAATCGGAAAAAGAAACTTGTATACAAAAAGGGAATTCGGTATAATTTAGGTTAGACAAGAAAGGCTGGCATGAAACGGTAAAAGAGAGGAGTTCTGGAAATGGCGTACATTGATACAATTAAAGAGAAAGCGAGAGCTGATAAAAAGACGATCGTTATGCCGGAAACCAATGATAAGAGAACGCTGATCGCGGCTGCCCATGTGCTGCAGGAGGGAATTGCTAATATTATTATGGTTGGCAATGAAGAGAAAATCATGGACGGCGCAGGATGGCTGGAAGTGGATCTGACGGGTGTGAAGGTGATCGATCCGACGAAGACGGATAAGCTGGAAGAGTATACGCAGCTTTTGTATGAAACGAGAAAGGCTAAGGGGATGACGCTGGAGGCGGCAAGGGAAAAGCTGCTTACGGATCCGCTCACCTTTGGCGTAGTGATGGTAAAGGCCAACGATGCGGACGGTATGGTGGCCGGCGCCTGCCATGCAACAGCAGATGTGCTCCGTCCTTCCCTGCAGATCCTCAGAACTGCGCCCGGCGTGAAGCTGGTGTCCGCCTTTTTCATTCTGGATGTGCCGGATTGTGAATATGGAGAGCACGGAACGTTTTTGTTTGCTGACTGTGGATTGAACCAGGATCCGACGGCAGAGGAGCTGGCGGCTATCGCGGATACCAGCGCCAAGAGCTTTAAACAGCTGATTGGGGCGAAGCCTATCATTGCGATGCTGTCCCATTCCACCAAAGGAAGCGCGCATCATCCGCTGGTGGACAAGGTGATTAAGGCGGTTGAGATCGCCCATGAGGAGTACCCGCATCTGATGGTGGACGGCGAACTGCAGACGGATGCGGCTTTAGTGCCGAGAGTGGCTAAATCGAAGGCGCCTGGCAGCGAGGTTGCGGGCAAGGCGAATGTCCTGATCTTCCCGAACCTGGATGCGGGAAATATTGGTTACAAATTGGTACAGCGCCTCGGTAAGGCAGAAGCCTATGGCCCTATGCTGCAGGGAATTGCGAAGCCAGTGAATGATTTGTCCAGAGGTTGTTCCTGGGAGGATATTGTAGGCGTGGTAGCGCTGACTGCGGTTCAGGCACAGCTGGTATAAACGGCGGCTGTGGCGGAATGGAAAGCAATGGCGTTTCGCCGCGGAAGGGAAAGGTGTATAGATATGAATATATTGGTTATCAACTGCGGAAGTTCCTCTCTGAAGTTTCAGCTGATCGACGCACAGAACGAAAAGTTGATTGCAAAGGGGCTGTGTGAACGGATCGGAATCGAAGGGAGCAGGCTTGTTTATACGCCTGCCGGCGGAACCAAGCAGATTACCGAAGCGAAAATGGAAGACCATAAAACAGCGATCAGCCTGGTGCTGAAGGCGCTGACGGATAAGGAAACCGGAGTGTTGGAGGACCTTTCCCAGATCGGTGCTGTTGGGCATCGCATTGTGCATGGAGGGGAGCATTTTTCCGGTTCCACACTGATTACAGAAGAAGTGAAAGATGCGATCAGAAGCTGCTGCGAATTGGCACCTCTGCATAATCCTGCCAATCTGATCGGTATAGAGGCCTGTGAGGCTCTGATGCCTTCTACGCCCATGGTGGGAGTGTTTGATACCGCTTTTCATCAAACCATGCCGGAGGAAGCTTATCTGTATGCGATCCCTTACCATTATTATAAAGAGTACAAGCTCAGAAGATACGGCTTCCATGGAACCAGCCATTCCTATGTGGCGGGCAGAGTAGCGGCAGTGCTGGGCAAACCGGAAGAGAGCCTGAAAATTATCGTCTGCCATCTCGGAAATGGGGCCAGTGTCTCAGCGGTAAAATATGGCAAATGCATCGACACTTCCATGGGACTTACGCCACTGGAAGGACTGGTGATGGGAACCCGCAGCGGGGATATCGATCCGGCTGTGATGGAGTTCATCGCACATAAAGAAGGAAAGAACATTGATGAGATCATGACCATGCTGAATAAGGAATCCGGCGTATATGGATTGTCGGATGGTTTTTCATCAGATTTCAGGGATTTGGAAGATGCATATCTTGAGGGAAAAGAAGATGCAGTGCGCGCCCTGAAGGCATTCTCTCACAGGGTTCTGAAATATATCGGCGCTTATATGGCAGAAATGGACGGTGTGGACGCAATCTGCTTTACCGCAGGCTTGGGAGAAAACAGCCCGATTATCCGCGATATGATCTGTGAAAAGCTGTCCTTCCTGGGAATTGTGCTGGATGAGGAAGCGAACAACAAGCGGGGAGAAGAGATCGTCATTTCCAAACCGTCGGATGGCACAAAGGTGCTCGTAATTCCGACAAATGAAGAGCTGGCGATTGCCAGAGAAACCTTTGCGCTGGTTGCAAAACAGTAAAAATTTACAGTTCTATTAAGAAACTATTAAGTTGAAAAAATAAATAAAATTGCTCTTCCTTTTCCTAATAAAATGTATTATGCTAATAGGGCTTGAATGGTCGGTTTTCGTCGAAAACAGCCGGCTGCAGGCAATATAAGGAAAGTGTGGGGCTTAAGAAGTGGCAGGATTTGAGTTAGGAAGATTGGTCAGTGAGAATAGTCTGGTATTCAGCAGTCTGGAATTCCTATTTCGTTTCCTGCCTGTTTTTTTGCTTCTGTTTTATTTGACGCCGGCAAGGTTCAGAAATATCGTGCTTTTCTTTGGAAGCATTCTGATGTATGCTTGTGCGGAGCCCAGATATGTGTTGCTGCTGTTGGCGGTTACAGCCTTAAATTACCTGATCGGACGTCAGATGAAGGCGGATATTACCTCTCCTTATCTGCACAGCAGGTGGAGGAACAAAAGACGGAGAAGGTGGCTGCTGCTTTCCGTCGTCACAGATATCGGGATTCTGGCATTCTTTAAGGCGGGGAGTGCGATGAACGCGAACATTTTTCTCCCATTGGGCATCAGTTTTTATACGTTTAAGCTGGTGTCTTATCAAGCGGATGTATATCGGGGCAGAGTGGCGGCTGAAAGTTCTTTCTGGCGGTTTGCATCCTATATCTGCATGTTTCCTCAGATCGGGAGCGGCCCTATCATGCGTTATGAGGCGGCGCAGGAAGGACTGGATGGAAAACGGATTGAACCGGCGCAATTTGAGGAAGGGCTTCGCCTTCTTATCCTGGGGTTAGGGGCAAAGGTGCTGCTGGCGGATCGATTGGGCATTTTGTGGAATGATATGCGGACGATCGGATTTGAAAGCATTTCTACACCGCTCGCCTGGCTGGGGGCATTTGCCTATTCCCTGCAGCTGTATTTTGACTTTGAGGGATATTCCCTGATGGCGGTGGGGATTGGAATGATGCTCGGTATGCCGTATATCCGCAATTTCAATCAGCCATATATGGCCTCCTCTGTAAGCGATTTCTGGAGGAGATGGCATATGACGCTGGGAAGCTGGTTCAGGGATTATGTCTATATTCCTCTGGGAGGCAATCGAAAAGGGGGGTTGCGAACGGTGCTGAATCTGGCCATTGTCTGGCTCCTGACCGGGCTGTGGCATGGAAACGGCTGGAATTTTGTGATCTGGGGAGCAGTATTGGGCGTGCTTGTGATCGTGGAGAAGTTTTCCTATGGCAAATGGCTGGAACGAAGGATGATATTGTCCCGCCTATATGTGTGGATTCTCATCCCATTAACCTGGGTGATTTTTGCTATCACGGATTTGGAAGAACTGGGCATTTATTTCGCCAGGCTGTTTCCTTTCTTCGGGATCGGGCAGACGCTGAATCCCGGAGATATTGTAAAGTACCTGACGCAGTACGGGCCCCTGCTTCTGATCGGAATCATCTGTTGTATTCCTGCCGTGGCAATCGTTTATGAGAAATGGAAACGGAAATGGTTCGTTACGGTTGCACTGGTCCTCCTGTTTTGGGCATCGGTATACCAGCTGGCTAATACGGCGAATAATCCGTTTATGTATTTCCGTTTCTGAGAAGGGAAACGGGCTGAGAGCGAGATGTGATTGATGAAAAAACCGAAAAATAGTCTGTTATTTATAGTTCTCCTGATAAGCGGACTTCTGTTTACGGGGGCAGGTTATGCAGGAGAGGATTCTATTTATTCATCCTATACGAAGGCGGACGGATGGATGACACCGGAAGTGTCTTTGGTGTTTCAGGGATGGAAAGACGGTGTATATCCTTGGGATTTGTTTGGCGGGAAGCACCGGGCGGCCACGGTACAGCTTCCAGATAGAACTGATTCAGAAGAAAGCCTGGCATCCGGAATGGAAGAAGAAAATCAGGGAAACGGGCAGGAAGCATCCTGGACGGTTTCCGGTTCAGAAATTGTGAACCTGGGTGATCTATCCGGAAACGGGCTTTCAGGGAATGGACTGTCAGGAAATGCGCTTTCGGAAGAAAACGTAATGCAGGATGTTTCGGGAAACGGAGCGGAACATGCGCTGCAAGGAAATGATTCGGATGCCGGAGGGAATGTGGCCTCTCAACCCGGGCCCAGATACGACAAATTTGGACAGCTGATTGAGGAGCCTTCGCAGGAGGGGGCCGGGCAGCAGGAGGGGACGATGAATCCGGAAGCGGAAGCTGGTGATAGCCAGGAAGCTTTGCAGGAAGGAAGTGCCGAAGAAGATGCGCTCGGTCAAGACTTGGAGACAGTTATACAAGAGCGGCTGGATGATAAAACGTATGAACCGGGACCGGTTACAGAGGATTATTTTAATGATGCGCTGTTTATTGGGGATTCCCGGACAGTGGGATTGGACGAATATGGAGGATTCCAGGAAGAAACCACTTTCTTTGCAGCTACCTCGCTTACAATCTATCAGCTGTTCGATAGCCCCAAGGAATTCGCAAGTCTGGCGGATGGCACGAAAGCAACGTTAGAGGAGGCGCTTCAGGAAAGACAGTTCGGAAAGATATATCTGATGCTGGGCATTAACGAACTGGGACGCGGCACCACGGAGAGTTTCTTTACGGTTTATGCGGATGCTGTTAACCGTATCAGGCAGCTTCAGCCAAACGCGATTATTTTCGTACAGGGAATCATGCGGGTCAGCGGCCAGAAGAGCGAAACGGATCCTGTTTTCAATAATGTCAATATTAATGAAAGAAACCAGGCCCTTGCAGCAATGGCGGATAATCAGACGATCTTTTATCTGGAGGTTAACGATGTGCTCTGTGATGAGAACGGGGATCTGATCGCAGATTACACCTATGACCAGATTCACCTGAAGGCGAAATATTATCAGATTTGGAAGGATTATTTGTTTGCACATGGAGTGATCCGCCAGCCGGATGTCTGAGAACTATGAGACGGTCTGCACGGGTCAGATGAAGCGGAAAGAGGCATGGGCTGCCGGGAAAAAGGTTATGGGTGAAGTTGCTGTAGTTTGGAGTTAAAAGTTTGTTACTACTCAGCCCTCCGCATATGCTTTTCCGTCGCCCTCGTTTGTGACGC
>ERZ826396.1990-NODE-1990-length-19175-cov-3.175575_pt1 | contig 19175 bp, 17 predicted proteins | sample MGYA00519926_ERZ826396 | MGnify/ENA primary metagenome ERZ826396 (study PRJEB31778, sample SAMEA3449230) | human gut metagenome | biome: human gut; feature: human-associated habitat; material: faeces | place: United Kingdom | collected 2010/2012 ... | reverse complement strand
GGAATGGCAGAGCTTTCGGGTGAAGTACTGGGACTTAAAATGCAGAAGTACTGGATGTGACCTGCCAGAGTCCGTTAGACGGCAGCCCGCAGGGGATCGGCCGTGTAGCAGATTTGGAAGATCCGATCTGTCTGCAGGAATGTTGCGAACTGGTGAAAGCGAAATATGAACTGGAAGCAGTAAAAGTATTCGGAGATCCGTCTGCAGAGATCCGTCGTGTGGCAATCTCTCCGGGAGCCGGCAAGAGTATGGTATCGGCAGCATTTGCGGCGCATGCAGATGTACTGATTACAGGAGATATTGACCATCACACCGGAATTGATGCGGTTGCACAGGGGCTTATGATCATAGATGGTGGTCACTATGGGATCGAGAAAATATTTGTACCGGATGTGGCAGCGTTTCTCCGGGAGAAATGTCAGGCGATCGATGTAGTGGAAAGTACATTTGGAAAAGAATATTTTGACCATATTCAGGGGCAGTCGGGTGAATTTCCGAAGAAACCGGATCCGGAAGGACTTCTGTGGATACTTGATAAATTAGGGGTATCGCCGGAAGAAGGAATATACATAGGGGACTCGGATGTAGATATGAAGACAGGGAAGGCTGCCGGTATGTTTACAGTCGGAGCAGAATGGGGATTCCGGACCAAAGAACTTCTTGTGGAGACAGGAGCAGATGCGACAATTGCACATGCTGAAGAATTGCTTAACTATTTATAGTTCAGATGAGAAGATTTTTCTGTGAGAAAGATAAGGGAGGGTTGCCTGTATGTATGAGTATGATGAAGAATGTCTGCAGACATTCCTGAATATGCAGTCACAGCTTTTTGATGAGCCGGTTGCAGAGACACTGGAAGAAGCAGAAGCATTTCTGGAAGACTGTATGGCGGTTGTTGTAGATTCTATTAAGGATGTGAGAGATTATCTGGATGAAAGCGGAGCGGACATCAGTGGTATGAGTGATGAAGAGCTGGAAGAGGCTTCAGAAGTATTCGCACTTCCGAACGGACAGTATCTGATCGTAGAAGGTTAATAAAAGAAAAAGAGCTGCGGCATCAGTTGTTTGCCGCAGCTTTTTTGAGCGCATCACGGATGGCGTTGACAAGAAGCTGAGAAGTATAGGGACTGTCGGTTGAAATAGTCAGGTTATCAAGAGACTGGGACTTGCAGATCTGATCAGCCAGATCATCGAGAGATGGCTGAAGGAGTGGGTACATGGCAGTTACAGTTTCGTTCAGATTGGAAATGCGGATGGAATCGATCGAAGCGTCTGAGACAGAAACTTCCAGTTCCAGATTTTCGTTTCCAAGTGTGAAAGAAGAGGTATAAACGCCGGGTGTATATTTTTTATCTGATACAGAGGAATGCCGGCTTCCGGAGAACATAAAGAATAAAAGACAGAGGATGAGAATACCTAAAGTGGCAAAAATAACGGTATAGATAATTTCTTTCATGTGAAGTACGATAATTTTTGTTTTGGAACTCATAAAGAACCTCCTTAGGCAGTATGGAATTTCGGCATGTAATGCCGCTTAATAAACTATATGAAAAGAAAGAACCGTTTATGCATGAGAAATGCGTGACAAAAGAGAAAGGATTTAGTAGAATCAGGAAAGAGAAAAAGCAGAGGTGAATAGAATGTTTGTAATTGCAGGACTTGGAAACCCGGATGAAAAGTATCAGGGGACAAGACATAATGTTGGATTTGATGTAGTGGACCGTTTGGCGGAGAAATATCAGATAGCAGTCGATACAAAAAAACACCGTGCCCTTATCGGGAAGGGTGTGGTCGAGGGACAGAAGGTAATTCTTGTAAAGCCACAGACTTACATGAATCTGAGTGGGGAGAGTCTCCGCAGTCTGGTGGAATATTACAAGATCGATCCGGAGAAAGAGCTTCTGGTGATCTACGATGATATCAGTCTGGAAGTCGGACAGCTCAGGATCCGCAGAAAAGGAAGTGCCGGTGGGCATAATGGAATCAAAAATATTATTGCCAATCTTGGAACCAGTGTGTTCCCACGAATCAAGGTAGGTGTGGGAGAAAAACCGAAAGGATATGATCTTGCAGATTATGTTCTCGGAAAATTTTCCAAAGAGGACCGTGTACTTATGGAAGAAGGATATGATCTTGCCTGCGAAGCTTCTGTGCTGATCATGCAGGGAGCGATTGACCGGGCAATGAACGAATACAACCAGAAAAAGAAAGAATAAGAGGAGGCAAAAAGCGATGCATGCACTTACGGCTCCCTTATCTGAACTGGCAGAGATTGAAGAAATCTATGGAGAGCGGGGGCGGGAACCGGGAATGCTGCTCCTTTCCGGGTGTGTGACATCACAGAAAACCCATCTGATGTATGCGCTTGGGAAAGGTTATGCACGTACACTGATCGTTCTTTCCAGTGAAGATAAGGCAAAAAAATTATATGAAGAATATCGTTTCTTAAATGAAAATACCAGCTATTATCCGGCAAAGGATCTTCTGTTTTACCAGGCAGATATCCATGGAAAACAGCTGGTCAAACAGCGGATGGAAACTCTGCAGATGATGATGGAGGCAGAAGCAGAAAGCCAGGTCACAGTCATCACAACGATTGATGGATTCATGGATGAACTGCCGCCGGAAGCAGAAGTGAAAGGGGATATCCTGACTATTTCAAATGGTGAAGCAGTGGAATTTGAATCCCTCAAGGAGAAGATCGTAAAACTTGGTTATGACAGGGAAGCCCAGGTGGATGGACCGGGACAGTTTGCTGTTCGTGGTGGAATCATTGATATTTACCCGCTTACCGAGGAATTGCCGATCCGTATTGAATTCTGGGGAGATGAAGTGGATTCGATCCGTACTTTTGATGTGGACAGCCAGAGATCGGTAGAAAATCTGGAGCAGATCGTTATTTACCCGGCGGATGACAGACTGGGAAGTGACAGAAAAGTTTCTTTTATCAATTACTTTGATCCGAAGGACACGTTGGTGTTCCTGGATGAACCGGCCAGGCTTCTGGAAAAAGGACGTCTGGCAGAAAACGAAGTAGAAAAGGCGAGAGAAAATCGCGCAGAAGAAATGGCAAGAACCGGGGAGATGGAAGAAGCCCCGGAGTTTTTTGCGACCGATGAAATCGTAAAATTTCTGAACCGGTTCTGCATGATCGGGATGTGCGCGCTGGAAATGAAATGCAAGCCGTTTTTTGTGAGAAAGCGGTTTGGAATTCAGGCAAAAAGCGTCAACCCGTATAACAGCAGCTTTGAGATGCTGACACAGGATCTCAAAAGACTGAAAAGGAACGGATACCGGGCGGTTCTGATTTCGGGATCCAGGACAAGAGCAAAGCGCCTGGCGGAGGATCTGCGGGATTATGATCTGAGTAGTTTTTACAGCGAGGATCAGGAACGTGAAGTGAAACCAGGGGAGATCATGGTATGCTACGGGCATATAGAAGTCGGATATGAGTATCCGATGATCAAATTTATTGTTATTTCCGAGTCGGATATTTTTGGCAAGACAAAGAAGAAAAAGAAACGGAAAAGTTACGATGGACAAAAAATAAGCAGCTTTTCGGATCTGAAACCGGGGGATTATGTGGTACACGAGAATCATGGACTTGGAATTTACCGGGGAATCGAAAAGATTGAAGTTGATAAGGTGACAAAGGATTATATGAAGATTTCGTATGCTGATGGTGGAAATCTTTATATTCTTGCCACACAGCTTGACCAGATCCAGAAGTATGCCAGTGCAGATGCTAAAAAGCCGAAACTTAACAAACTTGGAGGACAGGAATGGCATCGCACGAAGAGCAAGGTAAAGACAGCAGTCTGGCAGATAGCCAAAGATCTGGTGGAACTCTATGCAGTACGGCAGTCCAAAGAAGGATTTGTCTATGAAAAGGACACGGTCTGGCAGAAGGAATTTGAAGAAATGTTTCCATTTGAGGAAACGGAGGATCAACAGCTTGCAATCGAGGCAACAAAACGGGATATGGAAAGTCCAAAGATCATGGACCGTCTGATCTGTGGGGATGTGGGATTTGGAAAGACAGAGATTGCAATCCGGGCAGCATTTAAAGCAGTGCAGGAGAACAAGCAGGTTGTCTATCTGGTCCCTACTACGATTCTTGCACAGCAGCATTACAACACTTTTGTGCAGCGGATGAAAGAATTTCCAGTAAGGGTGGATCTGTTATGCCGTTTCCGTACACCTGCGCAGCAGAAAAAGACGATTGAAGACCTGAAAAAAGGACAGGTTGACATCATTATCGGAACCCACCGGGTACTGAGTAAGGATGTGTCATTTAAAGATCTGGGACTTTTGATCATTGATGAGGAACAGCGCTTTGGGGTACAACATAAAGAAAAGATCAAAAAACTGAAAGAGAATATTGATGTTCTGACACTTACGGCAACACCGATTCCACGAACACTTCATATGAGTCTGATCGGGATTCGTGATATGAGTGTGCTGGAAGAAGCTCCGATCGACCGTATGCCGATCCAGACCTATGTGATGGAGGAGAATGATGAGATGGTCCGGGAGGCAATCGAAAGAGAAATTTCCCGCCAGGGACAGGTGTACTATGTCTATAACCGTGTCCAGGATATAGCTGAAATGGCAGCGAAGATCCAGAAACTTGTGCCGGATGCAAATGTGGCATATGCACACGGGCAGATGCGGGAGCACAAACTGGAAGACATCATGTATGATTTCATCAATGGAGAAATTGATGTTCTGGTATCGACGACGATCATCGAGACCGGACTTGACATTTCCAATGCCAATACCATGATCATCCATGACGCGGACCGGATGGGTCTCTCCCAGCTTTACCAGCTCCGGGGAAGGGTTGGCAGATCGAACCGTATGGCATACGCATTTCTCCTATATAGAAGAGACAAAATGCTCCGGGAGGTTGCAGAAAAACGACTTTCCGCAATTCGTGAGTTTACCGACCTTGGCTCCGGCGTAAAAATTGCCATGCGGGATCTGGAAATCCGTGGGGCAGGGAACCTGCTCGGTGAAGAACAGCATGGTCACATGGATGCAGTGGGATATGACCTTTACTGCAAGATGTTAAGTGAGGCAGTCCGTCATCTGAAAGGAGAGATTCCGGAAGAAACCTATGCGACAACAGTGGATCTGAATATTGATGCCTATATCCCTGCATCTTATATTCCGAATGAGTATCAGAAACTGGATATCTATAAACGGATCGCAGCAATCGAGACAGAAGAAGAGCAGGATGACATGTTAGAAGAACTGATCGACCGTTTTGGTGATCCTCCGCGCAAGGTACAGCAGCTTCTGATGATCGCACAGCTGAAAGCAAAAGCACATGCAGCTTATATTATTGCGGTAGAGCAAAAAGGGGATGAGTACAAATTTACCATGTATGAGAAAGCAAAGGTAAATGTAGCAAAGATTCCGGATCTGCTTGCAAAATATAAAGGAGAACTGACCTTTAAGGCAGATACGGAGAATCCATATTTTATTTACTGCAAACGCAGAAAAAATAAAAAGGAAAAAGCAGAACAGATTCTCGAAAATACAGGGAAAATTGTTGAAGATATACGGGAACTTGTCGAAGAATAATGTGTATTTTTTATGAAAAAGATTGCCAGTAGTGGAAAAAAACGATATACTATACGAGTGCACGATGAAGAATCATGCACGATGGAGAGAAGATCAAGGAGGAAATTTTATAAATGAAAAAAAGAGTGGTTGCCTGTATACTGGCAGTTGCCTGCATTGCATCTTTAAGTGGATGCGGCAGTAAGTTCAACGGGCAGAATACAGTAGCGGAAGTTGGAGATGAAAAAGTTACTGCGGATGTAGCGAACTTTTTTGCAAGATATCAACAGGCACAGTTTGAGACAACATATGGAAGTTATCTGGGAGATGATTTCTGGGATAAGGAAGTTTCAGATGGAAAGACTTATGAACAGAATTATAAGGATTCAATCATTGATACCCTGGAAGAATTGTATATCCTGGATGAACACAAGGATGATTATAAGGTTTCATTAAGCGATGATGATACGAAAAATATCGAGGATGCTGCGAAAAAATTTGCTGACAGTAATGACAGTGATACAAAAGAGGCAGTATCGGGCGATGAAGAGACAGTAAAAAAAGTACTGGAGCTTCTGACAATCCAAAATAAGATGGAAACAGCTATGACCGCGGAGGTAGATACAAATGTATCTGATGAGGAAGCTGCACAGAAGAAAATGCAGTATGTGCTGTTCTCTACAAAGACAACGGACAGTGATGGAAATTCGACAGATATGTCAGATGACGAAAAAGCAGAAGTGAAAAAGAAAGCAGAAGATTTCCAGAAAGATGCGGCTTCGGCAGAAGATTTTTCTGTATTTGCAACAGCAGCAGGAGTTTCCGCAACTGATCTGACATTTGATTCTGATACAACTTCACCAAACGAAGATCTGATCAAAGCAGCAGACAAGTTAAAAGAAGGCGAAGTGACAGATGTGATCGAAGCAGACAATGGTTACTATGTTGCAAAGCTGGTCAGCCTTCTTGACCGTGATGCAACGGATACCAAGAAAGAGTCCATTGTATCGCAGAGAAAGAGTGACGAGTATCAGTCGATTTATAAGAAATGGAAAAAGAAAACTGATATTAAAGTACATAAAAAAGTATGGAATACAATCAGTTTTGCTGATCAGGGCGTAACGGTTAAGAGCACGACCGAAGATACAGGCACATCTTCAGACTCTTCATCAAAATAAGCGTCTGACTTAACAACAGGGAAGTACGACAGGAGGAGAGATTAGGATGGAATCAATAGGTATAGTATTGAAGGATATCATGGGAAATAGTGCGGTGTTTATAGCCGGAAAAGAAGCCGTGATTATTTCAGCTGTTTCAATTGTTATATCAGTTCTCATTGGAATTTTAGGTTTGAAGCTGATCCGTGTCTGGAATGCACTGACTGGATTTATTGCAGGGGCACTGCTTGGATTTGCTGTGACATATCTGCTGGGACTGGAAGCTGTTCCGGTACTGATCGCAGCCGGAGTTGCAGGTCTGATCCTTGCAATACTGAACGGTGTATTCAAGAAGTTCGGAGCTTTCTGGGTATGCTTTCTGGGAGCGGCAGGTATAGTACTTGCGATTACAAATGCAGGGAATTGGATCATGCTGGCAGTCTGTGGAGCAGTCGGACTGATTTTCGCAATCCTTGCGATGATCTGGTTTGAACCATTCGTGATCATTGCGACTGCATTAACAGGTGGTTTTGGAGCAGGAATGACGATCTATGATCTGGCAGGTCTGAAAAATGTGATTTTCATGTGGATCATTTCGATTGTGATTACATTTATCGGAATCGTGATCCAGTTTATTATGAAGTCAAGTGAGATTAACAAGAAGCAGGTTCGAAGAGCAAATGCGATCAAGAAAGAGACTTCAAAGGAAGAAGAAATAGAGATGGCAAGAACCATGCTGATCGATCTTGATGAGGATGAAGATGATGACGAATAACTAAGAGTGATGGGAGGATGTATCGGAAAAAGATACATCCTCTTTTGCATATGAGACCAGTAACGATTCTGGTGAGTGCAGGCAATAGAAGAAACTGGTATTTCTTGCAGCGTTGTAAAAAAAGGGGTATAATAAAAATAGTTTCAACGATTTAAGATCTGGAGATGAAAATATGAAGATAGATATGCATTGTCATGTAAGAGAAGGATCAATTGACAGCAAAGTGCCGATTGAAGAATTTATTAAAAAGCTGCAGTCTAAAGGCATTGACGGAATGCTGGTTACAGATCATGACACCTATAATGGATATCGGCACTGGAAGAATACGATCAAAGGGAGAAAATACAAAGATTTTGTCGTATTGAAAGGAATAGAGTATGATACACTGGATGCGGGACACATTCTGATCATTATGCCACAGGGGGTAAAGATGCGTCTTCTGGAGCTGAGAGGGCTTCCGCTTTCGCTTCTGATTGATTTTGTGCATCATAATGGCGGGATCTGTGGACCGGCACATCCATGCGGAGAAAAGTATCTGAGCTTTACCAACACGAAAAGATGGCAGAAAACTCCGGAGCTGATTGAAAAATTTGATTTCATAGAGACGTTCAATGCCTGTGAACCACCGCAGTCTAATGAAGGGGCGAAGTATCTTGCTGAGAAATACGGGAAACCGGGAACCGGAGGAAGTGATGCACATAAGCTGGATTGCGTCGGTATGGGGTATACGGAATTTCCGGTGCGGATTGAGACAGAGCTGGATTTGATCCGGCAGATCAGGGAAAAAGAAGAAATCCGGTCCGGTGGAGAGTATTATACAAAGACGACAAAAGATAAGATTGGAAAACTCAATAAGCTACTGATCTTTTCTTTCTGGTTTTATAACCGGGGTGGTGCACTTCTGAAAAAGCATACGCGTAAAAAGAAGATCAATAAAGAACAGCCACTTGATGCGATCGATCCGATTGAGATCCCGTATCTGGACAAGATTAAGAGAAAGCATTGAAATTAGAATGCTTAAGGATAAAAGAAAATCCATCTTATTCCTTTCATTTGATGAAAGGAACCGGATGGATTTTTTATGGCTTATTTCTTTCAGTTTGTTTCTCGGATCTTTAAAGGATGCTCTTTAAAAGCGGAGAAAGCAACTTCTGTACACCAGCCTAAAAAGGCATATATAAAGAAGCACTGAAATAAATAATATAGATGCTGTGCAGTGATAAAAAGCCTCATTGAGTCTGCTGAAAAAAATGTGTAATCCTTTTTACTATATACAGAAAGGAAAGGTGTGTAAACGAAAAAATGTGCTATACTGAAAACATGACATGGAAGGAGCTGGTAAGATGCTGGAAGAAATGATGCCAAGATGGGTTCCGACAGAAACAGTAAACGGATTTGAAATCTGTCCCGGACTGTACCGGGATGAGGGGGCGACTGCATTTCAGTCGGCAGTTAATTTTACAGTACATTCAAAGGGAGCTGTGACTTGTGAACTTCTTTTGTTTCATAGGAAGGAACAGGAGCCGTATGCAGTGATTCCATTTCCGGAAAACTGTCGGATCGGGGATGTATTTTCCATGATAGTATTTGGGCTGGATATTGAAGAATTTGAATATGCGTACAGGCTGGATGGACCGTGGAAACCGGAGGAAGGTCTGCTGTTTGATAAAAAGCATATTTTGCTGGATCCTTATGCAAAGGCGGTTACCGGGCAGAGTATATGGGGGAAAGCACTGAATACCGGAGGATACCGCGCCAGAGTAGTCCGGAATAATTTCTTCTGGGGCAGTGAAAAGCCCGATAAGATCCCGATGGAAAAACTGATCATCTATGAGATGCATGTCCGGGGATTTACGAAGATGGACAAAAGCGTCCGTTATCCGGGAACCTTTGCCGGAATTAAGGAAAAGATCCCTTATCTGAAAGAGTTGGGGATCAATGCGGTGGAATTGATGCCGATCTTTGAATTTGATGAGCTGCAGGGAAGCAGGGAGGTTGACGGAAAGAAACTGATCGATTACTGGGGCTACAATACGGTTAGCTTTTTTGCACCGAATACGAGCTATGCGGCATCAACGGAATACAACCGGGAAGGGGTAGAATTAAAAGAACTGATCCGGGAACTACATAATAATCAGATTGAGGTGATTCTGGATGTGGTGTTCAACCATACGGCAGAAGGAAATGAATGCGGACCTTTTATCTCATTTAAAGGATTTGACAATCAGATCTATTATATGCTGACACCAGATGGAAAATATTATAATTTCAGCGGCTGTGGCAATACTGTGAACTGCAATCATCCGGTGGTGATCAAAATGATCCAGGACTGCCTGTGGTACTGGGTGGCTGAGTACCGGGTGGACGGATTCCGGTTCGATCTTGCCTCGATCCTGGGAAGAAATGAGGACGGATCACCAATGGAAAATCCACCGCTTGTGAAAAATCTTGCCTATGATTCTCTGCTTGCGGATACAAAACTGATCGCAGAGGCATGGGATGCCGGCGGACTTTACCAGGTCGGAAGTTTTCCGGCATTTCGCAGATGGTCGGAGTGGAATGGGAGATACCGGGACGATGTGCGGGAATATTTAAAAGGAGGCTTATGGGCAGCAGGGGCGGCGCTTCAGAGGATTGCCGGTTCTCCGGATATTTATGATACCAGGATCCGCGGAAAACATGCTTCTGTGAATTTTCTGACCTGTCACGATGGATTTACCATGTATGATCTTTATTCGTATAACCAGAAGCATAATGAGGCAAATGGATGGGGAAATCTGGATGGAAGTGATGACAACCGGAGCTGGAACTGTGGGGCAGAGGGGGAGACCGATCAGGTGATGGTTGTTGAACTGCGCCACCGGATGATGAAAAATGCTTTTGCGGTCCTGCTTTGCAGCAGAGGGACACCGATGTTCCTTGCAGGAGATGAGTTTGGTAATACCCAGTTCGGGAATAACAATGCTTATTGTCAGGATAACGAGATTTCCTGGCTGGACTGGACAAGAAAAGAAAAGTTCCAGGATGTATTTGATTTCTGTGCTTATATGACGGCATTCCGGAAACGCCATCCATCGATCACAGGAGATGCGGGGGCAAGCAGTCTCGGATTTCCGGAAATCAGTTTTCATGGGGAAGTACCGTGGGAGATGGATCTTTCCGGACAGGAGATCCGAACGGCAGCTGTCATGTTTGCGGGATACGATGACAAAAAGGCAAAAGAGGATTGTGTGTATCTTCTGATGAATCCATACTGGGAAGGTGTCTGGGTAGAACTGCCGCAGCTTCCGAGCGGATACAGCTGGCATGTAGCGGCAAATACCGGGGATAAAAAGCAGGAAATTTATCAGAAGCCGGTACGGATTTCGGAGGAAAAAATTCTTGCGGGACCGAGAAGTGTGATCGTTCTGGAGGCAGATCAACAATAAAATGCTATTGACAAGCGGGTACTCTTCCTTTATAGTAAGGGTACTCGTCTTTTATATTCTCTTTTCTGACCTGAAAAGGCAGAAGGAGAAATTTTTATGAAGCATATGAAGAATCATTTTGCCGGAATACTGAGTGTGATTCTGGCGGTAGTATCATTGTCAGGCACCCGTATGCCTGTCGTATCTGCAAATTCAGCAGAGAACGTCACAAAAAAAGAAACAATTGTAAAACTTGATGAAAAATTAGGAGCAGAGCCGGGAAAGGTACTGCAGGAATTAAAGGCGCACGAAAAGGATGGATATTATCTGGGAACGCCTTACAGCGGATCGCCTCTTACAGCAGAGAATTGTATGCGTCCGAATGGTGCGCATGGCGGAAATGGGGCAATGAACTGTACCGGATTTGTCGCATATGTTCTGGAAAAATGCGGGGCAGATCTTTCGGGGATTGCAAAAGGCAGTCTCCGTGGCGGAAAGGTCAATGCAAGTAACTGGTTCCATTGGATGACGGACAATGCGGTGGAATCTTACCATTATAATACCATTGAAGAGTTGCTTGCAGGTGGAAAGGCACAAAAAGGGGACGTGATCTATTTTGAGCCGGTTTCCTGGGCTGAACCGGATGCAGACTGCCATATCGGATTTTTCTGGGGAGATCATAGCAGTGATAACCGGTTCTGGCATTCGGCCTCCATACCGTCAAGCGGCAATCAGATTTCACAGCTTGTGGCGAAGTCAAGATCTACGGTGTATCTGTTTAAGACAACTCATAATGGCAGTCTGGAGCTTAAAAAAAGTTCTGCCGAGCCGGAGACCACAGCAGATAATCAGCTCTATTCACTTGAAGGGGCAGAGTATACTGTTTATAAAAGTGGTACATCCGAGGCGGTCTGCGTGATCCGGACAGATGAGAAGGGGTATGGAAAGGCAGAGGATCTTCCGGAGGGAACCTATGATATTAAGGAAACGAAAGCACCAAAGGGCTATGTACTGGATACAAAACTGCGTCAGATTACGGTAAATGCCGGACAGACAGCGACCTATGAGTGTCAGGATGTGCCAGAAAAGACAAAGGTGGAAATCCTGATCCGGAAGAAGGATGCAGAAATAGGAAAAAACCAGGCACAGGCAGGACTTTCCCTTGAAGGAGCAGAGTTTTATGTGGGATTTTTTGGCAGTTTCTTTGGTGATCAAAATGAAATCGGAGTAAAGATGCCAATCAGAAGCTGGAAATTGAAGTCAGATGCGGATGGAGTGGTCCGGATGGATGCAGAGCATCTGATCAGCGGGGATCCGTTTTTTGAAAATAATGAGCTTCCGCTTGGCACTGTCACTGTATGGGAAACCAAAGCACCGGAAGGTTATCTGGTAGATACGATTACACATTGTATACAGACCGGAAAAGAGGAAAATGGAGTCTGTAAGCCTCTGGAAATATGGAATCCGGTAGAAATAAAAGAAAAGATCATCCGCGGAGATTTAAAGCTGGTGAAAGCAGCGGATAAGACACTTAAGAGACTGTCAGATATTCCGTTTCAGATCACATCCAAGGCGACAGGGGAAAGCCATGTGATCCTGACGGACAAAAACGGGGAGGCTTCGACGGGAGCATACTGGAATCCACATACCGTCAACACGAATGAGGGGAAGACAAGTGAAGATGGGATCTGGTTCGGGGAAGGAACTCCGGATAATACAAGAGGAGCGCTTCCTTATGGAACGTATCTGGTGGAAGAACTGTCTTGTAAAAATAATGAAGACCGGATGCTGATTCCTGCGTTTGAGGTGGAAGTAACAAAGGAAATGCGAGTAATTGATCTGGGGACACTGACAAATGATGAACATCCCGTACCGGAGATCGGGACAAGAGCATCTGACCGGGAAACGGGAACGCATAACGGGAAACGGACGGATCACGTAACTGTGATCGACCAGGTGAAATGGAAGAATCTGGAGATTGGAAAGGAATATGTGATCAGGGGCACGTTGATGGATAAGGAAACAGAAAAACCGGTTATGCAGGATGGAAAAGAAGTGACTGCGGAGAAAAAACTGGTTCCGGATACCGGATCCGGAGAGATTCAGATGGAGTTCACGTTTGATGCGACAGGACTTCAGGGAGAGCAGATTGTTGTATTTGAGGAGGTCTATCTGGAAGAAAAGCTGGTTGTAGCACATGCAGATCTGGAGGATGAAAGACAGAGTGTAACCTATAAAAAAGAAAAAACGCAAAAGAAAGAAGAACCGGAAACTCCCGAGAAACCCAAGGAAACAGCAAAAGCCAAAACCGTTGCGACCGGGGATGGTGCTTATGGAAAAATTCTGGTATTTCTGGCAGCGGTACTTCTGACAGGTTCGCTTATCCTTCGTTTTCTTCTGACACGGATGTGGGGACGAAAGTGGAAACATAGATAGGATGGCATTGCGCTTGACAAATTCTTATGATATAATCGCTAAATAAACAGATACTTTAGCAGATTGCTGAAGTGAATCAGAAAGAATAAGAAGGGTGGAGAACCATGAATTTACTTTATAAGAGTACAAGAGATGCAGAAAAGACAGTAACAGCCTCCCAGGCAATCTTAAAAGGGCTTGCAGATGACGGCGGATTATTTGTACCGGTTTCGATTCCGAAGCTTCCGGTGTCGTTAGGAGAACTCAAAGAGATGACCTATCAGGAAACCGCTTATACAGTCATGAAAGAATTCCTGACAGATTTTACAGAGGAAGAACTGAAGAGCTGTATTGCAAAGGCTTACGACAGTAAGTTTGATACCGAAGAGATCGCGCCGCTTGCAAAAGTGGAGGATGCTTATTATCTGGAACTGTTCCACGGGGCAACGATCGCATTCAAAGACATGGCACTTTCCATTCTTCCACATCTTCTGACCACTTCTGCAAAGAAGAACCAGGTAAAGAATGAAATTGTCATTCTGACAGCAACATCCGGGGATACAGGAAAAGCTGCACTTGCAGGATTTGCAGATGTAGAAGGAACAAAGATTATTGTATTCTATCCGAAGAATGGGGTAAGCCGGGTACAGGAACTTCAGATGGTGACACAGAAAGGGGACAACACTTCGGTTGTTGCAATCCACGGCAATTTTGATAATGCACAGAGCGGTGTGAAAGCAATGTTCGAGAACAAAGAGCTGGAAAAAGAATTAAATGAGGCGGGCTATCAGTTCTCATCTGCCAACTCGATCAACATCGGACGTCTGGTGCCGCAGGTTGTATATTATGTATATGCTTATGCAAAGCTTCTTCAGAATGAAGAGATCGCAGAGGATGAAGAGATCAATGTGGTTGTACCGACAGGTAACTTTGGAAATATTCTGGCTGCATATTATGCAAAGAATATGGGAATCCCGATCGCAAAGCTGATCTGTGCTTCCAATGAGAATAAGGTTCTCTATGATTTCTTCCAGACAGGAACCTATGACCGTAACCGTGAATTCGTTCTTACCACCTCTCCGTCAATGGATATCCTGATCTCCAGCAACTTAGAGCGTCTGATCTACAAGATTTCCGGAGAAGATGCAAGAAAAGATACGGATCTTATGACTGAGCTGAAGACAAAGGGAAGTTACGCGATTACAGGTGAGATGAAAGCAAACCTGGCCGATTTTGCGGCAGGATATGCGACAGAAGAGCAGGTCGCAAAGACAATCCATGATATATATGAAGATACCGGTTATGTAATGGATACCCACACGGCGGTAGCTGCAACGGTGTATAAAGCTTACAGAGAAGACAGTAAAGATGACAGAAAGACAGTAATCGCATCCACAGCAAGTCCGTATAAATTTGCAGGAAGCGTTATGTCAGCGATCGATCCGAAGTATAAAGGACAGGATGATTTCAAACTGATCGAGGAGCTTCAGAAAGTATCCGGTACAGAGATTCCGAATGCCATCAAAGAGATCATGAATGCCGAGATCCGCCACAATACAGAATGTGATGTTGATCAGATGGAGCAGACCGTTAAGAATATTCTTGGCGTAAAATAAACAGGAGAAGGCAAAAGAATGAACGGAATGGAAGGAATTTTCGGGATCATTGGTATTGGGGCGGGATTGTATAGCCTGTATGCATGGTTTCAACTTAAATTCAAAGGAATCATCAATACATCAATTCTTGTACCAAAAGATACGAATATAAAGAAGTGTAAGGATAAGGAAGCATATAGGGCAGCAGCAGGGCCGAAGCTTCTTGTGCTTGCGGTTGTGCTGATCCTGTATGGCGCAGAAGATCTGTATAATACTTACGTACAGAGTACAGGAAAATTATTCTGGGTGATGTTAGTACTGGTACTTGCAGTACTGGTATGGTTTGCATGGACAGTCAAAAAGCTGAATGCAAAATATTTTTAAAATCAGATCACAAAATAAAGGAAAAGGGAAGGTGCAGACAAAAAGAGCTGCACCTTCTTATTTCATTTGACGGAAAAATTTGTTACAATAAAAGTATTGCATGGCAGAGAAAATGTGACGGGGATAAAAGAAAATGTTATGCGAGAGATCAAATGCCGGAAGATTCCGATCCGTTTCAGGATGTAACCGTATTAAAAGAAGCATTTGACAGACTGAATAAATATGTAGTAGGGTAGATGAGATTTGATGGAAAATGTATTTGAGATATTAAAAGATTTACCGAAGCCGGGGGATTACGTTCTTCTGACAGTGGCAAAAGGATCCGCAGCCGGAGAAAAAGCAATTTTGGCGGAGAAAAAAATAATCTGGGAAAGTAAAGAAAATGGTTTCTTTTCAGAACATTTTTCAGAAGCAGGAGACTTGAAAAAATGTGGACTTTATGAAATCAGAGAGCAGCAGGTCTTCTGTGATATAATTGGAGGACAGGAGCATCTGGTCATTTGTGGCGGTGGTCACGTATCAATGCCGGTGATTAAAATCGGGATCATGCTTGGATGGAAGGTCACGGTTCTTGAGGATCGTCCGCAGTTTGCCGACCATGCCAGAAATGCGGGGGCAACGGAAGTAATCTGCCAGCCGTTTGAAGACGCCTTGGATCAGATCGAAGGAGATAAAGATACGTATTTTGTTGTACTGACCAGGGGGCACAGATATGATCAGGTTTGTCTGGAGAAGATCGTTGGGAAGGAACATGCTTATATCGGAATGATCGGAAGCCGGCGAAGAAGTGCGATGGTAAAGCAGAATCTGATTGAAAAAGGCTGCAGCCAGGAAGTGATCGGCGAGATAAAAAGTCCGATTGGTCTGAACATCGGTGCTGAGACACCGGAGGAGATCGGTGTGGCGATCATGGCAGAGATCATCGAAGTGAAGAATCAGAACAAGAGAGTCTGCGGTTATCCGGAAGACTTGCTGGAAGCAATCCAGGATACCGTTCATCCGGGAAAGAAGATGCTTGCAACGATCATTACAAGAAGGGGTTCTGCACCAAGAAATGTGGGATCCAAGATGCTGATCCTGGAAGACGGCAGCTGTGTGGGAACCATCGGAGGCGGCTGTATGGAGGCAGAGGTCTTAAGAAAAGCGAGAGTCATGATGCATGAAAATAATACAGGACTAAAGACAGAATATGTGGATATGACCGGAGATGATGCGGAGGAAGAAGGCATGGTCTGCGGCGGTACGATCGAGGTGTTACTGGAACCACTCTGGAATTAGAAAGGATGGAAAAGGCTGTGAGAGATTCTTATGGACGAACAATTGAATATATGAGAATTTCGATCACAGACCGCTGTAATCTGCGATGCAGGTACTGCATGCCGGATGGCGCAAAGTGGATTCCAATGTCAGAAATCCTGACTTATGAGGAGATTGAACGAATCTGCAGGGAGGCTGTCCGGATCGGGATTACCAGGTTTAAGATTACCGGAGGGGAGCCTCTGGTCAGAAAAGGATGCGCAGATCTGATCCGGATGATCCGGCAGATTCCGGGCACAGAAGAAGTAACAATGACGACAAATGGGGTTCTTCTGTGTGAGAATCTGGAAGATCTTCTTGCAGCGGGGCTGGATGCGGTGAATATCAGTCTGGATACACTGATTCCGGAAAAATATCAGGAGATTACCGGGTCAGATGAACTGGAAAGAGTCAGGGAATCCATTTTCATGGCAGAAAAAAGCGGGATTCGGGTAAAGATCAACACGGTCCTGCAAAAAGGAGTCAATGATGAGGAATGGAAAAGTCTGGCAGAGCTGGCGAAAAAGAACAAGCTGGATGTCCGTTTTATTGAATTGATGCCGATTGGACAGGGAAGAGCAGAGAATGGCATTTCCGGTGCCTGGGTGCTTGGAAAACTGAAAGAAGCTTATGGGATAGAAGGAGAGTTTTATCCGTTAGAGGGACGGTTTGGAAACGGACCTGCTGTGTATTATCAACTGCCGGGTTTTCAGGGGAAAATCGGTCTGATTAGTGCAGTGCATGGGAAATTCTGTGACAGATGTAACCGGATCCGTATGACATCAACCGGAAAGTTAAAAGCGTGTCTGTGCTATGCAGATACGATCTCCGTTTTTGAGGCAGCAAGATACGGATCAGAAGAAGAAATCCGGAAATGTCTCGAACAGGCGATCCGTGGAAAACCGAAGATGCATCATTTTGAGGAGCAGAAATTTATTACAGAACAGAAAAATATGTCACAGATCGGAGGATAAACATAAAAATGGGAAGACTGAAGGGAATCTGCATCAGTGAAAAGAGAGGAACCGAAAAACATGAGGTTCGTGAAGCCATGGTCAAAGTGGACTGGGGGATTGAAGGAGATGCGCACGGTGGAAAATGGCATCGTCAGATCAGTCTGCTTTCCGATGAAAAGATTCAGGAATTTCGTGCAAAAGGGGCAGAAGTTGCGTATGGTGCATTTGGTGAAAATCTGATCGTGGAGGGATTTGATTTTCGTGCGCTTCCGGTTGGAACAAGATTTCATATCGGAGATGTGGTACTTGAGATGACACAGATTGGAAAAGAATGTCACAGTCATTGTCAGATTTATAAGAGAATGGGTGACTGCATTATGCCAAGAGAGGGCGTTTTTGCAGAAGTCGTCACCGGAGGTCATATCAAGGTAGGAGATGAAGTTGTCATGGAACAGGTAAAAAGTGACCGTCCATTCTCAGCGGCAGTTATTACTTTAAGTGATAAAGGGGCTGCCGGAGAACGAGAAGACAAAAGCGGACCCATGATTGTCGAAATGTTGAAAGATGCCGGATATGATATCAAAGAAACGATTTTATTACCGGATGAGCAGAAAAGACTGGAAAAAGAGCTGATCAGACTGGCTGATCAGAGGCAGCTTAATGTGATCTTCACCACCGGAGGAACCGGATTCTCTGAGCGGGACCGGACACCGGAGGCGACGGTAAATGTCTGTGACCGGATGGCAAACGGAATTGCAGAGGCAATCCGGAATTATTCGATGACGATCACAAAGCGTGCTATGTTCAGCAGAGCTGTATCAGGTATCCGGAAAAAAACGCTGATCATCAATCTTCCGGGAAGTCCCAAAGCAGTACAGGAAGCACTGGAATTTCTGCTTCCGGAGCTTGAACACGGACTTGGAATCCTCCGGGGAACAGAAGGCGAATGTGCCAGAAAATAAAGAGGTTAAAAAGCATGAGTGAATTTACACATTTTAACGAAAATGGCAATGTAGTGATGGTAGATGTGGGGGCAAAGGCTGAGACAAAAAGAGAAGCACTTGCATCCGGGGTGATCCGTATGTCGGAAGAATGCTTTCAGAAAGTAAAGGAAGGCAGCATGAAAAAAGGAGATGTTCTTGGCGTGGCAAGAATTGCCGGGATCATGGGTGCAAAAAAGACAGCAGAACTGATTCCGCTGTGTCATCTGTTAAACCTTACCAAAGTCGAGATTGATTTTGAATATCTGGAGGAAGAGCATGGAATCCGGGCAATCTGCCACACGGCTTGTACCGGCAGCACCGGTGTGGAAATGGAAGCACTGACCGGGGTAAATACCGCTCTTCTTACAATCTATGATATGTGCAAGGCGATTGACCGGGGAATGGAGATCGGAGAAATCCATCTGCTTGAAAAGTCCGGTGGAAAAAGCGGGAAATGGGTACGTTAAACGCATTTTAATTTCTGGTAAAAAAAGTAAATATCATCAACGATTAACAGTTGAAAAAACACGGCTGATAGTCTATAATAGGCTTTAGAAAACCTGGAATGTTCGAGACTTCCGTATTTTTGAACCTACAATACTTTAAACGGGATTCTTATATTTCTGTAATATGTCAAGC
>ERZ826396.1988-NODE-1988-length-19191-cov-5.362510_pt1 | contig 19191 bp, 15 predicted proteins | sample MGYA00519926_ERZ826396 | MGnify/ENA primary metagenome ERZ826396 (study PRJEB31778, sample SAMEA3449230) | human gut metagenome | biome: human gut; feature: human-associated habitat; material: faeces | place: United Kingdom | collected 2010/2012 ... | reverse complement strand
CGCCGCCGCCCGCCATCGAGCAGAGTTTTACACCTAATTGGGGATAAAACAGCTCGTCGCGGGCGGTGGTGTTGCCCTGATCGGCGTCACTCTGGTTCCCCTGCTGTCTGGTCTGCTGGGCTGATCGTCCCGACTGTCCGCCAACCAACCCAACCATAACTGTTAAATCCTGAAACCCCGCCGCGCTCTCCCGGTTCCATGCGGGAGGGCGCGGCAAAGGAGGTGAACCCACATGATAGGCGAACTCATAGGGGATTGGATCAAAGGCATTTTAATCGACGGCATCATGGGCAACCTGTCCGGGCTGTTCAGCACGGTCAATACGAAAGTCGGGGAAATCGCCTCGGATGTGGGGACGACGCCGCAAGCGTGGAACAGCGGCATATTCAATATGCTGCAATCCCTGTCGGACACGGTGATCGTCCCCATTGCAGCGGCGATCCTTGCCGTTATCATGTGCTATGAGCTGATAGACATGATCGTGGAAAAGAACAATATGCACGATTTTGACACGTCCATGTTCTTCCGCTGGATTTTCAAAAGTGCTTTTGCCATTCTCATTGTGACGAACACATGGAATATCGTCATGGGCGTTTTCGACGCCACCCAAGCCGTCGTCAACCAGAGTGCCGGGGTGATTATCGGGGAAACCAGCATTGACTTTGACACCCTCATTCCCGACCTTGAAGCACAACTGGAAGCTATGGACATCGGGCCGCTGCTCGGCCTGTGGTTCCAGACCCTTGTTGTGGGGCTGACGATGAACATTCTTTCCATCTGTATTTTCCTTGTGACCTACGGAAGAATGATTGAGATTTATGCCGTGACCGCGCTGGGGCCGATCCCCCTTGCCACGCTGGGCAATGCGGAGTGGCGCGGCGTCGGCCAGAACTACTTGAAATCCCTGTTGGCGCTGGGCTTCCAAGCCTTTTTGATTATGGTGGTTGTCGGCATCTATGCGGTGCTGATCCAGCAGATCGGACAGGCAGCGGATATATCCGGGGCCATTTGGGGCTGTATGGGCTACACGGTTCTGCTCTGCTTCTGTCTGTTCAAGACCGGCAGCATATCGAAAGCCGTCTTTACTGCACATTGACAGACAGGAGGACTACCAACCATCGAGGAAGTACAAAAGAAACGATACCACATCATTTACGCCGACCCGCCGTGGCGGTATGAGTGCAAGAAAACAGGTGCGGCGGAACATCACTATCCCACCATGAGCATTGACGAGCTGTGCGCCCTGCCGGTGGAAACGCTGGCGGAAAAGGACTGTCTGCTGTTTTTGTGGGCCACATTCCCGCAGCTCCCGGAAGCCCTGCGCCTGATCCGGGCATGGGGCTTTACGTTCAAGACGGTGGCCTTTGTCTGGTTGAAGCTCAACAAGAAAAGCCCCACATGGTTTTATGGGCTGGGCTACTGGACGAGAGGCAATGCGGAAATCTGCCTGCTTGCCAAACGAGGCAAGCCCAAGCGCCGCAGCGCCGGTGTCCATCAGTTTATTATTTCCCCTGTGGAGGAACACAGCAAAAAGCCGGACGTGACCCGTGACAAAATCATTGAGCTGGCGGGCGACCTGCCCCGCGTGGAGCTGTTTGCCAGACAGAAAGCGCCCGGCTGGGATGTTTGGGGAAACGAGGTGGACAGTGATCTTTCCCTGACCCCACAAGATAATTTACCAGAAACGGAGGTGTGAAGATTTGCTTATGTAATTGTTCATAAACATCAGGAAAAGGACGGGCAAGCCTCTAACTTGACCGTCCTATGTAATGCTTGATAATGGAAACTCAAAAGCGCGAAAGGGTGTTCTTATAATCGAACACAACCAGGCCACATTCTTTGCAGATATAGCCATGAAAATTTGTACTCATGTATAGATTTTTCGCTATCAAAACATCATCCTTGTCTTTAGGGTTTAATGATATTTTGTGCATGGTTTTATTAAATGCGATTAAATTTCCAGCCTGTAAAAATCCAGCCTGCATTTCCTTTCCGCATTTGGGACATTTCATCATTGAACACCTCTATTCAACATATTTTTAATTCTATTTTACTTGAAAACAATAAGCAGTTCAACCAAAGTAAGTGAGGTGATTTGAATGGCTTATGTGACCGTCCCAAAGGACTTGACCCGTGTAAAATCCAAGATTGTGTTTGGGCTTACCAAACGGCAACTGATCTGCTTCGGCGGTGCGCTTCTTGTAGGCGTCCCGCTTTATTTTTTGCTCCGGGGCCGGGTGACTGGCAGCGCGGCGGCCCTGATTATGGTGTTCGCCATGCTGCCGGGCTTCCTGCTGGCCCTGTACGAGCGACACGGCCAGCCCCTTGAAGTGGTGGTATGGCAGATCATCCAGTGCTGCTTCATCCAGCCCAAGGAAAGGCCCTACCAAACCGACAACGCCTATACTGCCCTCATGCGGCAGCACCAAATGGAAAAGGAGGTAAATGCGATTGTCCGAAAAGCAAAGAAACGAGCCGCCTGTAAAGCTCACCCGCACCGAAAAGCGGGAAATACAGGCCATCATCCGCAAGTATAAGGGCGACGGAAAAGCCCATTCCGCACAGGCCAGCATCCCGTATCAGGCCATGTACCCGGACGGGATTTGCAGGGTGACGGCCAACACGTTCAGCAAGTGCATCGAGTTTGCCGACATCAGCTATCAGCTTGCACAGGCCGACACCAAGACGGCCATTTTTGAAAACCTGTGCGATCTCTACAACTATCTGGACGCCTCGATCCACGTCCAGTTTTCCTTTGTCAACCGCAAGACCGACCCAAAACAGTACGCCAAGAGCTTTGAGATCAAGGCGCAGGGGGACGACTTCGACGACATCCGGGCGGAGTATTCCGGCATACTGCAAGACCAGCTTGTGCGGGGCAACAACGGCCTCACCAAGCGCAAGTTCCTCACATTCACCATCGAGGCCGACAACCTGAAAATGGCCCGCGCCCGTCTGACCCGCATTGAAACCGACCTGCTGGGCTATTTCAAGACGATGGGGGCCGTGGCTCATGTGCTGGACGCCAAGGAACGTCTGGAAGTGCTGCATGGTGTACTCCACCCCGACGCCGAGCCTTTTCAGTTTGAATGGAAATGGCTGGCCCCGTCCGGCCTCTCCACCAAAGACTTTATCGCCCCGTCCTCGTTCCGCTTCGGCAATTCCCGGATGTTCGGGCTGGGCGGCAAGTATGGGGCCGTGAGCTTCTTAAACATCCTGTCCCCGGAGCTATCGGACGAAATGCTGGCCGACTTCCTCAACACGGAAAACGGCATTGTCGTCAATCTCCATGTGCAGGCCATCGACCAGAGCGAGGCCATCAAGACGGTAAAGCGCAAGATCACCGACCTTGACGCCATGAAGATACAGGAACAGAAACGGGCTGTCCGCAGCGGCTATGACATGGACATCCTGCCCAGCGACCTTGCCACCTACGGACAGGACGCCAAGGAGCTTTTGAAAACCCTGCAAAGCCGGAATGAACGGATGTTCCAGATCACTTTTCTGGTGATGAACACCGCCGACACCCGGCAGAAGTTGGAGAACGATGTGTTTTGGGCCGCTGGTGTGGCGCAGAAATACAACTGTTCTCTTGTCCGTCTTGACTACCAGCAGGAACAGGGCCTTATGAGCAGCCTGCCGCTGGGGGCCAACCACATCAAAATCGAGCGTTCCTTGACGACTTCCAGCGTGGCCGTGTTCGTGCCTTTCGTGACACAGGAGCTTTTCATGGGCGGCGACGCCATGTATTACGGCGTCAATGCAAAGACCGGCAACATGATTATGCTGGACAGAAAACGGGCGCGGTGTCCCAACGGCTTGAAGCTGGGGACGCCGGGCAGCGGAAAATCCATGAGCTGTAAATCCGAGATCGTCAGCGTGTTCCTCTGTACGCCGGACGATGTATATATCTGCGATCCAGAGGCGGAATATTATCCCCTTGTGAAGCGGCTCCACGGCCAAGTGGTGAAGCTGTCGCCCACCAGCAAATCCTATGTGAACCCGCTGGACATCAACCTGAATTACAGCGAGGACGAAAACCCGCTGGCCCTGAAATCCGACTTTGTGCTGTCGTTCTGTGAGCTTGTCATGGGCGGCAAGAACGGGCTGGAAGCCATCGAAAAGACAGTCATTGACCGTGCTGTGCAGGTGATCTACCGGCCCTATCTGGCAGACCCCCGCCCGGAGAATATGCCGATCCTGTCCGACCTGCATCAAGCCCTGTTAGACCAACATATCCCGGAGGCTGACCGTGTGGCGCAGGCCCTTGACCTGTATGTAAACGGCAGCCTGAACGTCTTTAACCACCGCACCAATGTCAACATCGAGAACCGCATTGTGGCCTTTGATATTAAAGAGCTGGGAAAACAACTCAAAAAGCTCGGTATGCTCATTGTCCAAGACCAGATATGGGGCCGTGTGACCCAAAACCGCAGCCAAGGCAAGGCGACGTGGTACTTCTGCGACGAGTTCCATTTGCTTTTGCGAGAGGAACAGACAGCAGCTTTCTCCTGCGAGATTTGGAAGCGGTTCAGAAAATGGGGCGGCATCCCCACCGGGGCGACGCAGAACGTGAAAGACCTGCTTTCTTCCCCGGAGATCGAAAACATTCTGGAAAACAGCGACTTCATTTGCCTGCTCAATCAGGCGTCCGGCGACCGCCGTATCCTTGCGGAGCGATTGAACATTTCCCCGCAGCAATTACGGTATGTGGACAATTCCGAACCCGGCGAGGGGCTTTTGATCTATGAAAATGTGATCCTGCCGTTCCGCAACCCCATCCCGCAGCGCAGCCAGCTCTACAAGATTATGACGACCCGGTTAGGCGAGGGCGAAACAGTATGACAGACAAGGAGGTGACGCCCTATGAAGCAGTTGAAACCCCGTGACAAGGTGACGCAGCACATGACCCGCGACGGCCTGACGCTGGACAACCAGACCACCGGCGAGAGCATCAACATTTCCAGCCGGGAGGCCGAACAGGACTATTCCGCAGCCGAGCCGGGCGGCACCGCTGAAAAGGTGCTGGAACGTGCCGGGGACATCCGGGAGCGCAGCAAGGCGAAGCGGGCCGCCAAGGATGGCGCGAATACGGCGGCGCAGGCCACCGGCCCCGCGTCCCGCCTGCAATTCACCGCCGAGGAACGGGCCGATCCCGCCCTTTCCAAGTACGTCCACAAGGCGGAAAAGCGGGCGGATAAGCTGGACGCAGCCAAAGAAGCCCTGCCGAAAAAGCGCGTCGTCACCAAGGAAACCGTCTATGACGAGGCCAAGGGAAAGGCCAAAACCAAGCTGCACTTTGACAAGGTGGAGAAACCGGCCCCCAAGCTCAAACCCAACCCGGCCAGCCGTCCCGTGGAGGAAGCGGGCCTGTACCTGCATGGAAAAATCCATGAGGTTGAACATGAGAATGTGGGCGTCGAGGGCGGCCATAAGGGAGAAGAACTTGCCGAGCGCCAAGCAGGAAAAGCTATTCGCAGCAGCATCCGGCGTCATAAGCTCAAACCCTACCGGGCCGCAGCCAAGGCCGAGAAAAAGGCCATTGCCGCCAATGCGGAGTACATCTACCAGAAATCCTTGCGGGACAACCCGGAAATGGCGCAGGCGGTGAAAAACCCGGTGGCCCGGTTCTGGCAGAAACAGAAAATCAAACGGGACTATGCCAAGGCAGCACGGGCGGCGGGCCAAACGGCACAGGGCGCAGCCAGCGCCACCAAGACCACCGCCGCAGCCGCCAAGAAAGCCGCCGAGAAAAGCAAACAGGCCGCATCCTTTGTGGCCCGGCACTGGAAAGGTGTGCTGCTGATCGGCGGCGTGGGCCTCATGCTCATGCTGATTATGGGCGGCCTGCAATCCTGTACGGCCATGTTCGGCAGCGCCGGAACCGGCGTGGCGGTCACGTCCTATCTGTCCGAGGATAGCGATATGCTGGTGGCCGAAGCCGCCTATGCGGACATGGAGGCCGATTTGCAGTATGAGCTTGACAACTACGAAATCCTGCACCCCGGCTATGACGAATACCGTTTCGATCTGGACGAGATCGGCCACGACCCCTATGTGCTGACTTCCATCCTGTCGGCGCTGCATGATGGCGTCTATACGCTGGGCGACGTGCAAGGCGACCTTGCCATGCTCTTTGAGAAGCAATACACCCTGACACAAACCATTGAAACCGAAACCCGATACCGCACCGAAACCCGGACGGACAGCGAGGGCAACACCTACACTGTGCAAGTTCCCTACACCTATTACATCTGCAATGTGAAGCTGGAAAACTTCGATATGTCCCATCTGCCTGTTTACATCATGGGCGAGGAACAAATGAGCCTGTATGCGGTGTATATGCACACGCTGGGCAACCGGCCTGACCTGTTTCCCAACGGCACCTATCCCAACGCTTCCACCGTCAAGGAGCCGACTTACTACGAGATACCCCCGGAGGCTTTGGAGGACGCCACCTTTGCCGCTATGATGGCCGAGGCGGAAAAGTATATCGGCTATCCCTATGTGTGGGGCGGCAGCTCTCCCAGCACCAGCTTTGATTGCAGCGGCTTTGTGAGCTGGGTAATCAATCACAGCGGATGGGACGTGGGACGGCTGGGCGCACAGGGCCTTTGCAATATCTGTACCCCTGTTTCCCCGGAGCAGGCCAAGCCCGGCGACCTTGTATTTTTCGTCGGCACTTACGACACCCCCGGCGTTTCCCATGTCGGCATTTATGTAGGCAATTCCGTGATGTTGCACTGTGGCGACCCTATTTCTTACACCAACCTCAATTCGAGTTATTGGCAGGAGCATTTCTATTGTTACGGGCGTCTGCCTTGACGCCAGAAAGGAGTTTTGACTATGGCAAACAAACTTGACCGTATCGAAAAGGACATTGAGAAAACCAAGGCCAAGATCGCGGAGCTGCAAAAGCAGCTTCGTGAGCTGGAAGCGGCAAAGACCGAACAGGAGAATTTGCAGATCATCCAGCTTGTGCGCGGCCTGAACATGAAGCCGGAGGAATTTGCGGCGTTCCTGCGCGGCGGCGCTTTGCAGAGCGCCCCGGCCCCGCAGCCGGATTTTGAACAGGAGGACAATGCCGATGAAGAATAAGATCATTCGCACGTTTACCGTGACGCTGGCCGCCGTGCTTTGCCTGACGGCCTTTTCCACCACCGCTTTTGCCGGTGGCACTGACCCCAACCCGGAGCCTTTGCCGGAAACCACCGAGGCACCGCAGGAGGAAGAACCCACCACCGGCGGCATGGAGCCGGAGGGCGTACCTGTCACCCCGGAGGGCAACGCAACACTGGTGGATGATTTCTACGGAGATAAGCAGCTTATCACCGTTACTACCAAGGCAGGCAACTACTTTTATATCTTGATCGACCGCGCCAACGAGGACAAGGAAACCGCTGTTCACTTCCTCAACCAAGTGGACGACGCCGACCTGCAAGCACTGTTGGAGGACGGCAAAGCCGCCCCGGAAACCTGTACCTGTACGACCAAGTGCGCGGCGGGAGCCGTCAACACGAATTGCCCGGTATGTAAAACCAATATGACCGAGTGTACCGGCCCGGAGCCGGAGCCGCAGGAGCCGGAGGAAACCGAGCAGCCGCAGGAAGATGAAGCGAAAAGCACCGGCATGGGCGGCCTTGTAGTGTTCCTTGTGGTAGCCCTGATTGGCGGCGGCGCGGCTCTTTACTTCTTCAAGTTTAAGAAGCCCAAGGCCGACACCAAGGGCGGCGACGAGCTGGACGAATACGATTTTGGCGAGGACGAGGACGACGAGGACGAACCGACCCCGGAGGACGAGGAACCCGCGCAGGATAAGGAGGAATAAGGAATGAGTATTCAGTTGGTAATTGCAGAGAAACCGAGCGTCGCCCGCAGCATTGCGGGCGTGATCGGTGCGGATCAGAAACGGGACGGCTACATGGAGGGCAACGGATATTTGGTGAGCTGGTGTATCGGCCACCTTGTTTCCCTTGCCGACGCCGGAGCCTATGACGAGCGTTTCAAGAAGTGGCGCTATGACGACCTGCCGATTTTGCCGCAGGAGTGGCAGTACATCATCCCCGCCGAGAAGAAAGGACAATTTGCCGTGTTGCGCTCCCTGATGGAGCGCCCCGACGTGACGGGCCTTGTGTGCGCCACCGACGCCGGGCGCGAGGGTGAATTGATTTTCCGTTTCGTCTACCAGATGGCGGGCTGCAAAAAGCCGTTCAAGCGCCTTTGGATTTCCAGCATGGAGGACGCGGCGATCCGCGAGGGCTTTGCCCACCTGAAACCGGGGGCCGACTACGACAGCCTGTATCAGTCGGCCCTTTGCCGGGCGCAGGCGGATTGGCTGGTGGGGATCAACGCGACAAGGCTGTTCTCTATCCTCTACCACAAGACCCTGACCGTGGGCCGTGTCCAGACGCCTACCCTCAATATGCTGGTTGACCGGGAGGCCAAAATCAGCAATTTCAAGAAAGAGAAATACCACGTTGTCCATATCGCGGCGGGAGGTATGGAGGCGGCCAGCGACCGCTTTATAAACCCCGACGACGCCGACGCCACCAAGACGGCCTGTGCAGGAGCGCAGGCCGTTTGTGTATCGGTGAAGCGTGAGAAAAAGACGGAGCAGCCGCCCCGCCTTTACGATCTCACCACCTTGCAGCGAGAGGCCAACCGCCTGTTTGGATTTACCGCCAAGCAGACCCTTGACTATGCCCAACAGCTCTATGAAAAGAAGCTGCTGACCTATCCCCGCACCGACAGCCAGTACCTTACCGACGATATGCAGCCTACGGCGGAAAGCATCGTGTCCGGCCTGTGGCCGCTGCTTTCCTTTGCGGCGGGGCTGGACATTGCCCCGCAGTTTGGCCGGGTGCTGAACAGCAAAAAGGTATCCGACCACCACGCCATTATCCCCACGTTGGAGTTTGTGCAGAAAGGCTTTGATGGACTGACCGAGGGCGAAAAGAAACTGCTGTCCCTTGTGTGCTGCAAGCTGCTGTGTGCCGTGGCTGCGCCCCATGTGTATGAGGCCGTCACCGCCACATTCACCTGCGCCGGGAACGAGTTCACCGCCAAGGGCAAAACCATTCTCACCCCCGGCTGGAAAGAGATTGAGCGCCGCTTCAAGGCGTCGTTCAAAACCGACGCCGACGAGGACGCGCCGGATCTGGCACGGGAGCTGCCGGAGATCACCGAGGGCCAGACCTTTGACCCGGTGGAGGCCAGCATCACCGAGCATTTCACTACGCCGCCCAAGCCCTATACCGAAGATACGCTGCTGTCTGCTATGGAACGTGCCGGGGCCGAGGATATGCCGGAGGACGCCGAGCGCCAAGGTTTGGGAACCCCGGCAACCCGCGCTTCCATTCTGGAAAAGCTGGTGCAGATGGGCTTTGTGGAGCGCAAAGGCAAACAGCTACTTCCCACCAAGGACGGCCACAACCTTGTGTGCGTCCTGCCGGAAGTGCTGACTTCTCCCCAGCTCACGGCGGAATGGGAAACCAAGCTGACGGCCATTGCCAAGGGCGAGGCCGACCCGGAGGGCTTCATGGTAGGCATTGAGGAAATGACCCGAAACCTGATTTCCCGATATTCGCAGATCAGCGAGGACGCGCAGAAGTTGTTTCAGACCGAGCGTGTTGTTATTGGCAAGTGTCCCCGCTGCGGCGAAGCTGTCTACGAGGGCAAGAAAAACTATTACTGCGGAAACCGGGCCTGCCAGTTTGTCATGTGGAAGAATGACCGATTTTTTGAGGAACGGGGCAAGACATTCACCCCGAAGATCGCCGCCGCGCTGCTCAAAGACGGAAAAGCAAAGGTAAAGGGCCTGCGCTCCATGAAAACCGGCAAAATCTACGACGGAACGGTGCTTTTGGCCGATACCGGCGGGAAGTACGTCAACTACCGCGTGGAGAAAAAGAGCTGACGGAGTAACGTAGCAAGCATAGGAAGTGTAGCCACACTTCCGATAAATCCCTGACCCGGCCACCCTGCCGGGCCGGGGATTTTGCTTGTTGGGGAAAGCCCCAAACCCCTGTTCTCATTTTGCAAGTTTACAATTCATCTATTTCCAAAATCAGCCATTCATAGTATAATGGAGCCAACGAAAAATGCGTGTTTACCAATTTTGGAGGAGATTTGCCTAATGAAAAAGCTGATAGCCATGATTGGACTTTTGACTGTATTGCTCGCTGGCTGTGGAAAAAACGATATTGCTAAAGTGTATGAGAAATCAGAGAGTGATGGAATTGTAGCCACATATTATGAAATGAATGATGGAACATGGCAATGTGATGATAACACATATCAATTTGGATTGGAGTTAGCCGGGAGAATGCCTAATGCTAAATCGGATAGCTCGTATGTCGTTCTTACGGACAATGAAAATCTAACTTTTGAAGATGTATCAAAAAGTCTGTATAGCAGTTCGCTTGAGGATAGCAAAATAATGGATGGTTCTATGATTGTAGAGATGAAATAAACTTCCGTTTATCATTGGTGAGATAGCTCTACGCCTATTAGGTCATCTAACATCAACCGATGCTGATTATATTGTAAAAAATGAATACCCGCCGCCCACCAGCGGCACCACCCAGCAGGAAATCTTTCAAAGGTTTCCTGCTTTTCTTATGCCATTTTTCAGAAAGGAGCGACAAATGAGCGAAGTGTTTTCTATCCTGCTTCATAACCGACAGCGTTATGAGCAAGGCAAAGAGGGCCTTTGGTTTTCTTTGCCGACCACAACCGAAAAGCTGCAAGAGGCCCTGCGGGAAATCGGGATCAGTGCCGACAATCCGCAGGACTTTTTCTTGTACGACTACCGAAGCACGCAGGAGCGTCCCATTAAGCTGCCCCGCGATCTGGTGCTGTCCGCCAACATGGACGAACTGAACTTCCTTGCCGCGAGGCTGGAAAAGCTGGACGCCGCCGAGCTTGCGGAGCTGAACGCCGCCCTGACAAGCCCGCAGAGCGACTTCCACAGCATCGGACAGATCATCGACTACCCCGACAACGTGGACTACTATGTGCATCTGCCGGATGTCACCGGCACGGGCCAGTTGGGTGACTACTACCTGAACCGTTCCGGCATGGTGGATATGCCGGAGGAATGGAAAGCGGGAATTTTCCTGCCCCGTTTCGGCTTGCATATTGCCAATACGGAGCATGGTGTTTTCACCGATTACGGCTATCTGGTGAAAAGCGGCGATGAGTGGCAGCGCGTCCATGAGGGCCAGCCGGTGCCGGAGGAATACCGGGTGATGGCCTACCCCGCGCCGGAAATTCTGCGGGACGAGGCCCCGGCCCGGACGGTGCAGCCGGAGGCTGCGCCCGCCGCCGAAGCTGCGGCCCCGCCGCCCGTCGTCCCTATCATTCTCAACAGCCAGAACAGCGCCGACCGCATGAAAGAGATCACCGACCGGCTGGAAACCGGCATACAGGAGCTTTTCGAGAGTGAACGCTACAAAGCCTATCTCACCACCATGTCCAAGTTCCACAGTTACAGCTTCAACAACACCCTCCTGATCGCCATGCAGGGCGGACAGCTTGTGGCGGGCTACAACAAGTGGCGGGACGATTTTCACCGCAATGTGAAGCGGGGCGAGAAAGGCATCAAGATTCTGGCCCCCGCCCCCTACAAGGTGAAAAAGGAAGTGCCGAAGCTGGACGAACAGGGCCAGCCGGTCATGGACAAGGACGGCAACCCCGTCACCGAGAAAAAAGAAATCCAAGTTCCGGCGTTCAAGATCGTGTCTGTCTTTGACGTGAGCCAGACCGAGGGCGAACCGCTGCCCTCTATCGGTGTGGACGAGCTGGCCGGGAGTGTGGAGCAATACGAGGACTTCTTCAAGGCGCTGGAACAGACTTCCCCCGTCCCGATGGCCTTTGAGGACATCCCCGGTGGTTCTCACGGCTACTACCACCTGACGGAAAAGCGGATCGCCATACAGGAGAACATGAGTGAGCTGCAAACTTTGAAAACAGCCATCCATGAGATTGCCCATGCCAAGCTCCACGCCATTGACCCGGACGCCCCTGTGACCGAACAGGCCGACCGGCCCGACAGCCGCACCCGCGAGGTGCAGGCCGAGAGCGTGGCCTATGCCGTCTGCCAGCACTACGGGCTGGACACGTCCGACTATTCCTTTGGGTATGTGGCCGGTTGGAGTTCCGGCAAAGACCTGAAAGAGCTGCGGGCGTCCCTTGAAACCATCCGGGCCACCGCCCATGAGCTGATTACCGCCATCGACGGCCACCTTGCCGAGCTTCAGCAACAGCGGCAGGCGCAGCAGGCCGTGGAGCAGGCCGCCGAGCAGCCTGCCCCCGACAGTGTGTTTTCCAAGCTGCCCCCGGAACAGCAGCAGGAAATGACCGACAGTGTAAAGGCTATGCTGCAAACCCTGATTGACGCCGATGTGAAATCCACCGGTGAAGTGACGCAAGGCACGTTGGACGCCATTCAGACACAGGGCTTTGTCCTTTCCGGCGACGGGACGCTGCAACGGGCCGAGGCCCAGCCGGAGCCGCAGCCGTGGAATGGGATTGACGGCCTTTTGAACAACAAGCCCATTATGCCGGAGGCCACCCCCACGGAACGGGCCAACGCTCTGATCGACTGGGCCGAGCGTGACGGACAGCGCATGGGCAACGAGGAACGCCGGTTGATTGTGGAGTACGCCGAGGCCGTGGACAACACAGACAAGGTGGTTGCCCTTATCAATGAGCTTTGCGAACATGGCTTTGAAATGCAGCACGGCCATGTGGACGAGCTGGTGAAAAGCCGGATTGACCGAGAAATTGCGGAGGCCAAGGCCGCACAGCAGCCCACCCTTGACCCCACGGCAGAGCCGGTTGTGACGATCCTTTTCACCGAAAGCCCCCATCTGGAAATCGGCCAGCAAATGCCGCTGCATGAGGCCGACGCCCTGTTTGCCCGGCTGGACGCAGAACACCGGGGCGGCGGCTACTATGACAAGACCGACTTCCGCATTGATTTCACATTCCAAGGAGAGCCGCACAGCTATTCCGGGCGGCAGGACTTTGGCGACCGGGACGGTTCCCTGATTGAGCATATCCGGGAGTATCAGACCTTTTATCTGAACGATGAAAAATGGAAAGACCATCTGACCCGGCAGGGCGGCCCGGAGGCATGGGCGGAGGATCACGCCAGCCGGGAAGCCTTTCTCACCGAGATCATCCCCTACATGGAGTTGCATTGCAACCTGTCCCGGCTGGAACAGGAGGCGCAGACCCGTTTGGCGTCCGGCGACACCCTGACGCCGGAGGAAACCGCCTACTATGGGGCGCTGGTGGACTACGCTATGGAGTGCCGTCCGCTGCTCAACCACGGAGAGCCTTTGCCGGAAATGCCGAAACTGACCGACTTCGACCAGAGCTTGCAGGACTACAAAGCGCAGGTGGAGGCGGAAATTGCACAGGAGGCCGCCGATGCCGGTATGACCGTGGAGGAATATGCGGCGGCTGGCTATGAGGCCCCGGCCCAGCCGCAGGAGGTCAAAGAGCCGCCCCAGCAGGAAGCCCCGGAACAGCCGACGAAAGAACCTGCGGCGTCCGACTACTACTATTCCATCAATGAGGGCGCGGCCCGCCGTGCCAAGGAAATGAACAGCTTTTCCGATTACAAGCCCGGCAGCGCCACAGCCGAGTACCGGCATTATGTGGATGAAGCCTTTGCGCTGGCACAGGAACAGAAAAAGCGCGTCGATCCCATGTACCATGAGAAGATCGACAGCCTGCTTGATACCTATGCCCGGAAGCTGGCTGCCAATATAAACCACAGCTATGAGATTGACGCCCGTGTTCCATCCATTTTGATTGCCGGTGGTTCCAATTTCCCGGTACGGAAGAAAGAGAAACAGAACGCGGCCCGCGACAGCAATATGCAGGAATGGCAGTACATCCAAGGGCTGCTTGATAAAATCCGCAGCACCGGCATGGGCGGCATCCGGCAGGACGATCCGCAGGCCATTCCCAAGCTGCAAAAGAAGCTGGACGGTCTGGAAAAGGCGCAGGAAACCATGAAAGCGGTCAATGCCTATTACCGTAAACACGGTACGCTGGACGGTTGCCCGCACCTCTCTCCTGAAAACCTTGAAAATCTGAAAGCGGATATGGCGTCCGGCTGGCACTACGAAAAGAAGCCGTTTCAGAGCTGGGAGCTGTCCAACAACAATGCGGAAATCCGCCGTGTCCGCCAGCGGATCGAAAGCCTGACCCGCGCAAATGAAGTGGCCTATGTGGGCTGGGAGTTTGATGGCGGCCATGTGGAGGCCAACCGGGATCAGGGCCGCTTGCAGGTGTTCTTTGACGGCAAGCCGGAAGCGGACGCCCGCCAGCAGTTGAAAGAACACGGTTTCCGCTGGGCGCCGAGTGTGGGCGCATGGCAGCGGCTTTTGAACGACAATGCCTACTATGCGTCGGACAGGATCGCTTGTATTCAGCCCCTTTCCGGCATCAAGCCCACGGAGCTGCAACGCAACAGCAGCCGGGAGCAGCGGGCGCAGGCGGCACAGGAACAGGCCGAGCCGGACTACTTCTACCGGGTACACGCCAATCCCCGCAGCGACAGCCGGGAAAACCTGTATATGCTGCAAGCCTATATCCCGCAGGATAATGGCAGGGCCAAGATTGGGGATGTGCTGTATGTCGGGACGCCGGAACGGTGCCGGGAGCTGATGGATCAGCTCAATACCGGGGAGCTGACGCAGGAGGCCGTCAAGGAGCTGTATGCCAAGGAACAGGAGCAGCCGGAACAGGAACCTACCCCGGAACAGGAACCGACACCAGAGCCGGAACAAGAACCCGTGCCGGAGCCGGAGCCGGAAACCGCCCCGGCGCAGGAAGTTACTTCCGACGCCGAGCCGCAGGCGGCCCCTGCCGAAACCCTGACAGAGTTGCAGGAAAAGGCGCTGGAAATCGCTGACCGATACAAAGACCTGCCCTTGCAGGCCAAAATTGATGTGATCGCGCAGGCGTTTGGCTGTAAGACCGGCGAAATCCATACGTCCCCCTGTACCGGCAAATGGCGCGGCACCAGCGATATGACGATCCGTTTTGACAACGGCGCGTCCCTGTTTATCGGCAACCATCTGACGCCGAAAGCCAAGACAGTTAAGGTGCAGACGGAATGTGTCAACCGCACTTTGGTACAGTACAACCCGGAGATCGTCAAGGCCACCAAGGAAGCGGCCCTGCCTGCGCTGTTGCAGCGGGAAGCCAAGGACAACGAGATCGCGGCCCAAAAGGGCTTGAAGCCCTACACGCTGCTCAATGTGGAGTTCAACGAGGGAGCCGACGAAAAGACCGGCGGTTATATTGGCTGGTACTATGTGACGCTGGCCGTGGACGGCAAAATCTGTACCCATCTGGAAACGGGATTGAACCATGATATTGAGGACGGCAAGGTGAGCGACACCCCCTCACGGGCCGACTACTACCCGGCAGGTGCCTTGAAAGAGGCCGATGTGGATTACGTTTTCAATAACGTGGGCTTTTCCTCTGTGTCCACCCTCTATACGGTGCCGCTGCGGGACGATGTGCGGGAACGGGCCGAAAAGACATTGGCCGAGCGCAGCGCCGCCGCGCCGGAGGCTGGCCGGGAATGGGGCTTTTACATCATTCCCGATCTGAAAACATGGGCCACCAATGCCGAACAGCAAACCCCGATTGAACACTTCGCCACCTTTGAGGAAGCCAAGGCCCGGTTCGACGAGCTGCGGAGCCAGCCCTATAACAGCGAGGCCAAGGATTTGAACACCGATGGCCGCCCCTACGCCCATCTGACGTTGGGCATAGAAAGCAAAGACGGCATGAGCGCCGCCGATATTCTCCATGTGCGGGCGGGCCAAAATTATCTTGTGGAGGACTTCACCCGAATGGAACGGCTGCGGAGTGATCCCGTGGTACTGGAAAGCCTCTCCCGTGTAGCACAGGAAATCGGCTTTGACCGGGTGCGGCCCTATGTGATGGAGAACGGCAGCTACAAGGCCATGCCGGATATGCCTTTCACCCAATGGGAAAACCCGTATTTCACCGTCGATCCCCCGGAGCAGGGCGATACCTTTACCATCTACCAAGTGCCGGATGGCCCAGAGGGACGGGACTTCCGTTATCGGCCCTATGAGGAATTACAGGCCGCAGGGCTGGCCGTGGACAAGAAGAATTATGCTCATGTCTACACGGCCCCGCTGGAACCGGGAACCACCCTTGCCGATATTGACCGGCGCTTTCAGATGGATCACCCGGCAGACTATACGGGCCGTTCTCTCTCCACCGGCGACGTTGTGGTGTTCCAGCAAGCAGGCCAGCAGACGGCCTACTATGTGGACGCCGGTTTCGGCTATCGAGAAGTGCCGGAGTTCTTCTTGCAGCGGGAAAAACAGCTTACGCCACGGGAATTGCTGACCGGCGAGAGCATCCAGACCCCACGGGGCAGCTTCCTTGTAACGGATATGAGCCGGGAACAGTTGGAGGCCGCAGGCTATGGTTTCCACCACCAATCCGAGGACGGCAAGTATCTTATTATGGGCAACGGCACGGACGCTTTTGCCATCCCCGCCCAGCAGGAAAGCCCCATCAAGGCCGCTGAAATGACGACCGAGCAGAACTACAACATGATCGACGGCGTTCTGAACAATGCCCCGACCATGAGTGAACTGGAAGCCAAGGCCAAAGCTGGGGAACAGATTTCCTTGTTTGACGTGGCCGAGGCAGCCAAGGCAGAGGCCCAAAAGCCCAAGCAGACCCAGCGCCCGGCGCAGAAACAGAAAAAACCGTCCATCCGGGCGCAGCTCAAAGCCGCCAAGGAGGAACAGCAGAAGAAACCGCCGCAGCGGGAAAAAGCACAGGAATTGGAGGTGTGACACCATGAACAGGTTTGAGAATGTGGATGTTCTGGCCGCGCTGGAACAGCTCATGCGGCAGAACACCGCCTTTTATCGCAACGATTTTGAGATCGACAAAGAGATCATCGGGCGGGCCGCTGCCAGCGACAAGGCCGAGGACAAGACGCTTTTGTGGATGTCCCGCCCGTCCGGGACGCATTGTTTCCGGGAAAGTGATGTGTACCTGCAAGGCACCGCGCAGCACAACACATGGAAGTTTTACGGGGAGCAGACCCGTGATCGGGTGCTGGCCTACGCCGTGGAGCTAACCGGCAAGGTGCGGGGTGTCATTCGCGGCAATCTCTATGAGCTGGACTATCCCCAGCACTTCCGACACGTCGCAGCCGAGGCGGTACAGGCCGACAACATCATCCTGCACTATGAAAAGGGCGACCGGGAGCAGCCCGCCGGTATGTACTTCGACGGGCGGCCCGATCCCAAGCTGGGGGCGTTCCTGCGGTATGAGGCCAAACCCAATGATCCGGAACACCTGCGGGAACTGTTGCGGCAGGAACAGAAAGGCCGGGCGCAGCTTGCGCCCGGCGACTTCAAGGCTCACGTCACGGCGCTGCATGACGGCATGATTTTGGCCGAGGCGCAGCGGATCGTGGCCGGGCTGAAAGACCTGCCCGGCCCCAATAGCCCCAACAAGACGCATTTCATGGTGGAGCTGTCCCCGTATTTCGTGCAGATTGCGTCCAGCAAAGACACCGACCGGCTGTTTTCCATGCTGCCCTATAAATCCCTGTGCTTTACCGGCATGAAAGATCGGCACGGCCTGTATGCGGTGATCGGCAAGGACGAGAACCGGGACAAGGACGTGCGGCGGCCCCGCGCTTCCATCCGCAGGCAGCTATCCGAAACCAAACAGGCCCAAGCCCCGAAAAAGGCCCCGGCCAGAACCAAGAAAAACGAATTGGAGGTATGACAATGGTACAGTTTACCGTGGAAGAAGAAAACCTGATCTGTATGTATCACAAGAGCGACCGGCGCAGGACGGCGGCCAATATCCGGGCCGCCCTGCCGGACATGGACGAGGACATGGCGGCGCTGGCCCGCCAGACTGCCGACAAGTTGGACACCATGCACGATGCCGACTTTGAGGTGCGGCAGTTCCATTTCACAGACGAGTGATCCAAGCATAGCAAAGCGCCGGGCGCGGGGGCTGTATGCCTCTGCGTCCGGCGCTTATTTTTCGTGTCCGACCCTGAAAATCTGTTTGTGACGGCGTTCCGCATATTTCAGTGTTTGATAGGCTCCACCGTGATCCCGCCACACCATAGCAATCAGGCAATCCGCCCGGTCTACCATCCAGCGATTGCAGGCGGTGATCGCCTGTTTGTAGTGGATGCCCGCAAGCTCAATGGGGATCAGGATTTCGTCAAAGCGGCTTTCGTAGTATTCCTTATCTGTGTTTAGCCGCTGCTCCATGTAGGGCAGCACCAGAACCAGAGAGATTGCCTTGTCCGGGTGCCGGTGCTTTAGAGTACGAACCGCGCTGGCGCAAAGAGCGTCAAACTCTCCCTTGCCGCCCACATAGCAGGTCATTTCCTGTTCCGCTTCCAGCAGCCTTTCCAATATCTCCACCACCCGCGACTGGCCGAGGCCAAAGACTTCCCTGTGTCCCGCAAAGGTACAAACCACCATATCTATTTCCCCACCTTAAAAAGTATATTTAATAAGCCAACCTACCACAGAAAATTTGCAAAACTTAAAGCACACAAATTTTGAATTTACATAGTTTATTATATATCTGTGCCGGGTACTTTACAATAAAGGAGGAATAATATTAGGCGACGTACTGCGAGGGCAAATAGATGGAATTAGATTACAAAGAGATTGGAAAGCGCGTGAAGATCGCAAGAATACGGGCCGATCTGACGCAGGAAGCATTGGCGGAAAAGGCCGGGCTGTCCATTACCCACATGAGCAACATTGAAAACGGCCATTCCAAGTTGAGCTTGCCGATGGCGGTTGCGCTGGCAAACGTCCTGTCTGTTTCGGTGGATGAATTTCTGTGCGACAGCGTGATCCACTCCAAGGAAGTTTTCTCCCATGAGGTTCAAATGCTTTTGGAGGATTGCGACGACTACGAGATACGCATACTCACCGATCTGCTCAAAGCAGCCAAAGACACGATCCGCAGGGATATGAAGCTGAAACAACAGGAATAGCGCAGGCGGTCACGATTGACCGTACTGCGCTATTCTTTTCTTACAATGCAAAACGCCGGGCGCTGGGGCTGTATGCCTCTGCGTCCGGCGCTCTTTTTTCTTACGCCTGCCCCATCGGGAAGTGT
>ERZ826396.1985-NODE-1985-length-19224-cov-13.317909_pt1 | contig 19224 bp, 17 predicted proteins | sample MGYA00519926_ERZ826396 | MGnify/ENA primary metagenome ERZ826396 (study PRJEB31778, sample SAMEA3449230) | human gut metagenome | biome: human gut; feature: human-associated habitat; material: faeces | place: United Kingdom | collected 2010/2012 ... | reverse complement strand
GGTGCTTCGAGAACTCCTCGAGCGCCTCCTGGCCGTCGCCGACCGCCGTCACCCAATAGTTCTCGCGTTCGAGATACGCCGTCACGGCATCGCGGATGGCTTTTTCGTCCTCAACCAAGAGAATACGTCGCGTTTCGTTGCTCATGGATCACTCCTCAAGCTTGTCGTCGTCTCGGCAGCGGAACTTACCTCGCTGCGCGGACCAGCCCCAAAACCCGCTGATCGTGTTTGCAGTTATTGTAGCAATTCCCCTGGACGCAGCTGGAACCTGTGCGGGAAATGACACAATAAACACCATGGTAACCCGCAGATCGACACATGCCAGCCACGCGCGTCCAAGCGGCTCGTCCAAACGTCGTGCGAACAGGCGCAACGCCGCAAGCGCGAAGAGCGCGCTCTACGCGGGTGGCGAGGGCGCGAACGGCCGCGGCGGTCACGTGGGAAACGTGGCCGGACTGGGCGGCCCCGTAGATGCGGGCAGCGCGCGGCGCGGCACGCCCAGCGTGGGCAACGTTGCGGGCCTCGGCTCCGCAAACGGCGTTGGCGGGCCGCATCGGCGCGCTTCCGGCGCAGGTCGCTTCCGCTCCGCGACGAGCCCGACCCCCCGAGCCGCCTCCGTGCGCCCCTCGGCGCGCACGTCCTCGCGCGGCCCCGCGCATGGCTCCCCGCCCTCAGGCGGTGTGCGCGTTCCCACGCCGAGCGGCGGCGAGGTGCTGCTTACCCGGCGCCACTTCTTGTACGGAGCGCTCGGCATCGGCGCGTTGGCGGCAGCGGGCGCCGGGGGAACCGTGATCGCGCAGCAGATGGGAAGCGCGTCGGACGACGACGTCGCCGTGCTCGAAGTGCCCAAGAGCGCCGTGACCGCCGTGATCGCCTCCGACGCCTTCGCGGAAGTGGATTTCGCAGAGCGCATGCAGCTGGCCAGCACCTGCGAGCTGCCCTACGGCTCGCTCGTGTGGGCGAACGACGACGAGATCGCCGCATGCTTGCTGCCGGGAGAGACCGGCAAGCCGCTCACGCAGGTGGCGCTGCTGTCGCTCTCGTCGGGCAGCTACGCCACCGTGCTCGAACAGGCCGTGGGGTCGGACGAGGGCTTCGAGGTGTACGACGTGCGCGCCACCTCGTCGGGCCTTGTCTGGACCGAAGCCGACATCCTCGACGGCGTGTGGCGCATCTACACCGCCCGATCGGACGGATCGAGCCTCGGCACGCCCGCCCTCGTCGACGAGGGCGACGCCGATTGGGAAACCCCCGCCATCGCCGCGGTGGGCAACCGCGCGTTCTGGCAGGTTCTGCCGAAGGCCGACGGAGCGAAGCGCACCGAGGACTCGCTGCTTAAGCGCGCCACCATGGGGGCGACGGACGTCGAGGTGGCGTGGACGTCGCATGGGCGCATGGCATCGGCCCCCTACGGTCTGGAAGATTCGCTCGTCATCACGCCGCGCGCCGACACCGGATCCGTCCACTACCAGCTCACCCACCTCGACGCGGCCTCGGGCGAAGCGCTCGACACCCTCGTGCTGCCCTCGTCCATGAAGCCGCTCGAAGCCGGTTACGGCGCGACGGGCTTCACGTTCGCGTTCGATGGCGCGTACCAGTACGGCGACGGCATCGCCGACCTCGGCACGTACCTGCCCGCCGCCACCGTGACCGATGGCGGCTACAGCGCCGCGCCTTGGGTTCGCTTCGACCGCTCGCCTTCAGCGGCGCCGGCGTGGTGCGGGTCGTTCTTCATGGTGAAGTCCACGTCAGCCGTGTGCGGCGTCGATCTGGATGCCCGCGAATGGTTCGCGTTCGACGTGGAAAGCGGCGCGGACACCTACGGGGAGTACCTTGCCTCCACCGGCATCCGCGACACCGTGGTGACCTTCTCCAACATCGACGACAAGCCCGTGAACGCCGACCCTCGGAAGTGCTGCCTCGTCCGCGTCTGGACGCCGACGGCGTAAGCGCGAGCGCATGCGGGCTGCAAGCGGTCGCGAGCGCGAGGTCCACACGCGCTTGCGACCACTCGCGTACCGTTGCAAGCGCGTCAGGGGCTTCCTGCCGTCTGCCAAAGCGCTGTCTGCCGCGCGAGTCTCCACTTCCTCGGGCGGTCCCCATTTCCGACAGAGCTCCGACGACGCACTTTCGCCAAAGTCAACCAAAGGTAAGTCGAGTCACGCACCGGTTCATTTCGCTATTCCAAATCGCTCTTCAGCGCCATATTTCTGGCATGAGCCACCCGTACACGATCGAAAGCGCTGCCCACACGTATACGGACGGATACAAGATGGCGCTCGCCAGTGCGGACAACCACATTCCGACGAGCAAAAGGCATCACATCAAACCCGTTTCATGACGCGCAAACGCAACGAAACGGGCGTGCGATAGAGCGCTCTTCCATAGACGTGCGAAGGTGGACTTCACAGATACTTGTCATTGCGTTCTTTCCTGATCTCCAACATCAAATTGACGTTGGCCTGCTCAAACTCGTTGAGTTGCGAAGGCATCGCATCGAACTCTTCGGGAGTATACAACTGGCGATACCAACTGCACGACGAGAAGTGCTCGGCAAGATCTTCCCGAACGAACCCTCGCCCATGTCGCGCATATATCTCGTTATGTGCGACATAGAGGTCCCATTCGGAAAGGTTCTCGAGTTCTTCTCGGGTGTAATATCTCATATCGCTATCCGGAAGAACGTACTCTGAATTTTCGGCAAATCCAGATTCGACGTCTCCAGAAGAGTCGGTCAGCGAGCCCGTCCACGATGTGCTCGTCCACAAATACGCCAAGCTGGCACCCACCAGACCGATCATGCAAAGCAGTATGCCAAGAACAATGAAATATGGTAGCAGAACTCGAACTCTCACGAAATCACCCCAGATCAATAGCAGGTGGAGGATAGTCGGGCGGATAGCGTGCCACCAGATCCTCCCTCGTGAGCTTCCATTCGTCAAGCGCGATCGGCAACTTGGCCCCATCCGGCGCAACGTTCTTTTCCATCATCCTGAGAAGCGCATGCCCGTCCACGAGCTCCATGCTCCCATTGAGGTCGCACGCATATTTCTGAGCTTCGGGAGTGAACTCGCTCGTCGTCACGAAGATAAGCCGTTTCGCATGGAGAACCGCATTGGCTCCGTAAAGTTTTTGAAGAAGCGGACGACCAACCTTGTGCGACAGACTAAAGCACTTGCACTCCACCAACGCCACCAACTCCGAACCCTCGTACAGCAGCACGTCGCACCCGCCATCATTTGTCGCAGGAGTCACTTCGGCGCGGTAACCCTGAGCGCGAAAAAGATGAGCGCAAAACTTCTCGAATTCCGTATAGCTCTTGCTCTCCCCATACCGCTCAACAAGAGAGTCAAGCGTATTTGCTTCAGCTATCATCCGCTTCATGCGTAACGCTTGCTGATACTTAGTCGCTTCCTCGGAACTCTGAGCGATAGTCACGTCCCTCCTCCGCAACGCATTCACCAGCCATACAATATGGACAGGTTGCGTGCTGGAAATGCGAAATCCACCCACTTCAAGCACGCTTTTACCATAGCAGATCGCGTTATTCGCTCTGCGCCTGTCGCAACTACCGTCTTTATTGGGAAACCGCCATTGGGGGTAGACGAGGAAAAAATGCCCTGTCCCGTCGTCAAACCGGCGAGCAATGGACACCGTATCATTTAGCTTGATGTGATACGTTTCGCGAAACAGCTGCCGCAAATAGACAAGATATGTCTGCCTCGCTACAACAAAGAACGCGACCACCAGCGAAGCGAGAATGACAAGAAGGAAAGCCGACAGACCGAGGACATTCCCCTCAACCACGGAAATCGCCTCCTCACCATCCCTCGATACTCCGCAACACGCCAAGTATACACGACGAAAGAAATCGGCGGGAAACAAACAGTGGATCAAGCCCCTTTCACCCCCTTCCCCGCCTCTGAAGCCACCCCTCCCCCGGCTCCAAAACCTCATCATCCCGCCTTGCGTGCAGCCTACACATTCGCGCTTGCAAAAACCCCTGCCCGCAACGATCCGCCCGCAGTCAAAAGGAGCGAATCCACCGCCACTTTATGGCAAAGCTCACCGAAGCGGGGAGGGGATACTAACAAGAGAGCTCTTGCCCATAGCGCTGGACGGGCTGCCTAACACCGACCTCGCGCAAGGGCTTTCCATGGATGTCTATCCCGTGGGAGACTGCGCGAACCCCTTCAACATCGGCGAGGCCATCTGCACCGCCAACGCCGCCGCACGGACCATCTGAGAAAGCCCCTTCCCGAAGCGCGGCCTCGGCAGACCTGTCGGGGCCGCGCCGGCACGAGGGGCCTACGCCGTCGGCAGGAAGACCCCCTCCCATTCGAGCGCAGCCCCGTTGCCAGATCGGCGGCCCATCGCTGCGCACACCCGACGACCCCACCCCGCCCGCACGACGCTTCCGCGAACGGCGAAGCCTCCCGCCCCGTTCGCGCCTTCTCGCGAGATCCCGCAAAACTCTGCTATACCCAAAATCTTTTTGACATCTATATATGCCTTTTATATTGACATAGAAAGTATAAATAAGTATAGTTTTGGAATCGAAACCCTCGAGACAGGAGCGCTCATGCCCGCACCGCTTCCGCTTATACGCCCGATCAGCGATTTGCGCACCAACCTCAACGAGGTGTGTGACCTGGCGCGCGAAAGCCAAGAGCCCGTGTTCATGACCAAAAACGGGAAAGCGAGCCTCGTGGTGATCGACTGCAAAGCGTACGAAGAGCAGCGGCAGCACGAGCGCTCTGTGCAGAAACTACGCGAGGCCGAGATAGAGGCGCGATACCGCGAGGAAACCGTCAGCCAAGCGGAGCTGGACGAGGGGATGCAGCGCATCTTTGCCCATTGGGGCCTCTGATGCGCGAGATACGTTACCGCCCGCGAGCCACGTTCGATCTGGAATCCATCGTCGTTTACCTTGGCGAGGTGCAGAAGTCCCCCGCCTCCGCGCAGCGCACCTACCAGAGCGTCCAGGAAGCCATTGCCCTGCTAGGCGACATGCCCACCCTCGGAAAACCCTTCTCCGACGATTCCCTTGATCGAAAGAACTACCGCTCCTACCTAGCGGGTTCCTACCGCGTGTTCTACACCTTCGGCGAGGAATCCCTCACCGTCTGGCGCGTTGTCCACACCCGCCAAGACATCGACGACTACGCCTTCGTAGATTGGGAGTGAGATCGCGCGAAATCGTCAGATGCCCCGTTCGTTCCGCACCTCCCACATGAGGTCGGAATTTGCTTGCTCGTATTCGTTGAGTAGGGAGGGCAAGGCGTCGTATTCCTCGGGAGTGTAGAGCCGAACGTACCAACCGCATTGGGAGAAGTGCTCGGCCAGATCGTCTTGCAAAAAACCTTTTCCATGGCGAGCGTATATCTCGTTATGCCCCACGTACAACTCCCAATCGGAAAGCGCCTCAAGCTCCTCTCGCGAATAGTATCGGCTATCGCTGTCGGGAAGGACGTACTCCGACGAAGGTGCCAGTGCGCCCAAGCATGCCGGAACCAGTCCTCGGAGAGATATAGCCGCAGAAGACAGAGGGGCGAAGCGCATCACGATCAGTGCCAAAGCAAGAAAAACCCCGAGCAGCCCAACGCCCACCTGAAAGGGGCCCCAGAAGGCGTCACGGGAAGCCCACATCGAAACCGGAGGATACGTTCTGCAGGGAGGGAGATCGGGAGGATAATGAGAAGCGACATCTTCCATGGAGAGCCGCCACTCCCCAGGAGAAGTTCTGCGCCTCTTTTGCCGAGCTTCTTCAACCAGACGCGATAGCTGATTCCCATCCACGAGTTCCAAGTCGTCTTCGATCTCCCGAACCCATTGCCTAGCAGTCGGCAAAAACTTGCCAGTCGTGATGAAGACCATGCGATCGGCCTTGCATTTGCGATTGGCTCCGGCAAGCTTTTGCACGGGTTCACGACCGACAGACCGATCAGGAGCGTAGCATTTGCACTCGACGATCGCCGTCTTCCCGTCAGGGTACACAAGCTCTATGTCGCGTCCTTCGTCGTTCGAGCTCGGCGTGCGATGAACCTTGCAACCCATCCGCTCGTACAGCTGTGCACAGAATCCCTCGAACGCGTCTCCGGCCGATTTTTTGTCACATTTCCCCTGGGAAACACACCACTGGTAAATCGACTGAGCGTGAAAAGCCGAATCCCATTCGGCCCTCTTGCGAACAAACCGATCGTAGCCGTCTTTCTCTTCAAGGCATCGCGCAATCGAAACACCCTTTTCCCGTAACTCCTCAACAAGGCGCAGCAGGTGCCACGGGCTTGCGCATACAACAAGAAAACGCCCGACCCGCAGCTGACAAGAACCCCACTGCACGCAATTGCCGCTACGCCTTCCGTCCCTTGAGCCATCTTTGTTGGAAAATGTCCAGCGTGGGAAGTCGAGAACGAAGATGCCAGCTTCTTTTCTCCTTCTTCGCATGTGAACGCAAAAGAGAGGCGAGAGCTTTATCCCATGTTCTTTGCAAAACTCTTCGCGCATGCGTCTTCGATAAAAATCGCTTACCAGCCAAAATGCGCATACGCAGAGGGCCAGCGCTGCAAGGATCAGCAGCAGCGCCAGCCCTATCAGAAGAGCACTATCGAATACCCCCCCCCATCGCCACTCCGGGCATCAGAACTCCAACCCCTCCAAGCGGTTGAACACCACGTCTTTGCGGGTGAGGAAGTCCCACGGGTCGAAGATCTCGTCCAAAACCTCGGTAGACAGGTTCGCCTCGGGGTCGGCCTCCAAGCGCTCGCGGTAGGTGGGGCCGTCCACGGCGTTTTGGATGTCCTCCCACACCTTCATGGCGTTGCGCTGCACGATCACGTAGGCATCCTCGCGCGTGATGCCGGTGTCCACGAGCGCCAGCAGCACCTTCGAGCTGAAGATGAGGCCGCGCGTGCGCCACAGGTTGTGCTCCATCTTGGCGGGGTAGGTTTGCAAGCCGTCGAGCATCCACTGCATCTTGCCGAACATGTAGTCGAGCGCGATGAAGCTGTCGGCCAGCGCCACGCGCTCGGCGCCGGAATGCGAGATGTCGCGCTCGTACCACAGCGCCACGTCATCGAAGGCCACCTGCGCGTTGCCCTTCACCACGCGTGCGAGGCCGCACACGCGCTCGGCGGTGATGGGGTTGCGCTTGTGCGGCATGGCGCTCGAGCCCTTCTGCCCCTTCGTGAACGGCTCCTCGGCCTCGATCACGTCCGATTGCTGCAGTAACCGCACCTGCATGGCGACGCTCTCCAGCGTGGAGGCCGTCACCGCGAGGCCAGCCATGACCTGCGCGTGGCGGTCGCGCGCCAGCACCTGCGTGGACAGCGGGTCGGGCGCAAGGCCCATCTTCTCGCACACGTACTGCTCTACGAACGGATCGATGCTCGAGTACGTGCCCACCGCACCCGAGATAGCGCCCGTGGCGGCCACCTTGCGGGCCTCCTCCATGCGCGTCTGCGCGCGCTTCAGCGCCCACGCCCAGCTGCCAAACTTCATGCCAAACGTCATCGGCTCGGCATGGATGCCGTGCGTGCGGCCCACGCAGAGCGTGTCCTGGAATTCGAACGCGCGGCGCTTACACGTCTCGCCGAGCTGTTTGATGTCTTCGAGGATGATATCGATGGCTTGCGTAATCTGGTAGGAAAGCGCCGTGTCGCCCAAGTCGGACGAGGTCATACCGTAATGCACCCAACGGCTCGGCTTCTCCTGACCCTCAGGCACCTCGGCGTCGATGTATTCGGCCATGCACGTGGTGAACGCGATGACGTCGTGGTTCGTTACCTTCTCGATCTCGTCGATGCGCTCCACGGTGAAGTCGGCGTGCGCGCGGATCCACGCGGCCTCCTCCTTCGTGATGCCGGATTGCCCCAGTTCGGCTTGCGCCTCGCACGCCAGCACCTCGATCTCTTTCCAGATCTCGAACTTGTTCTGAAGCTCCCAGATGGCCCCCATCGCGGGGCGCGTGTAACGATTGATCATGGCGACTCTTCTCCTCCGGTTTCTCGATGCGTCCACTATATCGCACCGCAGGTCGCACGGGAGATTTTCCACGGAAAGCGCGGCGGGCTCGCGGACGTTGCGCAGCATGCGAAGGCCGTCCGATCCAAACGGTCGAACAACGATGTGCGGCGAACCCGACACCCGCCCCTCCCGTGCAAGCGCCTTGGAGCGAGCCGCACGCCAGAATGGGGCGTCTCTGCTAATCAAGATTGACACGAGCCCATGTTCGCTAGTCCTCGGGCCGAGCTCCCCTGACCGGGCGTTGCAGAACCCCCCCCCCGTCCAGCGGGCGGGGCCTTCCGAAGCGCCGGCGGGACATTGCTCGGCGGGTCGACCCGATCCCTGCCGACCCTGGCTTGGCGCAAAGCTCGGCCCGAAACGGCAGAGATCGCGCCTTGTGCATAAGTTTCCCTCCGAAAAGGCACCCCGAGGGGCCGGCGGCGACTCCGACGGGGATTCCGAGCCGGGAAAACGTTTCCATCGGGATGGAAAGGCAGTTGACGACCTATGCGCAAGACGCGATCCGTGCCAGTTCGGCGCGATGTTTGCGTTAAGCCAGGATTGACACGAACCCACGTTCGCCAGATCCCGAGTCGGGCTCCTCTGGTCGGGCGCAGCGATCCGATCCGACCTCTGTCAACGGCGGTCACACAGAGAGCGATGAAGGCAGTAGCACAAAATCACGGTTAAGAACGATTTTTTGATTAGGATTGATTTCACGACCTGGTGTTTCCCCGAAAACGCTCCTGAGGGGAACGGAAAAATCATTCTTAACCGTGATTTTGTGCTACTGCGTCGACGCACTCTTGTTGGACAACCAGGGTTGACGCGGACAGCGTGCGTTCGTGGCAGGTTTTGACGGAAAACCGCTATCAAAGGAAGGCCAGCGCTGTCACGCACGCGTGTTTTCCCAGGTCGGCATGATCAGCGCTTTGACGCATGCGTCCACGATGGTTTCGCAATGGCGGTTTTCCGTCAAAACCTGCCACGAAACCGAGGTTCGATGGCGTGGCCCGGGGAACATCGACAGTTACGGCGCGCCAGTGCGCGGCACCCGCGCAGAACCGCATGCCGAAGCCTACGAAAGAGCGTCGAGCGCAAAGCGAAAAGCACGAAACGGGCAGCGAGACTTTAAGAAGGGACAAGAAGAAACGTCACCAATCCCGATGAGTTTTACGCATACGCAACGCAGACGCAAGGAAAGGAGCTACGGACGCAGAAGGTGGTGTACGCGCAGAAGCGGCGCACACAAGGCCAGCCAGCACGGGGCACCCCGCAGGGCACGCGCTCGGGCCGCCGCAGTCGGAAACGCCCCTACAGCCCCTTGAACAGGGCGCGCACGTCGTCGAGCACTTCGTTATCAGCCACGACGATGGCGGTGTCGCCCGCATACATGACGGTGTCGTCGTCCACCACTTCCACGTCGTCGTCATCTTTGGGAGACACGGCCACGATCATGCTCTTCGGCGGCATGGGCACCGACGACGCGAGGATGCCCGCCTCGTTGGAATGATGGCGCATGCGCGGCATCACCACCTCGATGAGCGTGACGTTGCCGCGCGTCAGCGACGAGGCCACGCTCATGCTGCCCAGCAACGTCTCCTCCTCGATGAGGTTCGCAATGAGCGTGGTGGACGACACGCACTCGATGCCCACCTCCTTGAATATGCGGAGGTTCTTCGGGCTGTTCACGCGTGCGATGCAGCGCGGCACGTTGAACACGCGCTGCGCGATCTCGCACGACACGAGGTTGTCATCGTCCTGGCCAGTGGTGGCCACGAACACGTCGGCGCGGCGAATGCCCGCGTCCTCCTGGTACTTCGAGTCGCACCCATCGCCGTGGATGACGAGGTAGCGTCCCTGCAGCACCACCGACAGGCGATCTGCCGTGGCAAGGTCCTCCTCGATCACCGCCACGTCGTTTCCGCTCGAGAGCAGCACGCTCGCAAGGTACTCGCCGATCTTGCCGCCGCCCGCGATCACAATGTACATGGCTCATCCTTTCGTGCAAATCCAACTATGCCAGCGAGGGCGGCTGCGGTGCCGAGGCTCATGAAGCGGCGCGAGCGAAGCGCGCTTCGATCCACAAGCCCGCATCTTCGCGCGAAAACCGGACGTCCCAGCCACCCGCAGCGTCGGCGGGGCCGGCAGCCGCCAAACCGCCGGAACGATCAATCCTGGATGTACCTCGAAAACGACTCGATCAGCTCGTGACGCACGCATACCAGCACCGAATCGCCGTTGTAGAGGATGGAATCGCGCGTGGGAATGGAGCTGGCCGACCCGTCGCCGCGCTCGAACGCGATGATGCGGATGTCGTGGTCGCGCTCGATCTCCGACACGCGGATGGTGCGCTTCTCCGTCCAGCTGAGGTCGAGCGAGAAACGCAGCACTTCAAACTCGCCGAACGTGTCGAGGTGCGCCCCATGTCCGGACACCACCTTGCTGAACACGTCTTCGGCCACAAGCGAGGTGCCACACACGTAGTCGATGCCCAGCTGCATGTAGGCGCGCTCGTGGTCGGGATTGTACAGGCGCGCGATGACATGCGGCACGTCGAACAGTCGGCTTGCCACCTCGGCGCACATGAGGTTCGTGTTGTCGAACTGCGTGACGGCGGCCATAACGTCGCAGTCCTCCACGCCGGCCTTCACAAGCGTCTCCTCGTCGAAGCCGACGCCCTGCACCGTGGAGCCGTTGAAGTTGCGCCCCAGGTTGGCGAACGCATCGGGGTTGCGGTCGATCACGCACACGTTGCTGCCGTTGTCGGACAGCATGTTCGCCAGCTGGGAGCCGACGCGACCGCAGCCCACGACGATCACATTGCTCATACCGGTCCTTCCGTCAGGCGCATGCGTGCGCCGTTTCCGTCCAGCGCATAGGATACTGCAATCGGTCCGCGCATGCACGGACGATGCGCGAGAACAGATGTTTCACGTGAAACATCCGCGAACAAAGAGCAGCAAAGAAGGGAAGGAGGGGTCCGGGGGTCCGGGGGTCCGGGGGGTCCTGAGCGCTAGATCAGCTTCATCTGGGAGAGCGTGGCGTTGAACCAGTGATCGGCATTGGGCGGGCAGTACTTCACGGCGAACGCGTAGGTGATGGAGTAACCGTAATTGGCGGCAAGCCCTGCCACGTGTGCGTTGATAGCCTCTTCCCAGCTGCTCCAGCTCGAATCGCCCCAGCCCCAAGCGTTGTAGGGGGCGAAGCAATGCGCTCCCTTGGAGCTTTCGGTGTTGGAGATGGCGGGCGACCAGCGAGGATCCACGCCGTTGTTCCAAGCGGCCTCCGCGAACGTCCTGCCCTGGCCCGCCAGCGGCGACCCGGCAAGGTACGCGTCGATGCGGGCCGTCCACGTGGACACGAACTCGTCCTCGCCCACGCTCCAGTCGACGTCGGGCAATCCGGCCAGCGCGTCTGCGGCCGCCTCGCGCGCGGCTTGAGCCTGCTGTTCGGCCTTCGCGGCTCCGGCGGCGGCGATGCGCGCCTCCTCCTCGGCCCGCGCAGCCTCCTCGGCGGCAATGCGAGCAGCCTCCTCCTCCGCTTCGATAGCGGCAATGCCCTGGGAGATATCACGGACGGCGACGCTCGTCAACGTGCTGGCCGCACGGGAAGCCCCATCGGAAGGCTCTTGCTCGAAGACATCCGCGCCCTCGGAAACGCTCGCCGCATCGATGCCGAACGAATCCACATCGGAGGGTGCGGCAACGCCTGCAGAAGCGATCCCGATCCCGATGCACCCGGCAACAAGACATGACGCGCATCCCACCGCAATCGCTTTTGCGGCAAGGCTCGTGTTCCGTTTCGTTGGACGCTTGGCGACCAAAATACCGTACCTTTCGTTTCGCAGCGCACGACCCCGCACCGCCGAAGCGGTTGACAGCGTGGTTGGTTGTAAGGGAGGATTGCTGCCGGAGGGGCGCTATGCTGTTGTGACTGGCACTATTGTAACGAGAGCGCCCTCCGAGAGCAAAAAAGTATGGAGAAGCCCTTCACGGTTTGTTCGCTTGACAGGCGCATTTGCGTTGTTTCCGCAGTTCGCAAACCTTTTGATGCTGCGAGCAGAACAGCGAACGAATTGTGCAGACCAGCGCGCCTCACGTCGAGAGAACGACCGTCCGGCCAAGCGCTCGCGCCCTCGCGCGCGCCCCCGCACATCCTGCGCCCCCACGTGCCCCGCGCGAGCACACCCGCGAACCCTGCGCCCCCGCGCGAGCGCCCCCGCTGATGTTTGACGGACCAGACAGAACTTCGATCACGAACCCCGCGCACCTCGCGCCCTCGCACGCAACCGCTCACGCCCCCCGCATGCCCATCCGCGCACCCTGCACCTCCACATGCCCCGCGCACCCTGCGCGCCCCAACCCTCTCGCGCGCGCATCCCCGCACATCCGCGCCCAGCGCCGAGAAAACGACCGTCCGGCCAACCGCTCGCGCCCGCACGAGCGTGCCTCCCGTACATCTTGCGCCCTCCACGCGCCCTCCGCACCCCGCGCGCATTCCGCGCGCATTCCGAACAGAGCTGCGGCATCCGACGCGCACCCCACGCCCCCCCCGCGCACCTCGAACACGGCAGACGCGACCGCGCCGTCAATCAAACCACGGAGGCATCTCTATATAGTAGTCGCGACCGTACGGCGCGGAGATCACGACATGCTCAACCGAGCCGGGCACCGCATACCAAACAAGACCAACCACGCAAAACACCGCGAAGCACGCGCCCGCAAGCAACGTGAGCAGCGGCGACTTGAGCGCGCCGCCCAATATGAGCAGCCCCGCCACCATAAGCAGCACAGGCCACAGGCCCATCAGCATCAGCCCGATCGTCTGCCACCCCACCATGCCCAAACTCATGGGCAGCAGCGTCCCGCCCACGCAAAAACATACCAGGCCATCAACGAAATGACGCGTGCGGTGCCCCGGCTTGGCCGGCACCACCATGCGCACAATGCCCAGGATGACGAAGATGACCGGCCAGTACTGCCACCACGATACGCCTTCCACGAACGTGGCAACAAAAGACATCACGCCAAAGAACAGCAGAAACGAACCCAGCCACAACGCCCCCTTCACGGCTGTGGCAGACGGCTCTTTCGGAGGCTGGACGGGCTGGACGGGCTGAACAGGCTGCACGGGAACCGCAGCGGAAGGCACCGGAGCGCCCATGGGCGAAGAGGGCGCGGTCGGCTGTCCCGACGCCGCGGCGAGCTGCGAAGCGACATCGACGGGCGCGGAAACGGTCGCCATCGGCTGCGTCGGCGCTGCGAACACCTGCGAAGCGGCGTCGACGGGCGCCGGCGAACCTTCTGCCAACCGCATCGGCTGCGGAACCGCCCCGCCGTGCATCGTCGGAGCGCCCACCGGCTGCGACGGCATCGCAGGACGCGACGGCGCACCCGCAGAGCCGCCCACAGGTGGCATCGCGCCCGCAGACGCAGAGGCGGCCGCAGGCGGGGGCGGGGGCGGCACGTGCGCGGCGCTCGCATAGCGCCATGCAGCCGCCTGAGCTGGACTTGCGCCCTGTTGGCCCGCACCCTCGGCATGGCCGCGCGCGACGGCGGCAGTCACCTCCCCATACGTGTCGGAGCGCACGGACTGGGGCTCCACCTCAACCGGAACGACCACCTCGGGCGCTTTCGGCAGCACTGCCCACATCGCCACGTACGCCACGCCCAAAAGACCGGCTGAGGCGACTGTGAGCACCACCACGAGAATGCGAACGACCACCGGGTCGACATCGAAGTACTCGGCCACGCCGGCGCACACGCCTCCCAAAAGCGCGTCGCGCGAACGATTGAGCCGCTTCTCCTGCGTCACCCATCCTCCCGAACAGCTGCGTCGCCGACAGTGCACGGGGCATCGGAATCGTCAAGGCGCTCCACCCGCACCGTCAGAATGCGGCGACGGCGCATGGATTGGATCCTGAAGCAGTATCCGTCGATGCGGTACTCGTCGCCCATCTGGGGAACCGAATCGAGCGTGCTCATGAACCAGCCGGCAATCGTCTCGTAATCGGGTGATTCCGCAACGGGCCAACCCAGCTCTTCGGCATCTTCGACCGAAAACCTTCCGTCCACCACCCATGCCGTGTCGCCCACCTGCTTGATGAACGGGCTTTCGCGGTCCGTCTCGTCCACGATCTCGCCGACGATCTCCTCCACGATGTCCTCGACGGTAATTAAACCATCGGTGCCGCCGTACTCGTCCACGACGATGGCCATTTGTTGACGATTCGTTTGCATCTCTGCCAGAAGCGGGAAGATGTCTTTCGTCTCGGGCACGAACATGGCCTCGTAAGCGTGCGCCGCCACCGGCTCGTTCTCCCGCCCGTCCATGAGCGGCGCGATGAGGTCTTTGTAGGTGACGATGCCCACGATGCGGTCGATGTCCTCGTGGTACACGGGAAGGCGCGAATAGCCGGTGCCGCGCATGCGCTCGATGGCCTGGCGCACCGTCTCGACGTCCTCGACGAGGATCATGTCCACACGCGGCTGCATGATCTCGTGAACCGACATGTCGCCGAGGTCGATGATGTCGTGGATCATGCGCTTCTCGTCGTCAAGCAGCTCGTCGTTGTCGGTGACCATGAACTTGATCTCTTCTTCGGACACGTTCTGGCGCTCGTCGGCGTCTTTGATGCCCAGCACGCGCGCAAGGCCGTTCGCCGAAACCGAGGTGAGCGCCACCAGCGGCGAGGCGATCTTCTGGAACACCATGAGCGGACCGGCCACCGTTTTGCTCACGCGCTCGGCGTCGGCCAGCGCGATGCGCTTCGGCACGAGCTCGCCCACGACGATGCTCAGATACGACACCACGAGCGTGATGAGCACGGGAGCCAACCCCGGCGCAATGACCGCAAGCCACTGCACGCCCAAGCCCGACAGCCAGGCGGCGAACGGATCGGAGAGGTTCGTGGCGGCGGCGGCCGAGGCGAAGAACCCGACGAGCGTGATGGCCACCTGGATGGTAGCCAGGAACTGACCGGAGTCGGCGGCCAGCGACAGCGCGCGGCCGGCGCGCTTGTCCCCTTCCTCGGCCTCGTGCTGCAACAGCACCTGCTTCGCGTTGACCAGCGCCATCTCCGACATGGAGAAGTACCCGTTAACCAAGACGAGCACGAACGTTACGACGATGCTTATCCCTATGTCCATGAGCGATGCGTTCATCTCCTTCGTGAGCGGCTTGCGTCCCCTTCGGGCGCTTGCGCCGCAGCGACCCCGTATCCCTGCGGCGATCGTGGGGCTGTCATGCCCGCGCGCTTGCGCACGCACCCGCTCACATAACGTACAACGCGATGGCCAAGAACTGCAAGATGCTTCCGGCCAAAACCCAGAGATGGAAGATGGAATGCATGTAGGGAAGCTTCTTCAACACGTAGAAGATGCACCCGATGGAGTAGCACACGCCGCCCGCCACGAGCAGCCACAAACCCGTCGCCGGAACGGCCGCCAAAAGCGACGGCAAAAACCCCACGACGCACCAACCCAAAAGCAGGTACAGCACAGCGGATATCCAGCGCGGTCGGAACACCCAGAACGCCTCGCACGCCACGCCCGCCAGCGCGAGCGCCCACACGAACGCGCACAGCCACCCGCCGCCGTACGGAGCGAGCGAGATGAGGCAGAACGGCGTGTACGAACCCGCGATGAACAGGTAGATGCAGCTGTGGTCGAGCACCTTGAACACGCGCTTCGCCTTGTCTTGCGCAATGGCGTGGTAGAGCGTGGACATGGTGTACTCGAGCAGCATCGTGAGCGTGTAGACGAGCGCGGCGAACAGGTAGACGCCGCCTCCGCTGTCCAGCGAGCGCACGACGAGGACGGGAATGGCGGCTATAGCCAAAAGCGCGCCCAGGCCGTGCGTCACGGAGTTGGCGATCTCCTCGCCCAGCGTGTACTCGCGCACGTTGCGCTCTTTGTTCGCAGCGCTGGCCGACGTGCTCGCCGTCTCATGGCGCATCGCGCGCATGCTGGCGTAGTCGTGCGGTTTGAACTGGGAGGGCGTCCACCCGTGGGCGGGCGCGGGAGGCGGCGCGGACGCAGCTGCGGCAGCGGGAGCCGCCGACGCGGGAAGGGCCGCGGGCATGGGAGGGACCGCGGGTGCGGGAGAGGCTGCAGCCGGGGCAGCGGGCGTAGCCGGGGCTGCGGGCGCAAACGATGTTGCGGGCGCAGCCGAGGCGGCGGGCGTTTCAGGGGCCGCACGACGGACGCCAGACGAGCGGTCGCCCGTCTGGCGTCGGCTGGATGCGGCGGGATGGACGCTCGCAGCGTCCGGCGATGTCTCTGCTTCTTTCATGGTGCTACTGTATCACATTTCCGCGCGGCTTCAGCCATTCTAACCAAGCGCGCGCGTCATCTTCCGTCGCATCAATAAGCCTGATGGTAGTGCCTCCGACACCTGCCGCGGTACGCGCGTTGATGGTGGCCGTCCCCGCAGCTCGTTGAAAAGGATTTGCCTTCGTGTAACCGAACTGTATCTTCGCACGGGGGAAGCTGACCGTCTCGCGCGACAAGCCGCCGTTGCTCACCTGCATGAAGCGGCGGTTGTACGCGAACCCAGAACCGCGATACCACAGCACGGCCCCCACGGCGTCGCCGACGAACAGCACGACCGCGAACACGTACCCGACGACGGCGCACGCGTTCATCACGCCGAGGGCGAACAGGTCGTCGAGTGTGTGCGTCGCGTACAGCAAATGCACCGTCAGCTGGAACGCAGCCACGAACACAGCCAGCCACAATCCCGAACCCTGGATGAGGCAGCGCCGGACGAGGGCGCGGCGCAGGGCGACGCGGGCCACCGGCTTGTTGTCGACGGGCACGTCGGCGAACTCCGGCACGAGCCCGGCGAGGATCTCGGGCACGCGCTCGAGCTTGACAAAAGGATGGACGACAATGCCTTGGTGGCCAGGACCCTGCTGCTGGCCCTCCTGGCCCTCGGACGCCGCATCGATTCGGCCAAGCGACACCTCGCAGTATCCCAGCAACCGGCGAATGAGACTCTGGCGCACCACCACCGACTGCACGCGGTCGATGTCCACGCCCTGGAACTGGTGCTGCAGCAGCCCGCGCTCCACCTCGATGCGGCTGTCGCGGCGACGGGCGCGAAACCCGCCGAACGCGATGCATGTGCCCACCGCCGAAAGCGCCCACAGCACGACGGACGCCAGTACGAACGCCGCCACGCCGGCCGCGATGGCGTTGCCGCCGAACAGGCCGACGCCCGTGGACATGAGCGCGTTCATCACCTGGTCGGACGAGCCCATGAACAACGGCAGGATTTCATCGACAAGCTGGGCGAATGCGCCGACAAGGCCGATCACGACCACCAGGAAGGCGGTGTTGTTGGAAAGGCCCGTGAGCACGAGTTCCTTGTTGCTCAGGCCGTACTCGTACGTGACGCGCCCCGTGTCGACGGCGGCGCCGCCGAACACGCCGCGCACGTCGTCCCATATCTCAGCCGGAGCGTCGAGGACGTTGCCCGCTTCCGCAGCGCCAGGGAAGGGGGCGGCGACCGGGCCACCGGGGACGGGAGCGCCGGCTTGAGCGGCGACGGCGTACTGCTTGCGAGCGAACAGCTCGCGACGCAGCTCTTCGGCCCTCGTCTTCTGCACGTAGGGGATCTGCACGGCCTTGTTCGACGCGCCCCCGGCGGTGTCGATGCTCACCGTGCACACGCCGAACACGCGCTGCGGCAACGTCGCGCGCTGATCGACCGATTGGATGCGCTGGTACGGCACGTGCACGCGCTTTTTGTTGAAGATGCCGGAGTAGAGGCTGAACTCCTCGTCACCCAGCTCGTAATACAAGTGCCGATACGACCACCACTGCACGAGAAACACGAGGCCCACCAGCGCAAGGAAGCCGAGCAGCGCCACGCCGACCATCAGCGCGACAGCAGGCAGACCGCCGGCAATGCGCGCAAAGCCGCCGTCGGCAAGCGCCCCTATGATGGACGAACCGCCGGCAAACAGCACGATGACGAGGGTGGTGAGGGCCGCCTGGATGCCGCCCAGCCAGATGTAGCTGTGGTGCACGTGATGACGCACGGGCTGCTGAGACTGCTGCGACTGTTGGGGCTGCTGGGGCGGCACCTGCGACTGCGGCGGCTGAGCGCCCTGAGGGATATCCGTCATCACACGTCCTCCCGAGCGAGGCGGGCCAGCTCGGCCGCGCGGTCGCGCAGCTGCTCGGCCACGTCGAAGGCCAGACCGGGGATCTCATGCTCTCCCGCAGCCGTGGCAACCGTGACGCTGGCCAGACCGAACATGCGCAGGATGGGCCCTTGGCGCGTGTCGGTGTTCTGCACGCGGATGAACGGGATGACGAAGCGTTTGCGCCACACGATGCCCCGCGCGATGTCCAGATAGTCGTCAGACAACTCGTAGCGCCAGCGGGAGAATCGGATGGGCGGCAGCACGACCAGCCACAGCACCAGCGCGAGCGCGTACACGACAAGCGTGATCACCGCGCCGACAACCGCCACCTGCTCCCCGCCCGCTGCGACGACCGCAAACGGCACGAACACGCACAGGAACACAAGGGTGAGCCAGATGGCGTCGTTGATGCGCCAGACGATTTTGACTTTGGGGTCGAGCTGATGCGCCGGAAGTTCTCTCATGGCAGACCTCGTCATCGTAGGGTTTCGGGCAATGCGCGTCCATCATACCAGAGGACCGCGCATCCCTCGCCCGCGCTTCCCCAAGTCCGTTTTTTGCGAGTCCCGTTTTCGCGGCGATCCTCGATCCGCACGACGCACGATAGCCATCCTCGAGTCGCACGGCGCACGACAGCCCGCATCCGTCTCAAACCGAAAACGCTCCCGAGTGCGCACAGCTCCCTCGATATTGAGCCACCCTCGCATTGCGCCCGGAAACCGCCCCAAGCGCAATCCATGATCGACCGCGTTCCACGATCCGACCGCACGTCGCAACCTGAATCCGGTCGCAGCTTGCCAATGCTCCGCAGGCTGGATTCGGCTGTAATTCGCTCATTCGCCTTACTCGCCGCAGTTTCGGATCGAACGCACCTTACGCGCATCCTACGGTAATAAAATTGCGAAAATTTCTTGATATTGTACCGTAATGGGAACCAACACGCCTCCGAAGGGGTTTTCGGAGACGTTTTCGCAACAAAACCAGGGGTTTTCAGCGATTCCCGAGCCCCTTGGGGGTGCGGACAAAAAGTTGGACACTCCGGTGTCCGGATTGGAGTCCGCATG
>ERZ826396.1980-NODE-1980-length-19242-cov-3.959035_pt1 | contig 19242 bp, 15 predicted proteins | sample MGYA00519926_ERZ826396 | MGnify/ENA primary metagenome ERZ826396 (study PRJEB31778, sample SAMEA3449230) | human gut metagenome | biome: human gut; feature: human-associated habitat; material: faeces | place: United Kingdom | collected 2010/2012 ... | reverse complement strand
TTTTGAGAGATTGCAATTTTCTATTTGCAAGATTATAATCGTTTTATAAAGATCTTTTATAGAGTAAACTTCTTTTTTTACTGTAACAGCCAAATAGAAACTATTGAAGGGAAATGATGCAATGCAGACAGCAAAAGAACTGCCGGCCTGTCCGGTGGAAACGACGCTCATGTTGATCGGCGACAAATGGAAAGTCCTGATTCTGCGTGACTTAATGACCGGAACCAAACGATTTGGGGAATTGAAAAAATCCATAGGCAGCGTATCGCAAAAGGTGTTGACTGCCCAGCTGCGCGATATGGAAGCGAACGGGCTGGTACACCGCCAGGTTTACGCTGAGGTGCCGCCCCGGGTTGAATACAGCCTGACGGAATTAGGGCGGAGTTTAAAACCGATCCTGGATGCCATGTGGACATGGGGCGAGGGATACAAGGCACAAAACTCATAAAAATACCGGGACAGATTTTTTGGTAAATCTGTCCCGATGAGTAATTTAATTTATCCAAAATTATCTTCTCGATTCAGTCAATAGCAAAAACTGCTGCGTCAATCTTATTCGTTGACCAGTGCAGCTTTCCATCTTCTATTTTGTAAGTTGCCCCTGTCCAGAGTTCAACCGCCTCCGAACCACCGACTCCTTCTTCTTCCAAATCAAACACATAGGAAGCCGGGGTTTTCTTTAAATGAAATACAGCTACATACTTTTGTCCATGAATCTGTGCGGTATACCAAGAGGATGCCCCTGTTCCTGCAGATTCCGCAGGACGAAAACTGATTCCAGACGCAGCAATTTTCTGTATTTCTCTCTGACTGCAGAGTTCTTGCGCCCTGATTCTGGCGTTCTCCTGATCCTCATTTCGAAAAATTCCCTTTTCACCAAAATCTTCACTCAGCATCATGACCGTTCCAGAAATAGCTGCTGATGTGTACCGTGCCTTTGCCTCCCCAAATTCTGTCGTCCTCTCATAGTTGAAACTGCGATACAAGGAGATATGATCCGGATCATTATACTGATACAGCGTACCATTTTGCCACCAGGCATATGTAAGTGCATTCAACACATATTCCGTATCCTCCGCAGTACCAAACGCATCACAGGAGAATCTGCGCGCATGCCCCATTCCCTGCGGAAACAACGGCGCAATAGAGAGACTCAGAAAGAATGGGCGCCCAAGTTTTTCTTCCGACAGATTTTCCTTCAGAAACCGATACCCTTCAGCGATTGCCTGACGCCCTGTCTGACAATCTTTGTTATAATGGCATCCTTCCATAGCTCCATGACTGAGAAAATCCAGCTTCAAATAGTCAAATCCCCATTCAGCAAATTTCTGTAAAATATTCTTTGTATATTTTTTCCACAACGGATGAGTTACATCCATTGGCACCGCGCCATCTACCCTCGAAAGTATATTTCCTCTGCTGTCCTTCAAGAGAATTTCCTCAAAAGTATGTCCTGGACATGATGGGATCTCATCATTTATTTTTTCATCTCCTGCAAAGAATGCAAAGGGTGAAAGATAAATCCCCGTCTTCTGATTGCATCCATGAAAATGCTCATTTAATTTTACCAGCTGTTCCTCAGACAATCGGTTCCATCCAGCATCAAAATTTACATATGTAGTCTTATTGTTTTCAAAACCCACCTTCTGAAGTATTTCACCCAGGTATTCTCCTGCCTCCTGATAATTTTTCTCATTGATATTCATTGCCAGACCCGACCAGGAATTCCACCCGAACGGTACCCCTTCCTTCCATTTCATAGGAGGATTCTTTCTTTTCAAAATTTTTCCATACGTTTCCAACAATGTTCTATAATCTTCCCCATACAAAAACAGAAATCCTGAGGACTCCACACGTTCCCCTTTTACCGTTCCGTGTTCACAAGTATCGTGAGTACCGGCATCAGCAACTCCACAAATACATTCCATAACCCTGGCATCATTTCCAGAACACCTGACAGCATTTTTCCAGGTATCAAAGTCTACTGCTCCCATCATTATTCCCGAACGCTTGCTTTCTGAGTACAGTACTGTCATATCATAACTGATTCTCCCGGGACGCAATGGAACAGCCTCATAGCGTACCCACATTGTATTGTCGTAAGGAACAAGCAGCATTTTTGTGCTCAGGCTTCGAAAAATATCGGGAACATTTCGTTCAGGGGTTTCCGTGATAAGAGGGAAAAACTTTTTGACCTCAACAGTTTTTCCAGTTTCATATACACTCCCCCTTGCCAATGCAAAACCTTCCTCATAAGCATACAACTTCTGCTGATAATACAATTCCTTACCGACTCTGTATGTGACAGTTACACACGTTCCATTTCCCAACAAATCCTGAAACCTCTCTTCATTCTTCAGAATTTGTTTTTCTGTTCTAGTATCTATCTCTCTTCCATCATTAAGCAATACCATTCCATAACCAGAAAATATTTTTTGCTGTTCAATAAACCAGGAAAATTTTCCGTTTTCTTCCCTCCAGTAATTCATAGTTTCACACGATTCCTCCCGCTTTTTTCCTTCTCTCAAATACACGATACCTTCCCATACATCAAGTACGACTCGACGTAGATCACGGCGAGCCGTACTTGACAACAGAATTATTTTATTAATTTATTCACCCCAGAGTTCCATCCTCTCCTGATAGTTCTCCGTAATTACCTTCTCAACCTCTTCCAGTCCTGCGTTCTCCATATCAGAAAGCATTTTGTCGTATTCAGCCATTGCCTCGTCATGGGATGATGCATTTACAATCTTCGGAAACTCCTGATCGAAGATATCCTCTATCTTCTGCCATTTCAAGCCTTCCGGTGTACTTCCCGCAGGAGTAAGACCATCGAACTCAGAAGTATCCCATCGGTCACTTTCTCCAAAACGATCTTGCGCAAGCTGTGTAGTTTTTGAAACCTCATACTTTGTTACATCATAAGGAGTTCCATCACTACCATTTCCGTTTTTGATAAACCATGTCCATTTTCTTGCTCCAGTTTCCTGAACGGTCGCGTCCCAATCCGTTTGAAAACCATCGATTAAATCCTGGTGCGGAACATGTTTTCCATCAACAATATCATAATTCTCCCCTTCGATTCCCCACATCATCAGGTACTGTCCTTCCTCGCTGGCAAGGAAATCGATCAACTTCATAGCCGCTTCAGGATTTTTGCAGTTGTTGGTAATCGCAATAGCATCCCATCCCAATGTACTTCTTCCGGAAAATGTAGTCTCGGAAGGATCCACATCGTCCGCAACAACTTTATAGGTATAAAATTGTGCATTTTCACCTACACTGGTAGCAAGCGACGTGTTAGCCGCATCTACATCCCAATAAGAACAGAAAGTACTGAACACATTTCCTGCCGACAGTTTCTGAGTCCATTGTTCCTTTTTATTAACAACCCATTCCTTATCAAGAAGTCCTTGCGTATAAAGATCGTTCATAAATCCCATCATTTCTTTATACTCAGGCGCTTTTGCAATATGTTCCAAACCACTATCCGACTCATAATAAGTCTTCAGTCCATACATTCCTTTTATAGTGCCTTCGTAATTTTTGTCTTCGCCGTTTAATGTGATGGCAATGCTTTCCTTTCCATCGATAGTCGGATGTTTTTCCATAAACTGTTTACATATGTCAACATATTCACTTTGTGTAAAAGGTTCATTGCTGTCCGCCCGCTCTTGACCCACGATCTCACACAGAAAATCATAGCGCATCAATACACCTGCCACCGGATCAGGATCCACTCCGTACCAGTTATTCAGGTAATAATTTTTTCCATCACTGTAACGGCTCTTTTTCAGCACATCACCATACATTTCCTTGACATTCGGTCCATATTCATCAATGAGATCATTCAACGAAATCAGGGCTCCCGCTTCAATATAACGATTTACTATATCATTTCCTCTCTCCATCAGAACAATGTCCGGATAATTCTGCCCGGTCAGCATCAGATTTAATTTTTCCAGCGGATCTCCACTTGGATTTTCCACTTGAATATTAATGCCCGTCTTTTCCATAATGGCTTTCGCCACAGGATCATCAAAAGTATTGCTTCCTGAGTTTTTATCAAAAATAGAGATTGTAACTCCATCTGTCGACGCATCGTTTGCTGTTGAAGATGTGTCTTCCGTATCCTGACCACCCTGACATCCTGCCAGTGTACCTGCTGCCAGAATACCACTCAAAAATAACACGGCAATTTTTTTCATTTTCATAAGTTTGTTCCTCCTTCATTTTAGCTTTTCACTGAACCAAGCATAATTCCCTTTACAAAATATTTTTGAATAAACGGATATACCATAATAATCGGAATCGTCGCGATCATAGTCGCCGCCATTCGAATACTATCCGGAGTAAGCTGCTGCCCGGCCTGGTTTGCCGCCTGATTCGCCGACGATGTCTGATACTGATTCAATATTTCCACAAGAATCGACTGCATCGTTTTCAGCGACTGGGAATTCGTATACAAATATGCATCAAACCACGAATTCCAATGCATAACAGCCACAAAAAGAGCAATCGTCATAATGATCGGCTTAGACAATGGTAATACCATCCGGAAAAATACCGTAAGGTCGTTCGCACCATCGATTTTTGACGACTCAAAAATTTCTTTTGGCATCCCTTCAATATAGTTCTTTACGAGAATCATGTTATAAACACTGACCAGATTTGGAAAGATAAATACAATAAAATTATTTAGCATTCCAAGATTTTTCAGAACCATATAGTACGGAACCATACCTCCGCCGAAATACATTGTAAAAATAAACAACAGATTCAACGGTTTTTTCCATAGCAGATCCTCTCTTGAAAGAACATAAGCCAGCATAGTTGTCACCAGAACCGCCAGCGGAGTTCCAATGACCGTTCGCAACACTGTAATCCATATACCATGCAGGAACGTTTCTCTGGTCAAGATATCCGCGTAACTCGCAAAACTTAACTTTCTAGGGAGAAAATACAAGCCCCCTCGCAAAGCATCCGTCGCGTCGTTAATAGAAACAATAAAAATATTCCAAAATGGATATACGCAAATCACCGTCGCCAGAATAAGGAAAATGACTTTAAAAATATCCAGAAACCAGTCCGATGCACAGCGTTTTTTTCTAAGTTTAGCCGTTTTCATTCCTTATCCCCCCTTTAGAATAATGCAGTATTATCATCGCTGAATTTTCTTGACAGAGCATTTGCGCTGATCACCAGCAGAAATGATACCACCGACTTAAACAACCCTACAGCTGTACCATAAGAATACATACCATTTTTTAAACCATATCGGTATGCGTAAGTGTCAAGCACATCCGAATAATTAAGTATTGAATCGTTGGACATTAACAGCTGCTGCTCATATCCGGTATTCAAAACACCTCCGATTGCCAAAATCAGCAGAATCAGGATAGTGGGGCGAAGCGCAGGCAACGTAATATGCAAAATTTTCTGCATCCTTGTAGCTCCATCCACATCTGCAGCCTCGTACATATCCTGACTGATTCCAGAAATGGCAGCCATATAAATAATAGCGTTGTATCCAAGAACCTTCCATGCATTTGCTATTGCAATGATCCACCAAAAATACGGTCCGTTTTGAAAAAACAGAATTTCCTGATCTGTCAGCCCGAGAAATTGCAGAAGATGGTTAATCACACCATCTGCTGACAGAAAAGTCAGGAAAATATTCGCCGCGATAACCCATGAAATAAAGTACGGTATGTACGAAGATGTCTGCACAAATTTTTTTACCCGCTGATTCTTCACTTCATTCAAACAGAGTGCCAGAATAATCGGCAATGGAAATGAGAACACCAGCGTAAGAAGGCTGGTTGCCAGAGTGTTTCTCATTATCATTAGAAAATCAGTCGAAAAAAAGTATTCGAACCAATCCAATCCGACAAACTGTGAATTTACCATATCTGCAAAGTAACCGTTTCCCTGAGGCGTATAGTTGATAAACGCCATGTACAATCCTGTCATCGGCGCATAACAAATCAGTACTACCCATACCAGCGCCGGTAAAAGCAACAAAAACAAATATCTCTGTGACCAAAATTGTTTTCGTATACTTTTATGCTTAGATTTCTCCTTTTTCACATCCTTCTCTCCTTTCTTATTGTCTTATTGCACAATTTTTATTTGTTCTTTCACATTTTAATATACATTTAGCATAATTCCAATCTACCATTCCTACGAAAGTCATCACAATTTAACTATTTTCAAAAGAATTTCTTTTACAAATACCATAATCTTATGATTTATACCACTATTTAAAGATTTTATCCTATTAATCTTCCATGACGCAAGAAAAGCATATACATATCCAGACACGCTGTTTTATGTATATGCTTTTCTTCAATATATTATCGGAATATAAACCAACACCCTGGTTCCTTTCCCGAAAACACTTTCTATTTTCACACCATATTCTTCACCATATGTAAGGCGAACACGATTATGAACATTTTTCAGTCCGTAACCTTCTTCAAATTTTTCCAACTGACTCCTGAGTTTTTCTAATTTATCCTGTTCAATTCCAACTCCATTATCCTCCACAGAAAAGCAAACATGCTCACCATCCAGTTGAACACGGACTCGGATCATCAACACCTCCTCATCACTTTTCCTGCCATGGTGAATCGAATTTTCAACCAGAGGCTGAAGCAAAAGCTTTATGGTCTTCAGTGTGAGAAGTTCTTTTTTTATATCATACTCAACCTGTATACTGGAACCAAACCGAAGTTTTTGTATTTTCATATAATTCTTCAAAAGTTCCATTTCTTCCTGGATGGAAAGAATTTGTTTTCCTTTATTCAGAGAAATTCTGTAAAAATCCGCGAGGTATTTTACGCTTTTTACAGTCTGCATTCCTCTTTCTCTCAAAGCCATCGCTGAAATCACAGATAATGCATTATATAAGAAATGCGGATTAATCTGCTCCTGCATTAAGTTTAGTTCCTCCGACTGTAATTTGATTTTTTTCTCGTAATTTTCCCGAATCAGCCGCTGAATCTTTACATTAAGAACATTGAATGCATCTCCAATTTGTCCTATTTCATCCTTTCCCATATCTTCCAATACATAATCAAACTCACCGTCTCCCAGTTTTCGCGCCGCATACATTACTTTAGATACTCTGTCCGAAAGCCATTTGCTGTACAGAAGGATCAGGATCATCACAACTGCTGCACTCAAAAATATCAGAAACATCATCTGCCCGGAAACCGTTTTCATATTTTTCAATGTTGCCTCTTTATCAGAAATCATAACAATATAAGTTTCAAATGAAGACTCTGTCGAGATTCCAATCTTATCTGCTCCTTCATCCGTAAATTCTGTCTGGATCTTGTCTGCCGGTTTCCAGTCCGGCATCCACTGAACAATATTCTTTCCAACCCTTTCTGGACGAGAAGCTGCCAGAATCATCCCACTACTGTCTGTAAGAAAAATTGTGTCCGTCTTATTCTGTGTTTTTACAAATTCGTTCAGTAGATTGGACTCTATTTCCAATGACAGAATGCTTTCCGTTTTTCCTTGTGGATATACATTCAGCAGACGTTCCAAACACAGATGCATCTCCCCCTCTGGTGAATTAACTCCGTTGAGTACTACTTTCCCCTGTGCCTGTCTCGTGTGACTTCTCTCCTGATCCGCCATCACATTTTCATTGAAAAAATAATAATTGTCAGAAGGAAGCGTCGAGTTACTGCTGTAAAAGCGAATTCTGGAAATAGAAGGATTCACCAGATAAATTCCTGTAATTTTTCTGTCTATATAGTAGAACATTTCTTCATAAGAATCCCTGCTGTAATCCTGCGACAAATAACCACACAGGCTCTCATCAACGTACAGAATATTCAATGTAGTCAGACAGGGTTCCAACAACATTGAAAAATTCTGATTCATTTTTTCTATTTCCTCGTTGATGTTATCATAACTTTGTTCCAATAAAATAGAACGAAGATTGAAATAGGTATACCACGTAACACAAAGCATTGGTATCAATGCCAGGAACAAGTAGCCGACCACCAGCTTTCCCTGAAAATTGAGATTCTTAAACCATTTTACGATATTCATTTGGCGTCACTCCGTATTTTCTCTGAAACAGCATTCCAAAATAAGAAACATTTTCATACCCTACCGCCGCACTTACCTCCTTGATTTTTAAGGACTTGTTTTTTAAAAGTTCCGCTGCTTTTTCCATACGAAGCTCTATACTGTATTCCAATATTGTCTTTCCAGTTACTTCTTTAAATAGGCTTCTCAGATAGTTGGGAGACAATCCGATTTGCCTGGACAGTTTTTCGATTCCAACATTTTCCGTACAATGTTTCTGAAGGTAGGTCTTAGTCTGGATAATGGCATAGTAGTTCGGATTTTCTTTCTGTTTTCCAAAAAAACTTATAATCTTTTCTATATAATTTTCAATCCATGTTTTCAATTCTTTGCAGCTTTCTACTTCAAGAATATCTTCTTCTCGAATAGAATCATAATCTTCCATCCACAATTTTAATGAATTGTCTTCCTCTACAAGATGATCTTTCAGATATAAATACACAGAATAAATCTCTCTGATTGCAATATTTTTAGGATAACCATAAATGTCTTCGAAACACTTGTGACAGATTTCATATACCTGTTCTCGCTCTCCTTTTCCCAAGGCGTCTCTCAAATTCCGAAACCTTTCCTGTTTTATGTGTCCGTCCGCTTTACCTTCCATTATTTTCATGTTTTCAGAAGCAGTTTCTACAGCCAAACAAGTTCCCGGCTCCTGATAAAACATAAAATCTGTAAAACGACATAACACGTCCATCATTTTTCTCAGCCGTTCTACATCACATTGCCGTTCGCAATACAATATCGTGTTCTTCTTTTGAAAATTTTCCTGTAAAAATCCAGCGACCCTGGCTAGCGCATCGCCCGGCGAAACATAATCCCTGAGAATGAGAATTGACATTTCTCTCTGCCGGTAAATGTAAAAAACTTCCGGAAATTCCTGTCTCACAGCATTCAATTCTTCATCTGAACACTGACTGCATATTGCTCCAATCCCAAATCGAATTTTTGAAACCTCTCGTTTCAACAATGCCCGGCAATACTCTTTCATTGTTTCTTCGGTAATCTCCCCCGACAAAAACGCTTGCAGCACCTGCCCAAAAGCATATTTTTTTGACCATGTTTCTATCTTTTCTTTCTCCAGTTCCTTCTTAACTTTTTCCATGCATGCTTCGATGTCTTCAATCATGAACGGCTTTAAAAGATAATCTACTGCCTGAACCTGAAAAGCAGCTTTTACATATTCAAAATCATCATATCCCGTCAAAAAAACTATTTTTGGTGTATAGCTGATTATTCCGGGTCTCCGGCCCACCCTGGTCGCAGTTCAGCCCAGCCAGATCGCGCTTCAGCTCATTTGATACGATCCGCAGTTCAGCTCATGCCGGTCGCTGATCAGCACACCTGTTAACTACTGTTCTTATTGGCTTTTCTTTCGTTAGAATTACATAAGGAGCATCGCTCCGAATCTAACGAAGGGAGGCCAGAAAAATGGCCAGAAAAATCAACGTGAAGCTTATCATGGAGCTTCGGGATGCCGGTTTATCACGCAGTACGATCGCATCCACAAGACACATCTCAAGACATTCCGTCAGTGACGTCTTCAACATCGCTGACGAAAAGGGTATCCGCTATAGCGATATCCGCAATCTTGAGGAACAGGAGGTCTACCGCCTCTTCTATCCGGAGAAATTTGCGAACGAGACCATGTACGGCGATCCTGACTACGAACACGTACATCAGGAACTGAAGAAAGTGGGCGTGACCCTCAAGCTTTTACATGAGGAGTATGTCGAACGCTGCGAGCGGAACGGCGAAATCCCTATGGGAAAAACCAAGTTCAACGAAGGATACGCTGAATTCACCATCGCCAACCGTCTCACGAACCATCTCGAGCACAAGCCAGGAGAACGTGCAGAAGTCGATTGGTCCGGCCCGACCATGCGCTATGTGGATATAAGCACAGGTGAATTGATCACGGTCTATCTGTTCGTCGGAACGCTCCCTTATAGCCAATACTCCTACGTTGAGCCTTGCCTAAACATGAAGATGGATACCTTTATCCGATGCCATATCCATATGTATGAATACTTTGGCGGCGTTCCGGTGCGAACCGTATGCGACAATCTTAAGACCGGTGTTGTGTCTCATCCGAAGGAAGGCGAGATCGTCCTGACCGATGATTATGCGGCTCTGGGATCGCATTACATGACTGCGATCATCCCCGCCGGCGTCAGGAAACCGAAACAGAAACCATCCGTAGAAGGCACGGTCGGTAAGATCGCTACCGCCATCATCGCCCGATGCAGGAATGAAACGTATTACTCCTTCGTGGAACTCAAGAAGGGCGTTGCGGATAAGCTCTATACGTTCAATCATGAGGCCTTTCAGAAGCGCGAAGGCAGCCGCTATGAAGTACTGCAGGAAGAGCGGGATTATCTCCGGCCTCTTCCGGACGTCCCTTATGAGATCGCCGAGTGGGTCTATGGCCGGGCTGTCAACCTCGACTTCCATGTCGTATACAAGAAAAACCGGTATTCCTGCCCATATCAGTACGCAAAGAAGAAGGTTGATCTCAAGGTCACTGACCGATTCGTGGAGATCTATTACAAAGGCGAGCGTCTGACAACGCACAACCGTTTTCCCGACTATATGAAGAATAAATACTCCACACATCCGGAAGATATGCCTCCGGCCTTCCGCAACATCGTTCAGTGGGATGACGAGCGGATCCGGAACTGGGCAGGTTCCATTGGGAAATCAGCCCGGGAGGTCATCGACCGGATCTTCCGCAGCGTCAGCATAAAAGAACAGGGCTATAATCCCTGTCTTGCCGTTCTCCGCCTCAGCAGGACGTATACAGATGCCCGTCTGGAAACGGCCTGTGAACTTGCCATCAGCAGAGGAATTAAGGTGCCCCGTTATCATCACCTTAAAGCAATCCTGACGGCGAATCAAGACATCACTTATAAGGAACAGTTGGACTCGGAATCCTCTTTCGATGATTCATCCATGGGATATCTGCGCGGCAGCGATTACTACCGGGAGGGAGGCGATCCAGATGGTGAATGATGAAACCAGAAGAAAGCTTCGTCTTTTGAATATCGGCGAATTCGTGGAAGAACTTGAAATACAGCAACAGGACCCACAGACGCTGGCCCTTCCCTTTGATGATCGCTTTCAGATGCTTACGGACAGTGTCTATCAGCGGAAGTATAATGACAAGGTGCAGAGGCTGATCAAGAACGCGAAGCTTCGTCTTCCGAATGCCGATATCCATGACATCCTGTACATCGACAAGCGTTCACTCAACCGAGGCATTATCGCTGACCTGGCCAGTTGCCGGTTCGTTGACGAATGCCGCAGCATCGTGTTCCAGGGATATCCCAGTTCTGGCAAGACCTTCCTTGGCTGTGCAATGGCAAAAGAAGCTTGTCGCAGGCAGCACAAAACCAGATATATCCGACTCCCGGATCTTCTGGAGGAATACGCTGAGAAATCGGTAGTTTCCGGTGGAAAGAACAAGGTACTGAACAAGTATGCAGCTTTCAAGGTACTGGTTCTGGATGAATGGCTTATGCCGGAGTTGTCCAAAGCGGATGTCGAATTCCTCCTCGAATTGACAGAACGCCGCTTTGACAGTACCTCCACGATCTTCTGTACGCTTTATAAGCGTGAGGACTGGGTAAAGCGACTTCGCAACGGGACTTATGCCGAATCAATCGTAGAGCGCTTCGCGCATAATACCATCTGGGTTGAAACCGGCGATGTGAATATGCGGCAGTACTTATCCCATGCTTGACGGCCTGGGCTGAACTGTGGCCAGACTTTGCTATACAGCGGATCCCATGCGCTGAACGCGCTTCAGCGCATGGGCTAATTGCCCGGAATAATCAGTGTAAGAATTGTCGATTCACGGTCAGGTGTTTTCCGTTCTCAGGAGACAGCATTCCATTCACAGTATTTTTAACTGTATTCCTGGAAATCCCCATCGTTTTGCGATATGTCTCTGAATTTCGCCAGCAACGAAACTCCTGCGTATTTCATCGTAATCTTGCATTGTAATAACCACCTTATTTTCCTCCGAATAAAAAGAATTATATTCAGAATACTTCTAAGCGGCTCACTTTCAAGTCAGCATTTGAAATAAAAATGGCTCAATCTAAGAATCGTATATATACCTTGGAGACTCAATTTGCGTCCCTTTTAAAAATATTTTCTATTTTTTTACCAGACCAGTCTTCTCGCTGACTCCAACAGATTTTTAAATGATTTTTCAAATTCAACCATTTCGGTATCATATCCCCAGCTAATTCTCACTGAACTTTCTATTTGATCTTCTGGAATACCCATAGCCAAAAGTACATAACTTGTATTATATGATTTAGAATTACATGCAGCTCCATTGGATATACTACAAAATTCTTTTGATGACAACATCAATGCTTCTGATGATACGCCACAGAAACATACATTTACAGTAGTCGGAAATGCATATTCTTGCAGACCATTATATTTGTATGTTAACCCGGATTCTTCTAACATAGATTTCATTTTATCTTTAATCGCTTGACATCTTCGATTATTATCTTTGTATTCTTCCTCCGCTATTTCACACGCTTTACCTAATCCTGCTATTAATGCAACTGGAAGAGTTCCTGGTCGAATTCCATGTTCCTGTTGTCCTCCATACATAATTGCTTTTACCGGCGGGAATTTATACTTCTGTTTCCTTAATATAAGCGCTCCTATTCCTTGCGGGCCTCCTAATTTGTGAGCACTCATTGATAACATATTATATTGAATTTTCTGGAGTTCTTCTACAAGTTTACCAAAACTTTGTGTAGCATCCACATGAAATAATACTTCTCTATCCTGTAAAGCTTCTCCAATTTCATACACTGGTTGAATAATACCAGTTTCATTATTCACATGCATCACACTAACAAGTAATGTATCTTCTCTTACCTTTGACATAATATCTTCCACAGATATACGCCCACTCAAATCGGGCGAAACATAGTCAACTTCAAACCCTTGTTTTTGTAAAGCTTTTGCTGTTTCAAGTACAGCTTTATGTTCTATGGATGTCGTAATAATATGTTTTTTATTAGTTGAGTATGCATATTCTTTTAATCCTTGGAGTGCAATATTATTACTTTCTGTTGCTCCACTTGTAAAAATCACTTCGTCCTTATTTATTTTTAAAATCGAAGCAACTTGTTTTCTTGCATGTTCCACTATTTTTCGTGCACCCTCGCCATAATCATGCGTTCTACTATCCGCATTTCCAATAATATTTTTGTAGACATCCACCATAACATCTAAGACTCTTCCATCAATAGGAGCTGATGAATTATAATCTAAATAAATACTCATTTTTACGCCTCAATCGCTAAATTTAATAAATCATCAAGATTTTTTATAAAGTTAGTTCCTGTTAAATATGAAATACCTCTTTCTAAATGCAATTTAAAATATTTAACCAAATTCTCCTCTGTTATATCTATCCCTTTATCTATACACCACTCAAGAATTAACGCATCATATATTTCACTATATTCTCCAGCAAATGTATACCAAGACATTTCGACATTACTATCCGAACTAATAGGGATATCTGTAGGGATTGTATTCTCATGCAAAGAAAAACAAAACGCCCATCTACATAATATATTCCAATTCTTGATTCCCGTTTTTCCTTTTAATCTAGATAATTTTTCTTTAGCTTGATTTGAAAGTCTAATTTGTTTTATGATCACGCTTTTTCCTCCCTAAAATATCCTCTATGAATAGTTGTAGATTTAGAAACATCATCATATATAAGAATAAATTCATCACCTATATTTTCTTTCATCATGTCATGGTAATTAAAATCTATTTCTGAATCTGTAGATAAAATTATTGTTTGCTCACTAGCTTGTGGAAAATAAGTTTTTATAAGTGCCTCTCTATGTGCCGAATCTAATCGCGATAAAGGAGTATCTATAATAACTGGAAGTTTTTTCTTTGAGCATAATGCCAAAGCCCACAGCAGTGAAATTACCATTAATTGTTTTTCACCTGCTGACAAAGATGCTTTATTTATTTCTTTACCATCGTAATCTTGATAATATAAATCTAAGGTTACTGGATCCATACAAATCCGATCAATTAAGGTTTTCTTATTAGCTAGTTTTTTATAACATTCTGTCATTGTATTCGCAACAACTGCTATTTTGTTTTTTTGTAATCGGACTTTATATTCTTCTAAGATTGTATTGGCCATATGCGCATATTTTATAATACGATCACTATCATCATTTAACTCCATCTTCTTAAGATACTTCTCTACCTTTTTATTAAATTCTGAAGTAATAGAAATTAATTCTCCGTTTCTGGATTTCCTTTCATTTTCTTTTCGTTCTATCATAACATTTGTTTCAATTATCTGCTGTTCTATTTCTTTAATATTTTTATAAATTCTAGCAATCTCTTTCTCATTAATGTCAACTGACAAATAACTTTCTAGCTGACTTACTTCTCCAAACATTTTATTCAATTTTTTCTGTCGCTCAATAACATTTAGCTTTGTATCTACTAATTGATCATCCAACAAAACTTGTAACTTAAACAGAGATGAATCTGATAAATCATAAGAAACACTAGAAACTTTTTTTATGGATTTATTATTAACATAATTCATAAATCTAAAAATTGCGGCTGAATCTTGCTGATTATCTTTCTCATAGTCAGCAGAAAAACGATTCATCTTTTTTAATGCAATTTCCAACATTTTCTGTTCTTGCTCAATTTCAGCATTTTCTCTTATATTTCTTAAATAATCTTTTACTAATAAGAAAGGAAGCTCCGATGCTGCATCTGCTATAAGCTGTTCTTTATAGCTATCAATTTTACTCATTATCGCAACCTTTTTTTGATACAATTCCTGCCGTTGAGTAACAATATCTCCACCTTTCGCAAGGTATTCATGCCTTTTTGTATCTAATTTTTGCATAAGTTGTTTCTTCGCTGCTTCTAATTCTTCTATTTCTTTATCTATTACCTCTAAATTTGTTGTAGCTTTTTCTTTTTGATAACGGAGTAATTCTACTTCTTCCGCTTCTGAATTTTCAACTTTATTTTTTACTGTCCGAGTAATGATTCGTCCAAGATCACTTTTCAACAAATCTAAAACAGATATTCCAAGTAATGTCTTTATTGAATCTTTCATATGAGTACTTGTCTTCTCTACCGCTAATTCCGCAATTTTTTCTCCATCAAAAAAGAAAAAATTAGATAATCCGCTTGGTAATATATTTTCTATAAACATACTCCAATTATCAGTTAAAAACTGATTATAGACATCATCTTTATACACTTGGATTTTTTCCGTTGTTCTCTTTTTATCTCCCGTCCATTCACGATGAATACAATATTTCTCATTATCATACCTATCCATAGAAAATTCTAAATCTATAAAAGTTTCTAAAGATTCATCTGATGCATTTACGAAAGACTTTAGATATTGCCCATAAGACTTATAATTACTTTCATTATATGCAAATGAATTAGAACCATATAATGCTAATAAAACGGCCTCTAAGAATGTTGTTTTTCCTCTACCATTCAATCCACCGATGAGTACAATCGGCTTATTTCCATTAAATTCAAATATATTAGTTGATGCATATACACCAAAATTATGTAAAACTAGTTTTCTAATTATCATTAATTCTCTTCCTCATCTGGTACATCATCAAATTCTTCACCTTCATCCTGTATATGCGCAAAGAATTTCTCATTATAACGTCCCCCAAAATTTTTCTTCCTTTCTAATTGTTTCGTATAATATTGAGTTGCATCTTCCTCATCTTTATAAAAATTCTGTTTCACACATTTCTCTAAAGAATCTAATATTCCTTTTCTTTGGTTTACACTATTTGCATGATTTTCTGTATCAATTAAACTATAAAGTAATTCAAAAGATAATTCTTCCTCTGGAAATAAATCCAAACAAGTTTCTCTTAAAATATTCCATTCAGAATGTCCATATGCTTCTGAACCAATCCAATCTGGATCTTCAAACGCTTTCCCTATTACGGATTCATAAATTCTTGGAAGTGAATCATCAAACTCATGTTTATCGTATACCCAAATCCGACGAATATTACGTAATTCCTCTTTTGTAATTAATTCGAAATCTGAAAATTCTTCAGGTCCATTTTTATTTATTTCAACCTGTATTTCAAGTAATTCCCGTAACCATTGTTCCCTAATTTCTTTTTTATATGGACCATGGTGTAACTTCCCGTAACTTCCTTGTAAATACCCTTGCATTTTTTTAAAACTACGACGTTCTCGATCATGTTCGTCATCACCAAATCTATTTCTAAATTCTAATAGAGGAGTCATCCAAGCTTTTTCATCGTCATTTGCAATCATAGCTTCCATAGATTTATCTTTTTCAACCATTGTGCATACCCAACAACCAAATCTGCTCTTACCACAACTAGGCAAATTTTTTTCGACCATCATAGGGCATTCGTTATCAGCTGTTGCACCTCTATATAAGGTCAACAATTCTTGGTTCGAATAGCCCCAGGGGTTTTTATATTGCATTAAAAATACCCACACATCATTGTCATTCCATTCTTCGAGTGGGGAAAAAACTAATTCATTTGCTAGTGTTGGATTTGGGCTAAGAAGTTCACGCACTCTCTTCTTCTCATAATAAGCCATCGTTCTTGCACGTCGTTGACTTTCCGCTTTTCTGGTTCCTAATACCATAATTATTTCCCCATACTTTGCAATTGCTGACTTTACGAAATTATTAACCGGCTGAATTTTTAAGCGATCCGTACACCATCTCAATTTTTTCCTTGGGAAAGGATACCCTCTTCCAATAAAATTCACCCAAAAAGTATTGTTCAAATCGGGCGTCAATCTATGTGTTACAAACGGTAGGTCGTCCTTTTTTGCAGATATATCCATTACTGATAACGACTTTGTTACCCATTTTTCTATAACAGGAGACTCAACCATAGTATCTGTATTAATTATATGGACAATTTTTTTCCTTTTCTCTTTTGGTAAGGCCAACAGAGACAACCAGACAAGTTGCAAGGTTGCCGTACTATCTTTTCCACCAGAATATCCTATGACCCACGGAATATCATCTGCTAAATATAAATTTCGTACAGTTTCCATTAGTCCCTCTACTGTATCTTTTGTAATCGTAACACCTTGTTTATTTGTTTCAAAAGTCTTACCTTTTGTCATATTGTTACCTCGTTAATCATATTTCATTAAAATTCTGTTCAGCAGTTAATTCATCATCTGTCAGGGGTAAATCTAAATATTTTTTAATTATATTTCCTGCTAATAATATAGCATTTGCATTATTGATCATACGTCCATTACTACGAATAACACGTAATTTCCAATCATTAGAGTTCCTTTTCCAATTAATCATTTCGATTCTTTTAACATAAAACTCTATTTGATCATAATTATAATTTTCAAACAAATATGATCCCACTCTACCAAACGCTTGAATCACTACTGCCTGTGTAGCAATATATTGCTCTCTTAATTCTTTTTTACTAATCTCTTTTTTTTCAAGTTCAATCCAAGGCATCATATATATTGCAATATTTCCCCAAAAAGATCTTAAAAACAAATAGAAGTCATTATTGCAAACATTTCTTTTCAGAATACGTTTATTAGCCGTATAAAAAGTATTTAATGTAAACAAAGCAGATGAATATTTCCCCAAATTATCCCGTTCTTTATCGACATACTCATTAAGAAAAGGTATTTCTGCAATTACTCTTCTGGTAACCACAGCAAGTGCATCTCGCGAATCATACAATTCTGCAATAGAGTTCGATGTTTTAACAGCGTGTTTATTAAGATCCGTAAACATTTGTTGACTTCTAGCCAGTCCTAAATCCTGATAAAATACAACTGAAATTGTTTCATTTTCTATCTCGGGATTTTCTCTAATAGCAGCCAATATTGCAGCTTTACGGTGTTGTCCATCATTAATCAATATTTTAGCTCCCATATCAACCTCTAATATTCCTGTATCCCCACCTTCAAAAGTCGATGATATAAATTGAAAATTCCCGTCTATAGTGCAAATAGCCACTTTCTGCGGACAGCAGGGCCGCATTTCCCGGACAATCCGGGCCATATTAAGCGGACAGCTTTAGAGACCAGCAGGACAGAGAGGAGGCTCCGCCCTGCTAATCAGTATTGATCGTTATCTCAGAAGGCTATGCCTTCTCAATCAGTACAGTAAACCCAGTAGTCAGCCTGCGCCGGATTCCATCAAGCTTACCATAGCATTCCTTCTCATCACTCAGCTGGTTTCCCCATTCATCCGGAGAATACTGGCAGGTGAAGAGGGTGGAGGTCCCAAGGTCATCCCGAAGTTTGATGAGGTGGTACAGGATCTTGATCCCTTCCTCGGAGTATCGGCTGATCGCAAAGTCATCAATGAACAGCAGCTGGATCCGCGCATAGTATCGGATTCTCTTACGATATTTGCTCAGGTCTTCCTGCCGGTTGAGAACAATCAGTTCGTCCAGCAGGTCGCTATAGTCTACAAATTTACAGCGGTAATTACGTTTGCAGGCCTCTACGCAGCATGCAGACAGGAAGTAGGATTTGCCAGCACCGGTGACCCCATAGATCCCCACATTCTGCCGGTTCTCAGCGAAGTGGAATTTCAGGACCTGTTCAACAGTGGCATCATTATAGATGCGCCCGTTGCCGGTTTTCAGGTTCTCAGCCACAGCCCCCTTGTTGATCAGGCTGCTGAGCCGCAGATTGGTTTCAAACCGTTTATTGAGAGTCTCTATGTACTGAGGTTCCAGAACCTCACGAATGAACTGCAGGGCGGTATAGCTGCCGAGTTCCGGGCTTTCAGACAGCTGCGCAAAGCGCTGGGCAGCTACCGGCAGGGCCAGTATGTCCAACATCTCATAGATATCGTTGGTTTCACTCTTCATAGCCGCCCTCCGTTTCCTGACGCTTCAACAGGTTCCTAAGAGAATACTTACTGTCGTCATCTTTGTATGAATATTACGGTGCGGCGGAGCCGCCAGTCCGGTGTGGCGTGAGCCACCTGTCCGGACTAACGGAGCCATCTGTTTATAGTTACTCGGCCTGAGCAGGATCCAAGCCATATACCTCTCTCATGGA
>ERZ826396.1968-NODE-1968-length-19349-cov-33.830154_pt1 | contig 19349 bp, 12 predicted proteins | sample MGYA00519926_ERZ826396 | MGnify/ENA primary metagenome ERZ826396 (study PRJEB31778, sample SAMEA3449230) | human gut metagenome | biome: human gut; feature: human-associated habitat; material: faeces | place: United Kingdom | collected 2010/2012 ... | reverse complement strand
TGGTTTCTGGTTCTGGTAACGTTGCTCAATATACAATCGAAAAAGTAATCGAACTAGGTGGCAAAGTAGTTACTTGCTCTGACTCTGACGGTTATATCTACGACCCGGACGGTATCGACCGTGAAAAACTGGATTACATCATGGAACTGAAGAATCTGTATCGTGGCCGTATCCGTGAATATGCAGAAAAATATGGTTGTAAATATGTAGAAGGAGCTAAACCTTGGGGTGAGAAATGTGATATTGCTCTTCCTTCTGCTACTCAAAATGAATTGAACGGTGACCACGCCCGTCAGTTGGTAGCAAACGGCTGTATCGCAGTATCTGAAGGTGCCAACATGCCTTCTACTCCGGAAGCTATCAAAGTATTCCAGGATGCAAAAATCCTTTATGCTCCGGGTAAAGCTGCTAACGCCGGTGGTGTATCAGTATCAGGTCTTGAGATGACTCAAAACTCTATCAAATTAAGTTGGAGTGCTGAAGAAGTAGACGAAAAACTGAAGAGTATCATGAAGAATATCCACGAAGCTTGCGTTCAGTACGGTACAGAAGCTGACGGATACGTAAACTATGTGAAGGGTGCTAACGTAGCCGGATTCATGAAGGTTGCTAAAGCAATGATGGCACAAGGTATCGTATAATCAGCAAAAGAGATATAAGCTATAGTTTATTTAAAAACTCCCGTCTTCCGAAAGGAAGTGCGGGAGTTTTTTTATGTAGAAAAATAAATAACAGGCAATACGTACACAATTCATAGTTATTCTCTATCTTTAGATAGAAATTATCTGTTTGACAAGCGAGCAAAAGAAGCCTATCTTTGTTATATATTATAAACTCCGGAATAAAAGAATGAAAAACTACGGTTTGTTTATACTTTACTTCCGACTAAAAAGAATCTATTTTATGGAAAAGAAAAAACTTACTGCAGCGAACGGGCGTCCCATCGCCGACAATCAGAATTCGCAAACTGCAGGTCAACGCGGACCTGTAATGTTACAAGACCCCTGGCTTATTGAAAAGCTTGCCCATTTTGATCGTGAAGTTATTCCGGAAAGACGTATGCACGCTAAAGGTTCGGGAGCTTACGGTACTTTTACCGTTACTCATGACATTACCCAATATACCCGTGCAGCAATTTTCAGTAAAGTCGGAAAGCAAACAGAATGTTTTGTCCGCTTCTCTACTGTAGCCGGAGAGCGTGGAGCTGCTGATGCAGAACGTGACATCCGAGGTTTCGCCATGAAATTTTATACGGAAGAAGGTAACTGGGATTTGGTGGGCAACAACACTCCTGTATTCTTCTTACGTGATCCGCTTAAGTTTCCGGATCTGAACCATGCCATCAAACGGGATCCGAAAACGAATATGCGTAGCCCGAACAGCAACTGGGATTTTTGGACACTTTTGCCGGAAGCTCTGCATCAGGTTACCATTACTATGAGTCCTCGCGGTATTCCTTATTCATATCGCCACATGCACGGTTTCGGCAGTCACACCTATAGTTTTATCAATGCAGAAAATCAACGTATCTGGGTTAAATTCCATCTTCGTACTTTGCAAGGCATCAAGAACCTAACAGATCAGGAAGCAGAAGCAATTGTTGCCAAAGACCGTGAATCTCATCAACGCGACCTTTTCGAGAGTATCGAGAAAGGGGATTACCCAAAATGGTTATTCCAAATTCAGTTAATGACGGAGGAAGAAGCGGACAACTACCGCATCAACCCGTTTGACCTGACTAAAGTGTGGCCTCACAAAGATTTCCCCCTACAAGATGTCGGCATCCTTGAACTGAACCGTAACCCTGAAAATTATTTTGCTGAAGTGGAACAAGCTGCCTTCAACCCGATGAATATTGTAGACGGTATTGGTCTGTCTCCCGACAAAATGTTACAAGGTCGTTTATTCTCTTATGGCGACGCACAACGTTATCGTCTAGGGGTGAATGCTGAACAAATCCCGGTCAACAAGCCTCGTTGTCCTTTCCACGCCTATCATCGTGACGGTGCTATGCGCGTAGACGGTAACTACGGTGCTACCAAAGGGTATGAACCGAACAGTTACGGCGAATGGCAGGATTCTCCTGACATGAAAGAACCGCCACTCAAAGTTACCGGTGAAGTTTACAACTACAACGAACGGGAATATGACGATGATTATTATAGCCAACCGGGTGACTTATTCCGATTGATGCCGGCTGAAGAACAACAATTATTGTTCGAAAACACAGCTCGTGCCATGGGAGACTCCGAATTGTTTATCAAACAACGTCATGTGCGCAACTGTTATAAGGCTGATCCTGCATACGGAACAGGTGTTGCCAAAGCACTGGGAATTGATTTGCAAGAGGCTTTGAAAGAATAAAAGATTCATAAAAAAGAGGCTTGTAATAGCCTCTTTTTTTATGAATCAAAACGAATAAAAACCCATATCAAAGCAGGAATCATACATTCATATCATAAAAAGGCGCTAATTTTATTAAATTACTTAACTGATGAAGTGCTGCATTTCAAAAAAGAAACTTAACTTTGCAACCAAGTTTTATAAAAGAAACTGAATTAGTAAACTAAAAAGGAAAATCAAATGAAAATCAAGACTTTAATAGCCTATTTCATCTTTACATGTGCAATATCTTCCTGCATACAGGATGAAGCATTAAATTCAGAAGCAGCCATTGATGTTTGTTCAGGCGATGATGTACAATTGGCAAATATCGATGCAGATTCTAAAGTAATCAATGTATATGTAAACAAAGGAGCCGACCTTTCCAAACAGAAATTAAAATTTACACTTCCACAAGGAGCTACAATTAAAGTAAATACTCCAATAGCAGGAGATACTGAATCTACCTATGATTTCAGCGAAGAACCGCACTCCCGTAAATTCACCGTTACATCAGAAGACGGTCAATGGCAGCCTGTTTATACCGTAAATGTGATTTTAGCGGAATTACCTACCCTTTTCAGTTTTGAAGAATTACTGACAACCTCCAGTGAATACGATACATTTTACGAATTTACACCAGCAACCTCGCAAGAAATATCCAAAGTACTACAATGGTCAAGTGGTAATCCTGGTTTTAAATTAACAGGTATGGCTAATTCTAGAATAGATTACCCAACAGTACAAGTTACAAATGGTTTTAAAGGTAAGGCTGTAAAGCTAGAAACTCGTAACACTGGAGATTTTGGTGCAATGGTAAAAATGTATATTGCTGCTGGGAATTTATTTATCGGAACATTCGAAGTAGAAAATGCACTGACAAATCCTAGAAAAGCAACGAACTTTGGTTTTCAATTTTATAAACATCCCATAGCACTCAAAGGACATTATAAATTTAAAGCTGGGGAAGTGTATTCTGTAGAAGGACAGCCACAAACCGGAAAAAGGGATAAATGTGATATTTATGCTGTTATGTATGAGGCAGAGAATAATTCTATCATGCTCAATGGTGATGACGTATTCAACTCTGATAAATTAGTATTATTAGCACGAATAAAACCAGAAGATATCATTGAATCAGAAGATGAATGGAATGAGTTTACTATATATTTCGAATCAGTAAAAGGACGAGAAATTGACGATACGAAACTACAAAACGGTAAATATAAATTAGGTATTGTACTATCATCCAGCGTAGATGGCGCCTATTTCAGAGGGGCTGTTGGTAGCACTCTATACGTTGATGAGCTAGAACTTATTTGTAAAGAATAAAAAAACTAACACAATGAAAAAATATCAATCAATCAATATCATAGTTGTGCTGCTATTTGTAAGCATATTCACAGCTCAAGCACAGGAAGAAAGAAACCAAGGTATCATCTGGTCTTATTTACATGGGTGGGAATATGGAATAAAAGCTGGTTTCAATATTGGTGGAACTTCACCATTACCTCTACCAAAAGAAATCCGTAAAATTGATAGTTATGCACCAGGAGTCGCAATTTCAATTGAAGGTAATGCGACGAAGTGGTTCGATCCCAAATGGGGGATGACTGTAGGAGTGCGACTTGAAAATAAGAATATGACCACCGAAGCTACCGTAAAAAATTACGGTATGAAAATTATCAACACCAATGGTGGAGAATTACAAGGATTATGGACAGGAGGAGTAAAGACCAAAGTTAAAAATTCATATCTGACAATTCCGGTGGTTGCTAACTATAAGATAAGCAAGCGTTGGAAATTGTCTGCAGGTCCATACATATCATACCTCATCGAAGGGGGATTCTCCGGACATGTATACGACGGCCATTTACGTACCCCAGACCAAACTGGTTCACGAGTTGTTTTCTCTGGAGAAAGCATAGCTACCTATGATTTCTCCGAAAATCTCCGAAAATTTCAATGGGGACTACAACTAGGTGGCGAATGGAGAGCATTTAAACATCTAAATGTATACGCTGACTTAACGTGGGGGCTGAATGATATTTTCAAAAAAGATTTTGATACAATCTCATTTGCCATGTATCCTATTTATTTGAACGTGGGATTTGGATATGCATTTTAGCATATTGTTTTATACTAAACGATCCAAAATATTGTGTCAATAGAAAACTACGGGGAATTCTTCTCGTAGTTTTTTATTTATGTATGGGCTAAATCAATAAATACAGGGTAGTATCGTAAGCGTCTCCGCGTTTCTATACCACCCAAAAGCGGGTATCTCACATCACAATAAGGTTCAAACAGGCGTAAGATGGCTTGTTTTTGTTGCAATGAATCTATATAAATCCGGCTTGTATGGCTTAATAATCCCGCTTTGATAGCGATAAGTTTATAGCCCACATCTATGTGACGAACAGCCTGCATACGTGGGCTGTTCGGTTTACAGCTGCGGGCTGTACAGCCTACAATGTAGGCTATAAAAAGATTACCGTTTCCAATGGATTATTTAGCTGCCAAATACAGGTTATCATCCTATAAAGTAGATATTCTTGTGGCTTCATATGGGTGTTTTTCCATGATACTACACTAAAGTGGATGCAGTAGGGGTATGATAGATACCCGTTTTTTGCGACAAAAGTATGATAGATACCTGTTTGAAAAATCATCTATCACTCTTATCTTATTGACAATTAGCTTAATATAAAAATAAATGATAGTATGATAGATATTTTTTCACTATGTAATATTTGCTGAGTTCAAATTCATTGAAACTTTATATTCAGATGTTATTCTATAGTGAACAAATCCTTTTCTGTATCGTATATTGAATGACATTTTGGGTATGATTGCCATAACTACAAACAATAATTCTCCCTCACTACAAAAAAATTCCCCACTGTCCAAAACAGTAAGGGAAATCTATGGTATTTATTTGATATATATACAGGATTTTACAGAAAAACGAGGATATCCTCATAGACATCCTCGTTTATACAATAAACACACATTAAATGTATGCCAACTTATATTATAACAATCTTATTCACATATTACTTCAAACTCATCCACAATCAAAGTACTACCACCAGCACCTTTAAATAAATCACCATCTTTACTTGAAGAGCAAACTATAGCAAATTTATATTTTGCATTTCGATCATACTCTTGTAAATATTCAAATTCAATGTTAAAAGGAGTATATTCTTTAATATCCTCAACGATAATATTAGCAACAGCAACTCTTAATTCCGAAGTGTTCACATCGTGACCTGTCAATACAATCTCTTTACCATCCTCACCTGTTTGCACTTTATATAATACGGCTTGAATCTGTCCTTTATCTTTAATATCAACCGGTTTTACATCCTCATAATTAGAAGCATCAAGATAATTAGAACCTGATTCATATTTATAAACACCCTTAAAACGAAGCGGTTTTCCACCTAAACCAACTGTTTCTGCATCAAGACCAAATTTGGTACAACTCAACCTATCTGTAAAAGCAGAACTCATATCAAATTTACCAATAAAAATAGAACCGGCAGTAATCTTCGGGATTAAAGCATTTGGCTTATTTGGATATTCAAAAGTTATCAATTTAGCCGCATACGTACCATCCTCTTTAGCTTCCTTTTTTAACAAAGTACCACCTAAAATACCTGCTCCAGCAGCACTTCCTGCCCACAAATCTGTGGGTAAAAGTTCATCATTGTTACTACCTTCCTTCCATTCTTCAAAAGAATATTTCAATACCTTGCGAGTGCCTTCCACAAAAGCTGTATAAACTTTCACAGTGCCATCTTCCGCCGTCACAGTATAAGTCACTTTCTTATTATTCGAGAAGTCCTGTGCTACGCCAGAAGCCGGAGTAATAGTTGCTCCTTCTGATATTTCAATAATAGGAGTAAACTTTAAAGATTCTACTTCCTCATTAACAGCAAAAACAATCGTACCAGCTTCTTCATTTATAACAGGTTGTTCTACTACTGCCTCATCGTCAATAATAAAACTTGTTATTTTAGCCTCCGAACTTTCACTACCTGTCAATTTACGACCAACAAAAGTAGCCTTTACATTTTGATTTAAAGGAGCACCAACCTTTACACCTATTTCAATATTAATATTGTTACCTTTCACAGTACCAGAAATACTAACAGGGCAATTACCAAGTGGCTGTACCAAATCTAGATTCTGTTGACCTTCAAAAGCATAACCACCATCCATAGCTTTCACAGTGCAAGGATCAACTTCAATGTCACCAACATTTACCAAAAAAGTAAAATTCTTCAATGATAATGCAATTTGGTTAGTTCCCTTATTAGATTGTGAAATTGTGATTTTTTGATTTTCGGTAGTTCCCATTTGATTACCATCCACATTTACAGACAGATTACCAACATAGCCTCCAGCTAAATCTGTATCTATCGGGTATTTCACCTCATCATCGTCATCACTACAAGACGTAAACAATGTCGCAGTACACAATACTGTAAACAGATAATAAAATAATTTCTTTTTCATTTCTAAATTCTCTTTTTAATTAATACTAGCAAACGCGCGATATACCATCGCACCAATGCCCAAATTTCACATTGCAAAATAACAATCTAAATTAATATAACACAAGGTCTATTTTTCTTGTTTCTGTTCCATTTTGAAGAAAAACACCATATTTCTTTTATAAAACATCATTTTTTCACCAGCCAATATATTTTTCTAAAAATAAAAAAGACTTCTATTTCCCAAAATCGGTTACCTTTGCATAAAGAGAATGCATGATGAATAAAGAATTACCTAAAATAGACTTGCCAGAAGAATGGCTCATTGGTACAGGTATTAATAAGGATTTACTCAACTTGTACACGAATTTTCCATGCCGATTAAAATCGGAGATTTTCGTATTATGCATGGATGGAGAAATAGAAGCTTCAGTCAATCTGAACCACTTCACAGTACACGCCAATGATTTCGTAACAATTATGCCGGGAAGTATTATTCAGATACACAGTCTAAATGGAGAGCCTGTCCTTTACTTCGGTGGCTTCTCATCCAAATATATAGAACAGGCTAGTTTAAACCATGCAGCAATTGATACCTTATTTGTGACACTGGGAAGACCGATCATTTCACTGAAGCCGGAGGGCGCCAAGCTATTGGAAGAATATCTTCATTTTTTAATAAAACTTTATTCCTTTTTCGACGAAACAACACGCAAAAGTATTACTCCACATCTATATAATAACATACATGCAGGAATAGCCGCCATGTATAAAAACCGGCTGCAAAATACAACTGAGAATCTATCAAAAAATGAGCTGATTTACAAGAATTTCACTCAACTAGTGATGCAAAATTATAATCAGACACGTAATGTAGCATGGTATGCCGAGAAACTAAAAATTACACACAACCACCTCTGTACTATAGTAAAACAGGTTACTGGGAACACATGCATAGAAATTATTTCTCACATGGTCATCATGGATGCCAAATCACAATTGAAATCGACAAGACTCTCTATTCAGGAAATTTCCGATTCACTCAATTTTGCCAACACATCGTTCTTCGGCAAATACTTTAAACGATATGTTGGCATGAGTCCATTGGCCTATAGGAATAATGGGTAAATGACCGGACACTAACAGATTATCTTTGTTATATGCTATAAAGCCAATCAGTTATCATAATCGTATTCCAGACTAAACTCATCCACATAAAGCACACTACCGGACGCTCCGGTAAAGAAATCACCGTATTTGCTTGCAGAACATACCAGGACGATATAGGTTGGTTTTCTGTTCGTAGCCCTATATTCCAGTTTCAAGTCAAATTCCTTATACACGGCAACAGAAGTTCCCGATGTAAATTCAGCATAAGCAATCACATGCTTATCATTTTTATCAAACAATTTCCGGTTAGAAGGTTTGGTGCGTATTTCAATCGGACTATCCCAATCACCAATGGCAATATAGATCGAGCAGGTATCTGTCTTTCCTTTTAAATAATTATATTCAATGGAAGAGTTATCAATCACTCCGGGCTGGTACTTATAATATCCTTTCAAATGAGTAGGATAAGCAGAGAACGATTGCCCAAAGTTCAAGATACCATTTGTTCCGTCGGTTGCCACATATTTACCGACAAAGAGGTTACCGGCAGCTAATTTCCCGGCAGAACCCACTCCCACAAACTTAGACTCAAGTTTCGCAGCCCTACCGGTTGTTTTACCCGACCATATATCTTCGGTAGGAACAGAGTTGCTGTCACCTAAGGTTGTAGCTCCTTGATTTCCAGTATCCCAGAAAGGAGCTTCATTACTTCCCCACGGGTTCCAGACTTTACCACTCTGATTCCAATTATCAAATGTACCACCTGTTAAAGGAATCTCAGCAGTCGTTCTAAAAGTAATCTCTTCACCACGATCTTCTGTTCCATCCACCAAAGCACGACATACATATTCCGTGTCCGCTTTCAAATGCGGAACACAAACATAGAAGTTTACTCCATTCTGTACAACGATATCCTGATCTACCCTTGTCCATTCTTCTGATGAAGCTTCACGTATTTCAAAGCCGTTCACGACATCCTCCTGTCCTTCTCCATAAAGCCATGCTACATTAGTCCAGCCATCCGCCGAATTAGTAAAGACAACCTTATCCGTGATGAATGCGTACAAACTCCACTCTTCGGTTTTTCCTTTAAATGTCACATTTACTTTCTGCTCTTGTGTAAAGTCCTTCAAAGTGGTAAAGTCAGGCGAAACGGTAGAACTGATCGGCCCCAGCTTCAAATCTTTCACGGTTATTTTGTTGAGCATCGTATTTTTATTGACATAAACGATAGCTTGTCGAGCTTTTTCGTCAATCACGGCTCCTCCGACCTGATTCTTGACGCTAAATACTCGTTCGACGGTCTGGTTGGCTATAATCTTCCAGCGATAATCCTGATACAAAGACAATACCACTTCTTTAGGAGAAGACAAATCAATCGTTGTATTCACCTTCAAATCCGTATTAGCCTCTTCTGAATAATCGAAACGGGTGACAATCACTTTCTTCAAATCTACAGAATCGAGCAAGTCTACTGTCACCGTACGTTCTTCATTATTAATGACTGCACTACCAATCTGTCCATTCACCTCAAAGCCGGTAATAGACAATCTGACAACAGGATACGGCAAATCGTTCTTGACGCATGATGAAAAAGCAAATGCAATGCAAATGCATATAATTAAGGATAAAAGTCTATTTCTGCCTTTACTTTTCATGATTACATACTTATAGTTAATCCTAAATTAATATCAAACAAATTTATTTTAAAGTTGGCTCCACCGTTCGTACGGGAACCTTTCTCACCAAGATTATTCACCTGACTTTCCTTACGGTATTTCAAGCCTATCACTCCCACACTACATTCCACACTCACATTTTGCATAATAAAGACAGCCACTCCGGGATTAATCCCCAACTGTGCCTCAAATATATTCGTTTTGGTATTCTTCAAACTCTCGCCCGAACCTCTTGTAAACTCCGAATGTCCGAATCCCAAACGCAGATTGGTTTCATTGAACAATCCGAAACGTTTTCCCGGATCCAACCCGATATAGGAGCTATGGAAAAAGGTGCAATTATACAACTCTTCTTTCAACTTCAATTCCTTGAGAGTGAAATTCACGTCATCATCAATCTTAAAACTAACATTGCCTAAATGACCGTCCGTATGCTTATAACCGAGCTTTACACCCACTACCTGATTATCTTTGAAAAAATAACCGATAAAAGGAGCCACATTAATGGTACGTGCTTCAAAATCAAAATCATCGAGATAAGTAAACAATAATTTGGAGTCCTCACTGTTATAATCCCAAAACGAAAAATCCGTACCAAATATCCATTTTCCTTTAGGCATAAAGCGATAATTCACAATGCCACGATCAAACCGCCCTACCCTTTTGATTCTCAATAAATCAATGCCTCGCTTGGTCTCTAACGTATCACTTTTCCAATCGAACTCTCTTTTAACTGTTTCAACCGTGTGAACCGGAAGTGCAGCTGTTATTTTACTATCCTGTTTACGCTCCGACAATACAAGGTCACAAATCGTTCCTTCTAACTTCAAAGGAGTATTGACAACATCAGAAGCCAATTTTATATCCGTTGAAGAAACTGGCGGAACAGCTACTGCTTCTCTCTTAGACGCAACCTTCTGCCTTTTATCTGCCTGCTTTTTATCTACAAACTTCCCCACTGGTCTTTCTTCAGGCTTCTTCACAACCTTTTCCACAGAATTCTCTGCTGGAGACACGTTTTCCTCCACTTCTCCAATTATCTGGCGGGCAGAGTCCACAGCAGCTTCAGTTACCTGATAAGTATCCTCTACTGATGACAATACCTCCTGTTTGTCTTCCTGTCCCTCACTTTTTATTCCATAAAAGAATACCAAGCCGGCACATACAACCAGAAGCAGGAACAGTAATATGTATTTTTTTCTATGTCTCATAAAATCATAAGCAAATCGTCAATCCCAAACTAATATTGAAAGGATTCACCCTAAAGTTAGATCCACCCGTCATCCGTTTTCCCGTCTCTCCCAGATTATTTTTCTGTTTTTCCTGCCTGTAACGAATGCCGGCTATTCCGAGCGAACATTCAATACTTACATTTTGCATAATAAAAACAGCCAATCCCGGATTTATTCCCAATTGCACCTCAAATATATCTGTTTGAGTATTAACCAAATTTTCGTCTACACCACGGTCGAATTTAGACTTTCCAAAATTGAATGTCAAGGCAGTCTCATTGAACAATCCAAATCGTTTACCGGCATCCAAACCTACATAAGAGCGATGGAAGAACGACACGTTATACAAATTTTGTTCCAACTTTAAATCTTTCAAAGAGAAATCGACATCATCATCGATTTTCAACGTGATATTATTCAAGGCTCCTCGCATATTCCGGTATCCGAACTTCAATCCCAACACCATATTATCACGGACAGCATAGCCTCCATATACAGAAAAATTCAGATTACGCCCATCACAATCAAAATTATCAAAATAGGCAAACAGCAGTTTATTATCCGCACTATTATAATCCCAGTATGACATTGTGAAACCAGAGATCCACTTCCCTTTAGGAATAAAACGATAGTTCATGATTCCACGATCATAACGTCCGATACGTTTGATTCGCAGGAAGTCCAAGCTCCCTTTTACTGGTAGCGTATCCTTCTGAAAAACGGGGACAGAATCTTCTACCTCCAACGATTGACAAACCGTTTCTGTCTTTCCCCACAAAGAGAAAAAGAATACAGACACCAGTACTGTTACCAATAACCGTTTATACATTCGTCCTGTTTTTTAAAGGTAAAAAGCTATTCCCAGTCCTATACTGAAAAGATTAATTTTAAAATTGGCACTCATCGACGAACGGTTGCTTTCGTAAATCCGGTCCGTCACCTGATGGGTTCGGCTGACATTCAGTCCCAACACCCCAATGCTTACTTCCACTGCCGTATAATTATTGATAAAGGCAACCAAACCCGGACTCAAACCAACACTTGCATCCAAAGAAGTCTGATATACTCCTGTCAGGTCATCCCCTTTACCGTTCACCACTTTTGAAACAGAACCTCCCAATTCTAACTGCACTTCATTGAATAATGCAAAACGCTTGCTAGTACCTAAATTGATGTAATTTCTCAAGACAGCAATTCCCGAATAAGAGTTCTTCAATTCATACAGGTTACTAATATCAAAGTTGGTATCTTCATCAATATTTACACTGATATTATTTAGCTTGGTATACGTCCGGCTATACATAAAACGTCCACCTGCAGCTACATTATCCTTAAAAGCATAACACAATACCGGACTCACTTTAAAAGCATACCCTTCCCCACTCAAATTCTCTATCACCAGAAACTGATAGTTATCATTTGAGTATTGAGAATAAGAAACTGAACTACCCACAATCCATTGTCCCTTAGGAATGAAAGTTCTCATTTCTATATTCCGTTTGAACTCCTGTTGCGCGCATGTTTGCGTCGTTCCAACAATTATTCCCAAGATTATCAGGAATGAAGTTTTGATAAAGTAATTCATACTTTGCTTATTCATAAATTAATTCCAAATCATCAAGCCACAAAGTACTGCCCGTACTTCCGGTAAAATAATCTCCATATCTACTTGCACTACCCACTAAAATAATATCAGTCGGTTTACGGTTAGAGCGATAGTTAATCGGGATCTCCAGTTTTATCAATCCTTCACCCTCCGTCGACTCTTTAAGAATACACTCTCCATAGCCTATCACATTTGAAGAATTTGAATCAAAAAGCTGCCTGTCAGCAGGCTTTGTCTTAACAAGTACCGGTATATCCGTTTCTCCGTCAAAAGTCTGATGTGGCCAGTCGCCCAATGCTATATAAATAGAGCCCATATCTTTACTGTTTTTCGGCAACTCACCCAATGTTGAATAGTCCACTGTACCAGCTACATATCTATAATAAAGCACCAATTTCGATGGACGTGAAGTGAAAGGACGTCCAAACCGTAAAATACCGTCTGTACCATCTATTTTCAGGAACTTCCCGACAAATATATTGCCGGCAGCAAAAGCACCAATTCCAAAAAGAGCCACATATTGAGACTGTAATTTTGCAGAATAATTCCCACTGTGCTTAATGGCTGCATCATACGTTGTCACATTCTTATTCAATGTAGCAGAACCCGTATTACCACTATCCCAAAACATTTCTCCACCACTCTTATAGATATAAAGAGGCGAATCTCCATGCCAGTCTTCAAATCCAGCATTCGGCAATTGTGCAGGAGCTTCTGTAGTGAATTGTTTTGTTTCTTTCGCTGCAACAGTACCAGCCATTGCCTGATATTCATAGGTTATACCAGGTTCAAGTCCGGTTATTTGACTCGTAAATATTTTATTATTCAACACAGCCTGATTCGAATACATCCAATCATTGGAACCAATCGCCCGGTAACGGAAATTCATCTCTGTAACTGAAGCAACCAGACTACCATACAGAGTGGCTTTTGTTGACCAAACATCGTTCTGTGTAGCAATATCCTCGGTAGCAACCAAAGCATCTGTAGCAATAACCGTCAACGTTTTCGCTCTATCTTTTCCATTCCGGTCCCTTACTTCAATGTCAAATCGATAGGTGTTATTACCGTCATCGATCGAATTAGTCATTATCTCTCTCAAGTTTTCCTTAAATGCAAACTGAACCTTTGTCATATCCGCATTAAATTGGATACTAAATCCAAGATTATCCAGTTCTCTTATCTGAACTTCAGTCAATTCCATCAAGTCGAAAGAAGAAAAATGGGTAATTCCCAACCGTGCAAAATCCGCACTCGTCACTTTCAATTCAGTAAAAGGCACACTAGCAGCCATCCGCACAACAATAGGTGTTTCCTTGTCGAATTGCGCACGATAAACTGCATTATCCAACTCGTAAATCTGATCATTCTCGATTATCTTAATAACAGGACGTGCCAGTATATCTACTTTCTCATCCGTCGTCAAAGCTGTCTCAACCACATTTACGGAGATCATGCCACCACCCACTTCAGAGGAAGAATTACTAAAAGTCAAATCATATCTGGTTGCTTTCCGTACCAGATTAATAACTCCACTTTTGGTTATTTCTGTTCCACTGCCGTTAAGTTGCCCTACAAGGTTCCATCTTAATTGGTTTTCATCATCCAACAGCATAAAATATCCTAGTTGGGATATGTTATCCTGTGTATATTCCAAAGTTCCCAATCGGTTACTCACTGTAATTTTATAAGTAGGAAATGCCTCCTGTAATTCGTCAGACAGAGCCAGACTGACTACTGTATTGCGAATGCCACACACTACTGATTCCGAAATAGCCGTCCCTTTTGAAATTGTAAACTCTTTCGTCCCCTTGAAATAAGAATCGGTAAAAGATGCAGCTACGGAATCACCCGCAGTAACTTCCGCTTTATAATTGTCGGGAACTAACAGTATTTGTTCCGGCATTTCATCTAAAGTGGCGAATTTACGCACCAAGCCCTCCGCGTTACGGATATACACTTTACACTTCTGGAGCAATTCTTCATCAGTAAGCGTAGCTCTCGTCTTTCCGGCAGAAACAGTAGGTAATTCACGTTGAACACCTATCTTCAAAGATAATGCGCCCTCTCCATTATTTGTCAGGTCACTTTCACGGCAGGAGACACAAACAAGTCCAACAATGAAAGCTATAACTAATATATGTATCAGTTTTTTCATTCTGTTTTCTTTGCTATTGATTTCAATGCTAAAGTAGCTGTTCTGGTATTATTTGCCTGATCGACAACGGTAATAATAAAATTATGAGAAGCAAGTCCATACAATCCGAGTAGCGGCGTAAACTGTGTAATATCAAACACCAAATATTTCACTCCGATCACTTCACTGCCCACTGGGAAACCTAAGCTCTTCAACGCTTTTTCCAAATCTGCATCTGCAGGGTGTGCCAAATCAAATTCAGAAGACAAACCTACTGACTTCAGTATTTCAGGTGTCAAAGTCTCCGAATCAATCTTCACTTTCAAATTTTGAATACCATTATTTGCTGTGATATTAACAATAATGGTTTTGGTTTCGTCTTTCTCTACTTCTATCTCATCCATTATATTGAAACCTTGTCCTACGATTGTCGGTGCACTTGTTCCAGGATTTACGGATGGATCTTCCGGCAATATATCTTCTGCTCCCGGATTAGCCCAAGCAAGTAAATCCACTTTCTTACATACTGCATCCAGCTTTACGCTTAATCCCATGTCACCCACTGAAGGTATCTCCAGATTAAACACAATGTTCCGGTGCTCTCCACCTTTCACATTGCTGAAACTGGTTTGCTCTTCTGTCCATTCCCCATCTACCGTTCCCTGGAAATGAACAATAATGATATTGCTTACTTCGGCAGCTTCAAAGAATCCGGCACGTCCACTTCCAATATCGGTATTATTAAAAGTCAGTTCACCTGTACCGACTTTTATTGTAATGGACTGGTCACCACCTACTTTCTGTTTCAAATCATCATTGAGGTCGACTGTCACCATTATATTCTGCAAGAAACATTTGATTACATCAACCGATGTAACCTCATCTTTTTTTATTGTAAAAGTTTGGGTTCCTTTATAGAAAGGTTTTTCCCATTCAGCAGGTTTTATGTCATGTGATAATGCTTCAATCTTATAGTTACCCACATTCAAGGTTAAGATTTCGGGCATGTCCCTATATCTTGTATATTCCTTTACCAATAAATTATTATCAGTCGAATAAATCCGAATGATATAATCATCTGTATTGATTGCTTTACCGTCTGCACGTGACAGCACATCCACAGAAACAGAAACACTTGTTCCCGCAAGTCTTACCTGTCCTTCACCTTGATTTGTATTCTCGGTTCCTTCGTCGTCCCTTCCAAAATCAGGGTTATCATTCATACAAGCACTGCATAATCCTAAAATGCTTGCCAAACATATAAAAACGAGTTTTTTTATTGCTTTCATATTACTCATTACTTATATTCTAATATTATATTTTTATCTATATACAATTCACTACCAGTAGAAATAGCTTCACCCTTATTATCCGTTGTTTTAATCTTACTGTCTTCAACACTTTGAGTGTTTGAAGCATTGGAAGAAGAGGCAAACATCACTCTTAAATGAGTCGCTTTTTTCTCAAACATCGTATTATAAGTTAAGTCCACCGTGAAATCCTTTTGAGAACTCGTCGCTGTTAAGACTTCACTACCTTCAGCTAACTTTAATGTTTGTCCTCCTTCGCGGTTTTCTACTATTACAGTTACAATTCCGCCCTGATCGTTATTAGCTACATAAGTATAAGTACCTTTCAGCTTTATCGGACGGGAAGTGAAGGATATGCCTTCATTATAGATTTCTACATTAGTAGAATGGTTATAACTATAACTTCCCAGGAAAAGCTTACCGGCAGAATGATGACCATGAGTAGGAGGCGTCAAATCATTAAGAGTACTTGCACCAATCGCATTTCTTGATGGAGGGTCACTTGTTGCCACAGTCCAAGCCACATTACGCATCAGAATGCCATTACTTTGTTTCATACTTGAAGGAATCATATACCAAGTGTTCTTAACACCACTAATAGGTACTGTCTTTTCATTTACTGTAGCCCAAGATTCATTTTCATCAAAATCAAGTGCTGTTAAATTTGTTGTATCAAATCTATTATCTCCCCAAAAAGAACTATGATTATACTTTCCTCCTTTATTAATAGTTCCACTAAAGATTGTCTTACCCCATCCTTGCGTGAAATCCGGAAGCTGTATTACACTCTCTGTTACCTGCATAACAGGAATTGAATAAGTCGTACCATCATCACAAGTCGTTCTGAAATAATAAGTAGTTCCCGGAGTAAGTCCTGAAATGACAGCCTTTCCAGTGGTTGCATCAAGTTTCAAATCTTTGGCATCCACTTTCGTCCACGTACTTCCATTCAAAGAAATATATGCTTCAATAGCACTCATCACATTAGACATATCTTCGGCATATTCAGGTACAATCGTCATTTCGGCCGTATACGACCACACATGAAACGGTTCGAGAATAACACTATAAGAAGGTATAATAACAGCTACGGAAACGATGGCCGATTTCAAACCGTTATATTCAGCTTGGAAGTCTTTGGCTACAACTCCCATATCAATACCACTTGCTTTTATATTGTAATATCCTTCTTTTCCTTCTATCGGAGTGATAACCGTATTGTTAATCAAAGTCATCACACCATAATAACGATAATAGAGCTTAATATTCTGCGGATTGCCTTCTTTCAGTTTCACCGGAATTGTCACTTCTTTACTCTTCATCTTCACAGGATCCGTAGGTAGCAACATAAAGTTCTTAGGCGTTGTTATATTCAACACATAATCTTCACTTTGCTTACCATAAGTACTGGTGGCACTCAAATAGAATAAATGAGTATCATTATTATCCGTAATATTCAGATTAGGAATCAAACCAGTAAAATTAATAATACCCATCTGATCCTGATTAATACCAAAGCCAATCAACTTCACACCTGATTTGTCCAGCAATGCTTGATCTTCAGGAGTAAGTGCCGCCAGATTAAATCCTTCCTCCGGCCAATCGGGTAAATTAGGAGAAGTAGTTCTAAGAATACATTTCGTAAAACCGCCCAAAGAAGTCAACAAAGCCGATAACTGATTCGATTCAATCGGATTACCGTCCCACTGATTACCATCATTACTTGTTTTCTCAAATCCGGTCAATGTGAAATAAGGAGGTTTAATATTCAATGCTTTATCCGAAATATCCAAAGTAATGGGTCTGACTTCCGTTACACGGTCAAAGACAATGCTCAACATGGCTTTACCAGCATCCACATTCATTTGCAAATGATAATGATGTTGAGCTAACGCCTCCTCAATGGTAGCCACTTCAACGGTAGTCGGACTTAGTCCGCCATTCACTTTCGTGAAAGTCAGTTTTACTGAAATTCTACCCGGCTTCACATAAGCAGCACGCGTTTCTCCGGACGAAAAAGAAACTTCACTTCCCAACTCTGCCTGTACAGTAGAAGAATAAGTCTTAAAATACTGTTTGAAATCATCCGTGTATTCAATACTTATTTTAGTATTGGCCAATTTACAAGTAGTTTCCACGGGAGTAGTCTCGCCACCACGGATATTAAAATCGGTAGTACCCTCATAATAAGGAGAATCAAAGCCTTCCTTCTCAATGTCACCATAGAAAGCTTTCAAGGTATAACTTCCTACCGGAAAAGTAGTGTCTTCATCATAGTCACTTAACTTATCCCAGGAAGCCTGCACTTTGTCACCTTGCAACACGGAAATAGAGAAATCTTGTATGGAAGGCAGTACTTCCTCACTCGAGCGTGTCGTAACATCTGTCACCGAAGAATTTGCGGATAGATGCAAGCTCATTCCACCAAAGGCACCCGAACGCTTTTCATCGTTTACACAACTGCACAATAATACAATCTCTAAAAATAAAATAAACTTCAAAATACCCTTCATACCGAATTAAATACGCCTTTAAATAATACGGAGTCCCTCTCTCTGAAATCAAAGATAAGCTTAAATACCTAATATACAGGTGCTATCTTGTAAACTAGCCGCAAAAATACAGTTTTATTTCTTTATAATAAAGTATCTAAAGAAAGTTTTATTTTCGAATATGAAAAGAAGACCACAATTAAGGCCTAGAATATGAAAAATGAAACATTTTTAAGAGATATAACATAAAAGTTCTGTCTTTCAGATGAAAAACAGAACTTCATTATATAATAGATTGAACGTTAATAAAGCTTATTTATCGACGCCTGGCATCAAGACTACTCCCAACTTCTTCTTGCCGTCCATCTTGACTACCACAGGTTTTTCAAAGCGAACGTGACGGAGATAGTTCGTTTCCTGCACTGCTGGTTGTGCATTGAGGAAATCCTGATTATAAACTCCATCATTCATAAAGGCGTTGATCGTGAAATATCCCACCCCGAAAGAAGTCAGGTTCTGAAAAAAGTGTGTCCCCTGACTGGGATCTACCCGGTAATTAGTCAGACCGGCTTCCACAATCACACGGGCAGCCGAAATATGAGGCCACTTCACCGGAATACCCAGCCATGTATCACTGCTTCCCCAACGACCCGGACCAACGAGCACATAATTCTTTCCTTCGCTCAGGAACTGTTGATTGATCTTTTCTATCTCCCAGGCAATCGTCTGATTATTGGAAGCACTATAATTGTCGGTTTTTACATAAACCACATCATATACCTCATTCATAATGCCGTGTCCCAATGAATTATACGAACGGAGAATCACATCTTCATCAGGAATCTCGTTCAAATCCTCGTCCAGCATTTCTTTACTGTCTACGATAGGACGGATCT
>ERZ826396.1964-NODE-1964-length-19369-cov-4.654292_pt1 | contig 19369 bp, 30 predicted proteins | sample MGYA00519926_ERZ826396 | MGnify/ENA primary metagenome ERZ826396 (study PRJEB31778, sample SAMEA3449230) | human gut metagenome | biome: human gut; feature: human-associated habitat; material: faeces | place: United Kingdom | collected 2010/2012 ... | reverse complement strand
TTTCTTTCTGTTTTTTCTTCATTTTTACTGTCCACGAAACCGGGAAGGGCACAGTGCCGCCGTGTCATTTGCACGGTATATCCTGCCTTGAGCAGCATCCGTCCGAGGTCGAGCCGCTCTGGCGCGGTCAGATTGTTCACTTGAATTTCCATACCATCACCCGCACTTGTTTTCTATCAGATCGGCTATCAGCTCTTCCACCAGCAGTTTTCCCGCCAGCTTCCCGTTGCGTATAACAGTCTGTTTTTCTTTGAGTTCTGCGAATTCTGCAAGCCTTAATCCCCTTGCGCGCTGCGCCAGCATCTTTTCGTCATCACCAATACGAGAAGCTACAACACGCTGCCATTCCTCCAAGAAGGGCGCGGCCTCTTTCAAGTCGTCGTACTGCTCGTTCCCGTAGCTTCTCTTTTGCCGAATCGTCCCTCCGGGTTCTACTTCGAGCGTGTACCACGGTACGTCTGGTTTCTCTGCCCGCCGTAAGAACATGATGTAGCTCTCACGTTCTGAGATTCGCTCATAATATCTATCGCTTCGGGGCACGCAATGGTCCAGGAATTCTCCATCTGAAATAATATCTGCGGCGCCCTCAGGGACGCAGATGCAGAAGGTGTCTCCGGCGTACTCGTACAGTTTTTTTGCTTTTCCCATGATTTTTTTGATGGAGAATTTTTCTTCAAGCGCCTGCGCCCGTGCCTCGATAGCGGCTTTTCTTTGGCTCGCTCTGGCCATTGCCTGCTGCTCTTTCACTTGGCTTGCCAGTTCATTGTGCCGGCGTTTAAGGTCCAGCGGGAAACGGACGATATCAAGCTCGAGCTGCAGCCCCAGCTTTTCCGCCATTCTGATATAATCAAGCCAGTCGGACGTGATGTGCGAATCAATCACTTTTCCATCTCCGCCGTTTCTCCGCGTACACTGTCTGAGATATTTCAGCACTTTCCCGGTACCAAAGCGTTTGCCGAGTCGTTGAACTTCGGCGGGAGACCATATCTTTTTCACCATCTTCAAATTCTCTTCGGTGATTGCCAACCCAGCAGCTTTCCAGCTGTGCGCACGTTCCACTTCTTGCAGATCGTGCGTTTTCCCCGCAATCCGCATTTCCTGCCGATTCAAGCCGAATACACCATAGTAGGTTTTGCTCTTGAGATTCAGCCATGTACGCCGACACGCTCCGTAGAACACCTTCAGGAACTCATTGCACCATCCCGTTTTTATAAGTGATTCCAGCATGGGGACAGTCTTTATTTTTCGCCACAAAAGACATATATCCATGATGTCTGCCGACTTATAGTAGCGTTTCACCCAACTCATACCAAGGTATTTTTCTACTTGTTTTTCAAGTCCTTCGTCCATGCAGACCATAGCGCTTCCCGAATACATACCTTGTGAACAAACGAACATTTTTTCGAGGGCAGCGCTCTGTGCCATCACATACTCCGAGCGTTTTTCTTGCCATCTGTACTCACTTTTCCAGTGGATGGCTTTTCTTTTCGTGTCAATGAGGTAAATATCTCTGTCGTAAACTTCCAGATTTGCTTTCTTCTCGTGGAAACTGAAGAACACCAAAAATCTCCGAAGCCATAGACCGTCTGGCGTCTCCTGCGCCATTACAAAAGTGCGGGATTGCTCTTTCCGCTTCGCGCCATATCTTGTATTGTGTGCAAGCATCGGTTTTCCGCACGCCGCACACTTCGTCATGCCAAGGTGTGATAGCGATTCTGCTTCCGTTGTGTATTCCCCGCCGCAGCTGTCACATCGCACATCCTGCACCCACATATTGCCCGGTTCTCCTCCCGGCAAAATCGTTTTCACTTTTCGATTTTTGAACCACAGGAACACCGCGTCGCTGCAACTCTTCAGGATGCGTTTTTCAAAATCGCCAGGCAACGGCGGGAGGCGGTTCATATATTGACGCGTTTCCTCTGCTTGGCGCTGGTTTCTTTCGCTCCGCAAGCGTCGCGACCGAGCGTTTTGTGCCTTATAAATCAGTTCCATCGGGGAGATCTTATCGGTGCATCCGAAATATTCCCGCAAGAGGCGTTCCTCCTCCTGCATAATGGAAACCTCGCGGTATCGCAGGCTACCGCCGTGCTGAGCGGGTTCAACCCATTCCACACGCAAATCCCTTCGATCTGCAGCCTTATTTCCCCGCAGTGTGCCGGTCCACTCTTCTCCGTAGAAGTACCACACAACCAAAGGTGACTTAGCTCTATCCCATACGGCAACCGTCAGCACATCACCTTTGATGTATCGGCCCGCCGCAATGCCCGTTGCGACTGTTGCCCGAAGCGGCCCGGAGCAGGAGACAGGAGAAGCTTTCGGCTGTGGACACAATGCCAAGAATTCTTCCGCCTTTGTCATGCCTGCACCGCCTCTCTCAATTCGGACATGCCGTATTCGTGACCCGCACGCACCTTTACTCCATCAACTTGCGCGATCACATATTCTCTAACTTCGCCCATCTCTTCCCGGGCCAACAGTATCCAGGAATTCATTTTTCCCGTCGCCCGTGGCTCCTTATCACGGCACACATGGAACGGGCCTTGGTCTACGACCTTATTTCTCGTGCGCTCCGGATGCTGCATCATGTATGCCACAGCCGCCATCAGATAGCGTTCTTCGTCCAGCTTCGCAAGCGTCGTCAGTTCCGTGCAGCTGATACGGGTATCTACGCCGTCTTCGTCGATATCCCCGCCTGCCTCCACAATCCAGAATTCGTTCTTGCCATTCCATTGGTAATAGCAAAGGCAGTCGAGAGGATCTTCCGCACAATGAAAACCACCGGCGGCACATTTCGCTTTATCCGTCACGTTACGGCCTTTCTCAAATTGATAGTTCCTGCATACGAGTCCCGGGCCGAATGCCTTGTACGCGATCATTCTCCGTCCGCCCCCTCTCCAAACAATGAGATCTGAATGGCTCCTGTCTCTTGCGGCTGCACGCGCTTTGCCTTCTCCTTTTTTGCGGGCGCCGCTTTTTTCACTTCCGGCTGCTTTTCCTTGTTCGTCTGGCCCACCGGGTCTCCCTTCTCTGGGATCTCGCCCAGCATCGGTTCTTCCCCGGTTGTTATTTCCATCCAAAACTGCACCCTTGCATTTGGGAAATAGAATTGTGCTGCGCGGCGATATACCTCAATATCTGAGATGGAGTATCCCGCGTTTTTCAGCACTTCTGCGCAGCAGGCTTCCAAGGAGCCGCCCGACGTCACCGCTTGGGCAAATTGTGTATCTTTTGAGAATTCCTTTAAGGCCCTTGCCACATGCCCGGCAATCGCCTGTGCGTTCCGCGCTCCTGTGAAAGACGACAATTCTGAGTCTATTTTCATTCTCGCCAGACGTGTGATATCCGTGTTGATGCCCAGTGCTTCCGTTTCCTCGTTCCAAAACGCCTCCCTCTCTGCTGCCGCCACTGCGTGCGCATCGCAGAGTTGGTCGTATTTTTCCCGGTTACCGAACATGCGGCAGGCCAATGCATCGTTGGTGATTTCAAGATTGTGTGTGGTGGGTTCCATAGTCTTTCCTCCTGTCAAAATAGGCTCATTTGCCCGTTTTTTCTTACGAACAGCTCCGCTTCGGGCACCGTCCGGGGCAGTTCTGGTTCCACGATCTCCGGCCGCGTTTCCTCTGGCCCGCTTTTCTCTTCCAAAGGCTCCTGCTTTTTGTCAGTGATCATTGCCATGCAGGAAAGCAACGCCCATTCCACCGGGTGCAGTGTGGCTATAAGCACCCGGTCATCTTCAGCGCCGTCTGCCGTGGTGATTCCTATGCGTTCCCGCAAAAGCCATCCGTTCCACAGGTATACCGGCGTGTACCAGCGGGAAAAGACTTCACATGTAAGAGTATTCGCGTGTTCGACCACTGCCGGGATGCCGTAAAGTGATAGCTGGATATATGCCATACAGGTGCATTTAAAGTCCAAGTCGCACGCCAGCGCCACCATGTTCGCAGCTGGGCTTTTTTTCTCCTTCAGCAGCACTTTCGCCGCCGAGATCACCATCACGCCGCTGCCGCAGGTCGGTTCGCACAGCATGATGTAATTCTTTCCTTCTGGCGGTTCCTGGACTCCGCTTATTTGTGCCATCATGTCTGCAATGCTCTGCGGGGTAAAAAACTGCCCCTTGTACTTGTTGTGCAACTCCAAGTCGTGAAACACTGCCCCCAAGATATCTTTGGGGCCTTCCGTCGCCATCGCTTGGTCTGCCGCCTGTACCAGAACCGTGAACATCTCTGGAAATACTGATTGCTCATCTTTCCGGTAATGGCCAATCGCCTCCATATAGAGCTTTTCCCGTTCTTCCCGGTGTACCGGGTCAACCGCATTGCTGATGGCTGTTGCTGCCATAGTTAAGAAATCGTTGAATACACTCCATGTGCTGTACTTCTCACCCAAGCCTTGAATCATCTTTACCAGCTTTTTCTGGTGTTCGTTCAGCATTACTACCTCCTGTATCTCTGTGTCAGATGCGGCAAATCCCTTTCGCATTCAATCCCGAGCATCGCGTCCAATTCGTCCGGCGCATTGTACAGACAAGTCATGAGATATGCCACCGGGTTCGCAATGTCTTTATCAGCTGCATTCAGCCTGTCCAGCGCCAGCTTTACGGCGTCTGTATCAAGGCGTTTGAGCTGGGATATAATCTGTGTCCTCGGGAGCCTTTCTCCGCGTATCTGCGTGCTCTGGTTGCGTACCATGCGCCGTAAAGCATCTTTCAACGTGTGTCTCCATGGCTTTTCTATCTCATTCCAGTCGATTTGTTCGCAAATCAGAGTGTATTTGCTTTGCAATGCTATCTCTTCTTCCGATGCCGGCGCAGCACGCGGCTGTGGGGTACACTCTTGGCCCAATGGCTCAGGCACGAACGGGATGATGCGATATATCGTCGGGCGCCGGCCTTCCTGTTCTCGAAAACTGATTCTTTGTAGATTTACCAGCTGATTTCGGGCGATATAAAAAGTGTTTTTGCTGCACCGCGCGCGGTTTTGCAGTACCGCGGACGAAACGGCAAATTCGGCTGGCCACATCGCCTTGTTGGATGTCATCATGAGCGCATGCCAGAGAGAAATAGCGGCGGGTGACAAAGTGTTGCTCTCCAACCAAGCATAAAAAGCATTGATTTCCGCAATATAGTTCAGGCGCTCACCCCCTCCGGCGCACCATTGACCGTTCTATTCCGTCCGGCGTGCCTCCTGATGTTGGTGCAGGTAGATATACTCGCCGCCGCGCCGGATATTACGGTATATGAATTCGTCGGCCTGCTGCCGTGACAGATGCGTTTCCATTGCGCGCCGCTCATATGTGTATTCTCCTGCAAATTTCTTCGCTGCTACCGCCTTGCGGATCTCTTCCTCATCGTGATTTGCTTCGACCAGATACAGGTCATACCCCGGCGCGGAGATTTCCCGCAAACTGCCCGTGTCCGTGGCATAGAACGCGCGCTCTCCATCTTCGAACCGCAATTTATATCCACAGTTCGGCACGTCGTGCCAAAGTCGTACCGGCTCCACCGTAACCGCTCCGTAATCGTAAACGTGTCCTGGTTCAACGACGTCAATATTTTCCGCAGGTACAAGCCGCGCCAGCTCTGGCACAAGCCAACTTCCCGCGCCGAATCGGAGCGTCGGCCGTTCATGCGCCAGCGCGGCCAGCGTAGTGCGGTTGAAGTGGTCTCCGTGGATGTGTGTCAGCAGCACCAGCCGTAGGGCCGGGTATGCCCCGGCCAGCGCCTTGAAGGGCACGCCGCAATCTACCAGCAGCCAGTAGTTGAGCAGCACCGCATTGCCCTTGCTGCCTGTGGATATAACATCACATGCGATCATTGCCCCGTTTCCTCCTACAAATCGTCCATGCTCACCATGACCGGCTCTTTCTCCGGCATACGGATAGCGTCTGCGACCGTCTCACGCTGCTGCCCCTCACCGAGCGCGGCAGGTTCGCTCACCGTTGCCGCTTCCGGCTGTAACTCCGTCATGTCTTCCCTTTCCGGGAGAAGTTCTGCATTGATTTCCTTTCCGTCCGCTTCATAGGCCCTTTGGAATTCCGTGCTCATGCTTCCCCAATGGCTGATAAGCTGGCGCAGCATGGTCTTCTTTCCCATAGCGTCGAAGTCCTCATACCATAAGCTGCTGTACTTCCACATATCTTTCTCCGCGATTTCGCCTCGCTGTATCGCATGATACGCTTCCAAATTAAACGCGGGACTGTATCGGTCGGCGTGCTCCATCATTTGTTCAATGCTCCAGTACATGGCTTTCATAAAGCCGTTCAGCTCTTTGAAAAAGGCATAGTACCCGATTGTCGGAAGCTTCCGTCGCTTTTCCCAATTCAAAATTGGATGTACCTTGATTTCTTCCGTGAAAGGATTATAGCCCTCCAATTCGCCCGCTTTGACCTCAGTGACGTTGATATTTCTGTACACGTCGGAACGCTTTGCCAGTTGAATATAGCCTTTGTACCCGAGGACGAATTGCGCCTTGGTTTCAGTCTGGCACATCCATTTTCCATTGCTGTCTTTGAGATGCTCACCATTCTCATCGTACAGCCACAGTTTTTTGCCGTCCGGCCCTTTCAGCGCATTTTCAAACGGAATCATGTAGAACTGCCCGAGCTGCGGGCTGGGCGAAAGGTTCAGCGCTTCTCCCAGCAGCGCCGCGGTAAGGACGGAACCGGCATCACAATCCTGCAAGCCCGGGTTGACGGCCACAACGGATGAAATACTCGCAATGAATCGGTTTGCCCGCGCAGGATCATTCAGGGTGTTGCGTATAAGGTTCTGATAGTCTTGCTGAGTGATTGCCACCGACCACTTCGGTTTTTTACGGCTCCCTACCTGATTACTCAAAATCGTATCCTCCCTCAGTCAAAAATTGCTTCAGTGCGCGCAGCTCCGTGCGTGTTCCGCGCACCGTAAAAGTCAACTGTAAAATCTCCCTGTTGGATGGGACAGGCTCTTTCTGTGCCGCGGGCGGCGCCATCTCCACCGATTCATCCATCCTCTGCTGGACCGTTGTTTCTTTCGGTGGTTTAAATGCGGGCGGGGCCGGGTTTGCCTGCGGCGGGTTTTGTTCGGCACACTCCGCGCTGACCTTGGCCGCAGCCGCGGCTTTCAGCGCCTTTTCCGCCGCGATGCGCTCTTTTTTCTCCTTCTCCTTTTGAAGCGCCTCATATCGTCTTTGTATCAGCCTTATGGAGTCCGCCAGAAGCAAAGTTTGCTTGTACTCGACCATGATTTCATCGGCGTGCTCCTGCGTCTCTATAAGGCCGATTTCCGACGATATGCGGGACACAAAGCTCTTTGCCTTTTCCTTGAGACTCTTTTCGCTGGCCGAGAGCGTCACAGTTATCTCTGCCTGCTCGTACTTGAGCCAGTCGATATTCGCCGCCACGCAGCATTCTTCAAAATAGGCTTTAACCTTTTCTTTTTTCGCTTCTTTCAGGCCGTTCTCAACATCTGCGATCTTGCTGCCCAGTTGCTCGTTTGCCGGACCATACACATCCGTAACGCAGGTCTTATAAATCGCTTCCAGCTTCTCATAAGGCTCCATTACAGCTTTCTTTGCGGCGATGCGCGACTGTTCCAAAGCGCTAAACTCGCTGTTTAATTCGGCCCGAACCTTTTTCACCGTTTTAACGGTCTCCTCCGAAACGACCATTTGCATGGCGTCGGCCACGCGCTTTTCAGCTTCTTCCTTTATCAGGTGTAGATGCTCCTCAAACTCCGGGAGTTGCTTCACGATTATCAAGCGTTTCTCGTTTGCCTCTTCCACAATGTTCTCCTTTCAGACTTCTGCTGCGCATACGCAGTATCCCATCAGCGCCAGCAGTTCCGTTGTGCTCATACGTTCAATGCACTCCAGGTGATACAGATCCCCGTCTATGTCCACCACTTCTTCCCCGGGATAGATTGGCTGCGCACAGTCTGTACATGTCCCGGCCCGCGCGCGCTCCCGCGCGTTCGGGCAACCAGTCAAGCATGGCACATGCCCGCACTCACAACACATCTTCCTCTCCCTCGCATTCTCCGGGCTGCGGATATGCTCCGCAGGTCTGCACCTGCAAGAATATGTACGTTTCCAGTCCCCGGTTTTTTATCTGGCTGGCATTCTTCATGAGCGTGGCCGATTGTCCAGTTTCCTGTGTGAGATAGCCGTAACGCCTGCACAGCTCTATGACTTCCTCCCACTGCTCATCCCGGCGCGCCGCCAGTTCGTTGATGCCCTGTTCCGTCATCCGCAGTCCCTCCCGAATAAAGAAATGCCGCCGGCATATTGCTCCGGCTCAGGCAGCGGTGCGCGGCGCGGATCGCGCCGCCTGTACTCTGCCGGCCGGACATGCCCGAAGGCTGCCAGCGGGTAAAAAGCTTTCATAATATTCGCCTCCACAGTTGATTTTTTCGGAAACCGTGGTACAATAAGGATGTGTGGTGGGTCCTACTGCTTCGGCGGTGGGGCCTTTCCTTTTGTACAGGCGTTGGCTCAGGCCAGCGCCTTTTTCGTTTCCAGCCATGCAATAATGTCCTCTCGCTTGATCGTGCCGCCCTCGTGCGGCATCACTGTTATAAAGTCGTTCTTGAATTGCTGGTGCAGCTCGTATGCCGTCCGTTCTTCCACATAAAGGGAAAGGATATTGAGCGCCAGGTCCGCCGGGCCGCTCCCGCCATATCCCCACTCGATTCCGGACGGGCTGTGATAGCGAATCCGCTGCGGAATATTAACATGCGCTTTCCCGTCCGCATCCCGGCTGCATGTCACATCTGCAGTCAGCAATGGCATCGGCTCTATCTTCTTCCGCTTTGCCGCCTGCGACATGCGCATTCGTATTCTCGGTGACGAACCTGCCGAGCGTGTTGCCTTTGAGGTCGAGTACAACGACTTCCCGAACTCCTTTGCGTAACATACCGGCCCGTACCCCGCCTCTACCGCCGCTGGCGTCGTAAGTATCCTGTGGCATTTTCTGCACCTTGCCGGCATTACGCACACCTCCAAAAAACATGTGGTTTGTGGCCCAAAGAGCGAACAGCGCCGCGCCGGCCGTCAATATCCATTCCCCGCCTACGGCCCAATAGCCGCGCTCTGCATACGCATATGGGATTGCCCAGCGTGCCACCGCCCAGCCTGCCAGTACCGTTGCCAGCAGCTCCACGGCGACGATAAGCGCATATGCCAGTGCCAGCCGCCTATTCTTCCTGTGTCTCATATGGCCACTCTCTTTCACACTGAAATTTCTGTACCACGGCCCATTCTTCATTCGGGAGAACGACACCGTGGAAGTCCTGCATTGCTTCATCCCTTCCGCATCCGTCACAAACCGTGATGCCTTTGAAATGCCGTGACGCCGCATTGGTGTGCAATCGCTGTTTCATGCGGTACCTGCCGCAGCGCGGACATGGGATAAGGTCGGCGCGATCAGCGTTGGTATTCTGCATATCCGCATATCGCCTCAAGAAAAGCTCTGTTGAACCGTCAAGATACGAATGCTCCTTTTGACAATCGCATTTTTCTCCCGGGTCTAAATGGGCACCGCATTCTGCGCAAGTGTTGTATTGCACAACAAAACCTCCTCTACCTGGTCTTCATCCACGAAATACTTTTTGCAGAAGAACCTGGACGGGACGCAGCCGCGGCGCGTCATATAGCCTTGTTTCTTCAGCTCTTGGTTCAATTCAGAGATAATCAAATATGCCTGCGATCTGCTGTATCCCGTTATCGCCATCACATCATCCGATGTAAGGAACGGTCTCATTTTCCATCACCTCAATCCGCAAATTTCACGGCCATAATAGCGGCCGAAACGTCGTCAAGTTCTTTCAGTACCTTTTCCCATCGGGGCCGCTCTTCGGGCGAAATTACGCCATCACAAGTGATATCCAGCACCTCTTCACGGCACTTTAGAAAGTCGTTCAGCTCCTTCTGGAGCCGCAAAATAGCCGTCGGGAGATCCTGCAATTTCACATCCGGCAGGAAGGATGCGCACGCCTCGCTCGACCTGAGATGGGACACTGCAAGGTATTGGCAGTTGTAAAGGTCCATCATGCGCACAACCACTTCACCTGGCGGCACGCGTCTCCCTGTTTCATATGCGCGCAAGCTCTCCACTGATATGTCCAGTAGTTCAGCCGCCCGCTCCTGGGAATAACCGGCTATTTCGCGCGGCTTTTTGTAGATATTTCGGTTCTCCGTCTGCATGGTGAATTTTCCTCTCTGGCGGTAAAATAGTAATGGCTCAGGTTTTATCCGCCGCGTCTATGATCTTCGCCGCTTTCGTCAGCACTTCGTTGGCGCAGCCGACAACATAATTCCCTGACAGGATGCTGGAAAGCGTGGATTCCGAAAGGTCCGGGAAACCGTCTTTGCGAAGTTCCCCTAAAAGCCACCGCTGCGTGCTGGGCTTTCCCTGTTTTTTCAGGATCTTCAGCTTGATGCCGATATCCAGTGCGTCTACTCCCATGTTTCTCTCCTTTCTTCGTTAAAAAGTTATTGCGCAAAACCGCTTTGAATGGTATCATTTGAGTGGGTATACAGATGCTTTTTTGGATGTAGGTCCATAAGGCTTATTTTGTTATAGCCATTTCCCCTTTCTTTTGGCCGAAGCAGCCTTTCAAGCGTACCCCGCCGGGAGGGATGGTCACCGCGCGAAAGGCGAGCGCGGCATCCGCCAGGATACGCTTGAAGCGCCGCTCCGGCGCCGTGTTTCAAAAAGGCATTTCTGTCAGCGCCTTAGAAAAGCTCTTCCACGGTGCTACCCAATGCCTTGGCTATCAGCTTGGCGGTTGAAACGGAAGGGCCTTGCGCCCCCTTTTCTATTCTCTGATAGCTTTTTAGCGAGATGTTTGCAAAGTCGGCAATTTCCTGCTGCGTTTTGCCTTGCTGTTCCCGCCTTTCACGTAAACACGTATTCATTCGTCTCCCTTCTTAGGTCGTTTGCGTCCTATTTTGCATCCATTATAGGTCGTAAACGTCCTATTGTCAAGTATTTTTTAGGGGTGCTTCTATGGATTTTTCAACACGACTAAGAGAGCTTAGGAAATCCAAAAACGTAAATCAAACCGCTCTTGGTAATGATGTCGGCGTTACATTGAAACAAATTCAACGATATGAACATGGATTGAATGAACCGACACTTTCCGTCCTCATTGCCCTCGCGGACTACTTCAACGTGTCGCTGGATTATCTCTGCGGCCGCTCGGACGAAAGATAGAGGTCATGACATGATTGATTTTGCAACACAATTAAAGACTATTCGAAAAAGCAAGGGTGTCACACAAAAACAGCTTGCACAAGCTGTTGGTGCCAGCGAACGAGGAATACAGAGTTATGAAATTGGAGAACGGAAACCCGCATTCGACCAACTCCTCGCCCTCGCGGACTACTTTGACGTATCTCTGGATTACCTTGTGGGCCGCTCGGATGTGAAGGAGAAGCAATGAGCCATTTGCGCGACTTTGCCGACCGCATTGACGCCCGTAAGCCTTAGTCGTCAGAAACGGTCGTTCTCCGTTCAACACAGAAATCAAAGTGCACTGCTTCAAAAAGAGTCTGTTTCGCCTGCTCGGAAAGATGTGCCATTTTGGCGACAGACGGCTCTTGCTTGTCCAATTCGTTTCTTATCGCAACGACCGCATGATAAGACAGCCGAATGAGTTCTTCCAGCTCGGATATATTGATTACCCGTTCGCTTACGTACTTCATGATTTTCTCCTTTTAACCCGTTGTGGTTGCTCACCGTTGTTGTCTCTTCGGCCGCGCCGAAGATCCATTGTGGCATCGAGGTATCGTTTCCTCATCTTCTGAGAGATGCCCCTGCCGGAAACTTCTAACTGCTTCGTTAAACCGAAACATCTTTTCGAGTTCCAGGCCCAGCGCTCTGCTGTGAAGCGTCATAAGCTGTTTGGTGGTTTCACTGAGCACATCTTCTCCCGTGTAATAGTCACAGCGCAGATCAACGTACTGGCGAAATAAATTGCGGTATATTATGCAATCATTCTCGGGACATGTGATTTCAAGCACACCGCCTACCGCGGCAACTTTGCATGGGATGCGATAGAATTCCATGATGGTTCCTCCTTGTGTGGTGTTCGTGCTCACCGTTCAGCACGCCCCGCTATTAATTCGCTGCCCTATGGGCAAATTCATAGTGAGTGAGGTGCATTTGCATTGAACAAACTTTTGAGTTTACCCGTTCCAATACACAGACCAAGCAGCCACTGGCGCGCGCGCCACTAAGCTGCGGGTAAATACCACCTGTGTGCCGCCGGCTAAGGGTAGTCCGCTCAACGAGCGGACTGGTGGAACCGGAACCACCTAAGCGGCGGCGTGACCATCTTGTCCTATCTTGCTTGTCGGACACCCGGCGGGTTATGACGCCTCAGATGCGCCGAAAAACACCGCGGCCGGAACGGTCATTGAGGTAAACAACTTCGGGGGTTCCGCCCCTTCGTAGCAAGCGCAAGGGGCGGGGTTCTGTTCATTGCAGCGGAACGCGCTGAACGGTGAGCACGATTATTTCTATTCGGGGTTGGTATCGCCCGAAGATGTCATACTATCACCGAACAGCTTTCGCGGATCGTCATAGCCGAACAGGTTTAGCAGTTTGATAAGGACGTCATACGATGGCTTGCGGATACCTGCTTCGATATTTCGATATGCAGCCTTTGTGATACCTACCGCATGAGCTACCTCGGTTTGCGTTAATCCCCGCCTAACCCGCTCCGTTTTAATCATCTGGCTCAACTTTTCTCCTTTCTTTCAAAAGTATTCAATTTGAATACATCCACATTATAGTATTCAGTTTGAATACTGTCAAGGGGTGATTTAATGTTTTTTTCTTTTTCCTTTGAACCGTCGGTCTTTGCTGCACGAATCAAAGCCTTGCGAATTTCCCACAACCTGACAATGGATGCGCTCGCAAAAGAGATTCATGCGACCAAGGCCACCATAGGAAACTTTGAAAACGTCAACAAGAAGCCAAGCCTTGATGCAATTCTCGCTCTTGCCGACTACTTCAACGTGTCCGTAGATTATTTGCTGGGCCGCACTGATAATCCTGACGTGAATCAATAGTCCCCTTTACTCCTCAGCCACGCTCTCCAGATAGCCGATGGCTTCCTGCAATGCTTCCTCGGCGGATTCCATGCTCTCGCTGGCTTCCTCCGATTGCTCGTACCTCTCAGAATTCTGGAGGCTCTCCGGCATGTTGTCCCGGGCCTCGTCCTCTTCCTCGCGGATGGTCTCCAAGCGGTCTTTGAGGTTGCTGAGTTCCTCCATCAGGTCCGAGATTTTTTCGCGTCGTTTGTTGTTCATGTGTGGTGTTCCTTTCTTTTAAAAAGTTTTTGTCTGTGGTTATATGATAATCCTGCATTTGCAGGATTTCAAGTCGTAAATCTGTAATTTGTTGTAATTCACAAAGGTGGTGTCTGTATTTTGTTGGATTTTGATAGATTGAATGAATTGTTGAAATCAAAGGGTGTAAAAAAATCCTTTCTTGCAGACCAACTCGGAAAGAACCGTAGCATTTTCAGCGATTGGGAAGCCGGAAAGTCTCAGCCCAAACCCGAATATATAACTATCATTGCAACTCTTCTCGGAACTACCCCCGCTTACCTCACCGGCGAAAGCGACGATTCGGGACTCCCCCCGGAACCTCCCGAAAAGCAAAAAAAGCTGCTCGCCGAAGCGAACAGCCTGTCGGACGCCGAGCTCGAAAAGGCGTTGGAGTATATCCAGTTTTTGAAAAGCCAGCGGAAAGGGTGAGTTTATGTCTGAATATAAGGATTTTAAAAAAGATTTTGTTTTGCGTACCCGTGAAATCATTGAAACCACTGACAAGGAAACTAAATATGACGTAACGCTACTTCTCAACTGTTTGCTTGGGTTGTTGGCTTATCCGATTGAGTCTCTCTCTGACTTGAGAAGTGATTCTAAAGATACTTCTAACATGAAAGCAAATGTTGTTTCCGACTCACAGCACATGAAATTTATTAACTCTTGTCTTTCCACCAAATTGGTGGCGTTGGAGATTCGCGCCCCAGGTGAGACGGATTGTGATGGATGGCGCAACCAAAGTGAAAGCGACGATGAATATAGTCTCTATCGCCTCAGCTGCTTTCGAAATGCAATCGCACATTGCCATATAGACACTGAGTCGTGCAATGGAGAGATTTCTTCTATTCGACTGCGTGACATAAACCCTTACAAGCCTTTTGTAGAGGTTGAAAAAACAGATGGTGAAAAAAGGGAACTCCGATATCATTTTCAAAAGACCTTTTCAGTGCAGGAACTGCGTGATTTTGCTTTGCATGTAGCAAAGCAATATGTCGAAATCTATTTCGGGGATTCGGATGAAGCTACCCCATCATCCGAAAATGAGATTACTGAAGCCCCCAATTCTGAAACTGCCATCAACGTTTCACACGAAACGGCCTCGCAAGAGGAATGAGCCCCGCTTTGCCGTAGCGCACGAATATAGTCCATCAGCTGCTCCAGCTCCACGGGCGATAGATCCTCAACTGCTTTCCCAAAGCGCCGAAGAAGCTCGGCGCGATACTCCGCATCCATGATATCGCTCCCCTTTCCCCGGCGCGGCCGGCATCTTCATATACCCACCATAACGCCGCTATAAGGCGCTTGTCCTGTCTCCGGCACATTATGACGGTCTGCGTCATTCCGCCCGAAATAACACGCACAAGGCTGGTGATAACATGGATGTTTCTCTGGTAAATGCCACGCTGGAAAACATGGAGCTTCTTGCGGGTGTCTCTATCCCGCAGCAGCAAAACCAATATGTCAACTTCGAGCTTTCGGCCGTCGGGTACGAAATCGCCGGGAATCCATGGGCATTCATCATCCTGGCCGACGGATGCGTCGCCGGATATCTGTGCTGCGACGAATTGCAAGGCGGCGAGCTGATGATAAAGAAATTCGTGGTCGGCGCCGAGTTTCAACGGCGCGGCATCGGCTCTGCAGCTCTTGAACTTCTGCGCGCGGCCGCGCGGGAGGCCGGTTGCCGTGAAATTTATTTGAGCGTCGCCGCAGACAATTCCCCGGCGCAGGACTTCTATACCCGGCGCGGTTTCTCGTTGGATGAAAGCGGCTGTGCGGAGCAAGGTTGCTGGCTCTGCCGTGATATTCTTTTCGACTGAGCAACCACTATATATTCTTACGGAATCCGTCATAATATTCCACTATACGACAGACCCCGGCCAAACGGCCGGGGCCTCTGTTATAATAGGGGTATTCGGATATTCTTTGTGCTTACACGCTGTATCACACTGTTATCTATTACAGGATAGATAGATATTATATCTATCTATCGTTTAGTTTATATAAAATAAGGTGTCGGCCTATTTTGTGTCTCAAATTTGAGACACAAACCGGGACACAAACAAATTTTTGTGTCGCAAATTTAAGACGCAAATAACGCCTATGTTGAAAACTCGTTGATGTTCCACCTTCTTCTTTTTGTGTCTCAAATTTGATACGCAAAAAGGCTATAATAGACTAATTTCGCTCTGCTTGACAGTTACAAAAAATATGTGGCAACCACAATATATTGTGGTGAGCATGGAGGTGCAAAATGCCGGTTTATAAAGACGAAAAGCGCGGCACATGGTGGGTATCAGTCCGCTATACCAACTGGGCCGGACAGCCGGACAGGAAAGTAAAGCGGGGATTTTCCCGCGAGCGCGACGCCAAAGCATGGGAACGGGACTTCCTGTTTCAGCAGTCCAGAAGCTGTGATATGACAGTATCCGCTTTGTGGGAACTGTACCGCGAAGATGATAGGGCCCGGCTGCGTGAAAGCACGCGCGACAGCAAGGATTCTCTGTATAGAACGCATATCGAACCCTACTGGAAAGACACACCTGTGAACACGATCACGCCGGCCGATGTGCGGAAATGGCAGAACACGCTTGTTTCAGCACGGAAGCCCGATGGGGATCCGTACAAGCCTACTTATCTCCGCTCTATACATTCCCGCTTCAGCGCCTTGATGAACTATGCTGTTAATTTTTATCACCTGCCGGCCAACCCGTGCCGGGCTTCCGGCTCCATCGGCGCCAAGAAACGAAAAGAATTCAGCTTCTGGACGCTCGACCAGTTCAACCAGGCTATCTCCTACGTTGATGCGCCCGCCAAGCACCTGGCCCTTATGATTCTGTTTTGGCTGGGGCTGCGCGAGGGCGAGTGTCTTGCATTGACCGCGGCCGATCTTGGTAATGACGGTTATTTCAGCATTTCCAAGACCTTTCACCGCCGCAAAGGGCGTGAATTCTTCGGCCCTCCAAAAAGTGACAACGGCATTCGTTACCTGGCCGCACCGAATTTCCTCATTGACGAATTCCGCAAGTACTGCGGTTCGCTGTATGACCTGAAGCCCAGCGACCGCATATTCTACTTTGGAAAAAGCACTCTCGGTCGGGAGCTTGATCGCGCTGCTGCGTGCGCTGGGATTCCGCGCATCCGCCTGCACGATCTGCGGCACTCAAATGCGTCTCTGCTTATCAAGATGGGATATGATATTCCGATGCTGGCGGCACGCCTTGGAGACTCCATGAAAGTTGTAAGCGAAACCTATGCCCATCTGTACCCAAAGGCACAGGACCACGTAGCCGCTCAGATGGATGCGGTGCGTTTCGGCATGGTTAACACACCGCCCCGCCCGATTGCTGAAATCCCGTCGAATGTGATACCGTGGCCGCTTGCAAAATAGAAAGCGCCCCTACCTGAAAACCAATCAGGTAGGGGCGTGCTGCTGTCAGGGTATCACTTTGGTATCACGCATTTGCAAAGACAGGCGAAAAACGGCGGTGCAAAGCCATTTTTCCGGGAAATGTCGCTATTCGAATTCCACCGTCGCGGGCGGCTTTCCCGTACAGTCGTACAGCACACGATTGATGTGCGGCACCTCGTTCACGATCCGGCTGGTAACCGTGTCGATGACCTCCCAGGGCAAGTGCGCGGCTTCTGCCGTCATAAAATCTGCCGTAGTAACAGCACGCAGCGCAACAGCATAGTCATAGGTACGTTCGTCGCCCATCACGCCAACGCTGCGCATGTTTGTCAGTGCCGCAAAATACTGGCCAAGGCCCTGCGCCACGCCTGCCTTTGCGACTTCCTCGCGGTAAATGGCGTCCGCATCCTGCAAAATTGCGATTTTCTCCGGCGTCACCGCGCCGATGATGCGGATGGCAAGGCCTGGTCCGGGGAAAGGCTGGCGGCTGACCAAATGCTCCGGGATTCCCAGCTCGCGGCCCGCGTTGCGCACTTCGTCCTTGAACAGGTCGCGCAGCGGTTCGATAATCTCTTTGAAGTCCACATAGTCCGGCAGACCGCCTACGTTATGGTGGCTCTTGATGACCGTGGATTCACCGCCCAGGCCGCTTTCCACCACATCCGGGTAGATTGTTCCCTGTACCAGAAAATCCACTGTTCCGATTTTTTTCGCTTCCTCTTCAAATACGCGGATGAACTCTTCGCCGATGATCTTTCGTTTTTGCTCCGGTTCCTCCACGCCCGCCAGCTTGTCATAAAAACGCTGCCGCGCGTTTACACACACAAAGTTCAAATCGTACGGTCCCTCCGGGCCGAACACCGCGCACACTTCCTCACTTTCATTTTTTCTCATGAGGCCGTGATCCACGAACACACAGGTAAGCTGCTTGCCCACAGCTTTTGCCAGCATGACGGCCGCAACAGAAGAATCCACGCCGCCCGAAAGTGCACACAGCACGCGCCCGTCTCCGATTTTTTCCCGCAACATGCGAATGGACTGTTCCACGAAAGAATCCATCTTCCAATCGCCCGTACAGCCGCACACATTATAAATGAAATTCGAGAGCATCTTTGTACCCTCCTGCGTGTGCAGGACCTCGGGATGAAACTGCAGCGCATACAGACGCTTTTCCGGCTGCTCCATCGCCGCGGCCGGGCAATTTGCACTGTGTGCAGAGATAACAAAGCCCGGAGCAACCGATTCGATATAATCCGTGTGGCTCATCCAGCATACTGTGCTGGATGAAATATCCGCGAAGAGCTTGGACGCAGGATCGACAAACACCTCTGTTTTGCCGTATTCACGCACAGGTGCTTTACACACATGGCCGCCCAACAGATGCATCATAAGCTGGGCGCCGTAGCAGATACCCAGTACAGGGATGCCCAAATCAAACACCTCTGTGCTGATGGCAGGAGCCCCATCTTCATAGGCGCTGTTGGGTCCGCCTGTAAAGATAATTCCCCGCGGTCGCTTCGCTTTTATAACATCCAACGCTTTCGTATAAGGAACGATTTCGCTGTACACATGGCACTCGCGCACGCGCCGCGCGATCAACTGATTGTACTGGCCGCCAAAATCGACGACGATCACTGATTCGGACATAAATTCCTCCCCCAAAATTCTTCCCACTCTGTACAATGTTTTTTCTTAGTATAGCACATCAGGCATGAAATTGCGTGCAGAAAATAACCGCGTTTCCCACCGGATTCCTAGTTATTTTACCAAATCTCACGCAGCTTCATCCGTCATTCAAACTCAAAAAGCGATTCAATGGGCGCACGCACGGCACGCGAGATCTCAATAGCCAACTTCAGAGATGGATTGTACTTTCCGGCTTCCAGACGAATGATCGTTTCTCTCCTGACATGCACACGGAATGCCAACTCCTCTTGCGTCATTCCCGCAAGCTGGCGGTACTTTTTCAAATTACAAACAAAGCCGTCCACGGTTCACGCCTTCCTGTCCAGGTAATAAGTAAGAGCTGGAGCCGCCACAGAGCACACCGAATACCCCAAAGCCCCGAACAAAAGCACCGTATCCCGGCCAATCCCCTGCCTGTCCAGCAAAAACAGAAGCAAAAAACTGAGCAGTGCAAACAGGCCTCCCACAATACGCATAGCGCGCGTTTCATTTTCCACAAGGCGCTCATCTGCCGGCTCTTTATACAGCAATCCCCAGAAAAATCAGGCAAAAAATGCGAAGAAAACAAAAAACAGATAATTCCGTCCGCCCCCGTGCTTCGGCAAGAAGCCGAGGAAGCCCAAAAAACCCATGCAGCCCATCCAGGGCTTGACTTGAAAATTGCGGTGTGCCTTTTTCATTTCAACTTCCCCCTAAAAGTGATATATTTGTACCTTTCAGTGATAAATATATCACTTTTTCATTGAAAAAGCAAGCCGCTGAAATAAAAACTCCCCGGTGGTTTTTCTACAATAAAAAAGCGCCCGCTTCTCAGCAGGCGCTTTTTTCAGAGATAATTACTCGTTGATCTTCGTAACAACGCCGGAGCCAACGGTACGGCCGCCTTCGCGGATAGCGAAACGGAGACCTTCCTCGATAGCGATCGGGGTGATCAGCTCAACATCCATGGAGACGTTGTCGC
>ERZ826396.1953-NODE-1953-length-19460-cov-4.365627_pt1 | contig 19460 bp, 18 predicted proteins | sample MGYA00519926_ERZ826396 | MGnify/ENA primary metagenome ERZ826396 (study PRJEB31778, sample SAMEA3449230) | human gut metagenome | biome: human gut; feature: human-associated habitat; material: faeces | place: United Kingdom | collected 2010/2012 ... | reverse complement strand
GCCCGCAGGGCGGAGTTTAGCCGCCAGGCGGGAGAACGTCTCCGGTTCAAAAACTCAGAAACAGTCAATTTTTGAGGCGGCCAGCCGGAAAGGGAATGCGCCCCTCCCATCCATCCTTCCTGCAGCGGTGCGCCGGGCTTAGGGGAGCAGGGAAGCGTTTGGATACAGGGGGAGGGCGAAGGCAGAGGGCGGCTTGGCATTGACAACGGTCAAAATTTGAATTATTTTTTTAATTCTGCATATCTCTTTGGGAAAGGGGATGGTATAATGAAAGTATCAGGAAGGATATGAAAAGCGCTTGCAAGTTTTCCTGCAAATTTGCGTCAGTTTCCTTTCCTCTATTCCAGGCGCCGGAGGGATTTGCCCATTTTCCTGCAAAATCGGCCGGATCCGACAGGCGCTCCACACAGACGAGGTAGCCGCACATATGTGTAATATACAGTATGATATCACTTATGAAGATCTGAATCCCACCTTTCTTTTCACCTGTCAGCTTTCCCGTAAGGAGGCGGAGGCGGCGCACAGCCATGATTTTATCGAAATCGCTGTCATCCTCTCCGGAGAGGGCGGCTTTCTTGTGGATGAAAAATGGTATTCCGTCAAAAAAGGCGATGTGCTTCTGTTCAATCCCGGCGTCCTGCATCAGTGTGTTTCCAGTTCTGCGAACTCGCCTTTAGAGGAATTTTATGTCTCTTTCACGGATATTCATATGCGCGGAATGGAGCGCAACCAGATCGTATTTCCGGAACATGACTGCCTTCTGCATCCAGCGGAGAAAACATTCGTCAGCATCCTCCGTCTCTGCTCCCTCATCAAATCGGAGAGCGGCAGCCTGCAGCCAGGGCGGTATTTCATGCTGAAGGCCTATGTGACGCAGATGATCCTGCTTCTGTACCGGGAACAGTCCGCCGCCCCCCTCTCTGCGGATGAGGGATATGAATTTGAATCCACCAATAAGAAATATGTGGTGGAACAGATCATCGATTATCTGGACTGCCATTATAACGAGAAAATATCTCTGGATCAGATCGCCAGAAACATGTACCTGAGCCCTTTTTATATTTCAAAAATTTTCAAAAGCGAAACGGGTGACACGCCGATCAATCATCTGATCCGCGTGCGCATGGAAAAGGCCCGGGAGCTTCTGGAACAGAAGAAAGATGCCAGCATCCAGGATATCGCCCTCTGTGTGGGATATGATGATGCATATCATTTCAGCAAGCTGTTCAAAAAACATTTCGGACAGTCTCCCTCTAAATATAGGAAGAAACAGGATTAAGCGAGGTGTCATCCTCGCTTTATTTCTGTGTTATTTTGGCGTGGCCGCCACGTCCCGCCCCCCCCCTGCGCCAGGCGCTTCCCTCCTATCCGGGGCCCGAGGTACCGCCGCGGGAAGGACAGAGGGGAGGGGCGTATTCCCTTTCCGGATGGCCTGTGAAAAAATTGCGCTGTTTCTTGTTTTTGAACCGGTGACGATCTCCCGCATGTCCTGGCGGCGTTGTTTGACGCCCGCAGGGCGGAGTTTAGCCGCCAGGCGGGAGAACGTCTCCGGTTCAAAAACTCAGAAACAGTCAATTTTTGAGGCGGCCAGCCGGAAAGGGAATGCGCCCCTCCCATCCATCCTTCCTGCAGCGGTGCGCCGGGCTTAGGGGAGCAGGGAAGCGTTTGGATACAGGGGGAGGGCGAAGGCAGAGGGCGGCTTGACATTGGCAGCGCACAAACTTGAATTTTTTATTAATTCTGCCGGATGAGGTTGCATAACGGAAAAAAGTTTAGTACACTGTAGGTTGAATGAATCCGGGCTTGATTTTGGTATATTTTTGCCGGAAGACCGATAGAATGTATATGCGGGGCGGAAGGGGAAATCAGACGGAACGAAACGAATACAAAAGATTGGCCGTTTTGCGGCCGTAAAGGAGGAATCATAGTGGCACAGGTTGGTATTGTAATGGGAAGCGATTCGGATATGCCGATTATGGCAAAGGCTGCGGATATCCTGGAGGAACTGGGCGTCTCTTATGAGATGACGATCATTTCCGCCCATAGGGAGCCGGACGTGTTTTTTGAGTATGCGAAAAGCGCGGAAGCGAAAGGGTTTAAGGTGATCATCGCCGGGGCAGGGATGGCTGCGCATTTGCCGGGAATGTGTGCGGCGATTTTCCCGATGCCGGTGATCGGAATTCCCATGCATACCACTTCTTTGGGAGGAAGGGATTCCCTTTACTCCATCGTGCAGATGCCGAGCGGCATTCCGGTTGCCACCGTTGCGATCAACGGCGGGGCGAATGCGGGGCTTCTTGCCGCGAAGATTCTCGCCACCTCCGATGAAGCGCTCCTGGCACGGCTGAAGGATTACAGCGCAAAGCTGGCGCAGAGCGTGCAGGAGAAGGATGCGCATCTGAAGGAAGTAGGATACAAGAATTACAATAAGTAATAAGAGGAAACCAGAAGTTACATGTCACATCCCGGCCAGGCGCTCGCCGCATGGTTGGGGCCGATATGAGTCAACGGGCGGTTTGGCTTCATGGAGCGAACTGTGAACCCCAAATCGCCCATTACAGGTCATCGTGTGACCAATAACAAACGGAAAGGTACGGGTGGATCCATGGATTATAAAAATGCCGGTGTGGATATTGAAGCGGGTTATAAATCCGTTGAATTGATGAAAAAATATGTAAAGGAGACGATGCGGCCTGAAGTGCTGGGCGGTCTGGGCGGATTCTCTGGAGCCTTCAGCTTGGAGCGCTTCATGGGAATGGAGAAGCCCACGCTGGTATCAGGCACGGACGGTGTGGGAACGAAGCTGAAGCTGGCATTCCTCATGGACAAGCATGATACGGTGGGAATCGACTGCGTGGCCATGTGCGTGAACGACATCGCCTGCGCGGGCGGAGAGCCGCTGTTTTTCCTGGACTATATCGCATGCGGCAAGAATTATCCGGAGAAGATCGCCACGATCGTAAAGGGTGTGGCAGACGGCTGCAAACAGGCGGGGGCGGCGCTGATCGGCGGCGAGACTGCGGAGATGCCCGGCTTTTATCCGGAAGATGAATACGATCTGGCAGGGTTTGCCGTGGGAATCGTGGATGAAAAGAAGCTGATTACGGGAGACGGCCTGAAAGAAGGGGATGTTCTGATCGGCATGGCCAGTTCCGGCGTGCACAGCAATGGATTTTCCCTGGTCAGAAAAGTGTTCGAGATGACGAAGGAGTCTCTGGATACCTATTATGAAGAACTGGGAACAACGCTGGGAGAGGCGCTGCTTGCGCCCACGAAGATTTATGTGAAGGCGCTGCGCCAGCTGAAGGAAGCGGGCGTGACCGTGAAGGCCTGCAGCCATATTACAGGGGGCGGCTTCTATGAGAATATTCCCAGGATGCTGCCGGAAGGAATGCGCGCTGTGGTGAAGAAGGACAGCTATACGGTTCCGGCAATTTTCCGCTTGCTGGCACAGAAGGGCCAGATTGAAGAACAGATGATGTACAACACCTACAATATGGGGATCGGCATGGTTCTGGCTGTGGATGCGGACTGTGTGGATAAAGCCATGGAAGCGATCCGCCAGGCGGGAGAGACGCCCTATGTGATCGGCCATATCGAGGCGGGAGAAAAAGGAGTAGAATTATGTTAAGGCTTCTGGTATGCGTATCCGGCGGCGGCACCAATCTGGCGGCGGTTATGGATGCCATAGAGAGCGGAAGCATTACGAATGCAAAGATTGTTGGCGTGATAAGCAATAACCGGAATGCCTATGCCCTGAAGCGGGCACAGGAGAGAGGGATTGATGCGGTCTGCATAAGCCCGAAGGATTATGAGGACAGGGCCGCTTTTAACAGCGCCTTTCTGGAACGGGTGAAGGCGTACGAGCCGGATCTGATTGTGCTGGCCGGATTTCTTGTGAATATCCCGAAAGAGATGATACAGGCATATGCCAATCGGATTATCAATATCCATCCTTCCCTGATCCCTTCCTTCTGCGGAAAAGGGTATTATGGGCTGAAGGTGCACGAAGCGGTTCTTGCACGCGGGGTAAAGGTGACCGGCGCTACGGTGCATTTTGTGGACGAGGGTACGGATACGGGCCCTATCCTTCTGCAGAAGAGCGTTTCAGTGCTGCCGTCTGATACGCCGGAGAGCCTTCAGCGGCGGGTGATGGAAGAGGCGGAATGGATCCTCCTGCCCAGAGCCATCGACCTGATCGCCAATGGGAAGGTGCGCGTGGAGAATGGAAAGGCCATCATAGAGGAAGAGGTGTACGAATGAAAATTCTGATCGTAGGAAGCGGAGGGCGGGAGCACGCGATTGCTGCTGCCGTAGCCAGAAGCCCGAAAGCGGAGAAGATTTACTGCGCGCCCGGAAATGCAGGGATCGCCCGGATTGCGGAGTGCGTGCCGATAAAAGTGGATGAGTTTGAACGGATAAGGGATTTTGCTAAGGAAAAAGAAGTGGATCTGGTGATTGTTGCACCGGATGATCCGCTGGCAGGCGGGCTGGTTGACGTTTTGGAGGAGGCCGGTCTGCGCGCATTTGGCCCGAGGAAGAATGCGGCTATCCTGGAAGGAAGCAAGGCATTTTCCAAAGATTTGATGAAGAAATATCAGATTCCAACGGCCGCTTATGAGACCTTTGATGACGCGAAGGAGGCAGTCGCTTACCTGGAGACGGCTTCTTATCCCATCGTGCTAAAGGCGGACGGCCTGGCCCTGGGAAAAGGCGTGCTGATCTGCAATACAAAGGAAGAGGCGCTGGAAGGCGTTCGGAGCATCATGCTGGATAAACAGTTCGGCTCGGCCGGCAACCGCATGGTGATTGAGGAATATATGACGGGCCGTGAGGTGAGTGTACTGTCCTTCACGGACGGCAAGACCATTCAGATCATGACCTCTGCGCAGGATCATAAGCGTGCCTGCGATGGAGATCAGGGGTTGAATACAGGCGGGATGGGGACTTTTTCTCCTTCTCCTTTCTATACCAAGGAGGTGGATGCTTTCTGCCGTAAGCACATTTATCAGGCGACGGTGGATGCCATGGCAAAGGAAGGAAGGCCTTTTAAAGGCGTTATTTTCTTTGGCCTGATGCTCACCGAAAAGGGGCCGAAGGTGCTGGAATACAACGCCCGGTTTGGCGATCCGGAAGCGCAGGTAGTTCTTCCCAGGATGAAAAACGATATCCTGGAGGTGATGGAGGCGTGCATAGACGGAACGCTGGATAAAATTGACCTTCAGTTTGAGGACAATGCGGCGGTCTGTGTGGTGCTGGCATCCGAAGGGTATCCCGTGAAATATGAAAAAGGATTTCCGATCAGCGGACTGGAGCGTTTTGAGCATGCGGAGGGATATTATTGCTTCCATGCAGGAACCAGTTTTGACAAGGAAGGAAGGATTGTGACCAACGGAGGAAGAGTTCTGGGGATCACAGCGCTTGGAAAGAATCTGAAAGAAGCCAGGTCTAACGCGTATGAGGCGGCCGGCTGGGTGGATTTTGCGAACAAATACATGCGCACGGATATCGGCAAGGCGATTGACGAAGCTTAAGGAACGAAGGGTACAGTTCAGACCTGTCCGGACTGTAACGAACGAATGGTAAAGGGGTCAGGAAGATGAACAGGAAGAAAGCAAAGACGGGAAATGGGATATATAAGATCGCCGCGATATTGGCGGCGGCCGTGTTGCTGGCCGGCATTGGCCTGCCGGGACAGACTGCGCTGGTAAGCCATGCTTCCAACAGCCTGGGCAGCCAGGGGAGCGCTCTGGACGGAGGGAATGCTTCTGATGCGGGAAGCGAAGCGGTTGACGAGGGCGCTGCTGATAATACAGACGAAGAAGTGCAGGCGGTCATAGATGAGAATACGGAAGATCTGAACGGGACATCCACCGCTTCCAGGATCCGGGTGATTGCTGCCAGCGGCAGAGTCCGTGCCGAAGCATCCACGGATTCTTCCGTGGTAGGAAGCCTGAGTTCCGGGGATGAGATGGACGTAGTTGGAGAAACGACAGGAAGCGACGGCTATGTATGGTATCAGATTTCCGGAGAGAAGAATGGGGAAGCCGTTAACGGTTATGTTCGTTCTGATGTGGTTGAGGTGACGGAGACAACGCAGCCGGAGACTACAGAACAGCCTGCAACAGAAACGCCTTCTGAGCCGGCTTCCGAGAGCGCTGCCACTTCTACGGATGAATATAGCGTAAGCTATGCGGACGATGGAACCGGAGTGAGCGATTGGTATCTGAACGATAATATTAACGGGACCAGATACCGGATTTCTGAATTGCTGGGAGCAGCCCAGACGAATGAAAGCAATATTTCTGTGATGGAGGAACAGACAGGAACCCTGCGGATGATTATTATCATCCTGGCGGTGATTATTGCCCTCCTTGTGGTTGTGGTAACGGTTCTCATCTTTAAACTCAGAGGCGCCTATGAAGAGGAAGGCTATGATGAGGATGATGACTATTATGGCGATGAAGAGGATGAGGACGAGGACGACGAAGAAGACGAAGACGAGGAGGAAGACGACGAAGACGAGTATCTTCCGAGAAGAAGCGCCAGAAGAGGAGGCCGCGGCAGGCGGATGACACGAAGCAGGCGTTATGAAGAAGAGGATGAGGACGAGATGGACGAAGACGAGAAAGAGCGTTACGAAGAGGATCGCTACGATGAGGATGAAGAGCCTCCGAGAAGGTCTTCCAGGCAGTCCGGTTCCAGACAATCCGGATCCAGACAGACGTCCAGAGGCAAGAGCAGAAATGCTTATAAGCCGCGTAATTTCCTTGATGTGGACGATGATGATGATCTCGATTTTGAATTCCTTGATCTGAAATAAAATTTGAATGAAGCAAAACGCCGGGGAAGGATGGGGGAACCTTACTGCCCCGGCGGGTTTTGTTTAACATGCATTCAGTCTGCGAAGCGGATTGGACGCTGTTCGCTGAGAATGTCGGGAATATTCCGTAGTGCATGGAAGCCATAAACAGGCGCGGCATACCGGTTTGAAAATTGCCGGAAGTGAGCGTGCCGGGGATAAGCGGTTGACATAATGTGCCTCCTGTTATAATATGTATATAACAGTAAATAAATGCTTTGAAACTGACAAGAGATTCGGATGATTCCGGAGATATGGAAAGAAGAGCGATGTACAATGGAAGTGTTTATTGACATTGATTTCAGCAGTGATGAAGCGCTGTATATTCAGCTGAGGAATCAGATCGTGCTTGGAATAGCGACGAACCGCTATCATGAGGGAGATGTGCTGCCCAGTGTGAGACAGTTGGCGGATGCAATCGGGATTAATATGCATACGGTGAATAAGGCGTATACGGTGTTGAAGCAGGAAGGCTTCGTGAAGGTGGATCGGAGAAAAGGCGCTGTTATATCCATAGACGAGGGAAAACAGAAAGCGATGGTGGAGATCCGTCAGGAATTGCTGTTGATTCTGGCAAAAGCGAGTTGTAAGAATATTTCCCGTCAGGAGGTGCATGCTTTAATTGATGAAATATATGAAGAATATGGAGGACTGGAATGATGCAGTCGCAGTTTACGGATAAAGCCAGAACGGCGCTCCAGCTCGCTGAGCGTTCTGCCAGACGGCTGAAGCAGAGTTATGTGGGAACAGAGCATATTCTGCTTGGCCTTTTGGAGGAAGGGACGGGCGTGGCAGCCAGGGTTCTGCAGGAGAACGGAGCGAACGAAGAGGAACTGAAGGATATGATCCGGGATTTGATCGCCCCGTCGTCCACAACGCAGGTGCGGGAAAGGGATGGTTATTCTCCGCGGGCGATGGCCATTCTGGAGGAGAGTCACCGGCAGGCGGCCAGATTCCGCTGTATGCAGACCGGGACGGAACATATCCTGCTGGCCCTGATTAAGGAAGGGGAGAATGTGGCGGTCAGGCTGCTCAATACCTGTGGGCTGCAGCCCCAGAAGCTGTATCTGGATACGATCGGGGCGATGGGACTGGATCCGGCTTCCTATAAAGAGGATCTGGTTAAGAAACAGAAGAAAAAAAGCGGTACGGCCGCTCTGGAACAGTACAGCCGGGATATGACGGCTCTCGCCGCCGCGGGGAAACTGGATCCGGTAATCGGGCGGGAAGAGGAAATCAGCCGCGTGATCCAGATATTGAGCCGCCGTACCAAGAATAATCCCTGCCTGGTGGGCGAGCCTGGAGTGGGTAAGACAGCCATTGTAGAAGGGCTGGCGGAGCGGATCGTGTCCGGCCAGGTGCCTGATACTGTGAAGGGGAAGCGTGTGCTGACGCTTGACCTGTCCGGCATGATTGCAGGAAGCAAATACAGAGGAGAGTTTGAAGAACGCATTAAAAAGGTGATCCGGGAAGTGACGGAGGCGGGGAATGTCCTTCTGTTCCTGGATGAGTTGCATACCCTGATCGGTGCGGGCGGCGCGGAAGGGGCGATTGACGCTTCAAATATTTTGAAACCGTCCCTGGCAAGAGGAGAGATCCAGCTGATCGGCGCAACGACGATCACGGAATACCGTAAATATATTGAAAAGGATGCGGCTCTGGAAAGGCGCTTTCAGCCCGTAACGGTGGAAGAACCGTCTGAAGAAGAGGCAGTGCGGATCCTGGAGGGGATCGTATCCGGCTATGAGGAACATCATCAGGTGACCATCCTTCCGGAGGCGATCGAAGCGGCCGTTCGGCTTTCCAACCGCTACATCAATGACAGAAGGCTGCCGGATAAGGCGATCGACCTGATTGATGAGGCGGCCAGCGCCGTCAAGCTCATGCATATGGAACAGCCGCAGGAACTTCGTGTTCTGAATGAACAGATCCGGGAGATGGATCGGAAGATCGAGAATGCGATCCGGATCGAAGCTTTCGCTCAGGCAGGAACCTGGAAACGGGAACAGGATGCGCTGATGAAGCAGCTGGCCCGGAAACAGTCCAATTACGAGAGAAAGAAAGCGTCCAGGCGGGAAGAGGTTACAGAGAATGATGTGGCACAGGTTGTGGCGGCCTGGACGAAGATTCCGGTGAGCAAGCTGGAGGAAAAAGAGAGTGAACGCCTCATGAAGCTGGAAAAGATCCTGCACAAGCGTGTGATCGGGCAGGAAGAAGCCGTTCGCGCGGTAGCCCGTGCCATGAGAAGAGGCCGGGTAGGCCTTCAGGATCCCAGGAGGCCGATCGGTTCCTTCCTTTTCCTGGGGCCTACAGGCGTGGGAAAGACGGAACTGAGCAAAGCATTGGCAGAGGCGATGTTTGGAAGTGAGAACGCGCTCATCCGGATCGATATGTCAGAGTACATGGAAGGGCACTCTGTTTCCAAACTGATCGGTTCCCCTCCGGGGTATGTGGGCTTTGACGAAGGCGGGCAGCTGTCTGAAAAGGTGCGCCGGAATCCGTATTCCGTCGTGCTCTTTGATGAGGTGGAAAAGGCGCATCCGGATGTATTCAATATTCTTCTGCAGGTGCTGGATGATGGCCATATCACCGACTCCAAGGGCCGTAAGGTCAGCTTCAAGAACACGGTGCTGATCATGACCTCCAACGCTGGGGCACAGCGGATCGTGGATCCTAAGAACCTTGGATTTGTGGCGCAGAAGGATGAGAAAAAGGATTATGAGAAAATGAAGGCGGGCGTGATGGAAGAGGTAAAGCGTCTTTTCAAGCCGGAGTTCATTAACCGTATCGACGAAATTATGGTGTTCCATCCGCTCACACAGGAGAATATGAAACAGATCATCACCCTGCTTTCCCAGGATCTTGTGCGGCGCTGCAAAGATCAGCTGAACATCCATCTCACCATCACTTCTGCGGTAAAAAATCTGATCGTGGAGAAGCATTCGGATCTGAAGATGGGAGCGAGACCTTTAAAGCGTGCGATTCAGAGCATGGTGGAGGATGCCCTTGCGGAGGAGATCCTGACGAAGCGGGTGCAGCCAGGAGATCATGTGACCGCAGGCTGCCAGGACGGGAAAATTGTCTTTCGCGTCAAGCGCGAGGAGGCTGTGCAGGCGTAGGCTGCCGGCATAAGACGAACCATAAAAACAACGGGTGCTGCACACGTCAGGCCGTTTTCATATGAGGAAACAGGGCTGTGTGCGCACCCTAATGTTCAGTCAGAAAATAAAAGAAAAACACAGAGGATGAATTGAAGGAGGACAAAAGACGATGGCTGTAGTAAAAGAATTGATCCGCCAGGAGGCAGACGGGAGCATCAGCTTTGGGAATCACACGCTTGCCGAGAAGGCGAAGGTGGAAGATTTCGCCCACGACGGGGATCTGTATAAGGTGAAGACCTATCAGACCATGACCAAGCTGGAGAAAAACGGAATGTTCGCCTATGAGTCCGTGCCCGGAACCAGTGTGCTTTTCTTTGACGAAAGGGAAGATGGAGTGAGCTTCGTGGTGGAAGGCGGAGAAGATGCACAGCTCACCATCGGCCTTCAGGATGATACGGAATATGATGTGAAGATCAACGGGGAGGATGCCGGCAGGATGTGCACGAATCTGGGCGGAAAGCTCAGCCTCAGCGTGGAGCTGGAGGGAGCCGGCGAAGTGAAAGTGGAAATCAGCAAATAAGCTGCTGGCTTATTTGCTGTTCCATCCGGAATAGTGAATCGGCTGCTGCTGCATATAACGGCGGTATGCGGAAGGAGGAAGGCGATGCGTCGCGGTTTCTTGCGTTTATCAGGGCAAAGAAGCCGCGGCGCATCCGGCGTAAAGGATGGCGAAAGGAAAAAACGGAACAGTATTTTACTGCCAGGAATGTGGTTATGAGTCCGCAAAATGGATGGGACAATGTCCGTCCTGCCGTTCCTGGAACAGTTTAGTGGAAGAGCCGGCAAGAAAGACGGCAGCTTCAAGGAGCGCGGGAAGCGCAGGGGCAAGCGGGGCGGGTGCGGGAAAGATGTCCATCGGGGGGAGAAAGCCATATCGGCTGTCAGAGATCTCGATGGAGGAAAAAGAACGTTTCCCCTCCGGAATCGGAGAACTGGATCGGGTTCTGGGAGGCGGCATTGTGCCGGGATCCCTGGTTCTGGTCGGAGGGGATCCGGGAATCGGAAAATCCACCCTGCTTTTGCAGATGTGCAGATATCTGTCCCTGGAGGGTCGGAAGGTATTGTATGTATCTGGCGAGGAATCCCTGCGCCAGATCAAGATGCGTGCCCTGCGCATAGGTACGTTCGGGGATTCCCTGCAGCTTTTGTGTGAAACCAATCTGGGAGACATTGAAGAGAGCATCTTGCAGCTTTCGCCGGAAATCGTGATTGTGGATTCGATACAGACGATGTACCTGGAAGAAGTGTCGTCCGCTCCGGGAAGCGTATCCCAGGTGCGGGAAGCCACGGGGCTTTTCCTGCGGCTGGCCAAGGGACAGGGCATATCCATCTTCATCGTGGGCCATGTGACCAAAGAGGGCACGGTAGCAGGCCCCAGGGTTTTGGAACATATGGTGGATACGGTGCTGTATTTTGAAGGGGATCGCCATGCTTCCTACCGCATTCTGCGCGGGGTGAAGAACCGGTTCGGTTCCACCAACGAGATCGGTGTATTTGAAATGCGCCAGGAAGGGCTGGGCGAGGTAAAGAACCCGTCGGAATTCATGCTGGACGGACGGCCGACTGGAGCCAGCGGCTCAGTGGTCTCCTGTTCCATGGAAGGAACCAGGCCCATTCTTGTGGAAATTCAGGCGCTGGTATGCAGGAGCAATTTCGGCTTTCCGAAGAGGCAGGCCGCTGGAACGGATTTCAATCGGGTGAATCTGCTGATGGCGGTTCTGGAGAAAAGGCTTGGACTGCAGATCTCCGATTATGACGCCTATGTGAACATTGCAGGAGGGATCCGCATCGCGGAGCCGGCCATTGATCTGGGAATTGTGATGGCGGTGATATCCAGCTTTAAGAACCGGCCCATCGAAGAAGGCCTTTTGGCATTCGGAGAGGTGGGGCTAAGCGGCGAAGTGCGTTCGGTCAATCAGGCCCAGGTCAGAGTGGCGGAGGCGAAGAAGCTGGGATTTCAGACCTGCATCCTGCCGCAGGTCTGCCTGGAACACATGCCGGAGGTGAAAGGGATTCGCCTGGTGGGAGCGAGATCGGTTCGGGACGTGATGGATTATATTTAAAAAACGTTTATGCAGGTCCGGAAAGGAAGGAAAGGTTGAGATGAAAATAACGATGCTTGGGACGGGGAATGCGGCGGTGAGGAAATGTTACAATACCTGTTTTGTCCTGGAGGAGAATGGAAACTATTTTCTTGTGGACGGAGGCGGCGGAAATGGCCTGTTTACCCAGCTGATGCGCGCAGGATTGGACTGGAAACGGACGAATGAGATTTTTGTGACCCATAAGCATCTGGATCACATCATGGGGGTTGTTTGGATGCTGCGCATGTTCAGCCAGGCCATGAAACGGGGAGAGTATGATGGGGAAGCCATCATTTATGGCCATGAAGAAGTATTATCTATCCTGGAAAACATGGCGCAGATGCTTCTGCCCCAGAAGCAGGCCAGATTAATCGGGGACAAGATCCATTTGATCGAGGTGAAGGATAAAGAGGGAAGAGAGATCCTGGGCAGGCAGATGCGCTTTTTTGATATCGGCTCCACCAAGGCGAAGCAGTACGGCTTTTGCATGAAGCTGGATGGCGGAGAAAAGCTTACCTGCTGCGGAGACGAGCCTTATCGGGAATGCGAAAGGGAATATGCCGAAGGCAGCAAATGGCTGCTGCATGAGGCTTTCTGCCTGGCGTCTCAGGCGGAGCGGTTCAAGCCTTATGAGAAGCATCATTCCACCGTGGCGGATGCGTGCCGCATGGCGCAGCAGCTGGAGGTTCAGAATCTCGTGCTTTATCATACGGAAGATGCGAATATAGACAGGCGCAAAGAACTCTATTGTGCGGAAGGAAAACCGTTGTTTGCAGGAAACCTTTTCGTTCCGGATGATCTGGAAAGCCTGGAATTGTAAAACTGCGGCGCCGCCGGACGAAATTACTGTCCGGCAGCGCCGCAGTCATTGTCTTAGCGTGGGGCGGAATTATCTGCGCCCGGGAAATAAGCTGGTGGAAGGATGCCCGGAAGGGCGCCGGAAGTCGTGCCAGGTATCGCCTGTGGAACGGCGCCCGGGAAAAGCATGCCTTCCGGCTCATATGCGCGCTGTATTTCTGAATCCCGGTTGACGGGGTTGCATTTATCGAGTGACATTACCGCTGCGGGATCCATATCTGAAGCTTTTCCTGTCTCATCAATCCGGAAGGAACCTTCCGTCCGGCCGTTCGTGACGGAGCGCTCTCTTCTTTCACTTCTCAGCTGTTCTTTCATACTTCCTCCTGTCTGCGCGCTTTGGCGCGCCGCGTAAATCCATGCTTCTGATAAAAGTTTCTCTATCAGTATTCCATAAAATGCTTGAAAATATTTATTGTTACGTTACAATAGAAATATAAAGAAAATTTATAAATTTGTGAGGGAAAAACGTGGCAATTAAATCCAAGGAATTGGCGAGCATGTTGGGAGTATCTACGGCAACCGTATCACTGGTATTGAACCATAAACCGGGCATCAGTGATGAATTAAGAAAGACGCTGCTGGAACGTATCCGAGAGATGGGATATGGATATATGATCAAGGAAGATTCGGAAAGGGAAGAAGACCATTCTTCGTTTGCAAAGGCGATCGCTTATGTTGTCCTGTCAGAATATAGGGATGATCTGGACGAAGCGTCTTTTTTCCCGACTGTAATCGAAGGAGCGGAGAGGGAAGCCAGGTATCTGGGATATCATTTTTCCATTGTCCATATGTATGGCGAGAACCGGGATCTGAAAGAGACGATCACCCGGTCACAATATGCGGGAATGATCGTGTATGCGGATGTGATTGAAGAACGGCTGAAACGGGAGCTGGATGCCACGCAGGTTCCTTATATTCTGATCGACTGCTTTGAGCCATCCATTGAGGCCAGTGCGGTGACGGTCAATAACAGGCAGGGGGTCTATACCGCTGTCAGATATCTGTATGAGAAGGGACACCGGAGGATAGGATATGTGGGATCGGGCCGGAGGCATTGCTCCTTGGGAGAGAGGCGGCAGTGTTTTCGGTATGCGCTGGAAGATTTGGGGATGCGGGAAGAGCCGGGCATGTATATTGAGACAGGCTGCACGGGACAGCGGGCGCAGGAATATCTGGAACGCCTCTGGAAAGGGGGCGTCCATCCCCCTTCCGCCCTTTTGGTAGAAAATGATGTGCTGGCGATTCCCGTATACCGGGCGCTTAAGAATTCCGGTTACAGAATTCCGGAGGATGTGTCTGTAATCGGGTTTGACGGCAGGAGCGTCTGCAGCATGCTGGAGCCGACCCTGACCACCATGCGCATTCCCAGAAGGATGCTGGGGCGCACGCTGGTAACCCTTCTTGCGGATAAGATCAACAGAAAAGAGCGGTCGATGGAAGATGTGACGATGCGCGTGGAAATCAACGCGGAATTGGTGGAGATGGAAAGCGTATGTCCGGCAGAAAAGGGATGAGGATAAAGGGCGCCCGGAACGTGTGTGACGGATACAATTATGAATGGTTATGAACGATTTTATAAATTTATAAATAATTTATTAATTCTATTGACAAATTTATAAATCTAATATATGATAGGGGAGTGTTGAGAGTAATCAACCTACAAAACAGCTGGTGCAGCATAGCTGCACCAGCACCCCCCCCCCTTTCATTTTAGAAATTGCAGAGTACAGAATGAACCATCGGCCATTCATTTATCCGTTGCGGAAGATGATGCGTCCGGTGTTTTTTTGTGCGAGGAAAGATTGCCGTTCCTTTTGGCAGGACGGGGAGCGCGGCACTTTTTAATAGCAACAGACCGGAATGGCTTTTGCGGCCTTTGTATGCTATATTGATATCGGAGACAGAACGATTTTGTGGAAGACAGGGGGGATTCGCATGTATGTATGTGTATATGATGGAAAGAATCAGCGTCATTACCGTTCCATGGTATACGGGCTGATGAATACCGGTTACTACGAACGGGCGATTGTGATGAATCCGCTGGAAGAAAGTTTTGTGCTTGTCAGTTACCTGGAAAAGGACGGAGGAAAGCTGACGCCGGTGTATCAGCATATTAACTGCTGCAGAGCAGATTGGATCGCCTGCGAAAGGGATCTGCTCTTAAGGCTCAGAAAATACTGTCAGGACAGGGAAGAGGATTTTCCTGTTGTCAGTCTGACAGGGTATCCGGAGGTTCTTTCCGACGAGCCTTTCTTACTGCGTCTGCTGAAGGATGGATATGTTCCGGTTTCGGAAGCTTCCATAGCGGTCAGGGAGAATGAAGACGCGGATCAATGGAATTACATTCGGACGCAGAAAGATGCGGATGAACTCATGGCTGAGTTCATGGGATTTCATGACTCGACGCTGGATCAGCTCATCTATGAAGAAGAATATGGAAAGACACAGCTAACGGTGCGTTTTGACAATTCAGGATGGTTCGGCATCATTGAGCTGTGCTTTGAGGGGCTGATCGCCCTGAATTTACGCCCGCCTCTGGAGAATGAGTCAAGAGAACTTTTTTCTGCCTCTTTTTTCGTGGAAGAAGATCATGTATTCTGGGCGGATGACGAAATCCAAAAGGAAGACATAAACTATCCGGGAACATTTGTGAAAGCGCTGAGCGGAAAATGGAGAAGGGCCGAAACGGACAGAGCCAAAAACCAATAGAGACAAAGTGCGGGCGGGCTGCCTTGTTTTTAGCATGGAGGGGAGCCATGTACGTTCTATAGCCGCAGGCCTTTGATGTCCTTTATCCGGGAAAGAATGACGTTGCAGCTGCAGGAGGTCAGGCCGGGCAGCGGATCGATGACCGTCTGAAGGAAGGACTCCATCTCCTCGCTAGAAGAGGCGACAGCATGGACGTGGAGCTTGTTCCTGCCGGTAACGCGATAAATCTGCGTTACGGTTTCATTCGCCTGGAGAAGCGCAACCACCTGATCGAAGGCATCCGGAGCGGTTTCCAGCTCAAAATAGCAGGAAACGGCTCCGTTTATTTTCTGCGGATTGATTACAGTGGTGTATTCTTCAATGACGCCGCGCGCTTCAAGCGCCTGAATGCGCATCTTAACGGCGACCCGGGAGATGCCGGTTTCTTTTCCGATATCGGAATAGGACATGCGGGCATTTTGAATAAGCAGGCGAAGTATTTTCTGATCCAATTCATCCAGACCATCCAGAAACACAGTATTTCCTCCTTGTGATACAAAACTTGCCGCCGATGACGTGTGCTGCGTAGCGGCTGTTTTTATTATAAAGGAAGCTGCGGAGAACTGCAATGCGGGCGAAGCAGAATCAAATAAGGGCGTATATGTTGACTTCCCCTGAAGAGGTTGATACAATAGCTTTCAGATAGATTACGAAAAGAAAGTTTATAATTACGAAAAGAAACTTGATTTAGAAACTCGATTTTTTGGCCGATTAGCATGGGGCAGGGAGAAATGGCGGAGATGGGCAGCAGGACGCATGCGTATGCGGATGAAAAGAGGAAAAAGGGAGATCTGACAAAGGGGCCGGTGATGGGAACCATGCTGCGGTTTGCCGTTCCCATGATTTTGGGAAATTTGCTGCAGCAGTGCTATAATGTGGCGGATACGCTGATCGTGGGACGTTTTCTGGGGCCTGAAGCTTTGGCGGCAGTGGGGTCTTCGTTTACGCTGATGACCTTTTTGACCTCCATTCTGCTGGGCCTGTGTATGGGAAGCGGAGCGGTATTTTCCATCCGTTTCGGGCAGAAAGATGAAAAAGGGCTGCATGAGGGGATGTTTGCATCATTCGTTCTGATCGCTTCCGTTACCGTTTTGCTGAACGTGCTGGCGTCCGCCGGATTGGATGGAATCATCCGGTTCCTTCAGACCCCGGAGGAAATCAGGGGAATGATGCGGGAATATCTGGCAGTGATTTTCTGCGGAATTGCGGCAACCTTTTTGTACAATTATTTCGCATCCCTTCTGCGCGCCGTAGGAAATTCTGCTGTTCCATTATGTTTTCTGGCCATATCCGCTGTGCTGAATATTTTCCTGGACCTGTGGTTTGTCCTGGGACTCAACCGCGGAGTGGCCGGTGCAGCGGAGGCCACGGTGATTTCACAGTATGTGTCGGGTGTGGGAATCGCACTTTACACCTGGCTGCGGGTTCCGAGCCTGCGCATTCCGCGCTCCTGCTGCAGGATAAAATGGGCATGCGTGCGGGAAATCGGCAGTTTTTCCCTGCTGACCTGTGTGCAGCAGTCCGTTATGAACCTGGGGATCCTTCTGGTGCAGGGGCTTGTCAACAGTTTTGGAACAACGGTGATGGCGGCCTTTGCAGCGGCCGTGAAAATCGACGCGTTTGCATATATGCCGGTGCAGGACTTTGGAAATGCCTTTTCCACCTTTATCGCACAGAATTATGGGGCGGGCTGCAGGGGGCGGATTCAGGAGGGGCTGCGCAAAGCGTCTGCGGTTGCCATCCTTTTTGGAATTGCGGTTTCCGCCATCGTCTGTCTGTTTGCGCGTCCGCTCATGCTCCTGTTTGTGGAAGCGGGAGAGGAAGCGATTCTGGCGGAGGGCATCCGATATCTGTGGATTGAAGGGGCATTTTACTGCGGCATTGCCTGCCTGTTCCTGCTGTATGGCTTCTACAGGGCTGTGGGAAAGCCGGGCATGTCCGTAGTTCTGACGGTGATCTCTCTGGGAAGCCGTGTGGCGCTTGCCTACCTGCTTTCATCCGTGCCGCAGATAGGCGTGGTCGGGATCTGGTGGTCCGTGCCGATCGGATGGTTTCTGGCGGATGTGACGGGAATTGTGTATTATCTGAAATGTGGGAAACGGCTGTTAGATGACAGACGGTAACCGGACTTTGACAGTGGAAATAAGAAAAAAAGAGGATGCCTGATTTGATCGGCATCCTCTTTTGGAATTACTTTTCGTAGGATTTTTCCAGCAAAGCGCACAGATCTGACAGCCAGGGCGCATCAACGCTTTCTATATTTCCTTCATCACAGGCCGCAGCGATTGCAGGCTGGATGGGCAGCTTGGATACGCTGGAAATGCCGTGCTTGGAAGCGATCTCGTCAATGTGGCTTTCCCCGAACACGCTGTGCTTTGCGCCGCAGTCCGGACATTCAAAATAGGACATATTTTCTACAATGCCGAGTACGGGAACGTCCATCATTTCCGCCATGCGGACGGCCTTTTCAACGATCATGGATACCAGTTCCTGGGGAGAAGTAACCACCACAATGCCTTTGACCGGGATGGACTGGAAGACCGTCAGCGGCACATCTCCGGTTCCGGGAGGCATATCCACAAACATATAGTCTACGTCGCTCCAGATCACATCCGTCCAGAACTGTCCCACCGCACCGGCGATGATGGGGCCGCGCCAGAGAACGGGATCCGTATCATTATCCAGCAGGAGATTGATGGACATGATATCCACGCCTCCCTTGGACTGAACAGGGAGCAGGCCGAACTCATTGGCATAAGCCTTGCTGTGGACGCCGAACGCCTTCGGTATGGAAGGGCCGGTGATGTCCGCGTCAAGAATGGCGGAATGATACCCTTTCCGGTTCATGGAAGATGCCAGCAGGGAAGTGACCAGGGATTTGCCGACACCGCCCTTGCCGCTCACCACGGCGATGACATTTTTGATGCTGGACATCTCATGCGGCTGTTTCAGCATGCTCTTCGGATCCCGTTCCTGACAGTTTTCCTGACAATTCTCGCAGTTGTGCGTGCAGTTTTCACTCATTTTCGTTTGATTCCTTTCCTGAATATTTCGGACATTTCAACCTGTCCTTCTGATGGCGGCGACATTCTCCTGCCGGGCAGCAGCCGGCGTTGTCGCACAGCCTGTAATGGCCGCCCTCTATGTGCAGCGGCCGGCTGTTGACCAAGGCGTCTGCCGTCTTTCGGCGGGCTTCATTATAGATCATCTGCACCGTGGTGCGGGCGATCCCCATCCGTCTGGCGCATTCTTCCTGCGTAAGGCCCAGCAGATCGATCAGACGGAGCGTTTCATATTCGTCCACCGTCATGCAGATGGCGGAACAGAACGCGCCGTCCGGTTCACCTAAAGGGCCGAAGCGGCAGGTCTTGGGCATACAGCATACATTCCGTTCCTTTGGCGGACGTGACATAACATTCTCCATTCCGGAGCGTAGCAAAGCCTCGCTTTGCCGCGACGGGGCATACCATCGAAGCTATTTATGACGCTCCGGCACAAATAGCCAATAGAACTTGTCCGGTTTGTGAAAAACAAGCCGTCGGGCTTGTTTTCACCCCATTCCCTCCTGCGGCAGATGATACACATTATCAGAAAGTTACTGCCCTCATTATACACGTTTATTGGCATATGTCAATCAAATACAGTTCAGCCCAAGCCCGCCGTCACTGCCCGGCCCTCCGCATATGCCGTTTTGCCCCTCTCGTTCGTGGCACCTGGTTTTCCAGGCACGGGCATCCGGCTTCTGCG